>Ga0105240_10009688_pt1 | contig 13613 bp, 10 predicted proteins | sample KBSC54metaG_FD_80426 | JGI IMG/M metagenome (GOLD analysis project Ga0105240, IMG submission 80426) | Corn rhizosphere microbial communities from Kellogg Biological Station, Michigan, USA - KBS C5-4 metaG | ecosystem: Host-associated > Plants > Roots > Rhizosphere > Soil | place: Michigan, USA... | reverse complement strand
GACGACGTCAAAGTCAACGATGCCGAGCGTGCCGACGCCGGCAGCTCCCAGATAAAGCGCCAGCGGCGAGCCCAGTCCGCCTGCGCCGATGCACAGCACCTTCGCGGCTTTGAGCTTAAGCTGCCCCGCCATGCCGACTTCCGGCATGATCAGGTGGCGCGAGTAGCGCAGGATCTCGTCGTTGTTCAGCGTAACGGGCTGGGTTTCAGTGAGTGTGGCCATGGTTTTAAATTGAGTACTTATTGATTGAATTTCTCTGCGAACTCGTGCCGTTCTCAGCGGGCTCTGCGGTTAAGAGCTTTGCCGCCTCACACTAAAAAATCAAAAGCTTTTAACCGCAGAGATCGCAGAGAACGTCACGAGATCGCTGAGAAAATCAAAACCAAACAAGCAATTGATTTCCTCTAGTTGTTAAAACCAGAACTTCTCTGCGTTCTCAGCCGTGATTTTCTCTGCGCCCTCTGCGGTTAAAATCTTTTTCGTCGTTTTCTAAGACCTAAAAGCCAAGAGCTATGATCCTCCCGCTATCGACGGCACGATCGAAATGTCGTCCCCGTCCTTCACCGCTGTTGCTTCTTTCTGCAAGTACCGAACGTCTTCATCGTTGAGATAAACATTCACGAAGGCCCGCAACTTGCCATCTTCAGTGTAAAGATGACGTCGAAGGTCAGGATGCTGGGAGACCAGCCCGCTCAAAGCTTCAGCGACAGTCGAACCTTTCACATCCACTGCAGGCTTCTTGCCGGCATATTGCCGCAACGGCGTAGGTATATGGATCTTAGGCATGGATAAATGATGCCACAGAAATGAGGTTGGATTCAGGAGCAGGCCTGAAGGAGGGAAGCAAAGAAGGTGTGGCGCGGGCGCCCCCGCCCGCGAGTCCCTGTTCTCTGCTGGCAGAGCCGCCCTCAGAACTCCAAGTGCCCTCTGAAACTCGGTACCAGCACCGGGCCGCGATCGCGGTTGTAGCCAGGATTATTGATGTGCTGCAGGCCCGGCGCTACGTATATCCCGCGCCAGACGTGCGCCGTGCAGTAGCTCTCCACGATATTCTCGCGTCCGTAGTCGAGCCGCCCGTCACCGAGTAAAAAACCCAATCCGCCGTCCGCAACGTATTCCTGGTGATATTTGCAGATCGCGTTGCTCACAAATGCTACCCCTGCCCGATCGTGTGTGCGATGCCACATCGGCCCGTACGCGCCCAGCCCGCCAGCGAAAGTCTGATCGACCTCGGTGTACGCGAAAGATTCGGTCTTTCCGTTGTCCCACCCAAAGCGCCCGAAGGCAGCGAGATTTGGCGTAAAGTGTTGCTCGAAATTCGTTCCGAAGCCGTATTTACGCGTGATGCGCCAGGGATGATTTGTGATCTCTGGCTTGGGCACAAGGTGCTCGTCGCATGCCAATATCGCATCGCGATAGATTCCCATATTCGCGTAGTTGGTGTAAGCCAGGGCGCGCACCACGCCAGCTTTGCCCGGCAGAAACCCGCGGCGCAGCTCATATTCCCAGTTCTCCGCATGAACTTGCCAAGGGCGATAAACCAAGTCGGAGCCGTTAGCCACCTTGGGCATTAGGGTCTCGGCAAATCGGAATCCCCAGTTGCGGTCTTCGTAATCGGCGGTCGCTCCCACCGTATAACCGCGCGTATCAGCGGCGTAGTCGTAGGTGCCGTTGTTGTCGACGGTCCAATTGGTGAACTGCAGGTGAGTGTCAGTAGCGACAGAGTTCTGGTCGAAAAAATCCACCATGCTGAATTTTCCCAATCGCACTTCGAGGCGGCGGCGCGGCAGTTCTGGGAAAAGCGAAAGCGCAGTGCGCTCGTTTTCAACCTTGTCTTCGCTGAACCCGAAGACTTTATGGATCATGCCACGGGCGATATAGGGCGCTTTGCTGGGCGAGGGATTGCGCACAATATCGAGGTTGGTATCGCCAGCCAGGCCCAGGCCGGTGCTGAGCGCGCTGCCGCCAGCTTCCTCGAGGTCCAGCAGCAGCTCGGTTGAGTTATTCAGTTGCACACCGGTGTAGAGCGTCAGCACCCGCGACAGAGCTTTCTCGTAATTCGGGCGCAGACTGTTCGCGCCGCTATAGGGGGCGGGGAACGGAGAATGCGTCTGGAAAATAAAATTCGCCTGACCCGAGAGCCAGAAACGAGTGTCGACGAGATGCGGAAACATACTTTCCGGATCGGTTGTCACCATCTCTGCAGGAAGTGGAGAACGGCTTGCCGTATCTTGCTCGGTGTCACCGGATTGTGGCGAGGACTGGGCGTTACACGGCAGCATGCAGGACGCGATAAGTGCGCCGTGGATGGCTTCCATGCAAGTCGAATTGTGGCACGTCTCAACATTCAAAAATCAAAATTACAGACTACATCGCATGACATAAAGGAGCGGTAAAGAAATGCAAGAGAAGCTTGAGTGAGCTGTGCAGGAAGAAAATCAGGCGGCAAAAAAATCGGATGATCGGGGGTCCGGCCCTAATCATCCTTCCCTCCCGGTTAGGAGGGTGCCTTACTGTTTAGAGAGTAACGATTTCATGTTGCGCGAATATGCATGGGAAGTGAAATCTTTGTAAATTCGTCTATATTTAAGAATTCGCGCAGTGGCCTGTTGGACAGCCGATGGCGGCTGCCCCCAGATGAGAACAGGAGGGAGATGACTCGCAAGCTCGATGAATGCCGGCGGCTGCAAAAGCGTGCCGAACAATTAATTCCCGGCGGAGTGAATTCTCCGGTGCGCGCGTTCAAAGCGGTCGGATGCGATGCTCCATTCATCGTTCGCGGGCAGGGCTCGCACATTTGGGATGCAGACGGCAACGAGTATATCGATTATGTCGGCTCCTGGGGGCCACTCATCCTTGGTCACGCCGAGCCGACTGTGGTGGAGGCAATCCTCTCCGCTGCGGTCAACGGCACCAGCTTCGGTGCGTCCACTCCTGCCGAAGCCGATCTCGCCGAACTGATCGTTGAGGCTTTCCCCACCATTCAAAAAGTTCGCTTCGTCAGCTCTGGCACGGAAGCCACTATGTCTGCCATTCGGCTGGCGCGGGCCTTCACTAAACGCAAATACGTGATCAAGTTTGAGGGCTGCTATCACGGACATGCCGATTCTCTGCTGGTCAAAGCGGGATCGGGCATCGCCACTCTTGGCATTCCAGGTTCGGCGGGCGTGCTCGAAGAAGTAAGCCAGTTCACGATTGCTTTGCCTTTCAATGACACAGAAGTTTTAGAGCAGGCATTCAGCAAATATCGCCACCTGATCGCCTGCGTGATTGTGGAACCAGTGGTTGGAAATATGGGCGTCGTACCGGCCGCGGGGGACTATCTTGCGAACCTGCGCACCATTACTCAGCGCGAAAAAACTGTTCTCATATTCGACGAGGTCATGACCGGTTTCCGCATTGCGTATGGCGGCGCGCAGGAGCTTTACGGGATCAAGCCTGACCTCACGACGCTGGGCAAAATTATTGGCGGAGGATTGCCAGTGGGCGTCTACGGCGGGCGTGCGGAAATCATGGATATGGTCGCCCCGCTCGGACCGATGTATCAGGCGGGAACGCTTTCCGGGAATCCACTGGCTATGGCAGCGGGGATCGCGCAATTAAAGATTCTGCGTGAAAAGAAAGGCGAAATATATCCTCGTCTGGAAAGCCTTAGCGCAAAACTGGTGGACGGCGTCGCCGCGGCCGCAAAAAATGCCGGCATTAAGCTGTCGGCACAGCGCGCCGGATCTATGTTTACCTGGTTCTTCAATCCCGAGCCCATTACCGACTGGGATTGTGCGACAAAATCCGACGTGGCAGCGTTCAGCCGTTTCTTCCGCAAGATGCTTGACGCGGGTATTTATTTGCCCCCTTCGCAGTTTGAAGCTGCGTTCCTCAGCACAGCCCACTCAGAAGAGGACATTTCAAAGACCATCGACGCGGCCCAACGCTCCTTCCGCAAATAGCCCCTGACTTGGTTATGGCAAGTTCTGCCGGACCAAGAAACCATCGGCGACAGCCGGGTCCGTCTCCAGCATCACGAGCTGAGAATCGTTCATCTGATAATAGGTCGTTGGCAAATCGGCGTCCGGCGACGGAGAAAACGTGCCGGTATAGCGCCCGGGATTGTTCGCATCAGCCGTAAGTGTCCCATTCATCGGCTGGTCAGGCGCCAACCCGGACAGCACAACGTCCCATTCGCCTTCACCGCTGAATGTTCCTCCGGGTCCGATTGCAAGCGCTGCGGTTACTGCCACGTCGAAGTTATTGCTGAAGCCATTGACCGTTCCCGGTCTATAACGCCAGCCCATGGCATAGTTTCCCGAGATCTTGCCCTTTGTCTGTACCGCGAGCAGCCCATTGTCGAACGCATTGGCGTCCGTCTCCAGCATCAGCCCCCCGCCTCCTCCCTTGGGATTGCTGGGATCGAGCAGGTTGATATTTGGATCGGTCATATATACGTTGGCGGTAAATGATCCGTCCTGTGTGGCGACACTCCCGCGCGCACTGCCGGTAAAGGAGTAAGTCGCACCCGTCAAAGGGGCAGCCAGCGTTGCGGTACCTGCGTCGTCGCTGTCGAGAACACCTGCGAAGTCGCCGGAGCCATCGGCCACGAATTGCCCAGCCATTCCATTCGCGCCGTTCACGCTGTAGCCGTGCATGACGAAAACGTAGTTCCCGGCGATCTGAGCATTATTTACCGACGCATTGGATCCCTGTCCGTAGGCGCTGCCTGCCGTGACCGCGGTAGTCGCATCAATTTCTACTAACCGGATGACCTCCGGACCAACTATGTAGTACGCGAAACTAACCGGTGTCGCCGATGCAAAAGTGAGCGTTCCGCGGCCATAGCTGTCGGGTGGGGTGAACGTGGCGGTTAATGGCCCAGTCCGATAGGTGCCTGCCGCGTTAATGTCGAGAGTGCCAGGGCCGATGCTGCTGGCGCCATCGGCGGTGAAGATTCCACCAAAGTTCATCGGAACGGAATGCGCAATATTTTCTCCGGCGGAAACAAACGAGTAATTTCCCGCGAATTGGGCGGCCGAAAAATTCGCGCTTTGCAAATCCAGGGTGCCGGTCAAGTCGCCCATCTCGTCGACTTCAGACAGCATGGCATGAGAGCTGGAAGTCGCCGTGAGCGAGTAGATCATTTCGTAAACACTGCCGTTGTAGTTGAACTCCAGCGTCAAAATGCCGTGGCCGAATTGGTCAAGCGTGTAGCCACTCACGCTGGCATTTCCATTTATATCGACGCTGCCGGTAGGCAGAATCGAAGCTGAGATCACCGCGCTGGGGTCAGCTGAGTCGAACTCTCCTCCGGTCACATTGCCCTGCCCATCCAGGATTACGCTGCCGGCAATGCCGTTATAACCGCTCGCATCGATTCCCCGGTTCATAAAGGCGAATGTTCCAGACAACGTGGAAACGGTCGAGATCGAATTAACAATAGTCACAGGCGTGCTGACGCTCCGGGCGTTGTCTGCTGTCGATGTCGCGACAAGTGTCGCCACCATTCCCGGCGGCACGTTGGCCGGAGCGGTGTAAACCATGTCAACCGCATAAATGCTGTTTTGTGGGGGACCGACGGTGACCTGGCTGAACGATCCGCAAACTCCCACAGGGGTGCATTCGAAAGTGATTCCAGCATTGGTGGAATCGCCCTGCACCTGCACTTCAAGTGATTCGGTCCCCGTCACCATTAAGGGCGAAGATGGAAAGGTATTCCACGCGACTTGAATTCCTGAAGCTGCGTTGATGGTGACTTGGGCGCTGGCGCTGCTGGTCGAGTCAGTTACAGACGTTGCAGTCAGCGTTACCAGATTGCCTGACGGAACCAGTGCGGGCGCTGTGTAAGTATTCGCGGCCGCGTTCATGGTTTGCGATGCAGCGAATGCGCCGCAACTTCTGGCGGGCGCGCAAGTCCAGGTTACGCCGGCGGTGTCATTGGTGGTGGCGCTGATGGTGAAGTGGTCGTTCACATACATCGCGGCGGGAGTGCTTGCGATCGCAACATTAATCGCGGCATTGCCTCCTTGCCCACCGGAGCTGATGCCGCAACCGGAAAGGCCGGCTGCAGCTGCAAATGCGAGAAGCAAAAAAAGTGTCTGTGTCTTCATTGCTGTTCGCCTCCGCGGTTAACGGCCTTGAATCTCAGTTGCCTTGCTGAACTCGCGCGTGGAAACAAAAGCGCCCCGCGCTCATTGCGGATAACGAAGGTCTTAGTGCCGGTGGAGACAGTGCGAGCGAGCAGAATCGGCGAGCCGTCGATCCAAGTCATGACGCCAACTACGCTGACCTGCTCTCCCGTCTGCAGAGATAGCGGCTGGCTGCCCCGTAAGGCGAAGCTTCCCACGTGAGCGTCGATCAAACCGTGCGAAGTTGTTATCAGCAAGTGCGCGCCGGCCGGGGCCTTGCCGTGAACTGATATGCCGCGCACGTTGCCTGTGACTGTAATTTCCTGGCTCGCGTTATACGTGCGCCGAAACGGCTTACTAGTGGCTCCGATGCCGGTTTGCTGCGCTGCCGATGCGAACATCGGAGCACTTATTGCCAAGACTGCACACACGCGGACGATTGCTCTCATATCACCCCTCGTGGATTACTGATTCAACTGCCCGGAAAATGCTCGGGCCATGGTGAGAGTGACATCCCAAAATGGGACTGACAAGGGCACCCATGTAATACAGGCTTTTCCGGATAACCTACTGATATCTAATTGTTTCCGTCGGTTAACCGACGGCGGAGGAAAAAGGCAATCTTGCTAATTCACATGGGCCGAAGATATTCTGGGGAAGTTTCCGCGGAAAGTATTTGTCACGCCAGTGTCTATTCGGACCAACTTCGACGCTGACCAGAAAACGGGCGCACCGCTGCCCATCAGTCCCTTCGATCGGAACGCAGCGCTTTATCGCATAGGGCACTGGTTTGTGTTCTGCTGGTTTTTCTTACCAGCTTCGCGGCGGTAGCACACGTTCACCCCAACAACTCAGGGCGCGCTGAGCGCTCGTGCTCACTTTGCGCGTTGGCCCATGCTGGAGTTGCCGTAAACGTCGTCGCGCAGCCGGCTCCAATTTTTGCAACATCCCTCCTGACGGTGATCGCCGCGGTCGTTTCGCATTCCTCTTCTTTTACTTCCTCTAATTACATTCGTCCTCCGCCGCAGGCTTAGCTCGCAGATCCGGCTTAGCCCAATAAAAAAATTCGGAGGAACGTCATGAAGGCTTCTTACAGAATGCCGCTGCGCGCGGCTATTCTTCTTGCTTCTTTTTTTGTGTCGGGACTGTGCGCGCTTGGCCAGTCCGCCGGCAACTCAACTTCAGTGGCCGGTACCGTCCTGGATCCATCCGGAGCGGTAATGCCCAATGCCACGGTGGAAATCCACAACCCGGTGAGCGGTTTTGCACGGACCGCGACTACGAATGACACCGGCGGTTTTGTTATCCCGAACGTGCCATTCAATCCTTACCACTTAATGGTCAGCAGTCAGGGATTTGCGCCTTATATTCAAGACATTGACGTCCGCTCGGTGGTGCCGCTGAACTTGAGCATCAACTTGAAAGTGCAGAGCTCTGAGGTCGTGAACGTCGAGAGTGGAGGCGAAGATCTGCTGGAGAACGATCCCACATTCCATACCGATGTGGACAAAAACCTGTTCGACAAGCTGCCCCTCGAGAGCCAGTCGTCTTCCGTGAGTTCTTTGATTACGCTGACTGCTCCTGGAAATGCCGCCGATTCGAATGGAATGTTTCACGGGCTTGGTGACCATGCCGAGAACTCGTTTTCAGTTGATAACCAGCCGATCACCGACCAGTTCAGCAAGACCTTTTCCAATCAGATCCCGCTCGACGCGGTGCAATCCCTGGAAGTGATTTCTGGCGCGCCACCGGCAGAATATGGCGACAAAACCAGCATGGTGATCAACGTCACCACTCGCTCCGGACAGGGCATGACCACTCCGCATGGATCGGTCACTGCTTCCTACGGCAGTTTCGGAACTTCGAACCTCGACTTCAATCTCGGATACGGTGGCGCGAAATGGGGAAACTTCATTTCCGTCAGCGGCCTGAACACCGGACGTTTTCTTGATCCGCAGGAGTTCACTGTCATGCACGACAAGGGCAATCAGGAGAACGTATTCGATCGCGTCGACTACCAGTTCTCCAGTAAAGACTCCATGCATGTGAACCTGGGTTTCACGCGCTCGTGGTTTCAGAACCCCAATTCTTTTGACGCGGAAACAGCTTCCGCGTGGAATGGTCTGGTCGCGACCAATGGCGGACTTGGGCCTGACGGCTTGCCGGTTGGACCGACTGACCAGCGCTCTCAAATCAAAACCTTCAACATTGCACCATCGTGGACGCGATTAATCAGTAACACCACCGTGTTCACGCTCGGAACTTACGTACGCCGTGACCAATACAATTACTACCCAAGCTCCAACCCATTCACAGATCTTGCGCCGGACCTGCAAGCGGAAACGGTTGGACAAAATCGCACCCTGACCAACGTCGGGATCCGCCCGGAGGTTTCATACGTCAAGGGCATTCACAACGTAAAAGTCGGCGCGGTGTACCAGCAGACTTTTTTAAACGAGAACGACAGCGTGGGCATTGTTGATCCCACGTTCAACGATCCGACCAGCGCTTCCTTCAATCCGGTGCTTGCCCCATTTGATTTGACGCGCGGCGGCGGACTCTTCGCCTTCCGCGGTCACACCGACGTGAAAGAACTCGCGCTGTATGTTCAGGATTCCATTACGAAAGGAAATTGGTCGCTCAATCTCGGAATTCGAGGCGACTTCTACAACGGCTTGACCACGCATCGCGAGGCTGAGCCGCGTCTGGGAGTCGCATACCATGTAAAGCCCAGCAACACCATCTTGAGGGTCTCTTACGCTCGCTTGCTTGAGACTCCGTTTAACGAGAACCTGATCCTTTCGAGCATCGGCTGCGACAACACAGTGTTAAACCCGCTGCTGGGTTGCTCTGATGGTCTTCTCGAACGTGGCCGCTCGCTACTTCACGCCGCAAGTCAGCGGAGCCGGAGCTACTCCCTCAGCCGCCGCAGGCGTTTTTCGCATCGATCACGACGAGAAATTCAATCGAACCACCCACTTGCAATATCAGCTTGGAAAGCGAGGCCCATGGCTCGGCTTTAACTGGCGTTATGACGATGGCTTGGTGTCTGGCTCGGTGACCTGCGCCGGAGGCAACTGCAACAACGGGCCGTTCGGCAGTGCCGGGGTTGTCGATACTTCCATTCTTAGCCCTGATCAACAATTCGAAGCTGGCCTGTCTTGCGGGTCGGCACGTCCTTTGCCTCCAGGCCCCGGAAATCCTACCGGCACTTCTCTCAGCTCGAGTTTAGGAGTAAACCTGTGCCCCGCATCGCAGTATGGCTCGTCGCTGATTAGCATTCCCGCCGCCGGTAAGGAAGACGACGATAAGAACCCGCCGCGTATAGCGCAACGCAGTCTGTTCGATCTTTCAGTCGGCCACGATAATTTATTTCATGGGGACAAGTACAAATGGAGTGCGCAACTGACGGTTATCAATCTGGCGAACCGGGTGGCGCTCTACAACTTTTTATCGACCTTCAGCGGCACGCATTATGTGACGCCGAGAACGGTCACCGCTGAGGTAGGATTTAACTTCTGATACCACAAGCCGGGCCTCACGGCCCGCCCCAACTTCCTCATGTGTAAGTCGGCTTTGTTTTGCGTGGCGGCAATTGTCGTTGTGTTCGGGGCGAACGCTCAAACCATGCCCGGCTCTGCCGACGGGGATCGGAGCATGACTGCTCACAGCGAGTCTGCCAATAGCATGCAGATGCAACCGCTGTCATTCCTTGATTTCATCACCCAGCACACAACTTCCGGCACCGATGCCGAGCCCAACTCAACTCCCACTGAAATGATCATGTTCAAGAAATCCGGCTGGATGTTTATGGTCCACGGCGAGGCCTTTCTGAACGAACTTCAGCAGACCGGGCCTCGCGGAGCCGATAAATTCTCCTCTACCAACTGGTTTATGCCGATGGCGCAACGAAGACTTTCGCGGGGCACGTTGACGCTGCGCACCATGCTCAGTCTTGAACCGGCAACGGTGAGCAGCAGAAGGTATCCGGAATTATTCCAGCAGGGAGAGACCGCATACGGATTACCCATCGTTGATGGACAGCACCCACACGATTTCTTCATGGAAATCGCGGCCATATACGACTATCGGGCGAGCGAACACACGCTGCTCTCCGTGTATGCGGCTCCTATTGGCGACCCCGCGTTTGGACCGCCGGCGTATCCGCACCGGGCCTCCGCTTCGGAAGACCCGGTTGCTCCGTTGGGCCATCATCTTGAAGATTCAACCCACATCGCAGACGACGTGATCACCGTGGGTTTAACCCACGGCAGCTTCCGAATTGAGGCATCGGGCTTTCACGGACGCGAGCCGGATGAATATCGCTGGAATATCGATACCGGCAAAATCGATTCGTGGTCCGCGCGCTTCACCGCCAATCCGGGGCAGAATTGGAGCTTCCAATATTCGATCGCAGATTTGACCAGCCCGGAAGCTTTATTTCCCGGCGAGGACACGCATCGTATGACAGCATCTCTGATCTATAACCGCCCGATTCACAAAGGAAACTGGAATTCCATGCTCCTCTGGGGAAGAAATCAAAGCTTGGCGGATGGAAATGTCGGGAATGCTTATTTGCTGGAATCCACTTTGCGTTTTCTCGATAAGAACAATATCTGGACGCGCATTGAAAACGTGGATCGCACCAATGAACTTTTATTGGGAGAAACGCTATTGCCGCCAAACTTTACCGAACGCTACTTCTCGCGGGTCGAAGCCTACACCACTGGCTACGATCGCGAGGTCGGGCATCTCCCGCACCTTTCAACCGCATTGGGTGCGCAATTGACTTGGTACGGTGTGGCCACGGTCTTGCAGCCGGTGTACGGTACTCATCCGGTAAGTGTCGTGGCTTTCTTGCGGATCAGAGCCAAATGATTTGTCGCGTCAGGCTGCCTGCCCGCTTTTGATTGCTTCCGGGCCATTGGTTCGCGACCAGGTGTAATGAATGCGGTGGATCACGGTGATAGTTGAGAGCACGGCAATAATCCACAGCACCGGCGCCATCCGATTGAACAGCGCTCCAATGATGACCAATACCAGGCGCTCCGGCCGCTCCATGAATCCCACTCGGCACGATCCGATGAGCGATTCGGCGCGGGCGCGGGTATAGCTGACCATAATGGCGCTCACCATGACAAATCCTGTCAGCACCACGTAAAAAAATCTGTCGCCGCGGCCGTAGAAAACCAGCAGGCCAAAAAATTGTGAGGCATCGCTGTAACGGTCGATCACCGAATCAAAGAATGCTCCGAAGCGGGTCACGCGGTTCTGGGCGCGTGCCACTTCGCCATCGACCAGATCAAAAAATCCGGAGCCGATAATAATCAGGCCAGCGTAGAAAAACATGCGCTGCTGATTTTCAGCGGTCGCATAGCCAAAGAGGAATGCGGCCCAGGCATTTACCACCAGCCCCATGAAGGTCAGAACGTTGGGATTTATTTTGGTGAGCGCCAGCCAGCGGACAATGGTCTTCAGCAGAACTCCGCAGGCTCGACCGAAAGCGCTAGTCCAGGTCATGAAGGGATTGAATCATTGAAACATTTAGTCATCGAATCATTTGGCCAGCGGATCATCCCGCTGCTACGTCATGGATGGTGGTTAGACTCAGTATTTCCAACTCGCGATTGCCATTTGGTGTCACAACCATTGCGCTGTCGCCAACTTTCTTATTAAGCAGCGCGCGGCCAATCGGTGAAGTGGTTGAAATTTTCCCCGCCGCGACGTCAGACTCTTCGCTGGTCACGATGTTGTACTCGATCTCTTCATCTTTGCTGTTGTCGTAGACCTTCACCGTCGAGCCCAGCCCTACCTTATCCTTGGGAATGTTGTTCATGTTGACCATGGACAAATCGGCCAAACGTTTTCCAAGCTGGCGCACCCGGGCCTTCACGAACTCCTGGCGCTGCTTCGCCATGTGATACTCGGCGTTCTCGCTCAGGTCGCCCAGGGCTGCAGCCTTCTTGATCTCCTTCGGTAGCTCGTGGATGAGTTCATGCTCGAGCGCATTGATCTCGTCCTGCAACTTTCTTTTGATCTGCTCGGTCATCGTGTCGAATTATAAACCGTTCGCGGCTAAATACTTTCGCGGGACAAGAGTGCCAGCTTTTTGCCCAACTTGGGATTCGAAAGTTCCCAAACAAAGCGGGATGAGTCACTAATTTGGATTAAAGTTCAACTGGCCGCTCCCTCCTAAACTTATGAAAAAGAACGACCTTCGGCGTCCGCGATTGTTAAACCGAGGCGATTCAGATACAATCAATATGTGCTTCGTGGGCTGTTCCGGTATGAATCTTAACGTTAGCGGCGATTTCCACATCGGTGACCGGGTCGTTTATCCAAACCACGGCGTGGGAGTTATCGAGCAAGTCGGCAGCCGGACGCTAGGGCAGCAAGTCGAAAAGTACTACCTCCTCAACATCAAATCCAGCAACCTCAAGGTCACCGTCCCATTTCATAGCGTACGCGCAGTTGGATTGCGCCGCGTAGTCAGAAATGGCGAGATCCAAAAGATCCTCGATTATCTCTCCGACGGCAACGGCGACAGCGCGACTGATTGGAAAGACCGCTTCAAAGAAAATTCGGACCGCATGCGTACCGGATCCTTGCTGGAAGTGGCAGCAGTGCTGAAAAGTTTGCTAGTCCTTAAGGAAGCCAAAGGCCTGTCTTTCCGCGAGAAGAAGATGCTAGAGCGTGCCCGCTATCTTTTGGTAAGCGAACTCGCGATGGCGCGGAACACTGAAGAGGCGAATGTCGAAGAGATCCTCGACAAAGCGCTTTCTAAAACCAACCTCAAATTTCCCGACGCCGCCGAATTGCAATCCTGATCAACCGGCTTTTTCCAGCTCTCCATTAGGCTGATCTCCGCCCAGCCACGCCCCCACAGGTTTCAGCGGCTGAATGTGATCAAACACAATTTTCATTCCTGCAGTGATCGGGACGGCCAGAATAAGTCCCACCGCTCCCCACAGCCATCCCCAGAGCAATAACGCCAGCGTGACAGTCAAAGGGTTAAGCCGCAACCGTCTGCCAAGAATTTTGGGATAAAGCACGTTGATGGAAATGATGTGCAGGGAGAACACGGACAGTACAATCCAAATGATCTTCGCCAGAGTAAGGTGCCCAATGCCTAGGAATATCGGCGGAAGCAGAGCAAGCAGCACTCCTAGGTACGGAACCAGGCTCAAAAATCCACTCACAAATCCCGCGAAATAGAAATACTGAATGTGTAGAAATCCGAAGATCGCCGTGCTCAAAACGCCGGTAATTAGTCCGATCACGAGATTGCCGACCATGAAGTTTCGAATCATGCCCGAAATCAGTCCCATGGTGACGTAAGCAGGTCGCCGGTTCTCCGTAGACACCAGGCCAAGAGTGGCTCTGCGGGCATGTTCCTGCCAAGTCAGCATAAAGAACACCAGAAAGGGAACAAACGATGCCGCTAGTACTATCTCAGAAACCGACCCAAAGCCGCGCGAAAGCAGGTCGGCCCAGCTG
>Ga0105240_10009686_pt1 | contig 13614 bp, 13 predicted proteins | sample KBSC54metaG_FD_80426 | JGI IMG/M metagenome (GOLD analysis project Ga0105240, IMG submission 80426) | Corn rhizosphere microbial communities from Kellogg Biological Station, Michigan, USA - KBS C5-4 metaG | ecosystem: Host-associated > Plants > Roots > Rhizosphere > Soil | place: Michigan, USA... | reverse complement strand
GCACGCCCGCCGTGGCTGATGATTTCGGCGGCACGACCGGCATCATCGACGTCCCCTGATTGGTGCGGCGTGACGCGCGACCGGGTGTGAAGGTACCAACCCGGTGGAGATGACGGATGCGATGCTCGTCCGCGCGGTGCTGGCAGGAGACCCGGCGGCGTTCGCGCTGCTGGTGGACCGGCATGCGCCTGCGTGTTTGCGGTTCGCGAGCCGAATGTTAGGCAATCTCGAGGACGCCGAGGACGTGACGCAGGAAGCGTTCGTGCGCGCGCACCGCGCGCTGGCGCGCTACGACGAGCAGATGCGCTTTCGCACGTGGGTCATGAGCATTCTGGCGAATCGGTGCCGGACCGCGTTGCTGCATCGGCATCGGCGGACGTCGCGGGTGGTGATCGACGGCGCGGCGGTGGACGAAGCGGTCGGACCGGAAACCGGCGATGCCGAGCTGCGTGACGCCATCGAGCGCGCACTGGCACGGCTCGAGCCGCCGCAGCGCGAAGCGTTCGTGCTCAAGCACGTCGAGATGTTGAACTACGACGAGATGTCGGCGATCACGGGCGCGGGGGTATCGGCGCTCAAGATGCGGGTACGTCGCGCGTGCGATCGATTGCAGGTTTTGCTACGAGAGGACGGCTATGAGTGAGCAGCGCGAGGACGAGGAGCTGACCGGCCCATTGGGCCGAGCGACGCGGCTGTTGCAGGACGAGCCATCGCCGCGCGCCGAGTGGCGGGAGGCCGTGTTGCAGGCCGCGGAGCGCCCGGCCGTGCGGCCGCTCGGGTGGAGGGTGCGCCCCGCCGTGGCGATCGCCGCGTGCGCGGCGTGTCTGATCACGGGGGCAGCGATCACGTATGGCGTGCTGCGCGATCGAATGGGATCCGGCGCGCGCGACGTGGTGGCGTCGGAGAACGGTTCCGTTAGGCAGGGGCAGCTGCCGGTGCGTTTTGCGGTCGAGGCGCCCGGTGCGGTGCACGTGTCGATCGTGGGCGACTTCAACGGCTGGAACCCAGTGGGCCTGCCGATGCATCGGCTGTCGGACGGCCGCACGTGGGAGGTGGAAGTGGGGCTCGCGCCGGGCCGGTATGCGTATGCGTTCGTGGTCGACGGGCGCCTGTCCCGCGATTCGTCGGCGCCCGAGTCGGGCACGGATGATTTCGGCGTCCCGAACTCGGTCGTACTGGTGGGCGGATCGTGAGCCCCGTGCGACTCGTGGGCCGGTTCACCGGCGGCGCGGTGCTCGCGTTAGGCGTGCTCGCTGCCGCGGCCGGCAGCGCGGCGGCGCAGGGCGCGGCCCAACCCGCGCTGCCGGCGCGCCTCGGCGTGCCGGCTCGCGCGGCCATCGTCGCGATCATGGACTCGGCACGGGACGGGGGACTCCCCACTGCACCGCTCGCCGCCAAGGCGGCCGAGGGCGTGCTCAAGGGCGCGGACGACGCGCGCATCGTGGAGGCCGTCCGGTCGCTCGCCAAGGCGTTAGGCGACGCGCGCGGCGCGCTCGGCCCCACGGCCGACGCGTCGGTGCTCGACGCCGGCGCCAGCGCGCTGCGCGCGGGCGTCACACCCGCGGCGCTCCGTTCGTTAGGCGCGGCCGGCGCCGCCCCGTCCGCCGCGCCCGCGCTCGCGACGGCGCTCGTCACGCTGGTAGACTTCGTCGCCAAAGGCGTCCCGCCAGAGCTCGCGTCCCAATCCATCGAACAGTTGCTCCGGCTGGGTGCGCCCGAGTCCCGGTTCGAGACGCTGCGCAACGAAGTCGAAGCCGACATCCGCGACGGCCAGTCACCCGAAGCCGCCGTCACCACCCGCGTCCGGACCAACGTGCAGCAGCTCGGCGCGCCCGGCGCACCGCACCCGCCGCCATCGCCTTCGTCTGTTCCCGAGTCGACGCGGTGACGTCGCAGCCGGTGCGAAGGTATCACCGCGGAATCGTCTAACGGACGCACATCAGGGAGGAATTGCGATGAAACGAGTGGTGTTGGTTGGCGCGCTCGCCGCCACGGCGGTGGTGACGGCGATGGCGTGCGGCAGCGATTCCGTCTCGTCGCCCGCAAAAACCGTGTCGAGCGCGGGTGGGACGAACGGCGGCAGCGATTCAACGGGCACGTCGCCCGGCGACACGTCCTCCCACGGCAGTCCCGGCGGCAACCACCGCTATCCGTGGCTCACGATCACGCCGGAAGCGGCCGCGGTGCAGATCCACAATTATCTGGCGCTGCACGCAACGGAGTACGACACGAACGGAACGCCGGTCTCGGCGAAGATCTCGTGGCGCTCCTCCAATGAGCACATCGCGACGGTGGGCGACACGGGTCTCGTGCACGGCGTGGGACTCGGAGTCGTGACGATCTTCGCCAGTGCCGATGGTATCAACGACTCGGCTGTGGTCGCGGTGGTCGATACCGCGGTCGCATCGCCGCCACCGCCGCCGCCCGACAGCGGCACCGTTCCACCTGACAGTACGAATCGGCCGCCGCCTCCACCGCCGGACTCGGTGCCGCCGGATACCGTGCCGCCCAAAGACACGCTGACGTCGCGATAACGATTCGCCTAACGCAACAAAGCCGGGGCATGCTGCCCCGGCCTTGTCGTTTCCTGCTGCGCGACGGCGTTACTCGCCGCGCGCTTCATCCATGGCCGAGCGCAGCCTGGCAGCTGCCGCACATTCCTGGCGGAGCGCCTCCATCACCGCGTCGGCCTGTTTCATCTGCACCGCGAGCGCCGCCGATCCATCGAGGGCGCGATCCACCACGGTGCGCTGCGCCGCGAGCGCCTCCGTGGACGACCGAATGTCGCGCGCGAGTGCATCGGCGCGGGCGAGCCGGCGCTCGATGTCTTCCACCTGCCATTTGCGATCGGCGAACACGCGCATGCCTTCCGTGGCCGCGGCGAGCTGCTCGCGCGTGCGCTCGAGCACCGCGCGCGCCTCCTCGATTTCGCGCCGTTCGGTGGAGATCGACCGCACGTACTCCGCCGTCTTCTCGGCCACTTCGAACAGGTGCTTCACCTGCGCGCTCACCGCATCGACGGTTGCCTGCTTGCTGCCGATCTGCTCCATGCCCTGCGCAGCCTCGCGCTGCGCCGCATCCCACGTGGCGAGCAGCGCCTCGAAGTTGGCCATGCGCTTCTCCACCTGGCCTAACGAACCAACGCGGGCTTCGAGCTCCTCGAGCATCTCGGCCAATGTGCCGGCGCGCTGCTGCGCATCGCCCAACTGGCCGCCGATGGTGCGCGAGAGCTCCTCGAGCTGCTGCATCGCATCGGCCGCCTCGCGGCGCACCGTGGACGCCTGCGCGAGATTCGCCGCCGCCGCGTCGAGCGATGTCTGCCGCTGCTCGAATTCCTGATTGAACACGCGCAGCCGGTCCTCGAGTCCCGCGAACGCGGCCGCCCGCTCGCCTAACGCATCGGCCACCGCGCCCACCGACGTCATCCGCCGGTCTGCCGCCTCCACCGAGGCCGTCACCGTGCCCATCGTCTGCGCCACGCGGCGCGCCTCGGCGGCCTGCCGCAACAGATCGCCGAACCGCGTCTCGGCCGCTTCCATCCGCGCCTGCAACCCGTTGCCGCGATCCTGCGCCTGCGCCAGCCCGGACTCGACATCGCCTAACCGACGCTGCATCGCGTCCAATGCCGTCGCGCGGCCCTCGAGCGCGTCCATCGACGCCGAGACCTGCGCCAGCTTGTCGCGCAAGATTTCGGTGCCCGGGCGCATGTGGTCGAGCTCTGCCAACAGCTCGCGCGTCGAGCGCAGCTTCACGTCGGCGTCGGCCAGCCACTGGTCCGTCTGCGCCTGACGCTGCCGGAGGCGCGTCATCTCCTCGTACGAGAGCCGCACCTGCTCCAAGCCGTCGCGAATCGATTCATGCGTGCCGTTGAGCGTCGCCAGATCGCGGAACACCGACTCGACCGCAGGCTTGAGCCCCTCGACCCGCTCCATCCGCTGCGCCATGTCGCTCAGATTGCTCTCCAAGCCGCCCACGTCGTCGCGCACCGCGCGCAACCGGTCAGCTTGCGCCGTTATCCGCTGGATGTCCTCGGCCAGATCACCAACCTGCTCGGCCAAGCCGCGCGACAGCGCTTCGGTCTCGGCCAGCGTGCGGGCGGTCGTATCGAGCGTCGACAACCGCGACTCGCAATCCTTCAATGCCGTACGCAACTCGACGATCCGCTCGCTCACAGCATCCAAGCTCCGATTCTCGAGCTCGAACCGCTCGGCGCTCGACTTCATCTCGTCGCGCAAATCCACCAGGGCGCGCTGCGCCGCCTGCTCGGCCTCCTCGAGAGTCCGCTGTTGCGCGGAGATCTCATCGGCACGCGAAAGTACAGTAGTATGGAGCGACTGAACCGAGGCGAGCTTGGCCTCGAGCGCTGTGACGGCCTGGGCCTGCTCCTCCTGTCGCCGGAGCGCACTCTCGACCTGCGGACGGAGTGACAGCACCTCGGTGGTCTGGGACGCAGCCCGGTCCACGGCTTCGCGCTGCTGCTCGAGCACGGCCGTCTTCTGCGCCACCTGCTCGGCGATCGCTTTGAGGACACCAAGCTGGTGCTGCGCGTCCGGAATCCCACCGGCGATACGAAGCAACGCGTCGAGCGCCTCCTGCGCGGTCGCCGCCCGCCGCTCCACCGCCTCGACCTTCGTCACCGCCGCCTGCGAACGCTGCTCGACGCCCTCGAGACGGGACGCCGCGTGCTTCTGCGCGTGCAGCGCATCGTCGTGAACGGCGCGCAGACGGCCGAGGCTCTCGCCCAGCTCGCGAAGCTGCGCGTTTGTCGCCTCGGATTCACGTCGCAATGCAGCGAATTGCGGTTGGATTGCAAGGAATTGCTCCAACTGCTCCCGCATTCCACTCGCATCATTGATCTTGGCCAAAAGATCGACGCTCGACTCGTGGAGGCGGGAAAGCTCCTCATCGGCGGCGCCGATTTTGGCGGAGCTTTGCTCGTGGGCCGACGCGAGGCGTCCCGCGTGCTCTTCCACGGCATTGAGCTGCGCCGAAGTACGCTCCGCGACCTCGAGAGAACGCTCGAGCCCAGCGATTCGCTCTTCCATCGCACCGAGCTCTGCCGCACGCTCGGCCACCGATTCGAGGCCGCGGAGCTGCTCCGCGGCCTTCTCGGCGCGGGCGACGAGGGCCGCGAGCGCGGAGCCGTCGTACTTGGGATGGTAGGTGGTTGCGAGCGGCGGCTGCTCCGCTTCACTGGTGGACTGACGCTTCTTGAAGGTGGGGAGCGTGATCATCGCCGTCTCCTGCTCTCGAGTCTCGATTGCCGATTCGTCCGCGTGTGCATGACGCGGTTGCGCGCGCTCGCGTCACGATCGCACGCGCCACGCAACGATTCGGTCTCGGTCAGGTTGTCGACCAGCCCTCGCGCACGAGAGACCCCGACTGCATCTTTTTTCGCGACCATGTTCGAGTTCCAGTCGCGCCTCGCCAAAGGACTGTCGACCCGCTACTCGCTCGATCGCGAGCTTGGGCAGGGCGGGATGGCCGTGGTGTTCCTCGCGCACGATCTCCGGCATGACCGCCAGGTGGCGCTCAAGGTGCTGCGTCCGGAGATCTCCGCGGAAATCGGCGCGGAGCGATTCCTCCGTGAGATCAAGCTCGCCGCCGGCCTCACGCATCCGCACATCCTGCCCGTCTTCGACTCCGGAGAAGCGGACGGTCTGCTTTTCTATGTGATGCCGAGTATGGAGGGGCGGTCGTTGCGCGAGCGGCTCGACAACGAGCGCCAGCTCTCGCTGACCGACTCGTTGCGGATCGCGCGCGAAGTGGCTTCGGCGCTCGACTACGCCCACCGCCACAACGTGGTGCACCGCGACATCAAGCCCGAGAACATCCTGCTCCATGAAGGCGCGGCCATGGTGGCCGACTTCGGCATCGGGAAGGCGCTGTCGGGGAATGCCGCATCGCTGACCCAGACCGGGCTCTCGTTAGGCACACCCGCGTACATGAGTCCCGAACAGGCGTCGGGGGAGTTCGGCGCAGACGGCCGCAGCGATTTGTATTCGTTGGGCTGTGTCCTCTATGAAATGCTCACCGGCGAGCCTCCGTTCACCGGGATCAACGCGCAGGCGATCATCGCCAAGCGGTTCGTGTCGCCCATTCCCAAGGTGCGCACCACGCGTGATGTGCCGGACGCGGTGGACACGGCCGTCACGCGTGCACTCGCTCGCACGCCTGCCGACCGTTATCCCACCGCCGCCGAGTTTGCCGCGGCGCTGCGGACGCTGGGGAGAGACTCCGAAACGGGCGCGCGGCGCACGAGCGCCGATGGCTACCGGAGTGCGACGAAGGCGATCGCGGTGTTGCCGCTTGCAAACATGAGTGCGGATCCGGAGAACGAGTATTTTGCCGACGGGATGACCGAGGAGATCATCAACGCGCTGGCCAAAGTGCCCGGCATGCAGGTGGCCTCCCGCACGAGCAGCTTCGCGTTCAAGGGAAAGGAGGTGGACATCCGGCAGATCGGCGAGAAGCTGGGCGTCAGCTCGGTGCTCGAGGGCAGCGTGCGCAAAGTCGGCAACCGGATTCGCATCGCCGCACAGCTGGTGAACGTCGAGAACGGCTACGACCTGTGGAGCGAGACGTACGACCGCCAGCTCGAGGATGTGTTCGCCGTGCAGGACGAGATCGCGAAAGCGATCGTCGATGCGCTCAAGCTTCGCCTAACGGAAGCCGAGGAGCCGCAGGTCGTCGTGCCGACGAAGAATCTCGAGGCCTATACGCTCTACCTCAAGGGCCGGTTCTTCTTCGTGAAGCTGTCCGAGCCCGCCTTGCGTAAGGCGCTCGATCTCTTCCAGCACGCGTTGCTGCAGGACCCGGGATTCGCGCGCGCGTACGCCGGGATCGCGGACGTGTGGTGCAACCTCGCCGATGACTGGGTGGCGCCGGACGAGGCATATCCGCGCGCGAAGGCCGCGGCTGAGCGCGCCCTCCAGCGCGATCCCGAGCTCGCGGAGGCAATCACGTCGATCGGGAAGGTGCTCTGCTGGCACGAGTGGAATTTCGCGAGCGCGGAAGTGCAGCTCGCGCGTGCCGTGGCGCTGAGCCCCAACTACGCCGAAGCGCATTACGTGCACGGCACCGCGCTGCCGCTCGTCGGGCGGCTGAATGACGCCATCGAGACCATGGCGCGGGCGCTCAAGCTCGATCCGCTGTCCGTCCACTACAGCGAGTGGCTGACGCGGTTCCTGCTGTACTCGGGCGACTTCGACGGCGCCATCGCGCAGGGGCAACGCACGCTCGAGATGGACGAAGTGTGCATCCGCGCGCCGCATTACATCGGATCGGCGCACCTTGCGTTAGGCGACGCGGCCGGTGCGCTGTCGTGGTATCGCCGAGCGCAGGCGCTCGAGAAGTCGGTGCGCTCGTACGACGCGATGATCGTGCGCGCGCTGGCGGCGTTGGGCCAGCAGGACGAGGGCGAGGCGATCCTCGCTCGGTTGGAGGAGGAATCCCACCATCAGTACATGCGGTCGGAGGTCCTGGCGATGGGATACGCCGCCGTGGGCGATCTCGACCGCGCCTTCACCGCGCTCGAGCGCGCGTATCAGGCGCGCTCGGCGGGGCTCATCTACCTGCATCTCGATCCCGGGTACGCGCCGCTCCGCGACGATCCGCGCTACGCGGATCTGGTGGCGCGCATCGGCCTCAGGTAGCGGCGCACCGGCAGCACCGCGCCCGGCACACACCGGGCGCGGCCGACGACTCGGTTAGGCTCGGCCACTCAGTGGCCGGACGAATCGCCCCGGCGACTGGCCTCGAACAGGAACCACGTGCGACGTTCGGTCTCGTCGATCCAGATCTCGATCAAGCTCGTGGTCGCCACATCGCGGTACTGCTCGCACACGTTGTGCGCTTCGCGGAGTCTGGCGGCGAGCGTCTTGTTGTCCTCGCGGAGCTCGGCGAGCATGTCGGACGGCTCGACGTAGGGCGCGTTGTTGTCGGAGATGCGCTGCAGCCGCGTGATCTGGCCGGTCGAGCGGATGGTGTCCTGGCCTAACTTTCGAATGCGCTCGGCGATGGGGTCGGTCATGGCGAAGATCTGGTCCGCGTGCTCGTCGAGCAGCAGATGGTAGTCGCGGAAGTGCGGACCGCTCATGTGCCAATGGAAGTTCTTGGTCTTGAGGTAGAGCGCGAACACGTCGGCGAGAATGGGGTTGAGCGCGCCCGCGATGAGGCGGGTGCCTTCGTGATCGAGATCGGTGGGGGTATCGAGCGCGGCCTCGCGGCGGCGCATGAGGTTCGGGTCCTTGGCTCTGGCCGTCTTCATGACACGGGTCCTCGACATATAGAAGATGGGGGGCGGCGGCGCGCGGCCCCCAAGCGTTCAATCATGCGAAGGGTGCGCCAGCGCGCACCAGGGGGCGGGTGTCGATCACATCCGTGGGCATCAGGCAAGGCGCGGGACGGGACGGACCGCCGCGTCTTGACATTACATGTTGTAACATGTAGCTCACGACATGCCCATGACACTCAAAGACGAAATCAAGCAGACGAAGCCCTTTGCGCGACCGGCGGATGAGGCGCTGCTCTCCATCCTGCGCACCGCGGCCGTGCTGGAGCACGCGGAGAACGAGGTGCTCAAGGCGCACGGCCTCACGCATACCCAATACAATGTCTTGCGCATTCTGCGGGGCGCCGGGAAGCGCGGCTTGTGCGGGCGGGACATCGCCGATCGTATGGTGTCGCACGTGCCGGATGTGTCGAGGCTGCTCGACCGGATGGAAGACTCGGGCCTGATTGCGAGGACGCGCGATCCGGACGACCGTCGGCACGTCACGGCGCGCATCACGGCCGCCGGGCGCACGGTGTTGGCCGATGCGACGCCGGATCTGGAGCGGACCGGCCGCGCGCGGACCGCGCGGTTGAGCCCGGCGGACATTGCGGGCCTCATCCGGAGCCTGGCCGCCATCCGGGAACTCCCGTGATCATCGGCGCATTTACATGTTATAACAGCCATTGTTACACCACTTAATTTTGGGTGCTTCCATGCTCACCACTGCCATCGATGTCACCACTGCTGCCACGGGCTTGCTCGTGGCGCGCATCGTTCTCGGACTCCTCATGACCGCCCACGGCTCGCAAAAGCTCTTCGGCTGGTTCGGCGGCCACGGCCTTGCCGCCACCGGCGGCATGTTCGAGAGCCTGGGCTTCCGCCCGGGCAAGATGTTCGCCACGGTTGCGGCCGCCACTGAGGTCGCGAGTGGTATTCTTGTCGTGTTGGGACTCCTCGGCCCGATCGGTCCCGCGCTCATGATCTCGGTGATGATCGTGGCCGGGGCGAGTGTACACTTGCGGAACGGGCTGTTCGCGATGAGCAACGGCATCGAAGTGCCCCTGCTCTACGCGACGGGCGCCGCGGCTCTGGCGCTCACCGGACCGGGTGCGTATTCGCTGGATGCCGCGCTGGGACTCGGTAACTTGTCGAGTCCGGTGGTCGCTGGCATTGCGTTGGCGGTTGGAATTCTGGGCGGCCTGGGCAACCTGATGGTGCGGCGACCCGCAGCTGCCTAACTGAATACTGGAACGGCGTACATTTTGGTCACGAGCAAGGTGGACCCATGCAACTCAGCGGCATTCATCATCTGACGGCCATCTCGGCGGCGATCCGCGACAACTACCGCTTCTACACCCGAACGTTGGGCATGCGGTTGGTGAAGCGGAGCGTCAACCAGGATGACGTGACGGCATATCATCTGTTTTACGCCGATGCGCGCGGCACACCCGGCACGGACCTCACGTTCTTCGACTGGCCCGTGCTGCGCGAGTCGCGCGGGTCGCGCTCCATCACGCGCACACATTTGCGGGTCGCGGGATTGCCCGCACTCGAGTACTGGAGCCGGCATCTCGCCGAGCGCGGCGCGCCGGTGGGGAACGTCGTGGAGCGCGACGGCCGGTTCACGCTCGACTTCGAGGATCCGGAAGGACAGCGGCTCGCGCTCGTAGACGACGCCGGTACTGGTGTCGCGTATCCATGGGAGCGGAGTCCCGTGCCCGCGGAATTCCAGATACGCGGACTCGGGCCCATTCTGATCAGCGTGCCTAACTTGGGACCGACCGACGCGCTCCTGCAGCGTGTGCTCGCCATGCGGCCGGTGCGCGAGTACGCGCACCCCGAGAACGCGGCGCACCGCGTGCACGTGTACGAGATGGGCCAGGGTGGTCCCGCGGCGGAGTTGCACGTGGCCGTGCAACCGGGCGTACGCGCCGCGCGGCAGGGCGCCGGCGGCGTGCATCACGTAGCGTTCCGCACGCCCGACGCCGAATACGATGCGTGGGCGGACCGGCTCAACACGCTCCGCGTGGCCAACAGCGGGAAAGTGGACCGGTTCTGGTTCCACAGTCTATATTTCCGCGACCCGTCGGGCGTGCTGTTCGAGATTGCGTCGGACGGTCCGGGGTTCGGGTTGGACGAGGATCAGGCGACGTTAGGCGAGCGCGTGGTGCTCCCGCCCTTCCTCGAACCCGAGCGCGAGCGCATCGTGGCCGCGCTGCAGCCGATCGACTGAGCTGGCAGACGCGACCGAGACAACGCGGAAGCGCACTGAGCAGTGCGCTTCCGCGTCTGTCATCTGTTCGCTTGACGCGCGTATCGGGCTCGCGCACGTTGACCGTCCAGGTAAGGCACCGACGCGTGTCGCGTCACACCCGGCGAGGCACGGCGAGCCTAACCTGCATCTCGGAGGGTTCCATGCCATCCCGACTGTGGTGCCAGGGAGTCGCCGCCGTGCTCGTCATCTCGGCCGTGGGGGCGTGCGGGGACGCGAGCCGCCCAACGGACGTCGCTGCGAGCACCGCGGCAGTCAGCGCCGCACGGGCCGCCCAACAGACGGTGAAGGTAAACATCCTCGATAATTGCGACGGGCCCTCGTTCAACGCGGTGATCGGACCGGGAACGTGCAATCGCACCGGCGGCATCAAGAACGCACAGTTCTTCTCGCTCCTCGCCAAACATCACACTGTCGAGTCATACTCGTTCTCGCCGGCCGCCTTCACGGTGCATGTCGGACAGAACATTGCCGCGGTGAACCTGGGCGGCGAAGTCCACACGTTCACGCGCGTGGCTGCGTTCGGCGGCGGCATCGTTCCACCGCTCAACGACTTGACGGGCACGCCCACGCCGGCGCCCGAGTGCCTAACGCTGCCGGAGAGCGAGTTTCTCGCACCGGGCGCGACCGACGTCGAGTCGGTGGGAACCCCGGGGACGGCGAACTTCCAGTGCTGCATTCACCCGTGGATGCGCGCGGTCGTGCAGGTCGTACCCTAGCGGACGATGCAGGCGCGCAACGCGGAAGCGTGCCGAACAGGCCCGCTTCCGCGTTGTGCATCATGGCGCGGCGTCGGGAGCCACGAGCGTGTTGAATTCGGGATGGCGCTCCAGAAAGCCGCGCACGAACGGACAGAGCGGCACCACGCGCAGATGATCGCGGGCGGCGCGCTCGAGCGCCGCCCGCGCGAGCATGTCGGCGTAGCCGCGTCCGCGTTGATCGCGCGCGACCTCCGTGTGGATCAGCCGCATGCGGTCGCCGGAGATACGGTACGTGAGCACCGACATCTCGTCGTCCGCGTGCAGCTCGAAACGCTGCTCGGCCTGGTTGTCTATGACCGACAGCGATGTGCTTTCCATGCTCGGGCCATTATGAATCATCGAGACAATGAATGCTAACCGATCGTCCGGCCCCTCGTGCTACAAGATGGCCGCATCGTCACGCGCGTCGCAGCAGCGCAAGCGGTGACCGCGACTCGCGCTCGACCTGCGCCATCGTGCACTGGCGCGGTGCCTTGTCGGGGCGCCACCGGTGAAAGGACGTGCCGTGACGAAATCGCCCGCCCGAAAAGTGGTCGTACCCGACTTCCACGACGAGCTTCGGCGCGAGCGGATTCCATTCACCGGTGCGTTCCGTACTCCAGCGACTTGGGCCTCCGGGCGCGCGGCCGGTAAAGCCGGGCGGTTCGATCAACGCTTCCAGACGTTTGGTGAGCGCGGTCTTCTCGCTTTGCGGAATGTTCGACGTGAAGCCCACATGGTGCAGCAGGTCGCCCTCGTACAAACCGAGCAGCAGCGAGCCTACGAGCTGTTGCTTGGAGCCGTAGCGGAATCCACCGACCACACAGTCGGCCGTGCGCGTCTGCTTGATCTTGAGCATGCCGTGGCGATTGCCGCTCTGATACGGCAGGTCGACGCGTTTGGCGACGATGCCATCGAGCCCGCTGCCGAGTGATTTCAGCCACCGCTCGACGTCGCGCAGCGTCGTGGTGGCCGGCGATAGCCTCACGCCGACTCCAGCCGGTACGTGTTGGCGCACGAACCTTTCGAGAGCAGGCCGTCGATTCTCGAGCGGCTCATCGACCAACGACGTGCCGGTGGCATCGACCAGCAGATCGAATGCGATGAACGTCGCGGGCGTCTCGCCGGCGAGTTTCTCGACTCGGCTCTTCGCCGGATGGATCCGCATCAGGAGGTCGTCGAACGACAGCGCGTCGCCTAACGGGACCACGATTTCTCCGTCGATGACGAAGCGCGATGCTGTGACCTCGAGCATCGCCGCGACGACATCGGGGAAATACCGTGCCAGCGGCTTCCCTGCCTTCGACATCAGCTCGACGTGCATGCCGTCGCGGAACGCCAGGCAGCGAAATCCATCCCACTTGGGCTCGTACTGCCATTCGGCGCCGTTCGGCATTTCGCCCGATGATTGCGCCTCCATCGGCGCGAAGGTCGTGCGGATCGGCAGCATCTAGAGCATCCCCGCGAGAGGAAATCGCCCGCGCCGCGCGAGCATGGGCTTCCAGCCGTCGCCTAACTGGGCAACTCGCGCCGGCACGTTGTCCATGCGAAAGTCGTCGATGGCGATGCCGCGCTCCACTTCGGCCCACGACACCGGCGTGGACACGGGCGCACCAGGGCGCGGACGCACCGAATACACCGACGCCAGCGTGCGCCCCCACGCGTTCTGATTGTAGTCGACGAGCACGCGGCGTTCCGGCCGGCGCGCCACGCGATACTCGGATGTCAGAAGCGCCGGCTTGAGCGCCGCGAGTGACACGGCGAAACGCTTCGCGAACGTCCACACTTGCTTTTGCGTCGGCCCGCGTTCAATCGGCACATAGATGTGAAGGCCGCGTGATCCGGTTGTCTTGACCACGGGCTTCATCTCCAGCGCGACGAGTCCGTCGCGCACCACAAGCGCCGCCTCACGGACCTGGTCGAACGTCGCGCCCGGCGTCGGATCGAGGTCGAAGTGCAAGACGTCGGGGCGATTGGTATCGTCGCACGTGGCGTACCACGGATTGAGATCGATGCATCCCAGATTCACCAGCCACAGCAACGATGCGAGGTCCTGCACCATCGGGAAGCCGATCACGTTCCCCGATCGATGCGCGATCCGGCAGGTCTCGATCCAGTCAGGCCGCGGTGACGGCGCGCGTTTCATGAAGAAGCTCTTGCCGGTGATGCCGTTCGGGTATCGCTTCATGACCATCGCCCGATCGCGCAGATGCGGCACGAGCACCGTCGCGATCGCTGCGTAGTAGCGCAGCACGTCGCCTTTGGTGCGGCCTTCGTTCGGCCAAAACACTTTATCGAGATTGGTGAGGCCGACCGTCCGTCCCTGG
>Ga0105240_10009685_pt1 | contig 13614 bp, 10 predicted proteins | sample KBSC54metaG_FD_80426 | JGI IMG/M metagenome (GOLD analysis project Ga0105240, IMG submission 80426) | Corn rhizosphere microbial communities from Kellogg Biological Station, Michigan, USA - KBS C5-4 metaG | ecosystem: Host-associated > Plants > Roots > Rhizosphere > Soil | place: Michigan, USA... | reverse complement strand
CTCGCGGATCGTCTCGGCGAACTTGGGCGAGGGCTTGCCGGTTTCTCCGAGGAGGTCGGGCCCGCGGCCTGGCGTGATACGGTCGTGGTCGTGATCTCCGAGTTCGGCCGCACCTTCCGCGAGAACGGCGACCGCGGCACCGATCACGGCCATGGCAGCGTCTATTGGGTGATGGGCGGCGGCATCAATGGCGGACGCATCCTCGGCGAGCAGGTCAAGGTGGAGCAGGCGAGCCTGTTCCAGAACCGCGACTACCGGGTTCTGACCGACTATCGGGCGATGTTCGCCGGGCTGTTCGGGCGCATGTACGGGCTCGACGGAGCCGCGATCCAGCGCGTTTTCACGGGCGTGCATCCGGCGGAACTTGGGATCGTCTAAAGGCCGCCTTATTGGCCCGGGACAGTCATGATCTTTCCCGGGATCGTCCTGAAAATGCGCGGATCGCTGACGTTTTTGGCCACAATCCAAAACGACCTTGGGGCCATGAAAACACTGGCCGTCATTTCGATCCTGGCGCTGCTCACGATTACCGGGGCAGTCTACACGGACCATGTTTTCACCAGCGATCAGATTACCGCTCAAGGGGCGAACTGAGCGGATTTTGTTGGAATCGCGTCATCTTGGGGGACGATTGCGATGCTTTCCGTTGATCAATTCCTGCGACTGATGTGCGTGCCGGCCGTTGTTTTCGCGTTCCTGGTCGCCTCGCAGATTTCGGCTGCGATCAATCCGCCGCCGATGATGGCGCTCGGCAGCGAGTAGTCGCGCGGGCAATTGGGCCGCCGGCTTTTGAGAAATAGGTCGAGGCACGATCAGCTTTCGCCGGCAATTCAGCTGGCTACAGGAGCCGTACGAAGCGGCTTGGCAGGGCTGTCGTGCCGGTGTCGCAACGCGGACCGATAGTCTATACGGACCTCATGAGCGATCCGTCGGCGGCAAGCGAAGCGCATGAATTGGACGGCACGGTGAACGAAGCCGCGCCCGATGACGTCGTGGCGCGGCCGACGCCGCAGGGCAACCTCTCCGTGCTCGGATTGTCGGCGCTGGGCATCGTGTTCGGGGATATCGGCACCAGCCCGCTTTATACCTTCAAGACCATCCTCGGCGCCGCAGATAAATCGCCCAACACGGCTGCCTTGGGTGCGCTGTCGCTGGTGCTCTGGACGTTGTTCATCATCACGACCGTGAAATATGTGCTGTTCGCCATGCGCGTCGACAATGACGGCGAGGGCGGCATCCTCGCTCTCATGGCACTGCTTGGCGTAAAGAAGCACCACCGGCCGACTATCATCGCCGTCGGTCTGTTCGGTGCCGCGCTGATCTATGGCGACGGCGCCATCACGCCGGCGATTTCGGTGCTGTCGGCGCTCGAGGGGCTCAACATGGCGACGCCCGCGTTCCAGCCCTATGTGCTGCCGGCCGCGGTTGTCATTCTTTTCGTGCTGTTTGCGATCCAGTCCCGAGGCACGACCGCGATCGGCCACTGGTTTGGCCCGGTGATGCTGGTCTGGTTCGTCACCATCGCTATTCTAGGGCTGGTCGGCATTCTCAAACATCCCGCCGTGTTCGCCGCAGTCAATCCCGCCCATGGTTTGTCCTATCTGTTTTCCAATGGCGCCACAGGATTCCTGGTGCTGGGCGCGGTGTTTCTCTGCGTCACCGGCGCCGAGGCGCTGTATGCGGATATGGGCCATTTTGGCGCCGGCCCGATCAAGCTGGCCTGGTTCGGGGTGGTGTTTCCCAGCCTGATCATCAATTACGCCGGCCAGGCCGCGCTCGTGATCGATGGCGCGCCGATCGACGGCAACGTCTTCTACCGACTTTGCCCGGATTCGCTGCTGCTGCCGTTGATCGCGCTGGCGACGGTCGCCACCATTATCGCCAGCCAGTCGATCATCACCGGCGCGTTCTCGATGACGCGGCAGGCGATCCAACTCGGCTGGCTGCCGCGGCTGCAGATCAAGCAGACCTCTTCGGAGGGCTACGGCCAGATCTATGTCGGCGTAGTCAACTGGCTGTTGATGCTCGTCACGCTCGGGCTCACTATCGGCTTCGGCAAATCGGACAATCTCGCCTCCGCCTATGGCATCGCGGTCTCGCTGACGATGCTGATGACGTCGGCGCTGTTGTTCATCGCCATGCGCGAGATCTGGGGCTGGAGCATCATTGCCGCCGGCGGCGTCGCTGCCTTCTTCCTGGTCATCGACGGCGCATTCTTTCTCGCCAACCTCACCAAGGTTGCGGAAGGCGGATACGTGCCGCTGATCCTCGCCGCTTCCGTTTACGGCATCATGTGGATCTGGCATCGCGGCGCCGCGGCGGTCTACAATCGGCTCCACGAGACGTTGGTCCCGGTCCCGGAATTCCTGGCGAAAATCAAGGAAAAGAACGTGCCGCGGGTCCCCGGCACGGCCGTGTTCCTCACCCGCACCGAGCGCGACACCCCTCCGGTGATGGTCTGGCATGTCAAGCATAACCGTGCGCTGCATGAGCACCTGTTCGTATTGCGCGTGGAAATTCTGTCAGTCCCCTGGGTCGCCTCGAACAACCGGATATCGCTCGAGCAGATCGCGCCCAATTTCTGGCGCGCGGAGGCGCGGTTCGGCTTCATGGAGCGGCCTAACATTCCGGAGCTGCTCGCCGCAGGAAAGTTGCTCGGGTGCACGGTCGACGTCAGCGATGTCACCTACTATGTCGGCCACGAAACCGTGATCCATCGCGATGAGGCCGATGGCCTGCCGGCTTGGCAGGAGCGCATCTTCGCCGTCATGGAGCGCAACGCCATTCATGTCAGCGACTTTTTCAGCCTGCCCACCGACCAGGTGGTGGAGATCGGCCGGCAGGTCGCCATCTGATTGGTCTAGACTTTCAGCGCCCAACACTTAAAGAAGCATAAGGAAGCGACGGTTCGGGCATCCGACCCGGCGAAGGGAAGCTGGTCCTTTGGTCAAGACAACGCGGCGCGGTTTTCTTGAGGCGACGGTCTCGACGGCCGTGGGGCTGTTGCCGCTGCAGGTTCTCGCCCAAAAGCCCAGCTCAAGCGCCAGCCCGAATTCTACGCCAGGACCGGTCATGAGCACACTCGCTGCCTATATGAGTGCCGCCCGCACGCGCGCGCTCCCCGAGGAGGTTGCCGAGCAGGCCAAATTTCATCTGCTCGACACGATGGCGGCGATGATCTCCGGATCGGAATTGCCGCCAGGGCAGGCCGCCCAGCGCCATATCAGGGAGCACTGCGGCAACGGCCCGGCCACGGTCGTGGGCACGGCGTTGACGGCGCCGCCGATCGACGCTGCGCTTGCCAACGGCATGATGGCGCATGCCGACGAGACCGATGACTCGCATAACGAATCGCGTTCGCATCCGGGCTGCGCGGTTGTGCCGGCTGCACTAGCGGCGGGCGAGATCTCCGGCATTGACGGTCCCGGACTGCTGCGTTCGGTGACGCTCGGCTATGACATCGGCACGCGGGTGGTGCTGGCGATGGGCGGCGCCGCGTTCAGCTACGAGAGCAGCCTTTCGACGCACAGCATCGCCGGCACCTTCGGCGCAGCGGCCGCGGCCTCATGCGCAGTAGGCCTCGACACCCGTCAGATGCGTTGGGCGCTCGACTACACCGCCCAGCAATCTTCCGGCTTCACCGCCTGGCGGCGCGACACTGATCATATCGAAAAGGCCTTCGTGTTCGCGGGCAAGACGGCGCGCGATGGCGTGACCGCGGCACTGCTTGTTCAGTCAGGCTGGAACGGCGTCGACGACATCTTCTCCGGCCCCGACAATTTCTTTGCCGCTTATGCACCGAAGGCGCAGCCGGAAAAGCTGATCGAGAAGCTTGGCGAACGCTACGATATCACCCAGACCGATATCAAGAAGTGGACCGTCGGTTCGCCCATCCAGGGGCCGCTCGATGCGATCGAGGCGATCCGAAGCAAGAAGACATTCGACGCCGATCAGGTGAAGAAAGTCACGGTGCGTCTTGCGCCATCGGTCGCCAATGTCGTCGATAACCGCGACATCCCCGACATCTGCCTGCAGCACATGATTGCAGTGATGCTGATCGACAAAACCGTGTCGTTTCAGGCAGCGCATGACAAGGCGCGCATGCAGGACGCTGCCGTCTTGAAGCAGCGTGTCAAGGTCAATCTGGTGCGCGATGACGAGCTCACCAAGCTGTTGCCGGTGCGCGAAACCATCGTCGAGATTGATCTCAACGATGGCACGCACCTTTCGGAGCGCGTTTCCGCCGTGCGCGGCACGCCGCGTAATCCGATGAATCGGGATGAAGTGACCGGCAAGGCGCGCGACCTCATCCTTCCGGTCCTGGGACGCGACACCGCGACACGCCTGATCGACACGATCTTCGCTATCGAAAGCCTGACCGATATCCGCATCCTGCGCAGGCTGCTGCAGCGCGTCTAAAGCGCGACGAGATTGAGTTGAACCGCTGCACACCCCGCATCAAGTGCGGGGCAGGCTTTTCCGGATCATGCTCTAACGCCGTCGCTCAGTAGTGCGGGTCGTACATCTGAGTTTGAACGAATCCGATCGTGTCGTTGGGCGGTGGTCCAGATGCGAGGCCGCGCTGGTAGGCGACATCGGCAACCGCTGCGCCGATCTGCGCCGAGACCTCGCGGATCCGCGGCAGCGCCGGATAGAGGCTGCCCTGCCTGAGATCAGCTTCGCTCACGGAATTAGCCAGTGTATGCGCCGCCGCCATGAACATCTCGTCGGTGACGAGCTTGCTGCCGCTTGCGATTGCGCCAAGGCCGACGCCGGGGAAAATGTAGGAGTTGTTGCCCTGGCGCGGCACGAAGGTCTTGCCGTCGAGCTTCACCGGGTCGAAAGGACTGCCGCAGGCGAACAGCGCGCGGCCGCCGGTATGACGATAGGCGTCCTCGGCCGAGCATTCCGCCTTCGAGGTGGGGTTGGAAAGCGCGAACACGATTGGCTGCTCGTTGAGCTTTACCATCGCCTGCAACACCTCGGGCGTGAAGGCGCCGCCAACGGCTGCAACGCCGATGATGGCCGTGGGTTTGAGCGTCTGAATGGCGGTGAGGAAATCCGAGATGGGCGCCTGTTCATGGGCGTAACGCAGCTTGTGGCCGTGCAGGCCTTGTCGGTTCTTCACGACGAGGCCGCGCGAGTCCACCAGCCAGTTGCGCCTGACAGCATCGGCTTCCGACATTCCTTCGGCCATCATGGCGGACACGATGAGATCGGCGATTCCCGTTGCGGCCTCGCCTGCACCAAGGAACAGAACGGTCTGATCGCGCAGCTTACCGCCGGTGATGCGCAACGCCGAGAATAGCCCTGCGAGCGCCACCGCCGCCGTGCCCTGGATGTCGTCATTGAAGACGCAGGCTTCGTCGCGATATTTGTGCAGCAGGCGGAAGGCCGAGTGGTTGGCAAAATCCTCGAACTGGATCAGCACGCCGGGGAAAGCCGCACGCGCAGCCGTCATGAACTCATCGATAAAGGCGTCGTAGTCGGCGCCGGTGATGCGCCTCTGGCGAAGGCCGATATAGTAGGGGTCGTTGAGAAACTCTTCATTATTGGTGCCGACATCGAGCGTGACCGGCAGGCATTGCTCGGGATGCACGCCGGCGCAGGCGGTATAGAGCGAGAGCTTCCCGACAGGGATGCCCATACCGTTGGCACCGAGGTCGCCAAGGCCGAGGATGCGCTCGCCGTCGGTCACGACGATCAGCTTGGTGCGATAGGGCCAGTTGGAGAGAATCTCCGCGATGCGGCCGCGGTCGTTATAGGAAATGAACAGGCCGCGCGGCCGCTGGAAGATCAGGCCGTATTTCTGGCAGGCAAGACCGACGGTGGGAGTATAGATCAGCGGCTGGATTTCATCGATGTGGTCGCAAACGACGCGGAAGAACAGTGCTTCGTTGCGGTCGTGAAGCGAATTCAGCGCGACATATTTCTCAAGGTCGCTCGGCAGGCTGCGCAAGTTCGTCAGGACGCGCTCGACCTGTGCCTGCATCGACATGACGGCCGCAGGCAGGAAGCCACGTAATCCCAGCGCATCACGTTCTTCCTCGGTGAAGGCCGTGCCCTTGTTGAGCAGGGGATCGCGCAGCAGCGCCAGCCCGTGAGGTGAATAAGCAGGCGTGGAGCGTGCGCTTAGCCGGTCGGGTTTCATGAAGGCATTTCCCCAGGTCGTTTTTCGTTGTTATAGCGTTTGCCGTGTGGGGCGCAACGCGACGATGTTATCACACAATGATGATGCCGCAGCGCACCAATAATGCGGCGGTTGCGTTCACAAGCCCTCAGTCGAATGATCGGGCGCGCCGGGACCGCGACAATCGGCTTATTGCCGCCACACATGAACCACACTAGCCGCCGAGCAGCGACGAGCCGACCAGCGCGATGACGGCAATGGCCATCAGCGCAGTGCCGACCCAGCCGAGCGCGACGAGCCAGGACCTTGCTTTGAAGCGCCCCATCAGATGCGGATTGGCGACGATCAGCATCATCATCGCCATGATCGGAACGGCGACGATGCCGTTGAGCACCGCGCTCCACACCAGCATCTGAATGGCATCGAAGCCAGTAAAGCCGAGGGCGAAGCCGATCACCGTTGCTGCTGCGATGATACTGTAGAAGCCGACCGCATCCGGCGGTTTTGCTTCGAGCGTCGCCTGCCATCCGAAGACTTCGGCGACGCCATAGGCGGCAGAGCCCGCCAACACGGGAATCGCGAGCAGCCCGGTGCCGACGATGCCGAGTGCGAACAGCACGAAGGTGAAATCACCGGCCAACGGCCGCAAGGCCTCTGCGGCCTGGCTCGCCGAATTGATGTTCGTGACGCCGTTGGCGTTGAGGACAGAAGCCGTCGTCAGGATGATGAAGAAGGCAATGGTGTTGGACAAGAACATCCCGGCGGTGGTGTCGATCCTGATACGGTCGAGTTCGAGAGCACCGCCTTTCGCAAGCTCGCGCAGCGGACGACGTTCTTTTCCCCGGTGCATTTCCTCGACTTCCTGCGAGGCCTGCCAGAAAAACAGATAGGGACTGATGGTGGTGCCGAGCACCGCAACGACCATCATGAAATAGTCGGAATTGATATTCGCCTTCGGCCATATCGTCGATAGCAGCGCTGTGCGCCACGGGATTTCCACGGTGAAAGCCGTTGCAACGTAGGCGAACAAGGACAGCGTCAGGAATTTCAGCACCGGTGCGTAGCGGCGATAGGGCACGAAGACCTGCAGCAAGGTCGAGGCTGCCGCGAAGATCAGGGCGTGCTCATGGTTGAGGCCGCCTATCACGAGCGCCAGTGCTTCCGCCATGGCTGCGATGTCGGCGGCAATGTTGAAGGTGTTGGCTGCGACCAGAAGGAAGACGAGCGCCAGCACCAGGGTGCGCGGCATCACTTCAGTCACGTTCGCCGCAAGACCCTTGCCCGTGACCCTGCCGATCAGCGCGCTGACGAGCTGAATCGCGATCATGAAAGGGATGGTGAGGAAGATCGTCCACAGCAGGCCATAACCGAACTGTGCGCCGGCTTGCGAATAGGTCGCGATCCCCGACGGGTCATCGTCCGCAGCGCCAGTCACGAGGCCCGGACCGAGCAGCCGAAACAGCATGGCGCCGGATTTTCTGGAAGCCGGGCGCTTGGTGTCGGTCATCAGGTGCCTTGCCGCGGGAAGATGCTTCGAATCCTCTCTGGCTTGATCAAGCCGTTTTTAGAACGAAAGTTCCAACGACAGGCCGAGCCAAGCGGCGACTCCAGCACGGAAAGGCCCGCGACCATGTGGTCGCGTGCCTTGCAGGTGATGTGGGTGAAAGCACTAGCTGGCGGCCGCAGCCTGATGCTCGACCACGCCGTAGACAATGCCGAGCAGGATGCCAAAACCCATCTCAAAGCCGGGGCAGGCGTGGATTGGATGCGGATCCTTGCTGCGATCGCCGCCGAAGATCGGGCAGACGTCGTCGCTGCCGGCACGCAAATCCTCCTGCGTCGCCTGCACGATGCTGAGGTAGATCTTGTCGCCGGCCTTCACCTGCACCGGATTCTTGGTGCCGAGCGTGTGGTTCTTCTTCGCAAGACGCCAGATGAAGTCCGGCGTCGGCTGCATCTGCATCGCCTGGCGCATCGGAAATTCGACCACTTCGTGCGCTTTGAGAAAATCGTCGCTCTGGGTGCTTGCTTTGAACTGCGCCCCCAATGCCATCAGCGTGGCCGTCCGCTGCCAGGCTTTCACCACGCCGACCAGGTTGCCGTTGATGGTCGGCAAGGCGCCGGTCATGACGCCGATGATGGTCCGCGCCAACAGATCGTTGTCCTTTGGATCGGGGAACTGCTCGAACAGCGCGCGCGTCAGCGGCGCGGTCGGAAGCTGGCCTGACGCACGCTTGTCCGCCACATATCTGTTGACAGATTCGCGCAGGATTTGCCCGGTGCGCTGGCCGACGAAGGTTAGGAGGGCGTCAGGATCGGGATGAAAGATGTAGGCCGAGGGCGGGGTGTAGTCGGCAGGGCAGACGCCGGGCGCAACGAGGTTCGAGAGGCCAAATCCGCCAGCCTTGACGCAGACACCGTCCGGAATATCGAAATAGTGGCTGCAAACCTTCGCCAGGACGACATCGGAAAGTGCCTGGATGTCGACGATGCCGCCGGGCGCGGGCACGGAGGGGAGCGCGGTGCGCGCTTCCTTCAACGTGACCTCGAAGGCATTGCGGCGTGTGATACCTCCGATCGCCGCGTTGGTCGGCGTCGATTCCTTGACGTATTCGGGAGTCCAATCCATTCCGAGAAAAATCGGACCGAAGCTCTGCTCCATCCGTTTCTGGTAGCCGACGTTGGTGTAATTGTCGTCGGCATTGAGCAGAACCTGCAAATACAATTCCTTGCTCGTCACCACGATGCCATCAGGCGTGCGCGCCACGCCGCCTTCAGGATTTACCCTGGCGGCGGCAACCGCCTGGGCGTGCTTGTCGACGAGATGATCGAGCATGAGACCCCACATCGCGCTGAGGCCTCCGGCAATCGTTTTTCCCTTCAAGGCCGACTGATCAATATCCGCTGACATCCAATTCTCCTGTCGAGTAATGAAAGAAATAAATAAGCGCGTCAATTTTCCTGCCGATTGTGACATCAACAGGCGGGTGATTACGTTTTTTATGTCGCTCCGGATTTCTTAGGCCCCCCAGGGTCGTCAGGCAATCTCCCATATTGCAATCTGAAGTTGCGGTTTGGCAATGATCATTCGGCTGGAGGCCGGCCTATCGTCTTCAGACGAGGCCCGCGAGCAATTCGTGCGCGTTGCCGACATCGCGTGTATCAGCACCACCCTCGACGGCTTCCAGGATCGGCTCAAGCAGGGCGCGTACGTCGCCGCCGCAATTGCTCTTGCGCCAGAGGCGGGCGAGATCGTTGGCGGCACGCAATTCCAGGAGCCGCCCTTGCTGGCTCCGCGCAATCTCGATCGCCTTCCTGAAGCAGGCTTCAGCGCGCCAGCGATCCGCTTCCGCCCGACGGAGCGCGAGTTGGCCGCGGAGGCGATGCAGGTCGGCGAGCCAGAACCGCTCGCCGGATTGCTCGACAAAGGCGAAGCCTTGCGCAAGGTCTGAATCGGCCTGGGCCAGGTCGCCTGCCTCCAGCGCAACTTCTGCCAGATGAGACCGGATCATGGAGCTGCCGGTGAATCCGCCCGTCGATCGTACATGATCGAACGCCGTGCGAAAGGCGGAGATGTTTTTCGCCAAAGGCTCGCGCATCGCGCGTGCATATGCGAAATGCATGCTGGCAAGCAGGCGGATCTGTTCGACATGCTTTTCGGTGCAATAGGCGACGAGCTCGGCACTGCCGCGCTCCAGTGCCGCAAAGTCGCCGAGCACCGCCTTGGGCCAGGTTTGTGTGCAGAACTTTGCCGTCGCGATCGTTGTGGCGTGGGCATGGGTGGATGTCTCGTTCTGTACCTGCGCGCTGATCTCGGCTGCGCTGTCGATCAGCCCGAGCGACAGCCGCACCAGAACCTCGAAAGACAGAATGGCAAGGCTCGGATCCCAGCCGAAGCGATGACTGAGCGCGCGCTGCCGGCTGGGATCGCGGTATTGCTTGCCGCGCAACAAGCTGTCGAGACCAATCCGATTGTGTCCCGCATAATATTGATTGGTGGCGAGCATTCGGTAGGCAACCAGCCGATAGGTCGGGTCGTCCTGCCGCTCGGCAACCTCGATGATCTCATGGGCGAAGTCGAGGGCCGGTTGCATGCGAGCGCCTAGCGTTGCCTCCGAGCAAAGTCCGAACAGGATGGAGACACGCTGCAGATCCGTGCCGACGCCGCGATCGAGCAACAGCTTCGCTGCGCTCATCACTTCCGATGTCTCGGGCGCGGTGATGCTCTTGAGCGCAACCAGCGCATAGGCGCGTGTGACGAGCAGCGAAAGCTCAAGTGCATCACGCTCGCACCCCTCGGCCACGCTGGGAATCAGCGACAGCCCTAGGCTCGAATGCCGTTCGGCCTCGACCGGCGCCGATTGCGACAATGCGAGCTCGGCCGCGGCGAGCCAGGCGGCGGCCGCTGGCGCGGCAAGTCCAGCCTCGGTGAAGTGATGGGCGACGGTGGCTGGCGGACATTCCTCGTCGGTCAGGTGCTCCTTCAAGGCCCAGGCGATTTGGGCATGGATGCCCTGACGCCGGCCGCGCAGCATGGAGCCATAGGCTGCATCCTGGACCAGCGCGTGCTTGAACGTGTAGTGGGCCTTTGGCGGCGTGCCCCGGCGGTGGATCAGCTCTGCTGCCATGAGCTGCTTCAGGATGCCCTCAAGCGCATTGCCCTTGATCGGAGAGACAGCTTCGATCAACGTGTGCGAGAATTCGCGTCCGATCGCAGCGCCAATCTGGGCCGTCTCCTTGATCGGCGACAGGCGGTCGAGCCGCGCAGTCAGCGAATCGTGCAGGGTCGAGGGGATGGCAAGCGGCGTCAGCACGGAAGCCACCACGTAGTTGTCACCCTCCTCGCGCAACAATCCGGACTCGAGCACGCTCTTGGTCAGTTCCTCCATGAACAGCGGCACGCCATCAGTCTTGGCCACGATCTGATCGAACACCTCCGTGGGCAGTTTCTTTCCCGCCGTTACGCCGCCGATCATCCGGACGGCTTGCTGGCGGGCGAGGCGGGTGAGCGATAGTGACGTCACGTGGCCGTGGCCGGTCCAGGGCGGAGAAAATTCCGGCCGGAAGGTGATGACGAGCAGGATCGGCAAATGCCGGACCCGCTCTACAACCCGGTTGGTGAGATCGAGCGTGGTGGGATCGATCCAATGGGCGTCCTCGAGGAACATCAGGATCGGGGCTCGCCGGGCAAGCGCGACCGTCATCGCGACCATGGCAGCCAGTGTTCGCTCCCTGAGTTCAGCGGGCGCCAGATCGAGCGGCGGGTAGCGATTTCCGGTGGGAATGGCGAACAGCGCGGCAAGCAGTGGGGCGATCTCGTCGCAGGCCAAGCCAGTTGCCTCGATCATCCGCTGCAGCTTTTCGCGCCGCGCGACCGCAGGCTCGCCGCTCGCAAAACCCGCGGCATGCCAGATCTGGCCGATCACCGGGTGGAAGGTGTCGTTGAGATGATGCGGCGAGCATTGGTAGCGCATGACGATGGCGCGCTCGCCCTCGATCCGCTCGCGGAGCATCGCCAGCATGCGCGATTTGCCGATGCCTGCCTCGCCCGAGAGCGATACGACCTGACCTTCGCCCTTTGCCGCGCGACGCCAGCGCGCCAGCAGAAGGGCGATCTCGTCCTCGCGGCCGACGAAGGGCGTCAGCGCCTCCGAACGGGAAGCGTCGAAGCGGCTGAAATTCTCCTGCTCGCCGATCACGCGCCAGGCCACGACCGGCGACTTGAAGCCCTTCAAGGCCTGCGGTCCGACGGTCTTCAATTCAAACCTGTTGCCAAGCAGGCGGCGCGTCGAGTCCGAGACCATGACCGAGCCGGGCCCGGCCAGCGATCGCAGCCGTGCCGCAAGGTTGGCGGTGTCGCCGACCACGCCGCGCTCGCGCGCTTCGCCTTCGCCGATCAACTCGCCGACGACGACAAGACCGCTCGAAATGCCGAGCCGGACATTGAGGCCAGCGCCTTGCGCAGGCTTCGACGCCGCAATGGCCTCGATCAGCGCGAGGCCCGCCCGCACCGCGCGCTCGGCGTCGTCCTCATGCGCCCGCGGATAGCCGAAATAGATGGTCGCGCCGTCAGGCACCCATTTGGCGACATGGCCATCGAAGCGCGCGACTGCTGTAGCGATCGCGCTTTGGCAGGCGCGTATCAGTTCGGCGATGTCTTCCGCATCGAGCTCCGCCGCGAGCGCGGAGAGGCCGAGCAGGTCGCAGAACATGACCGTCAGGTGGCGCCGCTCGGCATGCGGTGCCGGCTCCTGAGCCGCGAGCGCGGCCAGGCCGCCGAGCTCGCGCGCCGCGCGCAGCATCCTCAACCGGTGTCCCAAGGGAACGCCGATATCCTTCAAGAGCCGATCGGTCAGCTCCGGGACAGCGTCCGCTTCGATCCGGTTCTCGCGAAATGCGGCTTCGTACCGGTCGAGGCCAAGGCTGCCCAGCCAGGTCCCGACATCCATCTAAGTCAGTCTCCCTCCCGCGCCGCACCAATGATGAGCCGCGGCCGGCGTTCTGTCCAGAACCGTCTGTTATCCCGGAATATCCGGGCAAGACGTCACGGAGGGTGAATGATCGTTGCGCAGACGCCGTGGTTGACACGTCGGGCAAATCAGCAGCACATCTCTATCATCGCCAAACGCAACGAAAGCCCGCTCCGAACCCGGCTCGCGGGTTTTTTGCTGGAATGCGGGCTCAGCGGACGCTGACGAACGCAGCCCAGGCGGCCGCCAATCCCGCGCCGGCCAGAACATAAACCGGGCTGTCACAGAACGTGCTGCCATATCGGCACATCTCCGTTCCGAGCGAGCCGATTTCCTGATTGCCCGCGGCGTAGAACAGACCGGAAAGGACAAACAAAACACCGGCGACCACGTTCATCGTCGATCTCCTTGCTATCCATTTCGTCGATTGCGCACCTGGCCGATAAAGTCACGCTTGACCCGTCGAGCAAATCAGGAGCATTTCGACATTATCGCAAAGACTATACGGCCCGCACCGATTCGGCAGCGGGCTTTCTCATTTGTGGGGTGTTGATTGAAAAAGCGGTTTTGTTTTGCCGAAACTTGTCCACCGCATTTTCAGCAAATTTGACTCGTCGGGCAAATCACCTGCACACTGACATCATCGCGAGAAGTTCGACGAGCCCGCGCCGGCAACGGTGGCGGGCTTTTTCGTTGCCGAGATCGGACGGCGGCGCGCCACGCGAGCGCCCGCACTCTCTCCTCACATCGCCGCACGCGCGTCGCTGTCCGAGCCTTCAACACATTAACCAATATTGGCCGGCGTGCGCGAACGCGCCGGCAGGCGCGCGGAGACGCGCGCCCGCGGCCCCCGTGTTCTCCGGGGATAGGGTTCGCGCCCGAAATGATCGCGTGCAAAAAGCGATCATGCCGCGCTTTTTCTTTTCCAGAAGAAAGTTCGATGAATGACGGCGTACCTGATCTCGCTCGCGATCATGTTCCTGGTCGCGATCGCCCTGTTCGGTGGAATGTCGT
>Ga0105240_10009681_pt1 | contig 13618 bp, 14 predicted proteins | sample KBSC54metaG_FD_80426 | JGI IMG/M metagenome (GOLD analysis project Ga0105240, IMG submission 80426) | Corn rhizosphere microbial communities from Kellogg Biological Station, Michigan, USA - KBS C5-4 metaG | ecosystem: Host-associated > Plants > Roots > Rhizosphere > Soil | place: Michigan, USA... | reverse complement strand
TCGTCCCTGATCGCCGGTCCCATCGGCATGCTGTTCGCGGGATGGCTTTCAAGCCGTTGGATCGCGCAAGGCAAAACCGACGCCTGCCTTCGCTTGACTGCGTGGGCCGCCTTGGGCATCACGCTGCCGGCGACGCTTCTGCCCATCGCGCCCAATGCCACGATCATGGCGATGCTACTTTTCCCCTTCAAATTCTTCATCGGCTTCACGCCCGTCCTGATCCCGTCGGCCCTGCAGATGGTGGCGCCAAACCAGATCCGGGCGCAGCTGGGTGCGATGTTTCTTTTCGCCACCGGCCTGATCGGCGTAACCGGCGGCCCGATCCTTCCAGCCTTCCTCAGCGAATATGTCTTCCACGGGGCCAATGCCTTGCCGCACGCCCTTTCCGTCACAGCCATGTTCATTGGCCCTTTGACATTCGTGGTCTCGTGGCTGGGCCTGGCGCAATATCGCAGCCGCTATCGCGCCATGCATCCCGATTCCCAATAGACCTGATGGCCTTAGCCGGTTCGCTTCAGCAGAGCCGGAATGTCGCGAATATCTGCGGCCCTATCCAAACCCAATATGGCGTTCTCGATCCGGTCGATCCGCGGCCCGGACAGGACCGCGCCCGCCAGGTCGCGGAACTTGGCGATCAACTGATCGTCTGGGAGAGGATTTGACGGACTTCCGAAAGGGAATTCCACGACAGCTCGGTGGCGCCGCGCATCATCCTTTGTGACGAGCGTGACAGCAGGCTCGGCTTCATCTGCCATTGCAGGATCGATCCGTACGGCAATCCGATCTAGCCAGATGTGGATCGCCCGCGACGACCAAGCTTGTGCTTCCAGCTCCGCAGGCCCCACCTTGCCGAACTGAAGCTCCGCGGCGATGGCATAAGGCAGGCTCATCTGCGCCTGGGCGCGCGAGGCGATTGTTCTTCCGCCGCACATGCCAAACTGAAAGCCGCTCATCTCCACTTCGACGGCGGCGATCTGGTCGGCCGCGATGCGATGCGCCGCTCGCAATTGCCGGACCGCATCAATGGCGGAATGCGTTCCCCGGCACGTGGCGTAGGGCTTGATCGAGCAGCGGTCGAGCCGCCATTTTTCTCCGAACCCTTCCGTCAGGAGGCTCGGGTCGGACTGGCTTGGCGAGAAGGTTTTGAAGAAGCTTCCCCAGGCTTCGGCGTCGAAGATTTTCGCAGGCCCGGTGAAACCGCTTGCCGCCAGCAGAGCGGCGCTCAAACCGCCTTCGGCGGCGCGGCCGGGATGGAGCTTCTTGGTTTGGCTTCCGTCATGAATGAAGGCCCATGTGCCGCCCGCAAAGGAACAGGAAATGCCCAGCGCCTGCTCCAGCCGCGGCGCATCCAGGCCGAGCAACAAACCAGTGGCGGCGGCCGCCCCGAACACGCCACAGGTTCCCGTCGAATGCCAGCCAAGACCATTGTGTGTTTCGTAGCCGCCGGCCGCTTCCAGCACGCGGCGGCCGACTTCATATCCCATCAGCATGGCGATAAGCAGGCGCTGCCCTGAAATGGCCTCCGGCAGTTGCGGCAGGATCGCGAGCGACGCGGGCACGACCACGGCACCGGAATGATCGCAACCGCCGGAATCGTCCAACTCCAGTGCGTGTGCCGAGACGCCGTTGATGAAACTCGCGGAGCGGGCGCTGATGTCATGGGGCATGCCCCATGCCGCCGCGCGGCCGGCATCCGCCTCGAGACCCAGACCATGCCAGACACGCTGCGTTTCCGGCGACACCGAGCCCGCCAGTCCCGCACCGATGGTATCCAGCAGATGCAATTTCACTTTGTGTACCGTGGAAGCGGGAAAGTCGGAAAACTGAACCCGATAAATTTTTTCCGCCAACGCCCCAGCGAGGTTTTTATTCTGGATCACGGACTTCTCGTCGATAGGCGGCGAAGACATTGAGCGGATGATCCGGTTCCGGCGCGCCCGCATTGTTGGCGATATGCCAGTTGGCAACTTCGTCCGCCGTGGCGAGCCACACATCGCTGCAGGATTGGATGTGCCGGATCATCGCTTCCACCAGCCCGATCCGTCCCGGCGTCCCCGTCATTTCCGGCCGCAATTGCAGGACAAAACAGGCGCCGAATTGCCGATAGGCGTCAAACTCCGCGATCCAGTTCGACAACACCCCGTCATAAGACGCGATGCGGCCCAGGCCCTTGGGAAAAGGCGGCGTGAAATTGAACTGAAAATAAGGTCGGTCTTCCAGTTCGAGATGAACGGGAATTTCCAGAAGCGATGACGGATGCAGATAGGGCACATCATCGCCATTGAGCGACGCAGACCAGTCGAAGCCGGCTTCTTTCAAGAGATGATCGAACCCGTCCGGCCATCCACCGATGGGGAGCCTGAATCCAGCCGGCGCCCGGTCGCTTGCCTCTTCCAGCGCCTGACGCGACCGTTCCAGAAGCGCGAGAGCGTCTGCGCGCGTCAACGCGTCATAGCGTTCGAACCCCCAGCCATGACTTTCCAGCTCATGGCCGGCAGCGGCGACAGCGCGAAGGAGTGGCCCATGGGTCTCGGCGACCAGGCCTGGAACAAACCAGCTGGTGCGGATACGCGTGTCATCGAACGTCCGGCACAGCCGCTCGACACCGCGGCGGGCACCATAAAGCCACACGGAATGGCTCTTGGCACGCTCCGCCAGATCGGACGCCCTGGCAACGGCATCCCTGCCGTCATCGAAAATCACCGAGATGATGGCGGCGGCGCGTTTGCCCGCAGGCCATACGATCCCGAGGTCCGAAGGCGCGTTGCTCAAGACGCCTCCTCATTCTCGGCGATCCACCAATGGGCGATCTCCGCTCCCTGCGCGATCCACACATTAGGGTGCTCGTTTATGTCTTGAAACAGGCCTTCCAGAATGCGCAGCCGTCCTGGCTTTGCTACCACTTTGGGATGGAAAATGGTGGTCCAGCCCAAGCCGTCCCGGTAATAGCCCCGAAATTCCTGGCGCCAATTTTGTTCCACCAATCGGTAATCCGATATGCGATCCAGGCCGGTGGGAAAATCCGGCTCCTCGAAATAAGCGAGCGACGTATAATCGTCTATGTCCCAGCGAGCCGGAATCTCGACCAGACCTCTTTTGTCATTCGCGCGAGGATGAAAGTAAGGCCTGTCGTCGCCACGCATCGAACTGGAATAGATCACGCCGAATTCCGTCAGCATGGCGGCCGTCTCGTCGCTCCAGTCGCCGGACGGCGTGCGAAACCCCAAAGGCGTGACACCCAGTCTGGCGCTGAAGATATCGCGCGACCGGCCCATGATCTCGCGCTGTTCCTCCAGAGTGCAGTCCTTAAACACTTCGTGCCGGTGACCATGATAGGCGAGTTCATGGCCTTCTTTCAGGATCCGCTCGCAGCGGCCGGTCCAGTGCAGAACCACCCAGGTTGGAACGAAGAAGGTCGCCTTCAAGGCATGCGCTTTCAGCAGATCGAGCAACCGAGGCAGCGCGCGCCAGGGGCCGTATGCCCCCTCGGTGAAATAGCGGAGATTGCGGCTAAGGCTGCCATCCAGCATGGCATCGCCGGTCGGGCCGTCGAGATCGAAGGCAAGCGCCACTGCACATTGGCTGCCATTGGGCCAAGACGGTTTGGGCGAGCGCGGAAAAGGCGTTGTCATCTCAAGCGTCTGTCAAGCTACCGTTCGCGCATTACTTAACGCCATTGACGGTGATCGCGGGAATCGCATTCTTGGTCAGACCCCATTTCGCCAACAGCTTGCCATAATCACCGCTTTTGACGAGATCGTTCAGGGTCTTGACCAAGGCGTCACGCAATTGCGGATTGCTCTTGCTGACACCGATCCCGAAAACGTCATTCTTGAAAAGCGGATCGCCCACCATGGTGTAGGTGTTGGGCTCGATCCGCATCTGATAGGCGATGGTTTCGATCCCCTGCACCACCCCGTCATAGCGGCCCTGCTTCATGCCCAATCGCGCGGCATTTGAATCTTCCGTGCCTTCATAGGTAATGGCGGGCCGCCCTTTGGCCACGCAATTCTCAGCGCTCCATTCGGGCACATCGACCGAAAAACTCGTGCTGCGGCTGCCCGCGATTTTCTTGCCGCAGAAATCGGCTGGGGCCTTGAACATCTTCGCTTTGCTGTTGAGCGTGAAAAGAATCGGGCCGGTGGTGATGTAATCGATGAAATCCATGCTGGCTTGGCGCTTCACATTATCGCTCATGCCCGACAGGATGACGTCGCCGCGCCGGGTTTGGAGGCTGCTCTGCAGTTGCGCGAACGCGGCCTGCGACCAGCTGTCTTTCAGTCCCATCTTGGCAGCGATGGCTTTGCCCAGATCGATATCGAAGCCGCTGAGTGCTCCCGTCTTCGGATCGACGAATTCCATCGGCGGATAGATGGGGTTGGTCAGAAACCGGATCTGCCCGGGGCTTGCCAGATTAAGGGATGGCTGCGCCATCGCGGGCGCGGTGGCCAGAAGAGCCAGCGCGGACGCCAGAAACCATTTTCTCATTCTTCGACTCCTTCTGGCCGGACTCTTCTACAGGACCGCCGAAATGAAGCTCGCGACTCGCGGATTCTGCGGCCGCACGATCATATCCTCCGGCGACCCGGTCGCAATAATGGCGCCCGCATCCATGAAAACGACACGGTCGGCCACTTCGCGGCAGAAGGCGATTTCGTGCGTGACGACGATCATGGTCATTCCCGACCGGGCCAATTCCTTCATGACGCTGAGAACCTCGCCCACCAATTCCGGATCGAGCGCCGAGGTCGGCTCGTCGAACAAGAGAATCTTGGGGCGCATGGCGAGCGCCCGGGCGATCGCCACGCGTTGCTGCTGCCCGCCCGACAGTTCGTTGGGATAGGCGGTGGCCTTCGCTGCCAGGCCGACCCGTTCCAGAAGCGCCAAGGCCTCCTTGCGGCATTCGTCCGCCGGGCGCCTCTGGACCCGTACCGGCCCTTCCAGAAGATTTTCCAGAACCGAACGGTGGGGAAAAAGATTGAAGCGTTGAAAGACCATGCCGACATTCTGGCGCTGGCGGGCGATCTGACTGTCGCCGAGGGGCACAAGCGTATCACCGCTTCGTCGGAATCCCGCGATCTCTCCATCCACGGTGATGACGCCACCGTCTATGCCTTCCAACTGCGAGGCGCACCGCAGCAACGTGCTTTTGCCCGAGCCCGATGGTCCGATAATGCAGGCGACCTCGCCGCGATCGACGGACAGGCTGACATCGTTGAGCGCCTGAAAGGCGCCATAATATTTCTGAACATGGATGGCCTGAAGAATGGACGCCATCACGCCGCTCCCATGGCGGCGCGACCGTCGGCCAACGGCTTCACCGCCGGCGCTGCCCTGCCCCAACCTTTCGAGAAATATTTCTCGATATAGCTTTGCCCGGTGCTGAGCACGGTGACGATCACCATGTACCAGATGCCGGCGACAATCAGCAGCTCGATCACCCTCGAATTGGCGTAATAGACATCGCCGACTGTGCGCAGGACTTCGGAATATTGGATGACGCTTGCCAGCGACGTCAGCTTGACCATGCCGATGGTCTCATTGCCGATCGGCGGCACGATCACCCGCATCGCCTGCGGCAGCACGATGGTGAGCATGGCCCGAAGCTTGGTCATGCCGATGGATTGCGCCGCCTCCATCTGCCCGCGGTCCACGGAGAGGATGCCGCTGCGCACCACTTCGGCGGTATAGGCGCCCTGTTGGATGCCAAGTCCCAGCAAGGCGGCGACGAAAGGCGTCATCACCTCGACCGTGTTCACGGGAAAAAAGCCGAACAGGCTGATGGTGGGGAAAATCAGCGCCAGATTGAACCATAGCAACAGCTGCAACAGGGCCGGCGTGCCGCGAAACAGCCAGATATAGCCGGTCGCCGCCCAGCGCAGCGCTGGATTGGCGGACATGCGCATGATGGCGATGGTCGTTCCCAACAGGATGCCGATGACCATGGCGCAGATGGTCATGACGATGGTACCGCGTACCCCTCTCAAGATAGGGGCCGAAAACAGGTAGCCCGAGACATAATGCCATTCGATCTGGCCGACCCAGAAGGCATGGATGATGAAGGCCAGAAAGACGAAGAGGAGAACCGAGGCGGCGATCTGCCGGTAGGGTATCGGCCGGGAGATCTTGAGACGCCCGACATCCATCTCAGCAAGATCCTGCATCGCATTCCCCGATCATCAGTTCGCAAGCGCCGCTCTGCGCGGCCCCGGCGATGTTATCTTTCCGGAAAATTTTGCATGCCGGAACGCGCTTGTCGCCTTCTAAAAAACTATTTTGTATCAATGGGATGATTGCCGACAGCAGGGGTGCGGCCAAAGCTCGCCAGAGCTTCCGTCCAACGGCGAACGCGCCGCTTGTTGGAAAAGAAAGTGAAAATATTGCCGCAAAGAATGGCGGCCTCGGGCGTGAAATAATAACTGCCGACATGAGTGTAGGGCGAAAATAGCAGTCCGACAAATGCGCCATATGCGATCTGCCGCCAGCGGCCCAGCGGCACGGTGCGCGGCTCGGTCAGCATCACCAGACCAAAGAAGCAGAACATGGAATGGATGCCCATCATCGAGAGCGCGTGGGCAATCCCTGCGATGCTGGAAAGATTGCCGTGCGCAATGGAGATGCCCAGAACCACCGCCGCATAAGCCGCCAGCATCTCGTAATAGCGCAGCCTTGTGAGGATGAGCGCACCGCCCAGGACAATGACCGGCAACAACACCGCATTCTCGCCCACCCACCAGCTGACGGCGCGGTGCAAACCGACACCGATCAGCATGGCGCCAAAAGCGGCGGGGTTGAAGAGATGACGCTTGCCTGTCGCGATCATATATTTCGAGGCCATTGCCCACGCCGATACCAGGGCCAGAAAAGCCGTAGCGGCAAGATCATCAGGTGCGGCGGGCGTTATGATCAGGCTGATGATAAGAGCGCTGATACAGACCGATTCCCAATTGCTCTCGGCCGCAAAGACCCGTGCGAAGACCCAATTGACGCTTAGGCATGTCGCGAGCGCGACCGCCGTGGAGAAGGCCAGATTCGTCACCGGCTGATGCACAATTCCAAAAGCGGACAGCACCAGTGCCGCCAGCATGATCGCCGCTAGATAATAGAGTGTCAGCCGGTAAGTTCGGACGCGGTGGAACAAGGTCATTCGCGCGTTGCTTTTATGATCGCGTTGGCGACGGTGTCCTGGAAGGAATAACTGGTGTCGGTGGCGGAGGAGACCGTATCGACCTGGGCCTTCTGGTTTTTGATGACTTCACTTTCCAAGATTGGGCCGGCCATCTGACTCAGATAGAGCGACTGAGAACGATGATCGGGATATTGCAGAATCTGTATCCCGGTTATCAGTCCATCACGGATGGAGATTTTAACCCGAAGATCTCCCCACGCCATCTCCTGCTTGTCGCTGATATAGTCGCCATCTGCCAGATGCATACCGGCGGGGGCCGGACTGCCAGCGCCCGGCTCGGGGGTGCCGGTAATCAACGGCAGCGCGGGAGATGGGCCATCGGTCGGTAGATTCATCTGCATTGCCTGCTGCGCGGTCAGCGAGGAGGCGGGCGGAGAAGGCGATGTTTCATTCTGCCGCGACGGTATTTCCGGCACCGAGGGCGTAAGGGTGGGCGTATTCGCTTGCGGTTCCGCTTTGGCGACGGCCAAAGGTTTCCGCGGTTGCGCAGCGGCGGGCGTCTGACTTGGTTCGTCTTTCACACCAGGCGCGGGGACGGTGCTGACCTCGGGCGTGACCGGCTGGGTAGGTGTTGCTAGCGCTGTCGCCGCCGAACCGCGAGGAACAGGCACAAATGGACTGGGCTGGGGCACGGATGCCGTTGCCAAGATTGGTCCTGCGGCATGGTTTCGTTGCCACCAGCCATAGGCCAACGAAACCGCGACAAGCGCGGTAGACAGAAGCAGTTTGCCGGCAAGGCTTTCGCGCTTTTTGTCGGACCTCAGCATGGCAGATACTTCTTCAGTCCCCTGGTCATGCGCGCTGTGCCAAAACCGTCAATCTCATACGCTTCGAGACCGGGTACACGCTCTATGAACTGGATGCCCTCGCGCCCCATGGCGAAAGCGGCAGTGGCGTAACGGTCGGCCTCGAGCACGTCTGGGCCGATGACCGTGAGGCTCACGATATTGTCTGCTCCGTACCGCCCCGTGTGCGGGTTATAGATATGGTCGCCGCGGATATAATTGCCCGAGGTGGCGACGCCACAGTCCTTGGGCTGAAGAATTTTGACGATTTCGTCCCGCGAAAAGGGATTGCGGATGCCGACCGTCCACCCTGCCCCCTCATCGTTGACACCATGGCACTGGATGTCACCGCCGGCCGCCACGCAGAAGTTGGAATAGCCCATGTCGACGAGCTGCCGGGCCGCATTCTTGATGGCCCAGCCTTTGACCATGCCACAGGGATCGATCATCCCGTCCGGGCGGCTGATGTCAAAATAGCCGCCGGTTTCCTGTCTGGTTTTTTCGCACAGCGAGAAGATTTCGCACATACGCGGCGAGAGGTTCTTTTCCGTGATCTCGCCCCGATTGAATCGGGAAATCTCGCTGTCGGGCTTGAAGGGACTGAACTGCGCATCGACGGCGCAAAATTCCGCGAACACCGCTTCCAGATCCTGCTGCCGAACGCCAGTGTCCAACACCCTCAGATTGACCGGCATACCCATGATGACGCGCGTCTCGCGCATTGACCGAACGCTCCCCAGGCCGCATCGGCCAAAACGATGCACTTAGTTCCTATAACTCCAACGGTTAATACAATAGACCTCGATAGATACCACAATCGGGAACGCTTTGCGGCGGTTCTTTGCGCCGATAACGGTCCTTGCTACGGTAACCTGCCCGCCATGATAGGCGTGGCGCCAAGCCTTAATTTCGGGTACCGGGATGTCCAACTACGAACTTTATTACTGGTCCGTGCCCTTTCGGGGTCAATTCGTCCGCGCGGTCCTCGCCTACGCCCGGGAAAGCTGGACCGAAGCGGGCGACGCCGCGATTTCAAAATTGATGGAAGGGCGGGTGAAAGCCACGCCAGTTCCGTTCATGGGACCGCCGCTCCTTATCGACAAGAAAGCCGGCGTGGCCATCGCCCAGATGCCGGCGATCATCCTCTATCTGGGTGAAACACTGCGTCTGATGCCGGCAACGCCCGCGCTGCGGGCCTTGACCATCAAAGTGGTCAACGACGCCAACGACGTTCTCGACGAGATTACGCTGGATGGTGGCCGGCAGATGTGGACGGAAAAGCGCTGGAAGGAATTCGCCCCCCGCTTGAAAAAATGGATGTCGCTTTGGGAGGAAACCGGCCGCCGCCATGGCCTCACCGCAGCGTCCGGCTTCCTGCTCGGGGGTGACAAGCCCGGAATCGCCGATATCGTGACAGCCACACTCTGGTCAACCATGTGCGACCGCTTTCCCAAGATCGAAACGATCTTGAAAAAGACTGCTCCCATGACGGCCGCCTTGACACGACGCGTTGCCGCATTGCCGCCACTCGTTGAATTGGCAGCCAAAGCGAAGGCAGATTATGGCGATGCTTATTGCGGCGGCCGGATCGAGGCATCGCTGCGCAAAGTCTTGGGCAATTGACCGCGATCAGCCGGTGTGTGAGCGAACCGCCGATGGCCGCGCGATGGCACAATAAAGGATAGCCGGAACGATAAGGCCGGGGAGCCAGGCGATATCCGCGCCGATAAACCGGGCGATGCTTCCAGTATAAAAAGACAATTTGGCGAATGGTGCTTCCACGGCAATCGACAAGCCATAGATGGTAATCGTGGGCCAGTGGAAACGGCCATAGATTCCGCCCGGATCGAACATATCGTCGATGGCGTAAGATCCCATCCGGACAAAATAATAATCGGCGAGATTGATGGCGCTCCAAGGCACCAGGACATAGACCATGACGTCGAGCATATCGCCGAAATAGCGATGAAAATTGCTTTGCGTGAGAATTGCGATCGCGGTCGCCAAGGAAATCACGCCCGCCATGATGACGAATTTCGCGGTGCTCCCGATATGTCCGTAACGGTTGAAGCCGCTGAAGATGGTACTGGCCGACATAAAAGCGCTGTACAGATTCATGACGCCGGCTTGAAACACACCCAACACGATCAGCATTTTGACAATGGGCGCGGCGGATCCAAAGAGCGAAGCGATGCCGACGCCTGGGTCGGCAGCAATCTGCGCATAATTGGACGCCATATAGGCTCCCAGACACATGATGGTGCTGGCGCCCAGAAAATTGCCCAGGGCGGTGTACTAGAACGTGCTGGCGGTCGAGACCTCCGGCCTGAGATAACGCGAATAATCGGCAACATAGGGGCCGAAGGTCAGCGACCAGGCGGTCGCCTGGGTCAAGGTGGCCATGAAAGTGGAAAGGGCGAATTGACCATGCGCCTCCGATGCCGCTCCGCCTGACGCGGCAGCAGGCACGATGAGCAGCACCGCAGTTGTCAGAAAGAGAAGACCGGAGATCACCGTCAGATAGACACCGAGGCGGTGGATCAACTCGTACCCGATATAGGCCACCACCAGCACCGCACCACCGAACAAGATCATGGCGCTGTCGGTCCCGATGGGAAGAAGAGAGGCGATGGTCCTGCGGATAACCACTTCGTCTGCTGCAAGATAAAGCGTGTAAGTGACGATAACGGCCACCAGGGGGATCGCGGCGCCAAAGACGCCGAACTGGGCGCGGCTCTGGATCATTTGCGGAATGCCCAGATGCGGGCCTTGCGCGGAATGCGCCGCCATGAACACCGTGCCTATGGCATTGCCCAGGACCAGCGCCAGAGCTGTTTGCGCCAGGCTCAGCCCGGCCAAAATCCCCAGCGTCCCGACCGTAAGGCATACGATCGACAGATTGATGCTGAACCAGATGGTGAAAAGCCGCTTCTCGCTGCCATAGCGTTCAGTAAGCGGAACGAAGCCGATATTGTATTTCTCGATTTCCACGATCCCGCCCCGCCGTTCGCCTGCCAAGGAGCTTGCATGCGCCGATGACAAGGCGCAACGGGCACCAGGCGCTACCGGACTCGCACGATTACCCCAGCGATGCGCGCGGCGTTGCCGGATTGAATTTGGCTACCAGTTCGAAAAGATGCCCTGGAAACAGCTGGCGGACTTGCGTGATGCGGGCGGTGCCGCGCCAGGTTCGCCGCTCGATGCTAAGACAGGCCGTTCCCACATCGAGATTGAGATGCCTGGCGCTGGTCCGGTCTGCGGGCAGCGCGGTTATCCGGTTTTCCGCCTGGCTCCAGGCGACATGTCCGAGCAGCCAGGAGCCGGGCGGTTCCTCGGAAAATTCCACCTCGGCCGCTTCGGGCACATTCTTGAGATTGATCAGCCGATGCTCCAACGCGAAGGGGCTGCCATTGGCCAAATGCAGGCATTCCAGGGCGATGATATTCCCCTGCTGGGCAAGCCATTTCTCCGCCTCGCCCTTCGGCCGCCGGATGTCCCGGGAGAGCAGCTTCAGCCCGTAAGCGGCGCCGCGCGCGATGATGTCGGCGCGAATATCGGGGATCGCCAGCACGATGGATTGAAAATGCTGTTCGGCGACGAAAGAACCGCCGCGCTTGCGGCGGATCAGGAGCCCGGCCTGAACCAGACTGGAAAGCGCCTGGCTCACCGTCATCCGGGCGCAGCCGTAGCGCGCCATCAATTCATGCTCGACCGGAATGCGGAATCCCGGAGCCCAGGCACCGCTGAGGATCTTCTTTTCGATGTCGGCGCGGATTTTCTGCTGAAGCGAAGTGGGCTTGGCCATGAATCAGGGGGAAATCAGTCTGGCGATGGATTTAAGATAACGTGACACGATCTCTTCCTTATGTATATGCCGGCCATGCCGCACCAGCATCCGGCCGCCGCGCCACACGGTGCGGATAAGGGCGTTGGAGCCGGCAAAAATCAAACTGTCCAAAAGCGTATCGTCCCGGCGGCCGACCAGAATCTCGGACCTGCCGTCCAGCGCCACGATATTTGCCCATTCGCCTTCCGCCAGCCCTCTGGAAGTCCCCAGCGCCTGGGCCCCGCCATGGAGGGCCATTTCGAAAAGCGTTCTTCCTGTCGATTGGCTCTGCCTTCCCGCCGCGACATTGCGCGCCTCTTTGATGAGGCGTTGGCCATATTCCAGCATACGCAGCTCTTCGATCACCGAGAGACGGAGATTGGCGTCGCTGCCGATTGCGAACCGGCCGTCACCAGCGAGAAATTCGGGAAGCGCGAAGAACCCATCTCCCAGATTGGCCTCGCTGATGGGGCAGAGGCCCCCCACCGCCTCGCTCGCGGCAAGGCGCGCGATTTCCGCTCCGTTCGCATGGGTGGCGTGGATGAAGCACCAGCGGGAATCGATCGCCAGATTGTCCAGCAGCCATTGAACGGGGCGGGCCTTCAAGGTCTGTTCGCAATCCGCCACTTCCTGGCGCTGCTCCGCCACATGGATATGCACCGGCCTGTCCTTCATCAGCGGCGCCAATGCCGTCAGCGAGTCTGGCGAGACCGCGCGCAAGCTGTGGGGCGCCACACCGAGGATCGCGCCATCCAGATCTCGGACAATGTTCCCACAATCGTCGAACAAACGCTGAAAGCCTTCGATGTCCCAGCAGAAGCGGCGCTGGGCGGGATTTGGCGCGCGTCCGTCAAAGCCGCCGCGTTCATAGAACACCGGCAATAAGGTGAGCCCGATACCCGACACGCTTGCAGCCGCGGCGACGCGCTCGGCCATCTCGGCCCGGTTGTCATAGCGGCGGCCCCCAGGATCATTGTGCAAATAATGAAACTCGCCGACATGGGTAAATCCACCTTCCAGCATTTCCGCAAAGGCAAGAGCCGTGATCGCTTCCACATCTTCCGGAGAAATGGTGGTCACGAAGCGATACATCGCATCGCGCCAGGTCCAGAAACTGTCGGTGCCGCCGCGAAATTCCGCCATGCCGGCCAGGCCGCGCTGGAATCCGTGGCTGTGGACATTCGCTAGTCCGGGCAACCCGATCGCGCCGATCTCGTCACCGGCCAGGGGTTGGGCATCAGTGGTTATTTTTGCGATGCGGCCGCCGCTGAGTTCGAGGCGCACGCCTTGGCGCCAACCCTCTGACAGCAAAGCAGTTTCAAAGAAAAGACTGGTGTCTTTCGCCACTGGACAAGCCCCGTAAAGCTCACTAATGTCTAGACATTATGGCGGCTCCTGCCAAGCCGGTGATGCATGCGCTGTGACCGCCTTTGGCGACAGGCACGATTGATGACCATGGTCCCGCCGGGCCTGGGCCTGGTCGAGGACGGCATCATCGCCTGCGCCGACGGCAAGATACTCTATGCGGGTCCCAGATACGACGCGCCTTTCTTTGAAGGCGAGACCATCGATTGTGGCGGCCGCTGGATCACGCCGGGGCTGATCGATTGTCACACCCATCTGGTTTATGGCAGCGATCGCGTTGCGGAATTCGAGCAAAAACTCGCGGGCATTTCCTATTCCAAGCTGGCGGCCAAAGGCGGAGGCATTCGCGTCACCATGGATGCGACGCGCCCGGCCAGTCTGGACGAACTGGTAGCGGCAGCGCTGCCGCGTCTGGATGTCATGATCGCCCATGGCGTGACCACCGTCGAGGTC
>Ga0105240_10009679_pt1 | contig 13618 bp, 17 predicted proteins | sample KBSC54metaG_FD_80426 | JGI IMG/M metagenome (GOLD analysis project Ga0105240, IMG submission 80426) | Corn rhizosphere microbial communities from Kellogg Biological Station, Michigan, USA - KBS C5-4 metaG | ecosystem: Host-associated > Plants > Roots > Rhizosphere > Soil | place: Michigan, USA... | reverse complement strand
TGTCGTACATATTCTGACCGCGCTTTCCGCGCCGTCGTCCAGATAGGGCGGTGACTCCCGTGACCTCCTGCCATGGTCTGCGTTGATTCGATGAACTCGATTGCCCGCGCATGTACTTCAACATTGGAGGAGGCTGCCTCGTTTCCATTCGAACGTGAACTGCGGACCACGCGTACTGGGGTGCGTTTGAACGTCCATCTCGTCGACAAGGATGTTCGGGTGTTCTGAGTTCACATCCTAAGCCCAGTTTAGAGTAGGAAACGTCAAAAGTGTGTCAAAAGAGATTGGTGTGACGCTCCGGCGATCAGATTTGCACTATAGTTAGAATTGGGCCTGCGGTCGCTGCAACAACCGGTTTGCTTCAGCTTGCCAGTTGCGGATACCGGCGAGCAATGTACCGAAGGATGCACCGGGCCGAGACAAATTGTGCTGAAACGCCACACTTTTCAACGCGTCTTCTTCGTGTCACGCGATAGCCTGCCGACTTGCATATCTTTCGAACAAGTTCTTGTTGGATCATGATGTGATTTATTTTCCCCTTCGTCCACAGATGCCATTCCGGCTGGATCTGACTGCGTGGGCCTTGCGGCGTCGTTCCATGAATGCTGTAGATGTTTGGAACGGCGAGACGTATCGCAGAGTCCTGGCAGTTGGTGACAAGCCTGTCCTCGTTGCGGTGACTCAGAATGCGATGATCCTGAACGTCACAGTGGCAGGAGAGAAGCTTTCTCCTGCGGTTGAGCAGGTCGTCACAGTTGCATTGAAGCGGTTGTTGGGGATTGACGTTGACCTTTCTGAGTTTTACGAGTTCTCCTCACGACATCCTCGCCTGGACCAGTTGGTTGAACGGTTTCGCGGATTAAAGCCTCCGCGTTTTGCTAGCGTTTTCGAATGTCTCGTAAACGGAATTACCTGTCAGCAGCTAAGTCTGACGGTCGGGATTGTTTTTCTCAATCGTCTCTCCGAACGCTGCGGTCTGAAATTCAGCCCGGGGATGCACGCTTTCCCTCGTCCGGAGGATTTAGCTTACCTGCAGCCGGCCGACCTTCGACCGCTGGGGTATAGCGGCAACAAAGCTCGAGCGATGATTGGAGTGGCACAGGCAATCGTCGAGGGACAACTCGATCTTGAAGAGCTCACTCAGTTGGACAATAAAGAATGCTTCGACCTTCTCGTCGCAATACCCGGAGTAGGACGCTGGACAGCAGAATATGTGCTGCTCCGTGGTTTAGGAAGAACGAATATATTTCCGGGTGATGACGTTGGAGCCCGAAACAACCTAGAACGTTGGCTGCGTCTAAGAAGGAAACTCGATTACGAACGTGTGCAGCAAGTCCTGAGGAAGTGGAAGGGCTATGGTGGTCTTATCTTTCTACACTTGCTGCTGAAGAGCCTCGACGAGGTAGGATGCCTGGACCAAGGTGGCCAATGATATCTTCACGCTACGTGTGAACCGGGAGGAGCGGAGGGAGGTTGTTTGCCGCTCTCGTTCGCTGCAGCTAACCCTACCGCCGCTAGGGATTTGGCCGGGTGGACCTGATCATTCGCTGGAGGCTGCGTCCTCATCCGCTTCCGTAGCGTGCGGACGCCGATTCCGAGGAGGGCGGCCGCCTCTGGGAGGTTGCTCACGTGTTGCAGAGTCAGTTTGATATAGGCTTCTTCGACTTCAGCAAGCCGGTGGCCCGGCACCAGAGTTATCGAGCCTTTATCCACTGATTGCGCTGCCGAGTTCTGTTTGAGCATAGCGGTCGGAAGGTGTTCGAGGTGCAGCGTACCAGTGCCAGCCACAATAGTCGCTCGTTCGACTACATTCCGAAGTTCTCGAGCATTACCGGGCCAATCGTACGTCTTAAAGGCCTCCACCACTTCGGCATCTATGCTCGTAACCTGGGTTCCATTCCTCTGGTTCAACACCTGAATCATGACCTGCGCCATCAGGGGGATGTCTTCCGTACATTTGCTAAGCGGAGGAAGCAGAATCTCAAACACGCTCAGTCGGTAGAAGATATCGTCCCTCAAGTGGGTGCTCGCGGACTGACTTGTCGCGGCCAACAACCGCACATCCACGGAAACTTCGTTCCGGCCGCCGAGTCTGCGGACTCGGAAGTCTTCAAGAACGCGCAGCAGGGCGGGTTGTGCACAACGGGGCATTTCGCCGAGCTCATCCAGAAAAAGGGTCCCGCCGCAAGCCTGCTCGAAGCAACCCGCATGCCGCTCCATTGCGCCTGTAAAAGCGCCCTTTTCATAACCGAACAATTCACTTTCAATCAAGCTCTCCGGCAGCGCTGCCATATTGATCGCTATGAACGGACCGTTCCTCCGAGGACTGCAGTTATGAATCTCCCGGGCGACCAGTTCTTTGCCGGTTCCACTTTGCCCCGTGATCAATACGGGGGACGAACTTGGCGCCAGCTTCCGAATCATGCAAAACACCTCCTGCATCGCAGGAGATTGACCTACCAGGCTACCCAGCCCAGGGTGCTTCCCTTGGCCAGGGCGGGAGTCCGATGGACAAATGGGCAGCTCCGGCGCCCAGAGAGACGGAGGACGTGCCGCCATACGATTGTCCCTTCTGGACGATCGCTCCATACATGGCGCACTGTTATCGTCCGGCAAGACCTGCTCCGAGGCTGGAGCCGCTAGAACACTGTTCATCCGCATTTCTCCCCTAAATGTCGAATTTACGCGGATCGAGATCAAGAGCGAGTCAAGAACAGATGGGCCAGCGTAAAGAAAGCAGCAAGGCGATACACAAATACTGACACGGAGCGATGACCCCTGTAGATACTGGATCTTGCAAACTGGCCGGCAGCATGGAAAGCAGAGGAGAAACACGCCAGAGCAAATCGGCGTACAGAACGATTTCCGCGGTATTGTGGAGTCCCAGTTTTTGCATCATGTTGGTGCGGTGTGTCTCGACGGTGTAGGGACTGAGATTGAGAACCGCGGCTGCTTCCTTATTCGATTGTCCCTCTGCCAGGAGCTGCAGGATTGCACGTTCCCGCTCCGTCAATAGATCATAGGAATCCTGGTCCCTTGCCCCATTGTAGAGATCACTCGAAGATGTCCACCCAGCTCCCGTACCCGTTCCTCCATACCCACCAGACCTAAACCATCGCGTTGGACGGCATGATCTCCGACTTTGAACTCCTTCTTCATTGGCATGGTCTCCTTAATAATGTGTTCCGGGGCTGAGCAAGCAGGACTAATTCGACGGCGCGATTCGGAGACGATATCCCACACCGGGTTCTGTGGCGATATGGCCGGGATGCGAGCGATTGGCATCCAGCTTTTGGCGGAGCGTGCTGATTGTGATCCGCAGCATTTGGAGCGCGGAGTCATCGCTCTTTTGTCCCCAGACCTCTCGAGCCAGCCGGCGCTGTGTCAAGAGTCTGCCGGCATTAAAAACGAGGACTTTCAATAGGTCGTACTCCATCACCGTGAGTTGGATTGGGTTATTGGCGACTTGAACCATATGGCGGTTCAAGTCAACCACGAGATCACCTGCTGTGAAAATTCGTGCATCTTGAACCGTTAGTGTTACCCGACGCAGAGCTGTGCGGATGCGATCCAGCAACTCTCCTAGATCGCAAGGTTTGGTGAGGTAGTCGTCCGCACCAGCGTCCAAAGCGGCGATCTTGTCGGATTCCGTAGCATGCACCGAGAGGATAATGATCGGTGTCTGAACCAAGGGGCGGAGACGACGCGTAACTTCGATTCCATCGATATCAGGTAGCCCAATATCGAGAATGATCACATCGGGTCGCAGTACTGGAACCGCCTGAAGGACTTCTTCGCCGCTGCTTGCCTCGTGAACGAAGTACCCTCGTGCGGTCAACCTAGCACGAAGAACTTGGCGGAGCGCGTCCTCGTCGTCTACGAGCAGAATTGTCGGGCCACGATTGTTCAAGCGCCCTCGCTTGAGAGTAGGTTGTTGTTGTAGCACTCCACAATCAGATACTATCCCGTGCGATGTCAAGATGATCTCAAGAATGCACGGATGTCCGTCAAGGAGTCGTCAAGCGTTCGATGGCGCCGCAGATACACGAGGTTCTGTCCGAAGCCGGTATCCCACGCCCGGTTCGGTGATGATGTAGTGCGGGCGCGTCGGGTCGGTCTCCAGCTTTCGTCGCAGGTTGCTGATATTCACCCGGAGTAAATGCTGGGCATCTTCGTAATGCGCGCCACCCCATACTTCACGAACCAGTTGACGATGAGTAAGAAGCTTGTTCGCATGGACCACGAACGCCTTAAGCAGACTGTACTCAGTCGGCGTAAGCTGTACCTCTTCGTCGCCAAGCCGCACCGCCCGGCCAGTAAGGTCGACAGTGAGGTCGCCTGTCACGAAAACCGGCCCGCTATCTTGTTGACCGACCCTTCGTAAGGCCGCACGAATGCGCGCCAGCAGTTCTCCCTGCCCGAACGGCTTTGTGAGGTAGTCATCTGCTCCAGCATCGAGAGCTTCGATCTTCGCGGACTCATCACCTTGAACCGACAAAATGATAATCGGCGTTTGAGTCCACTCACGAAGGCAGCTCGTGACCTGTTTTCCGCCGACACCAGGGAGACCAAGATCGAGAAGGATGAGGTCCGGACGAAACGCTGGAACCACCTGCAGAGCGTCTTCGCCCGTGACCGCTTCATGGATCAAATATCTGTGCGCCTCGAGTGAAGCACGGAGAAACCGGCGGATCCCGGCTTCGTCGTCAACGATCAGCACTCGCGGTCCCAGATCACTCACGTTTTGCCTCCATTGGCAGGAAGAAGGCGAACTCTGTTCCTCCGCCGGCACGGCGTTTCGCAAGAATTCGGCCATTGTGAGCTTCCACAAATCCTTTGCAGATCGAAAGGCCGAGGCCCGCCCCTTTGGGCGCTCCAGGAAGTGCACCACGGAAGAACTTTTCAAATACGCGTTCGAGTTCCTGCTCTGGAATTCCTCTCCCACGATCGAGAACCCGAATCCCGAGTTGGCCCGATTCCAGCCGGGCCTCGACGTCTATTGGCACATCGCCTGGAGAATACTTCAGCGCGTTATCGAGTACGTTCACTAGTACCTGCACGATTAGAACATTATCCATGGGCACGAGGGGTAGGTCTGGGGCGATGGTGACCGCAATGGGGTGACTTTGGGCGGCTTCGCCAAGCTGATGAAGCGCCGCACCGACCACATCGTGTACATCGCATGGCTCGGTTTTAACTCGTACCGCACCGCCTTCCAGTCTCGTCATGTCTAACAGATTTTGAACCAGCCAGTCTAGTCGTCGTGCCTCGTCCTGCGCAGTTTTCAAGAGGCTCTCTTGTGTCGGCGCATCGAGCAGGGCCCGATCCTCCAATATGGTGTTCAGGACGCCGAGGACCGAGGCGAGTGGTGTTCGCAGGTTGTGCGAAACAGAGTTCAAGAGGGCCTTCTGCAGTTTGTCGGCTTCCTGAAGCACTTCTGCGCGCTTCGCTTTCTGGGCAAGATCGGCTCGCGTGATTGCCAAGGCAGTCTGGTTCATGAAAATACCCAGTAGTTCACGCTGATCCGGCGGAAGCAGTTCTTTCGAACTCGTTGCCTGGAATCCCATGACGCCAACGATTCCTTGGCCAGTCTTGAGCGGCCGGTAGCGTATTACTGAGTCTGAAAACGTCTTCGTCCCGCACCCGGCCTCTTCGCCATTCTCAAATACCCAAGATGCGATTTCGTTCTCACATTCGTCGAAGACCAACTCTGCGCTGCGAAAGCGTACCGTCACTCTTTCGGCGTCGGACAATAAAACCACAATGGGTCGTCGAAATACCTCTGGGAAATGGCGTGCGACGGAATCCAGTATTTGATCAAACTTGTTTCCAGAGGCCAAGGATTCGGTGAAGGAGTATAGGGCTGCCGTGTGTGCTTCCCGCCGTCGGGCCAACTTGGCGTCTTCTCTGGCTGCAACCGTCAGCATGCTGATCACGAGGCCGACCGTCAAAAGTCCGATCAGCGTAATCAAATACCAGATGTCGGTGACCGCAAAGCTCCGGTACGGAGGGACGAAGAAGAAGGTAAACGATAGCGCACCAGTGACCGCGCAGAGGATGGCTGGCCGCCGGCCCCATCGCAGCGCGCTGAATATGACCGCGAGCATGTAGAGGACCGCAAAATTGGAACTTCGAATGATCGTTTCGATTCGAAAGCCCAGAATCGTGATGAGTCCAACGATGGCCAAGCTGGCCAGAACACCATGCCAGCGCTTTTCCGTGGACGCGTCTCCGAACCGGAGAACGCGGTCCTTCCATGAAACCTTCGATCGGGTCACTGGATACTGATCAGCCCTGAGATGGCTCAGCAGATTCGGAGTTGCGTCGTACGGGAAATCCTCTTGCATTTTAGGCCCCAGCAGGGAGTCCGCTCGCTTCCAGTGTAGGAGGATCCCCTACTGTTATCAAATTCTAGATTCCCTGTGATTCCTAGAATGACTTACTAAATCCATGTAGTTTCTATGGCGCTCGTCCGCCGTCCGCTGTTGCTCTGCTCTCGGGGCTTGGTACTCGTCCATATCGGATACGCCGGCAAAGTGTTGATGAGTGATCAAATAGCATCGCAGGGCTGTTTCGGCTTTATCAGCAAACACAATCGACTCCAGGACAACTCCCTCCAAGCGATCGCAGCTTTCGCGATTCATATCGTGTTTTCTCGCTTTCTAGTTTCGTGGACAATTCGAACCGCGTCAGTCTCGCAAAACCTCGATGCTATACGCCAGAAACCTGCCCCAAAAAATGTCTCACTGTGCAGCCGATGCGCCGACGGCGCTTTCCTGGAGGATCAATTCACTGAATCCATCTAGTTCTGCCGCTTCCTGGCAATTCACGCAAAATGCAGCTTGCGGCATAACGTGCAAACGATTAAAACTGATGGCCTCATCGCATCGGAGACAGAAGCCGTATGTCCCTTCTTCGATGCGCGCCAAGGCTGCCTTCACGAGACGAAGTTCTGCGAAGTCATGCTCCAGAATCCGCGTGGCGAGGTCCCGCTCTTCGGCGCATCGCACCTCGTCCATGATATCCGCCGTGTTCTCGATTGCTATAGCATTTCGATTGTGGACGCGCTCGGAAAATGCATCGCGCCGGTCTTCGAGTATTGCCCTAATTCTCTTGATCTGAATTGAATCCATAGATTTCCTCCTGTACCTCCAGCCGCTAGCCACGGTCTTCAAGGAACTCATCATCCCGGCGTACTGCATTCCTCGACACAAGCAAGGTCCCATTTGGCGCTGCCACTAGGTCCGAGTATCGAAAGGACCCGGTTCGCTTCTCCTAAATCACTCCATCCTAGATTCCCGCCGGAGAGGACCGCGAGGTCACTTGGACGCGCGGCGAGGACGTCGTCGGAAAAGTTATTGGCGCGCATGTCCGAGTAAATCCGGTGTAGCGCCGCTGGCTCCATCTGCGTAAACAGCGACGGCCGGATTGAATCGAACAATTCGACCAGATCTGGAAGCGTGCGCCGGACAAGGTTCAGGAAGGCGTCAACGTGACCGACCATCACGAAGCTGTTCCACAGGCAACCCCGTTCCATTAAAGCGGAAGCGAGAGAGAGTTGGGGCTTCTCCCAGAAACGGCTGACCTCGAACACCGTGCCGAAAGCATGGTTCGTCAAAGGTGCAGCGGGTTCGATCCAGCCGTATTCGACTTCTGGGCCGCTCGGGGCGATTCCCAGCAGAACCACTCTGCCGGAAGACTCAGCCGCCTCGAAGGCTGAGTCGACATGGGCAATAAGAGCCTCGTCATTTGCAAAATGATGATCAGAAGGAAAGAACCCGACGACAGCGCTTGGATCCAATTCGCGCAGATGGAATAGGCTGTATAGGATTGCCGGCGCTGTGCCCTGGTTGCAAGGCTGTATGAGCAGTGAACGGGAAGTAGTGTCAGCCAGCTGATCGGCGTAAAAGCACTCGTGCTTCTTGGTGACAACCAGCAACGTATGCTGGGGCTCTATAATCCGCCCAACCCGGCGTCGCGTCTGGGCTACGAGCGTTTCCCCGCCCATGATGGCGCAAAATTGCTTAGGCCTGTTGTCGCCGGCGATCCTTCTAGTCAAGGGCAGTAGCCGCTTACCGTCGCCTCCAGCAAGAATCACGCCCCACCGGTGGTCGAGCGGATCGGGACACGCGAACATCGAACGGGCTGGCCGCGACTGCGTTTTCATTCTGTTCTTCGCTCCTGTATTTTCAGCGTTGGACTCACTTCAACAAACCTAACGCAAACGATCTCAAGAGGAAGTCAAGAATCTTGAGAGGGGCGTCAAGTAATCGTCAAGGACACGTGATGCGATTAACGCTTCGCCGATCGTGTTGTTCTGGGCCAGTCTCCTTGATGTATTGCTGACGTGACCAAAGTACTTTTTGACGGCGCATTGACCGTTGTTGCTCTAACGTAAAAGTGCAATAGATCCGTGGAACGTAGTCCTTTGGGTTCATGATGCGTAGAAAGTGAATGTCGCGCGAATCAGGAGACCGGTTCACGGACAAGCGAAAGGAGTCATGCAATGAAAAGCTGGTTTTTGGCAACCCTAATCTTCGGCCTTGCCCTCCTGACGATCCCTTATCCGCCCACTGTGAAGGCCGATGCCTGGGATAAGAGAACCGAGTTGACCTTCAGTGCACCGGTCGAGCTTCCTGGAGTTGTTCTCTCCCCCGGCACGTATGTGTTCAAACTGCTTGAGGCGCCCTCGGACCGAAATATCGTTCAAGTGTTCAGCAAGGACGAAACCAAGCTCTACGCAACCATTCTGGCGATTCCGGATTACCGTCTGACGCCAGCTTCGAAGACCATCGTGCGGTTCGAAGAACGACCTACCGGCACGCCTGAAGCGATCAAGGAATGGTTCTATCCGGGCGACCAGTTCGGCGAGGAGTTCGCATATCCCAAGAGCCGCGCCGTGCAACTGGCGAAGACAACCAATCAGAACATCGTCACGATACCCAACGAGACCGCACAGAACATCACGAAGCCCGCCAAGACGGCTCAGGAGCCGCCGGTGATCGCACTTAAGACCGCCCCGGTGACGGCAGTCAATCCAAAAGGTGCGGAAGTTGAGATCGCTCAGGCTGCGACCCCCAAACCTTCAGGAGCCCCGGCAACCAGGCAGGCGCCGGCCCAAGCCGTGGCTACGCCCACAACCAATCCGAACACCGCGACCGAACTACCGAAGACAGCCAGTAACCTACCGCTCGTTCTGCTTGTCGGCTTGATCGCGTTGGGGCTTTCTCTGAATCTGTGGTTCTTCAGGAGGTCCATCGGTTAACGGAGTTTCCTGTGATATGCCACCTACAAGCCGCCAGACGCCGCACCTGCCTGATCAGGCCGATATTGCGTTGGAGTCAATACATCTGTCTGCTTATCGGGATTGGTGCATTGAGTTGGTGCGCATATGTGACTGCGGATGCGAAGTGGACCCAGGCATCGCTCGAACGAGTATTGGAGGGAGAGCGTGGAAAAACTCGGCCGTCCCCCCCCACGCGCTCTCGCGGCGGCCCCACCTTCTCAGGAAACTTCGTTGGTGGGGCGGATTGATATCTCCCAAGTCGGAATATCGGCCATGGTGCTGGAGGGAGACGACGCGCGAACCCGCGCCAGAGGCGTTGGGCACATCCCCGGAACGGCGCTGCCAGGATGGTCCGGCAATGTGGGGTTAGCCGGCCACCGCGATACGTTCTTCCGGGCCCTCCACGACATTCGCCTAGGCGACGACATCTTAGTGACGACGTTGCAGGATAGTTACCGATACCGTGTGGTTTCCTCAGAAATTGTTAGTCCGGATGAAACTCGCATCCTCGACGCGTCCGCCCTACCGAGCCTGACCCTGGTGACCTGTTACCCGTTTCACTTTACCGGTTCTGCCCCCAAGCGGTTTATCGGGCATGCGCACCTCGTGTGGGATGAGCATCTAGCCTCCCGGAAGAAAGGAAAGTCTTATGGCTAATATGCGTTGGCTGACCGCATGGCGTCCGGTGGTTCTCATTGCGATCTCGGTCTTCGTCCTGGGCGCAGTCGCAGGTTCATGGACGACCGCGCGCGCTGGTCACTTGCCTTTTGTTACTAAACCCATCTTGCTGAAGATTTCGGACACGGCGGGACGGGCCGAAGGCCGTGAAGTGTCTTTTGCGAGCGGTTTTGCTCCGGTAGCGAAGATAGTTCTGCCGGCGGTTGTGAACATTGCCTCTTCCAAGATTGTTCGATCGAGCGATCCAGACTCTGCTTCTCCTTTCTTTTCGGACCCTTTCTTTCGACAGTTTTTCGGGGATGGGTTTTCAAAGCAGTTCCGCGTGCCAAGAGATCAGCGGGAGCGCAGCCTGGGTTCGGGCGTCATCGTGAATCCGGTGGGATACATCCTGACCAACAACCACGTGGTGGATGGAGCTAGTGAGATTAAGATAACGCTTTCTGACAACCGTCAATTCGACGCAAAGGTCGTCGGCAAGGACCCACGCACAGACGTCGCCGTTGTGAAAGTCGATGCGAATAACTTGCCCGTGCTCACGTTGGGTGATTCCTCAAAAATGGAAGTGGGCAATTTTGTGTTGGCGGTAGGAAATCCCTTTGGCGTGGGACGTACGCTGACCATGGGCGTCATCAGCGCTACCGGACGCGGCAACCTGGGCATCGAAGATTACGAAGACTTCATTCAGACGGATGCCGCCATTAATCCTGGCAATTCCGGTGGGGCGCTCGTCAACGTACAAGGCGAGTTAATTGGAATTAACACCGCCATAGTGACAGGAGGAGGCGGGGGGAATCAGGGCGTCGGCTTTGCCGTCCCTATCAATATGGCCCGGCAGGAAATGGAGCAGATCCTCGAGCACGGGAAAGTGACTCGCGGTTGGTTGGGGGTCGAGGCGCAGCCAATGACTTCCGCTATAGCAAAGGCCCTTGAAATCCACAATACCCGCGGAGCCCTGGTCGCCGACGTGACACCGAACAGCCCAGCGGCGAAAAACGGCATCGAGCGGGGAGACGTCATCGTCGGTCTCGCAGGAATTCAGGTTGAAGACAGCCGCCAATTGAGCCTTAGAGTCTCGCAGACCGCGCCGGGGACTAGGGTCAAACTGGATATTCTGCGGGACGGCAAGCCGCGGGAAATGGCCGTCACCCTCGGTGAACTTCCGTCCAAGCCGGAAGCCTCCGCCTCCGCCTCACGCAGCACAGACCGGGCGGGTGCGGACCTCGGCGTTTCCGTCGAGACGCTGACGCCGCAGTTCGCTCACCAGCTTGGGGTGCCTTCCGGGACCATGGGCGCGGCCGTAACCGACGTAGCAAACGGAAGCGCTGCCGAAGAGGCTGGGCTGCGGCAAAAAGATGTTATCCAGCAGGTCAATCGCAAACCGGTTGCCACTGCGAACGAGTTCGTGACATCGGTACGAGCGGACGGAAACCAGCCCTTGCTCTTACTGATCGATCGGGTAGGTGACCATCTGTACCTGGTGGTGACCCCTCATTCATAGATTTAGGTACTTAAGGAAACGGAATTGACATGAGTCAAGTTACCGTAACCAAGAATCCTGTCCCATCCTGGATGGATCGTGCCACACTCCCGTCTTTTTCGCCGCCGCTGGCTTCCGAAATGTCCAGCCTGAACCGGATCGCACTTGTGCGGCGCTTCGCCGACGAGATGGATCGAATGTTCGGGCCGGCCCCGGGGCACCTCCGCAACGAGACGGACTTCTGGACGCCCTCGATAGAAATGACAGAGCGCGAGGGTCATCTCACGGTTTCCGCCGAACTGCCGGGCCTCCGGCAGGACGACGTGAAGGTGGAAATCACCAAGGACACGCTGATTCTGCAAGGCGAACGCAAGCGTGCTCATAGGGAGAAATACGAAGGGTACGATCTGTCAGGCGAAGCTATGGGCGTTTTTACCGGGCCATTCCGTTGCCGGTAGGCGCGAATATCGACAAGGCCATGGCGGAGTTGGTGAACGGGGCGCTCGAAGTATCCATCCCCGTCCCGGAAGCCAAGACGAGCCGCCGTCAGATTCCGGTGCAAGAGGGCAAGCCACGGACCGTGTCGCCCAACTAGATCATTGGATCTTATGCGATCCATCGCATGACTGAAAGGAGAACTGCGATGCGATACAAGGCGATAACGTTAATTGCTATTTTTGCCGGAGCTCTGATCGCCCAGACCGCATCGCCACGCCCCGGGGCCGGATCGGAGGCGAACGAAGCGGCCAGGCTTCTGAAAGCAATAAGGGCCGATGCTGAGCAAATCCAATCGTCAGCGGACAAGCTCGAGAGGTTGGCCCAGGTCCGGGACACAAATTGGCAAAACTACGATCAGCAGTGGAATGCCATCAAGCCCCCGCAAGAACGGATTGACCTGGCGACGCAGCGTCTAGAGCGCATGAAAGCCTCGCTCACACCCGCCAAACGGCAGACGTTAGATCAGTCTAAGCAAGATGTCGAGGCAATCGCCGGTGCGACGCACGATCTATGGATAAGGCTCGGTCAGTCGAAGATCGACTTGAAGGCGCCGGCATTCAACGCCGACGCGCGAAGTCTGGGCAAGGCTGCTCGCGATTTGATCCAAACGACGTCAGCAACATAGCTGGTGAGGGTGTCATCCGCCCTCATGCGCCGAGTCAAAAATATCGAACCCGGCATCACTATCGAAGGGAGAACTCAAAATGTCAAACGAAATTGTTGGAAACGATACTCATGCGCAGATTAGTCTGCAGCCGATCGCAGCGCCGTCGATTCTTGGACTCTACGGGCTTGCGGGTGCAACGTTCAATGAGAACACCATCCTATTGCAGTTGCTGCCGCAGGGCAACGAGTGACGGTCCTGCGGCTGTCCACAGCAGAAAGCGTCGAACCCGATCTGGCTCAGCCCCAACGGGAGGAATTGTGCACTTCCATATAAGAATTCACCACTGGGTCTTCTGGTGGATCTATATGGGCGTAGTTGGTGGCGTGATGGCGCTCGTCAATATCCTCACTCGGGATCTCACCCGAACACAGGAAAGAGTCATCCTCGTCATAGGTGTGTTGTTTTGGCTGCTGGGTGGCCTGGTCTGTCACGCCTACGGCCGCATTCAGACCGAAAAGCCGCGACGACAGTCCACACACAACGAGACACCGGCGGTTGAGCAGCAAAGGGAATGGCGTTCGGTCTCTGAGTTTGTGGTGCCTGGCCGCCGGAAAGAGCTCTTGCCGCCGAAACACCTACGAGGATAAATTCGATTCAAAGCTACCACATTCTGGCTTAGAACTCTTCTGCGTAGCTAAGGGAGGAGTTTAGTCAACGACGAGATACCCTTGACGCATTCTTGACATGGCTATCTCAGTTCTTGACGTCGTATTGATGGAAGCCAAGCTAGTGTGGAAAGGAGAACGGCAGCTGCACAGAGGGATCTTGGATCGCTCCGCGGCTGCTTAGATCGTATCGCGCCCTGATGGCTGAAAGCCACTCGAAACATTAGATGCCCCCGAGGATCTAATACATCGAAGGATTTCAAGCGAGATGCGACGGAGGTATATCTTTGAAAGCTTCAAGGCTGTTGGTTTTAGCCGCAATAGGTCTGTCTTTTGCCGCGTTCTTCTCATTGTTGCCCGACATCACACGTTACATCAGAATTAGCACCATGTAACAAGCCGAAAGT
>Ga0105240_10009678_pt1 | contig 13622 bp, 12 predicted proteins | sample KBSC54metaG_FD_80426 | JGI IMG/M metagenome (GOLD analysis project Ga0105240, IMG submission 80426) | Corn rhizosphere microbial communities from Kellogg Biological Station, Michigan, USA - KBS C5-4 metaG | ecosystem: Host-associated > Plants > Roots > Rhizosphere > Soil | place: Michigan, USA... | reverse complement strand
TTACGAGGCCAGGAAGATCATGGCCGATGAAGGGTTGAGAAACGCCGCGCAGGTGCGGCTGAACGTAAAGCGCAAAAAGTTATACACCGCCCTGATAAAGGAATATTTTAAGAACGTCCGGGAGGCAAAGGAAATTTCGGGTTGAGGGTTATCGATGTTATCAATCATTCAGCCGCACTTCATAAATACTCGGCCACAGCTTTCCCGTAATATAAATTTTGTTATTTGCTGAATCATACGCGATGCCATTCATGTATTCCGCTTTGGAATATTTCATTTTGGCTTCCTTGTCCAGCCGGCTGAAATCAGCTTTCCCGGTTACTTTACCACTGACGGGATCAATGCGCAGTACATCCGTGGTCTGGTAAACATTCGCATAAATACTGCCCTTTATATATTCCAGTTCGTTGATATTGCCAACCGGGCCGTTATTGTCTCTGACGCTGATGCTCCGGATGGTTTTAAAAGTACCCGGATCTACGAAAATCAGGTTACTGGTTCCGTCACTCAGGATCAGGTCTTTCCCGTCCGTCGTCATGCCCCAGCCCTCATTACCCGGAATGGTAAACTGGCCGATCTTTTTAAACGTTTTGGCGTCATAAATAAAACCAATCTTGTTGGTCCAGGTGAGCTGGTAAACTTTTCCATTGAGAAAAGTGATCCCTTCTCCGAAATAAGTCTTCCGGTCAAGCTCTGCTTTTACAGCAATTTTTCCCGTCGCGGGATCTACTTCGCCGAACATGGACCGGGTATTGGGATCATCTTCCGGCGCGCCGGAACTTTCATATAATTTTCCATCGTGAAACAAAAATCCTTCGGTATAGGAATTGGTATCATGCGGTGTCGCATTCAGCACCGTATAAGAAATGGCCGCAGGAGCGTCATCTGTCGCCGGTTCGTTAATGGAACTTGAATTTCCGGATGAATTGCCGGAATCCTTACAGGCAATGGCCAGGGTAAGGATCAGCAGAAGGGGCAGGTAACGTTTGAACATAATGTGAATGGTCCGCAAAAATAAACGGTAAAGTCCTAAAATCATGCTAAAGGAGTAATATAATCAACAACCATTGAATCCCGCGCAGGAAAAGGCCGGAGAAAAGAAAGCATCCCTGCGCTCCCTATCTGGCCTTCTCAAATAAGAAAAGCGCCACCAGCCGTCAGCGCTTTTTCACTTTTCACTTTTTACTTTTTACTTTATCAGATATGCGACTCGATCTTTTTCACAAAATTGCTTTTTGGCTGTGCGCCCACCAGTTTATCCACCACCTTGCCGCCTTTAATAAACAGGATGGCCGGGATAGACGTGATACCATAATTCACAGACAATTCCGGATTGTGATCCACATTTACCTTTCCTACATTGATCCTGCCGTCATATTCTTTGGAAAGTTCTTCAATAACGGGTCCGATTGCACGACAGGGTCCGCACCATTCCGCCCAGAAATCAATCACAGTCAGTTTATCAGACGCTATCACTTTTTCCTGAAAGTTCGCATCGGTGAATTCATTTGCCATATTTTCTGTTTTAATTTAAAGTAAAATTCAGTTTATTTATTTACAATTTTTGTCGTTATAATGACAGAGATGCAAAAACATTTCCAAATCATTTTTCCATCATTCTGTCAGTCTCCGCACAGGCTGATTCGTCAGGAAGATACTATCTGAACCGACAATTCCGGGCAATCCTGTAAAAAGACGGCCATTTCGTCATTCATTTCAAAGCCATTTTCCATGCTGTACATACTGATCCGGTGGTTGGTTTTTGACTCCAGCACATTGAATTTCAGGCCGGATTTACCCGGATGCTTTTTCAGGTTTTTTTCCAGGAACCGGATCATCTGTTCATTGAGATGTCGTGCTTCCAGATCCAGGACCAGTTGCCTGGTGAGCACAGGCTTTATACTCTCCAGCAGCATCATCTTGTCCACTTTAAATTCAAACTCTACCCGGTTGTAGCGGGGTTTGAAATAGCCGGTCATGAAAATATTTTTTCCCTTTTCCAGGTAATTGGAGAAACGTGCATAGTCCTCACTCCACAAAATAAATTCGCTTTTTCCGGAATAATCTTCCAGTGTAAAGGATCCGAACTGTTTGCCTGTTTTGGTTACCCGGTGCTGGGCATCGATCACCAGTCCCGCCAGCCGGTATGTTTTTCCCGGATTCGACTGCAGGGTCACTGCTTCTTTGATTTCATTGAAATCCGAAAGGTGAATGATGCCGTAATGACTGATCTCAAATTTAAAATGATCCAGGGGATGACCGCTCATGAACATACCCGTTACATCTTTTTCGTGGTTGAGCAATTCCGTGAGGGTCCAGGGTTCGCAGTTGGGAATCCTGGGCGACTGCACTTCGAAAGCTGTTCCGGAATCACCGAAGAGCGTATTGCTGTGCTGAATATTTTGCGCCTGCACCACGTTTCCGAAGCGTATGATCTTCTCGAGGCCGGTACTGGTTTCGCCCGGTGCGATATGAAAATATTGCGCCCGGTGTAATTCCGGGAAGCAGTCGAATGCACCGGCATAAGCCAGGCTCTCCAGGGTCTTCTTATTCACCGTGCGCTGGTTGACTCTTTTGACCAGATCAAATATGGAGGAGAAAGGAATATTATTTTCTCTTTCTTCAATGATGGCGCCCACCGCGGCTTCTCCCACGCCTTTCAGTCCGCCGAGGCCCACCCGGATCTCTCCCCTGCTGTTCACAGCAAATCCCTGTTTGGATTCGTTCACATCCGGTCCGAGCACTTTCAACCCCATCCGCTTGCATTCCTCCATGAAGAACGTAATTTTTTCTATGCTGCCGGAATGATTGAGCACGGCAGCCATATATTCGGAAGGGTAGTGGGATTTCAGATAAGCGGTCTGGTAAGCCACATAAGCATAACAGGTGGAGTGGGATTTATTAAAAGCATACTGCGCAAATGCTTCCCAGTCGGTCCAGATCTTTTCGAGCGCAGATGCATCGTGTCCTTTTTTCGTTGCACCGGAAATGAACTGGCTTTTCATTTTGTCCAGGATCGACTTCTGCTTTTTCCCCATTGCCTTGCGCAGCACATCGGCATCTCCCTTACTGAATCCGGCGAGTTTCTGCGCCAGCAGCATTACCTGTTCCTGGTAAACGGTAACGCCATACGTGTCTTTCAGGTATTCCTCCATTTCCGGAAGATCGTAGCTGATAGCCTCCCGGCCCTGTTTGCGGTCGATGAAGGTTGGAATATAGGCCATAGGGCCGGGACGATAGAGGGCGTTCATCGCCGTGAGATCGTCGAATTTATCGGGCTTCAGGTCGCGCAGGTATTTTTGCATGCCCGGGCTTTCAAACTGAAAGGTTCCGATGGTATCTCCGCGCTGGTAGAGCTCAAAAGTTTTTTCATCATCCAGCGGGATCGTATCGATGTCGATGGCAACTCCATGATTTTGCCGGATCAGTTCCAGTGAAGTTTTTAAAATATTCAGCGTACGCAGACCCAGAAAGTCCATCTTCAGCACGCCCGCTTCTTCGATGATGCTGCCTTCAATCTGCGTAACGAGCAGATCAGAATCTTTTGCCGTACAAACCGGAATGATATTGGCCAGGTCTTCCGGAGCAATGATAATGCCGGCTGCATGAAGACCCGTATTCCGGACCGAACCTTCCAGCCGCTCTGCTTCATGCAATACCTTACTCCGCAGGTCATCGCCGTTGTAAAGTTCCCGGATCTTTTTGATGAGCTCACGGTCATCTCCGCCTATGCCTTCTTTTTCTTCCAGCGACTTCTCTCCATCCTTTGGCGTGAGCGGTGCGTGCAGCACGCGTTTCAGCGTGATGCCCGGACGTTCCGGAACCAGCTTGGCGAGGGCATTGGCTTCGGATAGGGGAAGATCCATCACCCGGGCAACATCTTTAATACTGCTTTTGGCTGCCATGGTACCATAGGTAACGATCTGGGCTACCTGGTTCTTCCCGTATTTTTTTACGACATAGTCGATTACTTTCTGCCGGCCCTCATCATCGAAATCCGTGTCGATATCGGGCATCGACTTCCTGTCGGGATTCAGGAAGCGTTCAAACAGCAGGTTATATTTTATCGGATCGATATTGGTGATGCCGATACAGTAAGCCACCACGCTGCCGGCGGCCGAGCCGCGTCCGGGTCCGATGAACACACCCATCTCGCGACCGGCCCGGATGAAATCACTCACAATCAGAAAGTACCCGGCAAAGCCCATGGTTTTAACGGTGAACAATTCAAAGTCGATCCGTTCCTGAATTTCTGCAGTGATATCATTATATCTTTTTTTTGCACCCTGCCAGGTAATTTCTTTCAAATATTCCCATTGATTGAGGTTACTGTCGGCATGGATCTGAAATGCCTCCGGAATGGGAAACGCCGGAAGCAGGATATCTTTTTTCAGGTTCAGTACTTCCACTTTATCCGCCACGAGGCCGGTATTGTGAATCGCTTCGGGGATATCCTTAAAAAGCTCCGTCATCTCTGCCGTGGTCTTCATGTAAAACTGGTCGTTCGGAAATTTAAAACGCCGGTTCTTCAGATTTACATCGTCATTCACAAAATCATCGTAACCCGGCGTGGATTGTTTTTCACCGGTATTGATGCAGAGCAGGATATCGTGGGCATTATAATCTTCGCGGTCGGTATAATGGCTGTCGTTGGTGGCGATCACCGGAACCGAATATTTTTTCGAGAGTTTCAGCAGGAACTGGTTGATCTTTTCCTGCTCGGGAATATTGTGGCGCTGCAGTTCGATAAAATAATTCTCCCCGAACATATCCAGCCACCATTTGAATTCCGCCTCGGCTTTTTCCTCTCCATCGTGTAAAATGGTTTGCGGAACATAGGCGCCGATACAGCAGGTGGTGGCAATCAGGCCTTCGTGGTATTTTTCGATCAGCGATTTGTCGATGCGCGGGTATTTGCTGTAAATCCCTTCTATATAACCCAGTGAGGTGAGCCGGGTCAGGTTTTGATAGCCGGTTTTATTTTTTGCCAGCAATACCTGGTGAAAACGATGGTCCTTTTGCTCCTTGGTAAAGGTTTTCCGGAAGCGGTCTGCAACCACATAAAATTCACAGCCCACAATGGGTTTTACTTTCAGGGAACCATCTTCATTTTTATGCTTGTAGGCCTCTGCTACAAAGGAAAATGCGCCGAACATATTGCCATGGTCGGTGATGGCCAGGGCCGGCATCTGATCTTTAACAGCCTTATTATAAAGGTTCTGGATGGAAGCGGCGCCGTCCAGCAGGGAATATTGGGTATGAACATGAAGATGGGAAAATGGGGACATTGGCCTGAATGTTGCGATGCCGTGAACAAAGTTGCAATTAACAAAGAAAAAATCCGTTCTGTATAATTAGGGGGTCATATCTCTTCACATAGAACACACATTTAGGAAAGTGATTGATAATCAGTGGATAACATCTTAATTTTCAGGTAGCTCTTTTTTGATAAAAACCATATCTTTATAGGCTTCCTTTGTTTTAAACAAGCAAATGAAAAATCTGTTCGTTTTTATTTTTCTCGCCCTCGGCCTTTCAAGCTGCAGTGTATTCCGTCCCGGAACCAGCTCAACAGAAAATGCCGGGGCTCCGGCTTATCATGCCGGCGGATCCTCCGGAAAAGCTTCCGCTTCCCAGCTGAAATTCATAAATGGTATTTCCACCAGCGACCGGGTCAGCAACACGAATACGGAAAGCAGTCCGGAACGTTCCATAGTTATTGCCGATGGTTCGAAAAATAGCGACCGCGTGGATAGCCGGGAAAAATTCAGTAATCTCCAGTTCAAATATGCCATTCTGACGAATACCGCCATCGAGCGGCTGACCAATGAGAAATTGCTGGATTTTATGGACGAATGGTACGGCGTTCCTTATCAATACGGCGGCTCCGGCAAGTCGGGCATCGACTGTTCAGCCTTTGCTTCCCTGCTGATAGCCGATGTTTACCAGGTGGACGGCCTGCCACGGATTTCGCGGGATCAATATAAAGAATCCCGAAGGATTCCGAAAAGTGCATTAAGGGAAGGCGATCTGGTTTTTTTCCATACCCTGGGCAAGGGCCATACCGTTACCCATGTGGGTGTTTACCTGTATAATAACCGGTTTATTCATGCTTCCGTGGCTGGCGTGCAGATCAGCGACCTCAGCGAGGGCTACTATGCCCGGCATTTTGTTGGGGCCGGCAGGGTAGTGCCCGATGAAACCCTGAATGACTGAAATACTGTCATTTAGCCCTGTCATCTTTTAATTCCGGATGCTGGTTCCTGCCAATCTTCTGCCAACTATTCCCATTTAAGCCCGTTTCTGTTAATTGGTACAGAATTTAGTGTTAGCTTAGCAGCCCCCATTCAGCGGGCTTCTAAAACTTTTCACTAAATTTTAAATTTATACCGTCATGGCTAAAAAGTTAGCGATCTCTCCAATTGCAGGTACAAAAAACAGGGTTTTTGTCAAGCCCGCACCTGCCGAAGAAAAGACTTCAGGTGGAATTATTATCCCTGATACGGCTAAGGAAAAACCCCAGCGCGGGGAAGTGGTTGCCATCAGCGACATTGATGAGGACGGCAAGAAGCCGGTTGTAAAAGTAGGCGACGTGGTGCTATACGGTAAATATGCCGGCACCGAAATCAGTTTTGAAGGTCAGGATTTCCTGAGCATGCGGGAATCGGACATCATTGCAAAATTCTAAGCAAATTTGAAATGCATCGCCCGCCATAGCAAAGCGAAGGCGGGTGGAAATGAGTAAATGTGTAAATAAAATACACAGATACTGTTTTCAGACATCATTATTTTCAAATTTTCATATTATCAAATTTTCAAATTAAACAAAAATGGCTAAACAACTTTTCTTCGATATCGAAGCGAGAAATAAGATGAAAAAAGGCGTTGACGTACTGGCCAATGCCGTGAAAGTAACCCTCGGTCCCAAGGGCCGCAATGTGGTCATTGAAAAAAAATTCGGTGCACCTACCATCACGAAAGATGGGGTAACGGTTGCCAAAGAAATTGAACTGGAAGACCTGATCGAGAATATGGGCGCCCAGATGGTGAAAGAAGTGGCATCCAAAACCGCAGATATAGCAGGTGACGGAACCACTACGGCTACCGTACTGGCACAGTCCATCATTGCAGAAGGTCTGAAGAATGTGGCAGCAGGCGCCAACCCGATGGATCTCAAACGTGGCATTGATAAAGCTGTTATTGCAGTTGTAAACAACCTGAAACAGCAGTCTCAGACTATCGGAAACGACAGCAAAAAAATCCAGCAGGTGGCTTCTATTTCAGCCAACAACGATGAAAACATCGGCAAACTGATCGCCGAAGCTTTCAACAAAGTTGGTAAGGAAGGCGTGATTACGGTGGAAGAAGCAAAGGGTACCGACACCACGGTGGAAGTTGTGGAAGGTATGCAGTTTGACCGCGGCTATATTTCTCCCTATTTCGTTACCAACAGCGAAAAAATGGAAGCTGAATTGCAGAACCCTTATATCCTGATCTACGACAAGAAGATCTCTGCAATGAAAGATATTTTAAATATTCTGGAGAAGGTTGCCCAGGGTGGTCGTCCGCTCCTGATCATTGCCGAAGACCTCGAAGGAGAAGCTTTGGCAACCCTCGTGGTAAACAAACTGCGTGGTACCCTGAAAGTAGCGGCGGTTAAAGCCCCCGGCTTTGGCGACCGCAGAAAGGAAATGCTGCAGGATATCGCAATACTGACCAAGGGTATCGTGATCAGCGAAGACCAGGGTTACAAACTGGAAAATGCGGACCTGAGCTATCTGGGTTCTGCTTCTTCCGTAACCATCGACAAGGATAACACAACCGTTGTCGGCGGCAAAGGAAAGAAAGAAGACATTACGGCCCGCGTAAATCAGATCAAGGCGCAGATTGAAGCGACCACTTCAGATTATGACAAAGAAAAATTACAGGAACGCCTCGCTAAATTAAGTGGCGGAGTTGCTGTACTGTATATTGGCGCTGCGACAGAAATGGAAATGAAGGAGAAGAAGGACCGGGTGGACGATGCATTGCACGCTACCAGAGCCGCTGTTGAAGAAGGTATTGTTCCCGGTGGTGGCGTAGCGTATATCCGCGCTATCGAACCCCTGGAAAAACTGAAGGGTGCAGCCAACGAAGACGAAACGACCGGGATCCTGATCGTTAAACGGGCTATCGAAGAACCGCTTCGTCAGATCGTCCATAACTGCGGAATCGAAGGAAGTATCGTGGTGCAGAAGGTCAAGGAAGGAAAGGCTGACTATGGTTTCAATGCCCGCACAGAAGTTTATGAAAATCTGCTGAAGGCAGGTGTTATCGACCCGACCAAGGTTACCCGCATTGCGCTTGAAAATGCAGCTTCCATTGCCGGTATGTTGCTGACCACCGAATGCGTGGTTGCCGATAAGCCGAAGAAGGAAGAAGCACATGCTCATCCGGGTGGTGGCGCTCCGGGAATGGGTGGAATGGATTATTAAGAAAAAAGCCCAGTGGTTGATAGAAAAGCCCTCCGGAATGGAGGGCTTTTTCGTTGACGGTTGACGGATGACGGTTGACGGACTTGAGTGAATTATCAAGATATAATTACTGTCAGGTAGCAACACCGGAAGTCCGTCAACCGTCATCCGTCAACCGTCAACGATTCAATCGCGGACTACTTTATTCGTAAATCCGCAATCGTCTTCTTCTCCAGCAATTTCAAATTCGCGTCCCTCACCTGTACCAGCACTTCATGGAGGCCGCAGTGTTTTTCGTCGCAGTTCCAGCATTTCTCGTAGAAATACAGGCTTACGCAGGGGAGCAGGGAAATAGGACCATCGATGAGCCGCATTACGGTGGCGAGGGTAACCGAATTGGGGTCTTTGGCAAAGAAATAACCGCCTCCTTTTCCTTTCTTGCTGCCGAGGATGCCGGCTTTCCTCAATTCCAGCAGGATATTTTCAAGAAATTTCAGAGGTATTTTCTTCTTTTTGGAGATCTCAGCGATCAATACCGGCCCATCGCTGGATTTCTCCGACAGGTACATCAGGGCCTGAAAAGCATACTGGGTTTTTTTAGAGAGCATGACGCGGTTTAGTTACTATTTACTTTATTCATAACAGTCCGGCTGCAAAACGGTTTGTTTTATGCCGAACCTTCCTGCGGATCCACTAACCCTGTTAAAGATATTATTTCCGGCCGGATGAGCGGAATTATTAAAAGCCCAACACGTCCTTCATGGAAAAAACGCCTTTTTTATTGTAAATATATTCCGCTGCCAGCACCGCGCCTCCGGCAAAGCCTTCCCGGTTGTGCGCAGTATGCCGGATTTCCAGATCGTCGATGGCCGAGGAATACAGGACCTCATGAATGCCGGGCGCCGGATCAATCCTTTCACTGATGATGGACAGTTCCGCTGCGGAATGTGCCGGCTCATTCACCCAGGTTGTAAGAGAAGGGATTCTTTCCATCACCTGCCCTGCCAGGGTAATGGCCGTTCCGCTGGGTGCATCTTTTTTTTGCGTATGGTGGATTTCCCGCAGGCTCGCCCGGTATTCCGGATGTGAAGCCATCAGCTCAGCAAGCTTTTTATTCAGTTCAAAGAATATATTCACTCCAATGCTGAAATTGCTGGCATATATAAAAGCGGTTCCTTTTTTTTCGAAGGCTGTCCTGATGGAATCATATTCCTGCAGCCAGCCGGTGGATCCGCAAACGACCGGTATACCCGCATCCAGGCATTTCCGGAGATTGGCCGGTGCACTGGACGCTCCTGTAAATTCAATGGCTACATCGTTTTTGGACAGGTTTTCAGCGGTTAAATCGGAACCATTCTCCAGATCAATTTTCAACCCGATTTCATGGCCCCGGCCTAATGCAATTTTCTCTATTGCGCGGCCCATTTTTCCGTATCCGATCAATGCAATTCGTATCATCCGGCAAAGATATTAATTCAGGTTGAGTGGTCGCGGCCTTCCCTTGTGGATGTCAAAAACAACGCTGAAGCCGGCAACCATATTCGGTCCGGCGATGATCATCGGCTTTACCTTGAAACTCAGATCGCTGTTTACGTTGAAATCCCGCAAATGCGCATCCACCGTGGCATCCACGATGTTCAAGCCATAGAACAATAAAAAGTACAGCACGGAATAATCCTGGTTTTTCCGGAAGCTGTCGCGGTATGTGATGATATCATTTACATCGCCCGCCTTGACGAAATTGATCAGTTGGGGATCCACGCGGGCCAGGCTGTCGCCCTGACTCTGGTTAACGGTAACCGCCAGTGCATACTGGCATTTCTGATACCAGCTTTTATTGTAAAAAAATGTATAAGCCGGAATGCCGATGGCCGCATATACAATGGGTACCTTCCAGTATTTATGGTTGTATACCTGGCCGAGACCGGGCAGAATGGCGGAATAAATGGTTGCCCGCCGTGGAATGTGTTTTTTCTTCGCCGTGGAATCTTTAATGGGTTCTATGGGTTCTATGGGTTTTTTGGAAACGGGCAGAATGGAATCGTTCTTTACCAGCACCGTGTCCTGATGAAGACGGTCTCTTTTCGGAAGAAGCGTATCTGCTTTAATGGAATCCGGTTTCAAAACAGGAATGCTGTCTGCAGGTTTTTTGGGCAGGCTGTCTGTCGGCCTGATGGGAAGTGACTGACCGCTGGCAGGCTGAACAAAAACAATTCCCGCTAATAAGAATAGTAAGAAAAAGGCCTGCCTCATACCGAACGCTTAATTAATCTGCACGCCAAGCTGATCAAGAATTTTATTGAGTTCCTGAACGGAATAATACTCGATGGAAATATTACCTGCACCCTTGTCATTGTGGTGGAGTTTTACCCGGGTACTGAAATGCGTCGCTAAAGTATCTTCAATTTTCCGGTATCCTTCGGGTAATGAGGCTTTTACAGATTCTTTAACAGCGGGACTGGTCTTGTATAATTTTCTCACCAGTTCTTCCGTCTGGCGTACGGAAAGCGAACGGTTTTTGATTTCATGAAAAAGGTAGAGTTGTTTGTCCACGGTATCCACATTAATCAGTGCCCGCGCATGGCCCATGCTGATCTGACTATTCCGCAGCGCAACCTGAATATCCGGGGGAAGTTTGAGCAGCCGCACATAGTTGGCCACGGTACTTCTTTCCTTGCCCATTCTTTCGGCAACCTGTTCCTGGGTAAAATTCAGTTCATCCATCATGCGTTTGTAACTGAGGGCGATTTCCATGGCGTTGAGATCCTCACGCTGCAGATTTTCCAGCAGGGCAAGTTCAAGCAGTTGCTGGTCGTTGGCCTGCCGGATATAGGCCGGAATATCGCGGATGCCGGCCAGTTTCGCCGAGCGAAAACGGCGTTCCCCGGAAACAATCCGGTATTTTCCGCCGGCAATCCGGGAAACCGTGATAGGTTGAATAATATCGTGGATGCGGATGGAAGCAGCAAGTTCCTGTAATGCGGTTTCATCAAAATTCCGCCGTGGTTGTTTGGGATTTGTTTCAATCTGGTCCAGCGGAATGCGCAGGATGCCGGTAGCGGTTTCAGCGATTGCCGGACGCAGTCCGCCGGCGGGTGTTTTCAGATCCGTATCGATGTTTTGCAACAGGGAACGGATTCCTTTTCCCAGGGCTTCCTTATCTTTTTTATTGGGCGTGGTCATGGTTGATGGTTGTTGGCCCCGGCTATTCCAGGATGCGTTCTTCCTGTGTCATCCGGGTCATATTATTTTTCTGCAATACTTCTTTGGCAAGGTTGAGATAATTCATTGCTCCCTTGCTGTAAGCGTCGTATAAGATTACCGGTTTTCCCACGCTGGGCGCTTCGCTTATTTTGGTATTGCGGTGAATGATCGTATTAAAAACGATCTCATCGAAATGTTTGCGCACTTCGCTCACTACCTGGTTGCAGAGTCGCAGGCGGCCATCGTACATCGTCATCAGGATCCCTTCAATGGCCAGGTTTGGATTCAGCCGGCTCTGCACGATCTTTACCGTATTCAGCAATTTCCCCAACCCTTCCAGGGCAAAAAATTCCGTTTGAACCGGAACGATTACCGAATCTGACGCCGTGAGGGCATTTACCGTGATCAGTCCCAGGGAGGGAGAACAGTCGATGATGATAAAATCATAGCTATTGCGAATGGGCTCCAGGATATTTTTCAGCACACTTTCCCGTTCCGGATAATTGATCATTTCTATTTCCGCTCCGACCAGGTCAATATGGGACGGGATCAGGTCCAGGTGCGGGACCTCCGTTTTCAAAACCACATCTTTCGCGAGGGTCTGGTTCACCATGCAGTCGTACAGGCTCTGGGTGATATTGTGCAGGTCGAACCCAACCCCGGTGGTGCTGTTGGCCTGGGGATCGGCATCCACCAGCAGGGTTTTGAATTCCAGCACCGCGAGGCTTGCTGCTAAATTGATGGCGGAAGTGGTTTTCCCAACTCCTCCTTTCTGATTTGCCACCCCGATGATTCTTGCCATAACCCTTTTCAGTTTTAAGACGGCCGCCGGACCGCAAAACACGGCAGGCTCGTAAAGATGTATTCTATCGGGAAAAGTACAAAATTTAGTTTTCCTCCGCGGCAGTTTCCTGTGTAAAAATACAAACTTGGCCGCCGACTTGAGAAAAATACCCGTTCGTCCTAACTTGCAGCTCCATGTACCTCATTATCTCAGGCACCAACCGGAAAGGAAGTTATACCCTGCGGATCACGGAATTGTATCAGCAGCTGCTAAAGAAAAAAAATATTGAAGCCCCTGTTCTGAGTCTGGTGGACCTGAATGTGCTGGAAAGAAATCCTGCCATCCTGCAGCTGGAAAGGGAATTGCTCGTCCCTGCCGGAAAGATCTTATTCATCAGCCCGGAATACAATGGCAGCATTCCGGGCGTGCTGAAATGCCTGATTGACGTCACAGACAGAAAAGTCTGGCAGGGAAAGAAAGCCATGCTCACAGGCATCAGCAGGGGCAGGGCGGGAAACCTGCGCGGCATGGATCACCTGACCGGCATCCTGCATTATGTACGCATGGTGGTGCATCCGAACAAACTGCCCATTTCCATTGTTGACACCCTGTTCGACCAAAACGGAATGGGTCATGCGGAAACACTTAGGGCAATCAATAACCAACTGGACGAATTCATCGCTTTTTAAATATTCAGATAAATTCCTTTCATGCGCAACACAAGTTTTATCTGGCTGGTGGCCCTCGCTATGGCGCTGCTCGACCTCTACGTTTTTCAGATTGTAAAATTACTTTCGCAGAGCTTTTCCCACCGGTCAAAGACCATTCTTTTCACCACCTACTGGACCATTTCCATTGCAGTTGTGATTTTATTTCTGCTCCTGCCATTTATTCAGCCCGACCGTTGGCCTAAGAGTTTGCGCAATTATATTTTTTTTACGGTGATCGGATTGTTCTTTGCCAAATTACTGGCTTCTGTTTTTTTCCTGATCGACGATGTGCGCCGTCTTCTGCAATGGGCTGCCGGCAAATTATTTTTCAGGAATACCGAAGTGGCGAGCGAAGTGAGTGGAGGAATTTCACGCTCTCTTTTTCTGAGCTGGCTGGGTATTGGTGTAGGGGGTACATTATTTTCATCTTTGGTTTACGAATTCAGCAATAAATATCATTATCATATCCAC
>Ga0105240_10009677_pt1 | contig 13622 bp, 10 predicted proteins | sample KBSC54metaG_FD_80426 | JGI IMG/M metagenome (GOLD analysis project Ga0105240, IMG submission 80426) | Corn rhizosphere microbial communities from Kellogg Biological Station, Michigan, USA - KBS C5-4 metaG | ecosystem: Host-associated > Plants > Roots > Rhizosphere > Soil | place: Michigan, USA... | reverse complement strand
GCTACCGCTCAGATCCGGTCGCCGCACCTTCGCCGCGCTCGTCAAAGCCTATGCCCGTGACGTGACTCCAATGTCAGTCCTCACCGAGCTCGTGCGCCTAGGCGCAGTCTCGAGGTCCCCATCAACGAACACGCTCCGCCTGTTATCCCCGCGCGCTCACAAAAAGGGCGACGCCGAGCAGAACATGGCTGAGCTGGCACGCCTGCTGGGCGACTTCGTGAGCACGATCAACCAGCGACACGCGCCTGAAGGACCGCCGGCATTCTTCTCGTTCAAGGATTCCATGTTGACGCTGCCACAGCAGGCGGCAAGGTTTGACCGCGTGTTCTCCAGCCGCGCTGCGGCGTTGCTCGATAGCTTCGACCAGTGGATCGCCTCGCAACCGCGTAAGCCGGGTAGAAGGGGGGGTACCCCTGTGGCGCGCGTCGGCATCGGGGTGTATCTGGTCCACAACGACCAGGGTGGGTCGCCGCCGCGAGACCTGAGCGGTGCGACGGCGGGTAAGGGGCGCCTGGTCAGGCGTGCGAGCGGTCGGCCGAGGTCTCCTTGAACTCGTCGCGCAGCGCCTTTCGCAAAATCTTTCCCACGTTCGATTTCGGCAGCTCTTTCCTGAAGTACACGTGCCGCGGCACCTTGTATGCAGCGAGCTTCGTGCGGCAGTAGTCGATGACATCGTGCTCGGTGAGCGAGGGATCCTTCCGAACCACAAAAAGTGCTACCACCTCGCCGGAATGCTCATCCGCCTGCGCCACTGCAGCGACCTCGAGAATTCCCGGATGGGTCGAGGCAACCTCCTCCACCTCATTCGGATATACGTTGAATCCCGACACCAGGATCATGTCCTTCTTGCGATCCTCGATGAACACATACCCCTTGGCGTCCATCCGGCCGATGTCCCCGGTGCGCAGCCACCCTCCCGGGAGCATGACTTTCTGCGTCTCATCGGGCCGGTTCCAGTATTCGCGCATGACCTGAGGGCCCTTGACGCAGATCTCGCCGACCTCGCCCAAGGCCAGGTCCTTGCCGGCGTCGTCCTTGATGGCCACGTCCGTGGAGGGAATGGGCAGGCCGATCGAGCCGTTGAAATCGTCCATGGGCGGGTTGATGCATACACCCGGGGAGGTTTCGGTGAGACCCCAGGCCTGCGTCAGCACGCAACCGGTCACTTCCTTCCAGCGCTTCGCGACCGCCGCCTGCACGGCCATGCCGCCGCCGAGGGTGATCTTCATGCGGCTGAAGTCGACGGTCTCGAATCCGGGGGTATGCAGCAAGGCGTTGAACAGCGTGTTGACGCCGGTGATGAACTCGAACGGATGCGCTTTCAGCTCGGCGACCGTGCCGCGGAAGTCGCGCGGGTTGACGATGAGGACGTTCTCCCATCCGAGCCGCATGAACAGCAGGCAGTTCGCGGTGAGCGCGAACACGTGATAGAGCGGAATGGGTGTGATCAGCACCCCGGGCTTGTTGCCGAAGGGCCCTTCGACCCAGGCGCCCGACTGCAGCACGTTGGCGCAGATGTTGCCGTGCGTGAGCACGGCGCCCTTGGCGACGCCCGTCGTACCCCCGGTGTACTGCAGGAAGGCGATGTCCTCGTGACCCAGCTCGACCGCATCCAGGGTCGCCTGTCGGCCCGCGCTCACCGCCGAACGCAAACTGATGGCCCCAGCGATCCGCCATGCAGGCACCTGCTTGCGCACCCGCCGCACGACGAAATTGACGATCGGGCCCTTGGGGAACGCCAGGTAATCCCCGACGCCGGTCACCAGCACGTGTTTGACCTGGGTGCGTGGCAGGACTTCCTGCACGACGTGCGCGAAGTTCTCCAGCACCACGATCGCCGTGGCACCGGAGTCGGAGAGTTGGTGCTCCAGCTCGCGCGCGGTGTAGAGCGGATTGGTGTTGACGACGGCGATGCCGGCGCGCAGGGCCCCGAACAGCGCAATCGGATACTGCAGGACGTTCGGCAGCATGATTGCCAGGCGATCGCCCTTCTTCAGCTGTGCGACTTTCTGCAGCCAAGCTGCGAACGCGCCCGACAGCTCGTCGAGCTCGCGATAGGTCATGGAGCGGCCCATCTGCACGAACGCGACACGCTCGGGGTACGCGGCGTAGCTGCGCTCCTGCAGCTCGCGCAGCGAGCTGAGCTTGCTGGGATCGATCTCTGCCGGCACGCCGGGCGGGTACGATTTCAGCCAGATCCTATCCATCGCACGCCTTTCGTCATTTCTTCAGCATCGCCTCGAGCTGCGGCCAGAGTGTATCCAGAACAGCAGGCTCGCCGCGCGCGTTCGGATGCAGGCCGTCCGACTGCATCCGGCCCGGATCCAATGCGACGGACTGCAGCAGAAACGCCACGAACGGAAGGCTTTCCCGGCTCGCAATCTGCGGGTACATCTGCGCAAAATCGGTGGTGTAGCGCGGACCGTAGTTCGGCGGTATGCGCATTCCGACCAGCAGCACTCGAGCATGGGATTGCTTGGCGAGCGCGACCATTTTTTGCAGATTCCCCGCGACGACGGCGAGCGGCAGGCCGCGCAGGCCGTCGTTCGCTCCGAGCTCCAGGATGAGAATGCCCGGCTGGTGCAGCTGCAGCGCACGCGGCAAGCGCTGCAGACCGCCGCTGGTGGTTTCACCGCTGACGCTGGCATTGACGATCTCGTACCCGTACCCTGTGCTCGCCAGGCGCTTCTGCAGGAGCGCTACCCAACCCTGTTCCGGACGCAGCCCATATGCGGCGCTCAGGCTGTCGCCGAACACCAGGATGGTACGATCGGAAGCCACTGCGCCTTGAGCGGCGACGAGTACCCATCCGATGCCGAGCGCCCACGCGCCTATGATTCGTAACAGTGTTCTCAAGGCCGAAAACCTCTGCAAGCAGGTTAGCAGCCCCGAAGGGCCGCTGACTATTGTGCACGGGGTCTCTTTCGATATCGCGGCAGGGGAGTCCGTGGCGATCGTCGGCGCCTCCGGCGCCGGCAAATCGACGCTGCTGGCACTCCTGGCAGGACTGGATGTGCCAACGAGCGGACGCGTCCTGCTCGCCGGTACCGATCTGACACGGCTGGACGAGGACGGGCGTGCTCGCCTGCGTGCGCAGCGTGTCGGATTCGTGTTCCAGTCGTTCCACCTCATTCCCGCTCTGACCGCGCTCGAGAACGTGATGCTCCCACTCGAGCTGGCCGGGCGCCCGGACGCACGTCGCAGCGCCCTGGACACGCTCTCTCGGGTCGGTCTGAAGGATCGCACGGGGCACTATCCGCGCCAGCTTTCCGGCGGAGAACAGCAGCGCGTTGCGCTGGCACGAGCCTTCGTCACGCAACCAGCGGTGCTGTTCGCGGACGAGCCTACCGGAAACCTCGACACGGCCACCGGAGGGCGCATCGGGGAGCTGCTGTTCGAGTTGAACGCGCACTCGCACACGACCCTCATCCTCGTGACTCACGATCGGGAGCTCGCCTCGCGCTGCGGCCGAACTATCGAAATGGAAGCCGGGCGAGTCCTCGCGCAAAAAGCTCCCCTGGCAGAGGTCCGCTAACTCCATGCGCCCGCTGCGGCTGGCCCTGAGATTGCTAGGCCGGGAATGGCGCTCCGGAGAGCTGGGAGTGCTGCTGCTGGCACTCACGATCGCGGTCGCCGCTCTCACTGGCGTCGGGTTCCTCGTCAATCGCATCGGCGCCGCCGTCGCCATGCAGGCGAACGAAGTCCTCGCCGCCGACGTCCGCCTGGGCTCTCCCCAGCCGATCACCGATCGATACTTCGAAGAGGCGAGCCGCCGTGGCATCGGCAGTGCGCGCGTCACCTCGTTGCTGAGCGTCGTGTTCAATGGAGATGCGAGCCAGCTCACCAACATCCAGGCGGTCAGCAAGGGCTATCCGTTGCGCGGCAACCTGTTGGTTGCGGACGAGCCCTTTGCCAAGGGCACTGCGGCTGGCGGAATTCCGGCCCCGGGGGAGGTCTGGCCGGACTCGAAGGTCCTCGCCGCGCTCGGGGGCAAGCTCGGTGGAAAACTGTCCATCGGAGCGGCGACGTTCCGCGTCGGGCGCGTGCTGATCTCGCGGCCGGATCAAGGCGGCACGTTCGCAGAGCTCGCACCTGCGCTCATCATGAACGCCGTCGACCTGCCGGCTACGCAGCTGATCCAGCCCGGCAGCCGCGTCGGGTACGCCGCGCTGTTTGCGGGGGACCGCAGCCGCATCGACACTTACAAGGCTTGGCTGGGGGCCCACAAGCAGCGTCGCGAGCGCCTGCGCGACATCACTGACGCCAGTCCGCAGATTCGCAACGCCGTCGAGCGGTCCGGCCGCTTCCTGAGCCTGGCGAGCCTGGTGAGCGTGTTGCTGTCGGCGATCGCTGTCGCCATGTCTGCGCGACGGTACGTTCATCGGCACCTGGACACGGTAGCCCTGCTGAAGACCCTCGGTGCGACGCGAGCCTTCACTCTGAGCATCAACCTTCTGCAGCTGCTCGCGATCGCGCTGGCGGCCGCCGTGCTGGGTTCGGTGATCGGTTTTCTGGCACAGGAATGGCTGTTGCACGCGCTGAAGGGGTTGCTGACGGCGACGCTGCCGCCGCCGAGCTTTATGCCGGTGGCCATGGGCTTCATGACTGCAATTGCAGTGCTTGCGGGGTTTGCGTTGCCACCGCTGTTGCAGCTGTCGCGCGTGCCGGCGATCCGTGTGCTGCGCCGGGATATCGGCCCTCCGCCGCCGATCGTGCTGCTCGCGTTCGGTCCGGCCGTCGCGGTCGTGGTGCTCCTGATCTACTGGGTGGTGCTCGACTGGCGGCTGTTCTGGGGCTTCTCCGTCGGCCTCGCGGCATTCGTGCTGCTGCTCACGGGTGCCGGTGCGGTGCTCGTGTTTCTCGCCGGGAGGTTTCGGGGCAGCGTGGGCGTTGCGTGGCGCTACGGGGTGGCGAATCTCAGCCGCCGCCGCGCGGAGAGCCTCGTGCAGATCGTAGCGTTCGGCTCGGGCATCATGGTGCTGCTGCTGCTGGCCATCATTCGCGGGGACTTGAACAGCGATTGGCGGCGGACGCTGCCTGAGAATTTCCCCAATTACTTTTTCATCAATATTCCTCCCGCGGCGCGTGCCTCATTCGTTCAGTTCCTGCAGGCACGCGGCGCGCGCACCACACGCGTGCTTCCGATGATTCGCGGGCGTCTCACGGCCATCAACGGCCGGTCCGTCGAACAGCTCAGATTCGGCCGCGAGGACGGGGATAACTTTGCCACGCGCGAGCAGAATCTCACCTGGGCCGCGGATCTCGGGGAGGACAACCGCGTGGTCGCCGGCGACTGGTGGACAGCGGCTGACTTCGGCAAGCCGCTCGTGTCGCTGTCGACGGAGATCCAGCAGTCCCTCGGCTTGCATCTCGGGGACGAGTTGACCTTCGACATTGCCGGGGAGCCCTTCACGGTGAAGGTCGCCAGCGTCCGCAAGGTGAAGTGGGACAGCTTCCAGCCCAATTTCTTCATCGTGTTCGTCCCCGGAGTGCTCGACGACACCGCCGGAACGTATCTCACCAGCGCGTACTTCAAGAGCACCGATTCGCGCTTTCTCGCGCAGCTGGTGCGGCGCTTTCCCAGCGTGTCGATTTTCGACATCGATGACCTGCTGGCGCAGGTGCGATCGATGCTGGATAAAGCTGCGCTGGCGGTGCAAAGCGTGTTTGCATTTACCCTGCTCGCCGGGCTGACTGTGCTGCTCGCCGCCGTGCAATCCAGTCGAGGCGAACGGCGCTACGAGTCCGCCATGCTGCGTACGTTAGGCGCAAGCCGCGTAACGGTCCTGCAAGGCGTGCTCGCAGAGTTCACGATGCTCGGCCTGCTGTCCGGGCTGCTCGCCGCGCTCGGGGCATCCGTCGCCGCCTACTTCATGACGACGCGGGTGCTGGAGTTGCACTACTCGTTCGAGGGTTGGGTATGGCTCGTGGGCCTTCTCGGCGGAGCGTCACTCGTGGCTTTGAGCGGCTGGCTGGCAACACGATCCGTCGTGAGTCAGCCGCCACTCCTGACGCTGCGTGCAGAGTAGCGCTGCAGCCGGTTAGCGCGCTGCAGCCGATCAGCGCTGCGTCACGCCGTCAGTGCTGCACGCGGATCGTTACCCACGAGTCAGGCACCGCCTCGCCTTTCCACGAGATTCCTTCGATGGTGAACTGGTAATTGCCGGGGCCCAGGGCCGAGCTGTTGAACGAGAAGCGGATGTGGCCGTTGGAGTCCTTGGCGAGGTTGTGGAACACTCCGACACGACCCTGGTCCACTCGGTCGATGGTCACGGTGAATTCCTTGTATGGGGAGCGTGTCTCATCGATCTTGAAGTCGACGAGCTGGGCGTCGCCGCCGCCGACGGTCACCGCAGGTGTGTTGCTGGCGCCCTCGCGACTGGGCAGGAGTCGGATCTCCCGCGTCGCCGTAGCCGCATCCAGCGGTTGATCTGCGACCTGGCGCAGCAGTTTTTCGATCTTTGTGCTCTTCGCCGCGCTGCTGCTGGCCACGATCGACAGAGCCACAGCCAGCACGAGCGCCGTGGCCGCCGCACCCAGGACCACCGGCAGCTTCGCCCAGAAGGGCGTCGGTGCCTGCTCCCATGGCTCTGGCTTGCCGCTGGCCTCCAGCAGTCGTAAGCCCGCATTGACTCGCTCGGGGAGGCCGAGCTCGTCCAGAACCTCCGGATTCTCCCGACAGAACCGCTCGAAGTCGGTCGCGCCCTTCAGGGGGAGCCGACCGGACAGGTAGCGCTCGACAATCTGATTGCGGGCGATGAAGTCACGATCCATGCCCGGGCTGGGCGCCGGTGCCGGAGTCACGGGCGCCGCAGGCATTGCAGGCGTCGCCGATGCCGCAGGTGTCGCGCTTACCGGTGTTGCAGCCGCAGGTGCGGGCGTCGGTGCGAGTGTCACCACGGGGCCCGGTGCTGCCGCGCACGCGGGCGTCGTTGTTGGTGCGAGTGTCACCACGGGAGCCGGCGCTGCCGCGGGCGCGGGCGCCGCTGTTGGTGCGAGTGTCACCATGGGAGCCGGCGCTGCCTCAGGTGCGGGCGCCGCGGCGAGAGTTGGCACTGACGAAGGCGACGCGACCGCCGCAGGACTTGGGGCAGGAGACGCTGTCGGCGCAGCCGCCACGGGTGCAACACCTACCGCGGGCGCAGTAGCCGCCGCGGGCGTAACAGCCGGCGCGGGCGCTGGGACGGGAGACGCCACGGGCGCAACACCCACGGCGGACACAACAGCCGCCGCGGGCGCCGTAGCCGCCATGGGCACAACTGCCGCTGCGGGCGCAGCCGCGGCCATGGGCGCAGCAGCCGCTGGGGGCGCAACAGTTGGTTTCGGCGGGGGCGACGGTGCGAGTGCGGGTTTCGCGGTGCCGGCCGGGCGAGCCGCGGGTGCAATCGGCGTCACGGTGGCCGGCTTGCCGGGTTTGGCCGGCGTAGCAGCCTCGGCTGCCGGCTTCGAAGGCGAAGTTTTTTGCTGAGATGTGAGCGCCTGCGTCGTTGGCGCGGGGGTTGATGATGGCGCTACAGCCGCGGGGGATCCCGCACTCCCTGCCGGAGTGGCTTGTACAGCGGCTGCGACCGTCGGCACGCTGCCCGAAGACCGCGACGCGACTGGTGAGGCCGCGGCAGCCGCAGGCGAGGTCTCCGAAGGCGTCGAACTCGTTGGGGTCGTTGGCGTCGTCGAAGTCGCCGGGGCCGCTGAAGTGGCCGAGGCTGCCGGGGCCGCCGAAGTGGCCGAAGCTGCCAGGGCGGCCGAAATGGCCGAAGTGGCCGGCGCCGCCGAAGTGGCCGGGGCCGAGGTCGTCGGGGCCGCCGAGGCCGCCGCCGCCGAAGTGGCCGGGGCCGCCGAAGTCGTCGGGGCCGCCGAGGCCGCTGGGGTCGCTGGGGTCGCTGGGGCCGCTGGGGCCGCTGGGGCCGCTGGGGTCGCCAGGGCTGCGGGAGTGACTGGGGCTGCCGCACCAGAGGGTTTGGCTTCCGGCGCTGTCGCCGAAGGCTTCGCCGCCCCTTCAAAGGGCTCATCCGTCAGGGTCAGTTCCGCGGGCGTTGAGAGCTTTGCGCCACTATCGGAATCACTGCCGCGAACCGGGGTAGCTTGGGGATCACCGGTGAGCAGCTGTGCGCTGAGCAGCTCGTCCGGATCGACGAGATCGGTCGTCCCGGCAGCGCTCGATGGCGTTGCAGTGCTCTTCTGGTCGGAAGCAGAGTCGGGCGCAGTCCGTGTGAGCGCGCCGGCAGTGCCCTCGACCGGCGTCGAGGGTGTCATCCCGAGAAGCACCTCAGGGTCGATCAATTCTTCGCTGGTGCCTCGAGGGGCGCCCGTGGCGGGCGCCAGAGGCTCGTCCGTCTGGGCAGAGCCGTCGCGAGAGGGTGCCTGGACAGAGCTGTCACGAGCGGACCGCGCGGGCAGGCCGGGCTCCAGAGGCTCCTCGATGGGCAGATCGGTCAGGGGCTCGAGCATAAAGCGAGACGCAGCCTCCACGGGTTCGTGCCTCGTAGCGGGCTATCCTGCAACGCCGCGACGGCAGCACCTACCTGATGGCTCACAGATCGAAGCACGGTAGGCGAGGCGCGTGATCGAGGTCTCATTCGACATCATCAGCGGTTGCGCCCGCGGCGCTGGCGGCTACTGAACGTACTGGCCTTCGATTCGATCCGTCAGAACCACAAGGTTGTTCCCGCTCGGACATTGCGAGCGAGAAAGAGTGTTCCGCAGTTGGCGCAAAAACAACGGCCGTGCCGATAAAGGTTCCCCCGGACATCCGTCACACTTTGACGCTTGCCGGTGAGATAAATTGCGCCCTCCATGCAGTTGCCCCCCTTCGCGCTCGACCTCGATCACTTTCCGGATTCTCCCTACGCGGCGGAGCTGCGGCGGGACTTCCCGGATTTGCGCTTTTCGCCGGAGCTGGAGCAGGAATTTCAGGCGTTCCACGTAGAACGCGTGCATGCGCGGGTGCGTTTCTTCCAGCTGGCTCTATGCCTGCTGTGCGCCACTGCGGCCGTTTACCTGATCGCCCTTGACCACGTGCCGGCTGGCAGGGTGCTCTCAGGATGGCTCGGCGTGGTTCTCCCCACGAGCCTGTTGCTCGTATGGGCTTCGTGGAGCCGTTACTACGAGCGGCTCTACCTGCGGGCGGCACGCGTGGCGCTGCCCGTATTCGCCGTCGCATCGGCGGTAGGAGTGGCCGGGCGGGTCATCGACGGCCATCCGGATCAGTTCTACCTGCTGACCACCTACAGCATCGTTCTCTACTTCCTGGGCGGACAGCTCTTCCGGGAGTCCCTGATCGCGATCGGGCTGATGATTCTGGCGCATGGCGCCGCGCTGGCTTACATCGGGCAGCCGGCGGCGGCCATCGCCTACCACGTGGGCGTACTGTGCGTGACGGGTGCCGTCGGAGCCTTCGTCTATCGGGGCATCGAGAGACAGCTGCGTACGTCGTTTCTCGAACGTGGCCTCATGGGTGAGATGGCCACGCGGGACGGCCTCACCGGCCTGAAGAATCGCGGCGCGTTCGAGGAGTACCTGCCGCGCATGTGGCAGCAAGCGATGCGCGATCACTGCAGCCTGGCGCTGTTGTTGATCGATGTCGATCACTTCAAGGCATACAACGACCGCTACGGCCATCAAGCAGGCGACCGCACGCTACGGCGCGTGGCCCAGGTGGTGCATGCTTCTGCCCGCCGCCCCCTCGACATGGCTGCGCGCTACGGCGGCGAGGAGTTCGTCATCGCGCTGTTCGACCTGGATGCCGACAGTGTTCGCGCAATCGCGGAAGATCTGCGCAAGTCCATCCATGCTCTCAACATCATGCACGAGGACTCGGCGACTGCGCTCTACGTGACGGCGAGCGTCGGAGCTTCGATCGTTATCCCCCGCGCGGGCCGCAGTCCGGAGGGAGCTGTGCAGCTCGCAGACGAGGCGCTCTACAGCGCGAAGCGCTCGGGACGCAATGCCGTTGCGGTCGTCGACGCCGAGTACACCATGTTCTCCACGGGAACCTTCCGCCGGCGCGCCTGACCGGGCACGTCCTCAGACCTGCCGTCTCGAAGGGGCTATGGCGCCCCACCGACCTCAGGCCCTGTGCGCCCCCTTGAGGAAATACTCGACCTTGTCGCGGTAGGTGCGCGACAGCTTCAGCTCGTGCCCGCCCTCGAGCGTCAGGAAATACTCGCCATTCATGTGCGCCCGCAGACTCTTCACCAGGCGCAGATTGACGATCGTTGAGCGATGCACTCGCTGGAACAGCTTCGGGTCCAGGACATCCTCGAGCTCCTTCATGGTCCCGCGCAGGATGTGTGTGGCGCCGCTGGCGTGCACGCACATGTAGTCGCCTGCTGCGTCGATCCACTGAATGGAGGCTACCGATACGCACACGGTCTCCCGGCCCTGCCGGATCGGCAGGATGTCCGGGTGCTTGGATTCCAGTGCCTTGCGGCCGTGGGCGAGCAACTCATCGAGGGCCAGCTCGCCGCAGCCGCTGATTTCGGAGATCAGCTGCACGAGCCGGTCACGTTGGCTGGCCGCGTTCTGTGACCGCAGCTGCTCGCGCACGCGCCCGAGGGCGGCCTCGAAGCGCGCTTCATCGATGGGCTTCAGAAGATAGTCGACGGCGCGCGCCTCGAAGGCCCGGATCGCGTACTGGTCGTAGGCCGTAATGAACACGAGGGTCGGAAGCGACTCATGGGGGATCTCCGCCAACACCTCGAATCCCGACATGCCAGGCATCTGGATATCCAGGAACATCGCGTCGGGCTTGTGCATGTGCACGGCGGCCAGAGCCTCGCGCCCGTTGGCGCACTGCGCGACGATCTCGAAATCTCCTGCCTGTTGAAGACGCAGCTCGATGCCGCGGCGCGCGAGGGCTTCGTCGTCGACGATGAGTGTTCGTATCTTCATGCGCGTAGCGCCGCCGCCGGCGGCCTGTTGTTGACGGCGGGCTCTGCAGGAGCGAGCTCAAAGGGCAGCGCCAGCTCCACTCGCAGCCCCGGTGCGCCGTTCATGAGGGCGAACCGGTGGTTGGGGCCGTAGAACACCGCGAGTCGCTCGCGGATGTTCCTCAGGCCGACCCCACGTCGTTCGCCGGTGTTGGTTTGATCCCGCAGCCCGGGACCATCGTCGCTCACGCTGATTTCCAGCAGCGTCCCGCGCCTGCGGCTCTCGATGCGCACCAGGCCGCCACGCTCACGGGTGGCAATGGCGTACTTGAGGGAGTTCTCCAGCAGGGGCTGCAGCAGCAGGCTCGGCACGAGCGCTTCCAGCGAAGCATCCTCGATCGCGTATTCCAGCTGCAGCCGCTCGCCAAAACGCAGCCTTTCGGTGCCCAGATACAGCTCCAACGCCTCCAGCTCCTGGCGCAGCGTGACTTTCTTCATCGGATCCTGATCCAGGGTGTAGCGCAGGAACTCCGACAGCCGTGTGACCGCGTTGTTGGCCGTGCGATTCTGGTTGTCGAGGATGAGCGTCGAGATGGCGTTCAGCGTGTTGAACAGGAAGTGGGGATTGAGCTGGTAGCGCAGCATCTTCAGCTGCGCTTCCTGCGCCAGCGCCGCGGCCTTCAGGGCTGCTTCGCGCTGTTGCTGCAGGCTCTCGTAGTACTTGATGCCGAAGTACAGGGCGCTCCAGCACAGCAACAGAATGGTCGAGCGGGTCGCGCCGCCGAACAGTTGGAACGGCGACTCGAAAGGCTCATCGGGTTCGACCACGTAGTACGCGCTGTTGATGACCGCACGCAGCCCCAGTGCGGTGACATACGAAGTGACGAGGATGCCGAGCGCAATGGCCTGCGGACTGCGGCCCCACAGCTTGCGGTAGGCGTAGCGCATCGGTATCGACAGCACAAACCCCGCCGCGGTGGCCACCACGATCAGGGTCCCGAAACTCCCCGGGGTCTCATAGAGCATCCCGCCGAAGTACTGCGTCAGCGCGTAGACGCTCCAGCCGGCAGTGTGCAGCGTCCAGAAGACGACGTTCCGGTTCCGCAGTTGATCGGGCGTGAGCATGCAGCGGAGAGCTTAGGTCATCTTCCTCTCGTGCGCCGCGCCCCTTGGCCGCGCCGCAGTCTCGTCCGGTCGCATGAGCTCTCCGGCGAGGAAAGGCGTCCATTGTATAACTGTCTGATTTATATGACGAATGAGCTCCGCGTGCGCCGGCACAAACCTTGCGCCCGTGCTGACCCGAAAGGAGAGCGAATGAGAGCCGCCTATCAAGCCCTGGGAGTCGCGGGCCTGGCCCTCGCGGCACAGCTGGCGGGCGCTCAGCAGGCCAACCCTTCCACGGCCACCCCTGCGAGCCCCCCAACAGCCGATTCAACCGCCCAGACCCAGGCGGCGGTGCAAGCCTTCCTGGTGCGCCTGGCGACGATCGATGTGTCGGATGAAGCGTTCCAGAAGCTCGACACCGACCACGACGGCCGCATCTCAGCGCTGGAGGCCAACGCCAGTCCCAAGGTCGCCGCGAGGTTCCTGGAAGCCGACCGGAACCACGACGGCTTCCTGTCCCGGGAAGAATTCAAGACGCTGGCAAATCCACCCCCGAGCAGCGCGCCGCCCTAGCGGGATCGGCGCGTCGGCGCCTTCAGACTTTGGCGAGCTCTGCGCTTGAGGCGAGGAGAGCCTCCAGGGGCTGCAACTGCGAGATTGCAGAACCCTGCGCAAAATCACAGCCGATGGCGGTGAGCCATTGCAGCGAGCCTTGCGACTCGACGCGCTTGGCGGAGCAGTGGATGCCCAGCACACGCACGGCCTGCGCGATGGCCACCACCAGGGCCTGCGCCAGTTTGTCCTTGAGCGCGGCGCCGGTCAGCTTGGGATCGATCTTCACCAGGCGCAGCGCCTTGGAGCGCAGCAGCGGCAGCACCGCGGAGTCCAACGAGAAATCGTCGATGACGATGAAGCAGCCAATCTTGTCGCAGAGGTTGATGAAGCGCTCCACCTGCGCGCGTCGCTGCATGCACAACGGCTCGGCGATCTCGAAGCCGATGGTGTCAGGGGCGATCCCGTGGCTCTTCAGCGCCGATGCGACGTTGTGCGGGAAACGGTCATCTTCGAGCGTCGTAATCGACAGGTTCAGCGTGAAGCTCGTGGGCTCGAGGTTCCACGCACCGCGATTGAGGCTCAGCCAGGACAACAGCCGTTGGAGCGCGTGTGCATCGAGCGCGGCCGAGTCGCGGCTGGAATCGCGGTTGGGAGTGCGCACCTGCAGCTCGAAACGCCTGGAGCGTCCACCTGCACGCAATTTTGCGTACTGCTGCACTTCGAGAAGCAGCTGAGCATCGCTTGCAGAGAGGACGCGCGAGGCCGTTGTCGCTCCCGTTGACGCCAAGGCTCTGGACGAACCCGTGGAGTTCGCGGTCGGAGTCACCTGTACAGCCGCGTGACGCCCCGACTCATTCACCGCCGGGGCTGCGGGTGAGAGAGTCGGCACGCTGATCGGCGCAGCTTCCCGCGCGACTGGCACGTCCTCGCGCATGAACGGGGGGACTGCATGTGCAACCGGCGCAACCGGCGCAGCGGATCCAACCGAGGCGGCGGGAACACCAGGGGGCGGGGAAACAACCGGAGCGGCGGAAACCACGAGGGGCGCGGAAGCAACGGGGGCCGCAGCCACAATGGGCGCCGCAGCCACAATGG
>Ga0105240_10009676_pt1 | contig 13622 bp, 13 predicted proteins | sample KBSC54metaG_FD_80426 | JGI IMG/M metagenome (GOLD analysis project Ga0105240, IMG submission 80426) | Corn rhizosphere microbial communities from Kellogg Biological Station, Michigan, USA - KBS C5-4 metaG | ecosystem: Host-associated > Plants > Roots > Rhizosphere > Soil | place: Michigan, USA... | reverse complement strand
TGTCCGGTCCCTTCTAGGACAACGGAGAAGATCAAGTACATCCTAGCTAGCTGAAGGGCTCGCCGTCGCCTCCTGTGGCGCAGGCTCGCGGGCGAGCGCCCGCCCCACCACTGGGTCTCAACTCCCCCGATCGTGATTATTTTTGGAAATTAGCCGGCGCCGGATAACCCGGCGCCAGCAGGGGAGGGATGATGCTTAGTGGGCGTGCGCCAGCTTGCGCCGACGCCATCCCAAGCTCAGCCCGAACAGGCCGGTGAACAGCAGGGCCAGTGAGGAGGGTTCAGGAACATTAAAGCTGGTGCTGGCGATCGTGGCCAGATCATGGTTGTTTTCAAACCCGAAATACAGAATGTTGAAATCGGGGTCGGTGTTGGTGTTGGAGAAGGCGACAACACTGGCAGGGGTCTCAATCACAAAAGGTATGCCCAAGCCGGGGAAAAACAACGCATTCCCTGGGTCGGTGCCGCAACCGGCCTCAGGATTAATTTCGTTCTGACAGGTCATGCCGCCGGCGGCGTCAAATTGTGCAGGGTCGGCAACGAACACCTGGCTGACATTGTTGATGATTTGCCCGCTCTGGTTCTCGAAGTTGCATTGCGCGCTGCCGCCGCTCAGGTCGGGCATGCAGAAGCCGGCAGTAAACGGGTTGAAGGAGCCTACCGGGGTGCCGTTGAAGGTGAGGGTCAACCCCGGTCCGATAATGGCGTAGTTGGCGTAATCGGCGCCGCTGCGAATGATTCCGCCCGGGTCGGCGATGGTGCCGGCCAGTGCAGAGGCCGAGAGCAGCAAAACGACGGCGGCAATCACCATTCCGTTCCGACGCATCATGGAGAGTCCTCCTCTGGGGGTGGAACCGTTAACCTGCACTCAGGTCGCCGGATGGGGCCCGGTTCGTTATTTTTTTCCGCCTGACCGCTTAATCACTTGCGGCGCTAAGACCAGGAAATACACAGGGGTCGCGGCGCAGAGTGCAAAATGTTGCCGCAATGTGCATGTTCGCTGCAGCATTCCTCAGCAACTGGGAAAGCGCTATTCGCGCGGTGAGCGCTGTTAACAGGGAGAAGCGCTAGTTGGTCCTGCTGCCGAACGAGCGCATCATCGTGGCAAATTCGGGGAGCGCCTGCAGGTCCTTGAGTTCAGGATCGCTTTGCGCCTCCTGGGCGGGATAGCCCTGCTGTAAAGCCTGGTGGAGAGCCTTCAGCGCCTCGTTCTGTCGCCCTGCGATACACTCCACCACCGCCTGAAAGTAGACGAGGGATACGTCCGTGGGATCCATGGCGCGGGCACGGCGAATGAAATCCAGCCCGCGCTGGGGGTCGCCTTTCTTGGCGAAGTATTGTCCCAGATAGCCCATGGCATCGGCGTCACGGGGGTTGATGGACAGTTGCTTGTAGGCCAGGGCAATGGCCTTGTCATAGGTGGCCAGGGCCTGCGGGCGCCGCCCCGCCCAGCGGTAGCCGTCAGCCAGATTGCCCATCACCATGTGCTCGTTGGGATTCATGGCCGCCGCTTTCTCGAACATCTTGACGGCGTCGTCATAGCGCTTCAGGAAGAAGTAAGCCGTACCCAGGTTGGAATAAGTGGCGTAATAGGGCTGGAGCTGCAGGGCTTTTTCGAAATTAGGAATGCAATCGTTCCAACGCTCCATGCGCATGAGGACTACACCAAGATTGTCATAACCGGCGGCATTGTCCGGTTCCAGTTCGATCACTTTCTTGAATCCGGCGACCGCCTCTTCATTTTGCCCGAAGCTGTAATACGCCCCAGCGAGGGCGTTGTAGTTCTCCCAATAGTAGGGATTGAGTTCGATCGCCTTCTTGTAGGCCTCGATAGCTTCCGGCTTGCGCCCAATCATGGCATAAACCACGCCCAAGCGGCGGTAGCCCTCATCGGACTTGGGGGCCAGTTCCAGAGCGCGCTTCAGTTCGCTGATGGCCTCGGCGGTCTTTCCTGTGTCGGTATACACGCTGCCCAGAGAAAAGTGGACTTCCGGGAGATTGGTGTTCATCTGGTCGGCTTGCTGCGCCGCGCGCAGAGCCTTGTCGGACCAGAAACTATCCTTGGTATGGCGATACATGGAGAGGCTGGCGTCGGCTACGCCGGCATAGGCGAGGGCAAAGCCAGAATCCTTGGCCAGCGCCTTCTGGTAGAGGTCCAGTGCCCCCTTCACCTTTTTCACGTCCTGCTCCTGGCGCATATCTTCCCGGCCCTTCAGGTACAAGTCGTAGGCTTCCGCGTTTTCAGTGGGATGGGCGCTGAGGGCCGCCGCTTCCGAGTTATTGGGCTTAAGGGAGAGCGCAGCCACCAGTTGGGTGTAAATATTATCTTCCAGGGTCAGCAGATCCTGAGGAACGCCGGAGAATTCGCTGGTCCACACGCGGCGTCCATCAGCCACGTCGTCTAAGCTGATGGTGATGCGCATTTTGGCTGCGCTGCCCTGAACCGTTCCTTGTGCGATGAGGTTCACTCCCAAACGGCGAGCGATCTTCTCCAACGGTTCATCGGGATTGATGGTTTGTACCGCACTCGGCGAAGCGAGGTGGACTTCTTTCATTTGGAAAAGTTTCGCGGCCGTGGCCTCCACCAGGCCATCGCCGACGTAGCCGAGTGCGTTCTTGTCGCCTATAACGCGAAAGGGAAGCAGGGCCAGGTATTTGCCGTGGCTGAGCGAGGGAATACCGGCGCTGGGCTGGGCGGAAGCGGGGCGGCGGCCCAGTAGCAGATGGCGGATCGTGGGTACCGACAAGACCGTCAGCACGGCGAGCAGGAGGGCTCCAGCCACGCTCAGGTACCAGATCTTCCTGTTTGTGCTCGGGATGACAGCAGCGGGGAGCTGCTGCGACCGAGGCGGGCGCGAAGGCTGGGCAGCCTCTAGATCGTCCAGGACCTCGCGCGCGCTCTGGTAGCGTTGCGCGGGGTCGGTTTCCAGGCAGCGCAAGATTATTTCCGCCAGATAGCCGGGCAAATCGGGATTGTGCTCCCGGGGATCCGAGGGTTTCTCGTGCACCCTCAGGTACATGGTCTGGAGGGTCGACTCCGCCTTGAACGGAATTTCGCCGGTGACCATTTCGTAGAGGATCAGGCCGAGGGAGTAAAGATCGCTGCGGTGGTCCAGAGGAGCAGCTAACGCCTGTTCGGGCGACATGTATCGTGGTGTGCCCAGGAATTGGCCGCTCAGGGTCACTTGGGTGGCGTCCGGCTCCAGTGACTTGGCCAATCCGAAATCGGAAACGTAGACCTGTCCCGTTTTATCCAGCAGGATGTTCTGCGGCTTCAGATCACGATGGACCACGCCTTCGGCGTGGGCGGCTTCCAGGGCGGCGCACAACTGCCTCGTGATCGCCAGGGCACGGTCAAGAGGCAGCCGTCCCTCGCGCAGCAGCAGGCGGTGCAAATCTTCGCCCTCCACATAGGCCATGGAGATGAACTTGGTCCCATTGGCTTCGCCCAAGTCGTGAATACGAAGGATGTTCTTGTGGGAGATCTTGCTGGCCAGCAGCAGTTCCTGACGAAAGCGCTGGGTGATGGTGGGATCGGAGCCAAGCTCGGGACGAATGAGCTTGAGGGCGACGGTGCGATCCAGTTCGCGGTCATAGGCGCGGTAAACCGCCCCCATGCCGCCTTCGCCCAGCAGAGCCTCGACCTGGTAGCGGGGACCGAAGTCCACCAGTTTGCGTTCACCGCTGGGCGTACTGGGAGACGGAGTAGCAGGAGTGGCGGGCGGCGGGGTGGTGGCGAAGCCTACAGCAGTTGCAGCCTGGGACAGTATCGGTTGGTTCTGTCCTCCGGCTGGAGTTTCATGGCGAGCAGGCGGGGGTTGGGCGGGAGCGGCCGAAAGCGGCGAGCCGCAGGCGGCGCAGCGGGAGACCCCGCTTAGATTCTGCGCCAAACAAATCGGACAAACCATGGACGGCCCCACCCTCCAGTTAGCCAGATTATCGGTCAGCTAGGGGTGCTTGGCAATACGAAGATGCCACTGGACCCGCCTGCCACCAGTGCTTCCAGGCGGTACACTGATGTCTTGGAAATCGCAGGCCAGCTCAGGCAGGGAGGCAGATGAGTAGAGAAGCGACCGGCGGTGCTGTCCCTGATTCGAAGCAAGCGCCAGTTCGCGCGCCACGCTCCCGGGAGTGGAATTCGGAAGTTTACCAGCGCTTGTCATCTCCCCAGTTCGGATGGGGCAAGAAGGTGCTGGACCGGGTGCACCTGCGAGGCGACGAAACCGTGCTGGACGCCGGCTGCGGCACCGGGCGGCTCACTGGTGCATTGCTCGAAAGGCTGCCGCGTGGCCTGGTGTTGGGGGTGGATCTTTCCATCAATATGCTGCAAACAGCGTGGCGTGAACTGGAGCCACGCTTGGCCGGCCATCTTTGGCTGGTTGCGGCCGATTTGCAGCAGTTGCCCTTTGCCGAGGCGGCCGACGGCATTTTCAGCTCGGCCGCGTTCCATTGGATAAGGGATCATGAGGCTCTCTTTCGCAGCCTGCACGGCGCGCTGCGGCCGGGCGGCTGGCTGGAAGCGCAGTGCGGCGGCGGGCCCAACCTGGCCAAGCTGCTACAACGGGCTCAGGCACTGATCTCCGCGCCGCCGCTGGCCCAATTCTTCGCTGCCTGGCAGAGTCCCTGGGAATACGCTTCTGCGGAGACCACGGCCGAGCGGCTGCGGAGGGCGGGATTTGGCGACATTTACACGGGCTTAGAGCCCGCGCCCGTCCTGCTGGCCAACGCTGAAGCCTATGGCGAGTACCTGGCCAACATCATCTTCCATCGTCACCTGGAGCGCATGGCCGGTCCGGAACTGAGGCGAGGATTCCTTGATGAGCTCACACGGCACGCGGCGCAAGATGATCCTCCGTTTCTGCTGGATTACTGGCGGCTGAACGTGAGCGCGCGGAAGTGTGGCGGGTAGTCGCTCGTCGTTCAATGGCCAATTATTAAGCGCCAACAACCGAAGTTTTAATCCACTCCAGGTACTCTTCGCTCCCATTCTCGATGGGCAACTGAATGCATTCCGGCAGCTCGTAGGAGTGCAGCTCGCGGATTGTTTTGGCCACGGCGTCAAACCGGGTCGCGGTGGTCTTGATAATCAGCAGGTGCTCGGCTGCGTTCTCCACCTTGCCCTGCCAACGATAGACAGAATGGACCGGTCCCACGATGTTGGCACAGGCGGCGAGGCGGCGCTCGACCAGGGCGTGCGCGATCTTTTCCGCCTCTTCGCGAGAACCTGCGGCGGTGAGCACAATCTTTTTGTCGGTCATAAGTTAGAATCGTTGGTCGGCTGCTGCGAATGGCGCCGCACTGATCACACTAGCATTCCCGGACGATGCACGCGATGGTAACGCAAATCAAGTTCGGCACTTCGGGATGGCGGGCGGTTATGGCGGAAGAGTTTACGTTCGCCAATGCTCGCCGCGCGGTCACCGGAATTGCCCGCTACGTCTCCACGCAAAAGCCGCAGGGGGCGCGCATCCTGGTGGGCCGTGACCCGCGGTTTCTGGGAGAGGCCTTTTCCGACCTGGCGGCGCAGATTCTAATCCAGCACGGAATTGCGCCGCTGGTGATAACGCAGGCGGCGCCCACGCCGGCGATCGCTTTCGAGGTGATCCGGCTGCGTGCTGAGGGCGCCATCAATTTCACCGCCTCGCATAATCCGCCGGAGTACAACGGCATCAAATTTTCAACTCCGGATGGCGCTCCCGCCTTGCCCGAGGTCACGCGACAGATCGAAGCCAGCGTTCCCGCCGACGCAATCGAACCGCCGAAGCTCGCGGAGCGAGCCGCCATGCCTGCCAAGGAATCGATTGATGTGCGCCCCGCATACCTGGCGCGCCTGCGTGACATCGTGGACTTGGAAGGGATCCGCAAGGCAAACCTGAAAATTGCGTTCGACCCGCTGTGGGGCGCGGCGCGCAGCTATTCCGACCGCCTGCTGCGGGAGGCCGGCGTAGAGGTGAGCACGGTCCACGACTCGCGTGACGTGCTGTTTGGCGGGCATGCGCCTGAGCCCGATGACCACCTGCTGGAGGATTTGCGGGGAGCGATGCGCCAGGCTGGCGCTCACATCGGCATTTCCACAGACGGCGACGCCGACCGCTTCGGGATTCTCGACCAGGATGGAACCTTCCTGCAGCCCAACTACATCATCGCGATGCTCTTCGATTATCTGGTGGAGAGCCGCGGCTGGAAAAACGGCGTGGCTAAATCCGTAGCTACCACCAACCTGGTTAATGCGCTGGCTGAGCAAATGCAAGTGCCGCTCTATGAAACGCCCGTGGGCTTCAAATACATCGGCGAACTGATCAAGCAGGACAAGATCGCCATCGGCGGGGAAGAGAGCGCCGGGCTTTCCATTCGCCACCACGTTCCAGAAAAGGACGGTATTCTGGCCGGGCTACTGTGCTGCGAGATGGTGGCGCGCCGGGGCAAGACGTTGCAGCAGCAATTGCGCGAGCTGTTTGGCAAAGTTGGTTCCTATTTCCCCCGCCGGGAAAACTTCCGCTTGACGCCACAGGTGAAACAGAAGTTCACTGAAAAGTTGCAGGCGGAGCCGCAGGAATTTTTCGGGCACAAGGTGGTCCAGGTGGTGCGCACCGACGGCCTCAAGCTGGTGCTGGCTGATGGCTCCTGGGTTTGCTACCGGCTGAGCGGTACCGAGCCGGTGGTGCGGGTTTATGCCGAGGCGCGAAGCGCCGAAGGCCTGGATAAGCTGATCGCCGCGGCGGAGAAATGGGTATTCGACTGAGGATCAACCGGGAAAGCCCCGCAATTGCCAGAACACTCGCCGGTTTGCGCCGCTTGTATGCGCTTCGCCGCAAACTGGGGACGGGGGCCATAGGCCTGCTCACGGTGTGGATGTTCATTCATGTCATGTTCGGACCGAACGGCATGGTGGTATACCAGAAGAAGCGGACTGAATACCGCAAGTTGCAACAAGAAATTCAAGTGTTACAGAAGGAAAACCAGCGCTACAACGAGCAAGTCAAAGCGCTCAAATCCGATCCCAAGGCCATCGAAAAGGCGGCGCGCGAGGAGCTGCGGTACGCCCGGCCGGGTGAGGTGGTTTACGTGGTGCCTCAGCCCACCCACGAACATCCTGCAACCAAAACTGCCGAAAAATGAAGTAACCTTTCGTGCCTGCTGGAACTCACTAGTGAGCGCTGGCCGCGCTTGAGCCGGTAGCGCCAATCGCGGGCGGATAATCCCACCATTTCGCAAACAGATACTGTGAGAGGAGAACCTGCAACATGAAGAAATTGACCTTGTCTTTGTTTCTGGTGTTCTCGCTGCTGTTCTGCCTGAGCTTGCTTTCAGCCGCCAAGACCAAGTCCGCCAGCACCAAAGCGACCACGACCAAGGGCTGGGTGACAGACGCCAAGTGCAATGTGAAGGGCGCGAACGCCAATGGGGAAGCCTGCACCAAGAAGTGCCTGGCGGCAGGCGAAAAAATGGTGTTTGTGACCGATAAGGACCACCAGGTCCTTACCGTAGATAATCCCGATGCCCTGAAGGACCATGCCGGCCACCATGTGGCGGTCAAGGGAAAGGTGGATTCCTCATCTGGCACCATCCACGTAGATAGCGCCAGCATGTTGTAATTCCGCCGACGGCATTTTTCAGTGAGGACGGCAGCCCGTTCAGGGCTGCCTTTTTCTTTCCTCTGAGCAGGTTGGAGGGCCAGACGCCCTCGCGCCAGGCGGGCAAGCTGCCGGCCGTTGGAGCTCTGAATGGCGCCAGGGCGGCGGTACTCAGGGCGAAGGCGGCTGGTATATCATGGAGCCATGAACCTCGGTATCCCGGAGATGATCTTCATTTTCGTGCTGGCCCTGATCATCTTTGGCCCCAAGAAAATGCCGGAGATCGGCCGCCAGATCGGCCGCGCATTGGCCGAATTCAAGCGCGCCAGCAACGAATTCAGGTCGCAAATCGAGACCGAGATCCGGCAAATGGAAGTAGAGACGAATGTGCCTTCCTATGTCTCCGAGCCGGTAGCTCCGCCCGAAAACGCGATTGCCGCCGGTGCGGGCGCCTCCACAGAAGCGGTCAACAGCGAGATTCCTACACCGGAAGTCATCCCGCCTGCCAAGGGACCCGATGCCTGATCCCGCAGTCCAGCCCGCCCGCTTCGCGCGCGGGGGCAAAAACGAAGAAATGACCAGCATGAGCTTCCTCGAGCATCTGGAGGAGCTGCGGCGCCGCCTTATTTATTCGCTGCTGGGAGTGGGAGTCGCGTTCTTTGCCTGTTTTTACTACGCCGACCGCATCTTCGGCCTGATGCAGCAGCCCATCATGGAAGCGCTGCAACGCAATCACATGCCGGAGAAGCTGGTTTACCTGAACCCCACCGAACCCTTCAATATGTACTTGAAGATTGGGCTGCTGGCCGGTCTGTTTGTGGCCTCCCCGTTCGTGCTTTACCAGGTTTGGATGTTCATTTCGCCAGGCCTCTACCGTCATGAAAAGCGCTACGTTATACCCTTCATGACCTCGACCATCTTTCTTTTCCTGGCGGGCGGGTTCTTCGGCTACAAGATTGTTTACCCGGAGGCGCTGGATTTTCTGATCGGCTATGGGCGGCAGTTTCAGCCCATGATCACCATCGGTGAGTATACCGACCTGTTTCTCACCATCATCATCGGGCTGGGAGCGATTTTTGAGCTGCCCATCCTGGTGTTCTTTCTTTCACTGATGGGAATCGTCAATGCCGGATTCATGTGGCGCAATTTCCGTTATTCCATCCTGATTATTTTCATCATCGCCGCCATCGTGACGCCCACCACCGACATCATGAACATGTGCATCTTTGCGGCGCCTATGGTCGCGCTGTATGTGGTCAGCATCGGAGTGGCCTGGCTGGTGCATCCCAAGCGCAGGCGGGCGCGGCGGGAAGCCGCAGCCAAATCATCGGAATAGTCCATGAACGTGGTATCCGAGCGAGGCAGAATCGTGGCCCCTATCACGCGCGCCTTCATCCTTTGCTTCATGATCTGCGGCCTTTACGGCTGCACCGAGAGGAATTCGCCGGCCACGAGGAGCAGCCCGGAAGCGGCGACCAGGCCGGCGGCCATGACCGAAACCTCCCCGGCCGATAGCGCAGCCCTGCCGCCTGACAACACCCCTCCGCCCCACATTGACGCGGCCAAAGCCATGGACTACGTCCGCCAGGTGGTCAGCTTCGGGCCTCGCTACCTCAACAGCCCCGGCCACAAAAAGACGGAGGAGTTCCTGCGCGCCCATTTGAAGGGCGACGATGTCGAAGAGGACGCCTTCACCGCCTCCACGCCGGCGGGCAGTCTGCCCATGGTCAACTTCATCGCTAAGTTTCCCGGCTCCCAGAGCGGAACAGTGGTGCTGGCTGGACACTACGACACGCTTTATGGGCGGAACGATTTTGTGGGTGCCAATGATGCCGCCTCCGATACCGGGCTGCTGCTGGCTATTGCCGATTATCTGCGCGCCCAGAAAAGGCGCCAGGGCTACAGCATCTGGCTGGTTTGGCTGGACGGGGAAGAGGCCGTCAAGCAGTGGACGGCTACGGACAGCGTGTACGGCGCGCGGCACCTGGCAGACAAGTGGCAGAAGGACGGCACCGCCAAAAATATCAAAGCCTTTCTGCTGGCCGACATGATTGGCGACAAAGATCTGGACATTGACCGCGACCAGAACTCCACTCCCTGGGTGCAAGACCTGGTAGGTCAGGCGGCCGCGCGCCTGGGCTATCAATCGCATTTCTTCCAGCGGCTGAATGCGGTAGAGGATGATCATCTTCCGTTTGCCCGCATCGGCGTGCCTGTGGCCGACCTGATTGACTTCAACTACGGGTACAACAACGTCTTCTGGCACAGCCCGCAGGACACGGTGGACAAGCTCAGCCCGCAGAGCCTGGCCATAGTGGGCGACGTGATGCTGGAGAGCTCGCGCCTGCTGGCGGCGCGCAAATAGAGCGTACGCTGGACGGCATTGTTACAATGCTCGCCTATGCCTACGCAATGCTGCCTGGTTTTACTGTTGTTCTGCGCCGCAGGTGGATACGGACAAAGCAAGAGCCCGGAAGAACAGATTCGGGAACTCGAGCAGCAGCGCGCGGCTGCCGTGGTCCACAAAGATGTGAATTTCCTGGACAAAATTACCGCAGCCGATTCCGTGCGGATTTCTGCCCGGGGAGACTTGGAAACGAAATCAGAATTACTGTCACAGCTCAAATCTGGAGAGCTCACCTACAGGACCATCAAAGTGGATCAACTTTCAGTGACTGTGTTTGATCAGTTCACTGCGGTGACGGGGCGGTCTTTTTTTGAGGGTACTAGGCAAGGTAAACCATTCAAGGGCAGTGCTCGATTTTCCCGCGTGTGGGTGCGCAGCGGAAGCGGCTGGCAAGAGAAGCTGTTCCAACTGACCCCGATTGTGACGCATTGATCGTCCTCTAAATTCCACCCAGCATTGCTTTACAGCTGTGGTCTGCTGATACATTCTCCCTAGTGCCACCCGCTGACGAATACGCGCACCGCTTACAAGAGCGAGAACACAGGGCCGCGGAACTGGGGCGGCTGCATATCCGCATTGGATATGTGCGGCTGCTGCTGGGCCTTGTGGTTGCCGTCATGGCGTGGTGGGCGTTCGCCCGGCATGCCTTCTCCGGCTGGTGGCTGGTCGCACCCGTCGTGGCGTTTGCCGTCGTGGCAGCGCGGCATGCCAAGATCCTGCGGGCGCGCATCCTAGCCGAGCGTGCCGCCGAACTCTACCGACGGGGAATTGCCCGCATCGAAGACCGCTGGGCAGGCATGGGGCCAACCGGAGAATGTTTTCAGAACCTGCATCATGTGTATGCTGCCGACCTGGACCTGTTCGGCGAGGGCAGCTTGTTCCAGTTGCTTTCCACGGCGCGCACGCGCATGGGCGGAGAGGCTTTAGCCGGCTGGTTGCTGGCTCCGGCCAAGCTGGAAGAGATTCGCGAGCGCCAGGACGCGGTTGCCGATTTGCGCGAACGCCTCGAATTGCGCGAGGACCTGGCGGTGCTCGGCGAGAGCGTCGGCATTCATCCCGAAGCTCTGCTGCGGTGGGCGGAGGCGCCGCCGCAATTACGGCAGACCTGGGTGCGCATCGCGGCACCGGTTTTGGCCGCGCTAGCCATTGCCACCGCTGTGGTTTGGGGCGTGTGGGGCATGATGTTGCCGTTCTTTGTAGTGCTGGGAATCAACGTTGTCCTGGCGCGGTGGTTGAAGCAGCCGCTGGAGCGGACCCTGCACGGGACCGAGCATGCCTTTGAAGACCTCGACCTGCTCTCCGCCGTGCTGGCGCGTTTGGAGCGGGAGGCGTTTTCGGCGCCTGGGCTGCAAAAGCTGGGACACGAACTGGTGTCGCAGCACCTGCCGCCCTCGCGCGTCATTGCGAAGCTGCGCACCATCATTGATTTCATTTATTCCCGCGACAATATGTTCCTGCGGGTGCTCGACCTGGGTGTGCTGTACACGGTGCAAGTGGGCTTCTGGGCGGAGGCATGGCGCCGCCGGCACGGCGCTGCCGTCCGCCGGTGGCTGGATGCGACCGGCCAAGTGGAAGCGCTCATCTCGCTTGCGGCCTACAGCTACGAGCATCCCGCCGACCCATTTCCGGAGTTCACCACCGGCCCCGCCGTCTTTGAAGCCGGAGAGCTTGGCCACCCTCTGCTTGCAGCGGAGAAGTGCGTCCGCAACAGCGTGCACATGGGGGAGGGCAGCCGCGTGCTGCTGGTGAGCGGCTCCAACATGTCCGGCAAAAGCACGCTGCTGCGCGCGGTGGGCATCAACACCGTGCTGGCCATGGCCGGCGCCCCGGTGCGTGCCCGCCGGCTGAGGTTGAGCCCGCTGCAGGTGGGCGCCAGCATCCGGGTGAACGATTCATTGCAGGAGGGCAGTTCGCGCTTTTACGGGGAAATCACCCGCCTGCGCCGCATCTTCGATCTGGCCGGAGGCGACCCGCCGCTGTTATTCCTGTTCGACGAACTTCTGCAGGGCACCAACTCCATGGACCGGAGAATCGGCGCCGAAGGCATTGTGCGTGCCCTGGTGGAGCGCGGCGCCATTGGCCTGGTTAGCACCCATGATCTGGCCCTGGCCGAGATCAGCGGACCGCTGAATGTGCAAATCCGCAACGTGCATTTCCAGGATGAGTTGCAGGAGGGGCGCATCCGTTTTGATTATCGGTTGCGCCCCGGAGTAGTGGCCAAGAGCAACGGGCTGGAGCTGATGCGCTCCATCGGCCTGGAGGTCTAAAGAGCCACCACCGCCAGCGCCGGCTACTTGTGCGCGATTACCACGTGCTGCACTCCCGGCGTCAGGGGCTGTATTTCGCAGCGCAGGAAGCCGGCGTTGCGGAACATCTCCTGCAGCTCGCGATAGGTGTAGGCGTCGCCCGCCGGCGTTGTTCCCAACATGATCATGCTGAAAGAGGCCGCGATACGCGGGCTGATTCGGTCTTCGTTGGGTACGAACTCCAGGGCGACCACCCGGCCGCCGGGGGAGAGCGCGGCATTTACCTTGCGCAGCAGCTTCTGATTGGTTGCGGGATCAAAATGGTGCAGGAAATTCATAAGCAGCACCAGATCGTAGCCGCTGCCGTAGTCCACTTCGAAGGCGCTGCCGGGCAAAGCGTGGAAGCGCTCAGCGACGCCCGCTTGTCTGGCGTTATCGTGCGCCACCATCACCACGTTGGGCCAATCGACTACCGTCAACTCCGCTTTGGGATTCTGCTGCAGGATGTTGATACCGAACAGCGCATGACCGGCGGCGATGCTCAGCATCTTCCATCGATGCCCGCTGCGGGCGTTCAAGAGTTCGGCCAGCGAGCGCGCTGGCAGGGCCATCATGGGGGCCATGCTGCGGGCAAATTCCACCCACATGGGATGTTCGGGCGCGAGGGCAGAATCTCTGACCACCGTTCCGCCCTGGCGCACGCTGGCAGTAAGATCCTTGTAGGCATCCACGACATTGGGGGCGGTCAGGAAATTGGCCACAGTTCCCATAAAATCGGGAGAGCGCCGGTCCAGGAACATAGCCGAGTCGGGGGTCAGCCCATACTGGCTGTTGTGTTTGGTGAGGAAGCCAATGATGACCAGATAATCGCAAAGTATGCGTACCCCGCGTTCCGCTGCGCTGCATTTTTTGGCGATCGCGGCCGCGGTGTTGGCGCCCTCTCCGATGGCGGTGAAGAGGTCGAGTTCGATGGCTGATTTGAGAGCCGCCGAGCGCTGGAAAGCGTTCAAGGTTTCGAAGATCGGTTCAAAAGTGGGTTGGGGCTGGCTGGACATGCTGGCACACATTAACCTGAACCTCCTTGACAGGGGCTTTTGCGCGCTGAGTTGCGCGCGAAGAATTAGAGAAAATCTATGCCTGGTCCGACGCCAGAGTCAAGTCAAAGATAGATTTTCACGCCGCTTCTTTCTTTTCCGGGCGGGCGCGGTTAGGAGTGACAAAGACTTCGCCGCCGCGCACTTCGACGGGATAGGTTTCGATCTTGCTCTGGGCCGGGCCAGCGACCACATGGCCGGTGCGAATGTCGAATTGCGAGCCGTGCCAGGGACACTGCACGGTGCAGCCCACCAGAGCGCCGTCGGACAATGGCCCGCCTCGGTGCGTGCAATGATCGCTG
>Ga0105240_10009675_pt1 | contig 13623 bp, 15 predicted proteins | sample KBSC54metaG_FD_80426 | JGI IMG/M metagenome (GOLD analysis project Ga0105240, IMG submission 80426) | Corn rhizosphere microbial communities from Kellogg Biological Station, Michigan, USA - KBS C5-4 metaG | ecosystem: Host-associated > Plants > Roots > Rhizosphere > Soil | place: Michigan, USA... | reverse complement strand
GGCCAGCTTCGCGCGGTTTCCAACAACCCGTGGTCCCCCTACGGCTTCGATCAGGCCATCAGCACCTACGCACCCATCGGGGACTCCAGCTATCATGGCCTGGCGGTGCAGTTGACCCGTCGCTTCACCCGCAACCTCTCCTTCGCCGGGGCCTACACCTGGAGCCACAACATCGATAACGCGACTGCGGTCGTAAACTCCACCGCGATCACCCCGCGGCGCGGACAGGACTTCTACAACCTGGCCGCCGACCGTTCCAGTTCTCTCCTGGACCGCCGCCAGCGCTTGACCCTGACCGGCATCTACGACGCTACCTGGTTCAAAGGCAGCAACTGGTTTCTCAAGAATATCGCCGGCAACTGGACACTTAGCGGGACCTACACCTACGAGTCGCCCGAAATGGCCACCATCCAGAGCGGCTTTGACTCCAACCTCAATGGCGATACAGCCGGCGACCGTGCAATCATCAACCCGGCCGGACAGGCCAACCTCGGCAGCGGCGTCTATGGAATTGACAAGAGCGGCAATCGTATCGGCAATGGCGGCGCCACGACAGCCGGCATCGTCGCCTACGTGGCGACCAACCCCAATGCGCGCTACATCGCGGCGGGCCTCGGAGCCTATGCCAACGGCGGCCGTAACACTTTCCCCATGTCGCCCATGGACAACATCGACGCCGCCGTCACCAAGCGCTTCAACATCACCGAGCGGACCAAGTTGCAGTTCAGTGGACAGTTTTACAATCTGTTGAACCATTCGCAATTTGTCCCCGGCTTCGTCAGCGACCTGACCCCCCAAAGCTTCACTGGAGCAGGCCGCAACTTCCTGGTTCCCGGCAACGCAGCTTTCGGCCAGTATCGCGACTTCTTCCCCAGCAATTCGCGCCTGGTCCAGCTGGTCGCCAAGTTCACCTTCTGATCGCGAGCGACGTCGCACAACCCTCGCGTCTCAAGACAGGCCATTTGTTTGGTTCGAAGGCTCCGGCTTGCACCAAACGCGAGGCGGACCGGGATCTCCGGCGGCCGCGGGGCCGCGCGCGCCGGTAACAGGAGGCGCCATCAGGTATATTGCAGATCGCGGTATAACTGCTCGACAAACATCCAGCCCAAACGGCGCGCGTCCTCCGCTGCCATTGTGAGGTTGCCCAGTTCACCTGGTCTCGCGATGGCGGCGAGGGAGGAGAGTTCTTCCCGGATGTCATCTTCCTGCGCCCGGCGATAGGAGGGTATTCAGTCTCCGCCAGGCGCTCATGAAGTACCTCCTTCAGGCGTGGGTCCCATAACCTGCGTGATGGCGGACACAAAGCCCGCCCATTTCGAATGTCGCGCTGAAGTTGTTTGCGGCCGGAAGGTGTCAGTCGATAGTACTTCGCCTGGCGGTTGGAGTCGGAAGTTTCCCACTTGGCGGCAATCCAGCCTATGATTTCAAGGCGCTTCAAGGCGGGATACTGCGAACCGAATCCGATGTCGAGGGCATCACCGGAACGTCGGCGGATGGCCTTGGCGATGCCGTAACCTTGCAGGGGCTGAATCGAGAGCGTTTCAAATGCACGCGCATGGATGCAAATAAGTGATAGTGCATGCCTGCAGGATGGTTCGTCGGCGGGTGAGCACGCTGGCCTCAGAATCCTCGTCCGGCGGGAATCGGGAGTGGGGCGGGCCTTTGGCAGACCCCGCCCCACGGACCTTGGGCGGCAACCTCACGGCTTGCCGATTTTCTTGATCACTGACAAATCGTGCATCGTCGCCGCGGTCTTAATGTCCGCAAATCCCTGGACACCGAAGCGCTGGGGTAGCGGCGATAGTTCCGAACCGCGGCCCAGGAATAACGCTCTTCCGAACATCCCCACACCGTCCTTGAACAGCGCGATCAGACTTCGGACGATGCTGGCGCGCGCGCCGTACTTGTGCTCAGACCAGGATTCGATATGCTGTTTCGCGAGAATATCTTCGGTGACGACCTGCGTCAGCCCTTCCATCAGTCCCTCGCCTAGAGCCTCGAAGATGGTGATCTTCTTTCCCTGCGTCGCGGGAGCGGAAACCAGGTGGACCAACTCGTGCAGCGCAGCGCCCATCGACGCAAATTGGGCATTGTTGGTGGAGATGTCGAGCAGTGTAATGTTGCCCGTCATCTTGTTGGTGATGCCCAGGGTATCCTTGCGGCCCTGTCGTGCGAAGTCGTTGGCATTCAAGAAATGGAACTCGTGCGGCGCGGCCTTCCAGGCGATCGGCAGGTTGTTGCGGAAATGTTCGATCCACACGGAATCCCCCGCCAGCACGGCCCACACATCTTTGAAATCGTCTTCGTAACTGGAAATCCGCTCTCCGGCTGATTTGAACGTTCTACTCATAAATCAACTCCAAAACCTACTCTGTTGAATTTGTTGACGTGACGCTGTCCTCTTTCACAACGTGAGGATAGGTGGGAAAAGCAGGGGCGATATGAAGTAGGTGTAAAAGCTTTGTGAATGGAGGAACTGACAGCCTTACTCGTATCGCAGTGCGACTGAGTGGCTCACGTGCGGGGACATAGCTGCCAACGCCGCAATCGCGATCGGCATTACGGATACGTCAAATGGCCACCGGGTTTCCGGCGTCGACACCGAACAACAGGCCTTGTACGACACGCGTGAGCGCCAGCGCACCTGTGATGCCTATCGCCACACGATGGAAGCCAGCTTCGCGTGTCCATCGCCCTTCAGTCCCCGACCATCGCGATGTCTCCGGCCAATACTTCCTCCAGGCGGGGCAAGCTCGCGAGGAAGCGGTCCCGCGCACCGACCGTCCGATTGCCGCTCCTGTCCTGGAGGAATTGATTGCCCGCTCGAGCCACGCCAGCTTTGGTGCCAGCATCGCAAGCGGAGCCACCGTCAAATTCACGCTGGCTGACCGAATTGGGTACGCTGCTGCTATCCGTCGCGACGACGGTGATGGTGCGCATCCCCACTTTGAGCCGCGCCAGGCGGACGGAATAGGAAAAGCCGACGTCCGCGGGCCGGACGGCCTGGGTACGAACATCGGAACGATTGATTCGATAGGTCGAATTCCGCTGCAATACTCCGTCGACGAGAACCTGAACGCGACTGATGGCTGTACTGGTGATGGGCGTTATTGTCGAGGGCCCTGGCAGCCGGTGGTAAAGGAAGCCTACGTACCGACTCCAGACCGTCGCGGCTCGGCAACGTTGGAGTTAACCGACGTAATCGATTGCGCCAGTTTATGCAATCGAGTACTACTGAGCCGCGCGCGCCGCTGCTTCCAACGCTTTCATCGCAATGAGGTAAGGGCGAGGGCCGTAGCTCACCCTCGCGACACCATGCTGTGCCAGGACGGCCACCGGGGGTGTGGCATCGCTAATCATGATGTTGAGCGGGAGCAGTGATGCCTCAGCGAAGCCTGCGATCAGAGAGATGTCTGCCAGGCCGGGCGCAAAGATTCCATCCGCGCCGGCGTCGGCATAGGCGCGTGCTCGCTCGATCGCCTCAACGACCATGCCATCGTCATGGTGTTCGGGTGGCCGCTGGAAGAAGATATCTGTCCGAGCATTAATGAAGAAGCGAAAATTGGCAGCATCGGCCGCCTGCCGCGCGCGTCGGATGCGCGCCACTTGATCAGCCGTCTCCCGCATCTTTCCATTTGCCGGAAAACTATCCTCCAGGTTGCAGCCCACAGCTTTCGCGTCGATTGCGAGCCCGATGGTCTCGGCGACCACCTCCGGCAAGTCACCATAGCCGCTCTCCAGATCGACTGTCACCGGCAGATCTGTCGCGTCTACAGTGCGGCGCAAATTGTCGATCGCCAGGCGGAGCGGGAGCAGTTCGCCATCGCCGAAACCGCTGCTATTCGCCACTGACCAACTGCTCGTGGCGATCGCCTTGGCACCACCGCTTGCCACAGCCTGCGCGCTACCCGCATCCCAGATATTGAAGAGGATGAGCGGTTTTCCGGGGACATGCAATCCCCGGAATTGCTCAGCCTTGCGTGTTTGATCAGTCAATTCCCTGTCCTCCTTTCTTCTGCTGTGGGTTCAGCCAGTGTGCCCGTAGTTCCTGGTTGAACTCCGCCGGGCGCTCCTCGGGAAAGAAGATCCTGGCGCCTTTCAGCTCGACCCGGCGCCGTGTCCCCGGGATGTTATCCGCAAGCCAGTGCGACCATTTCACGTCGAAATACACGTCATCAGTTCCCCACACGACCAGGGTGGGCGCCTGCAGCGTCTTCAGACCTGCTTCAACGGCAAGCGTGTGCCGGTTGTCGAAAGCCGCGAGGAAGCGCTGCAAATCGAAGGTGCGCTGCTCTGTTCTGACCAGCGGACGCAGGTAGGTTTCGATGCTGGCGTCACTCAGAAGCTCGGGGTGCTCATACGCCGGCCCAAGAGCCTGGGCCGATCGGTAGACGTTCTTATCGGACAGCAGCGCGTCCAGCGTTCCACGCAGACCGCCGGCGGCGGCCATGGCCAGGAAGGGTTTAAATGCCTCGGGCGGCCAGTTGTCATGGACGTCGCAATCGGTGAGCGTGAGACTACGAACGCGTTGCGGGTTCAGCGCGGCGAAAATCTGGGCGATACCGCCACCGCTGTCATTGCCAACCAGATCCACCTGGTCGATGTTCAAGGCATCGAGAAATTCCGTGAGCATCCTGGCGTTCGCAGTCACCGATACGTCCTGATCCGGCGATATCTGAGTGTCGCCGTGGGCAAGCAGATCCACGGCTATACAGCGCCGGATGTCGCACAAATCCTCTAACTGATGCCGCCACAGATGCCCGTTCAGAAGCACGCCATGCACGAACAGTGCGACGGGTCCCCGGCCCTGCTCCGTGTAGCTGATGCGGCCCGAGGGGGTCTGCACGCTGTTGTGGGTGGCGGATACTTTGGTTTCAGTCATCGCTCAGCCCTTCCTCGCGGCGGTCGAGAAAACGTGTGCTTCCTTCAGCTTCCGTGAGCACTCGTCACAGCAGACCTCAACCGTCTGGCCGCCAATTTTAACCTTGATGGCATTTTCATCAAGCTTGCAGTCGCAAGCCGCACAAGTCTTTTCAATCATTGCTCGCTCTCCTGTACCCGAAGGCCGGGTATCACCAGTAGGCCACGGCGCAACAGAAGAGCGCTGTCAGAATCTTTAGCGATTTGACCCGAGCAGTCGCTAGCGATGCAAAGCCAACTGCTTGAATTCGGTGGGCGAACGGCCGTAGACCTGGCGGAATACGGCACTGAAGTGACTGTGGCTGGAGAAGCCAAGGTCCAGGCTCAAAGCTGTGAGGTCGTCATACCGGGCGAGAAGATCGAGAGCGCGTGCGAGCCGCAGTCGTAACTGGTAGCGGTACAGGGGCAGTCCTTCCACCTGTTGGAAGACCTGGGTGAGATAAACTGGCGAGCCACGCACTTCGGCGGCGATCTCAGCCAGCGTCCAGCGGCGGGCCGGATCGCTCGCCAGTACGAGTTTGACGCGGTCCACAAGCCGCTGTCGTCCGAGGCTGGCTCCCGCGGCGTGAGTTGTGCGCGGCCCCAGCGCCCGCTGTGCAAGTGTCAAGGCCAGGCTCTCTGCTTCCAAAGGTCCCGCAATGTTCTGGCGCAAGCTATGCCGCAGCACCGCGACGAGCGCCTGCGCGCGTGCATCAATGCGAAGGCGCTGCGGGCGAAATGCCAGCCTTGCGTTATTGTCCAGAAGAGTAACTGGCGCCAGTTCGCGCAGCAGCGGCTCGCTGATGGCCAGGGACAAACACGCGTCGCCACCGGAGACAGGATGGCTCACCCGATAACCTTCGCCGGCGTTGAAGAACAGCACCTGGTTGGCCTCGGCTACGGCCTGGTCATTCCCGACATGACGGACGTAGACGCCGCGATAGGGAAAAACAAGCTCTGTCGCGGCGGTCCACTCTTCCGCACTCCTGTTCCGGCACCTGCCCTCGCAGCACACGTCACGGATCGCAACGGTCGGCGATTTCAGCAGAAATTGAACGGAAACCTCGGGCACGCTTTCTCGCTCAGTCCGTTCCATACACTAAGGTTCGCATGGATTGGCGGCGCGCTGACTCCAACGCGGACTAGCATCAGGGCGGAACGGTTAGAAGAAAACACCTTCACGCCCAACGTCACCACGCGTCCGCCGCCGGAACCGTTAACACCTGTGCCGGAACTGAGCGTGCCCGCAATGATTCCAAATTGGTTTGACTTAAACTCGACTTCAAGTCGTAGTGTGGACTCATGAAGAAACCACTCCTCCTCGCAGTTGCCGCCGTCTCTCTGCTCGGGGCTGCCCCGCCCCCTTTTGCCTGTGACCGCGCTGCGCTGAGTCCGGAGCGGAAGCGGCATTTCGATGAACTCGGACCCTTGCTCCGCACACTCGTCAGGCAAATCCGCGAGCTTTCCGATGGGTACGAGTTCCAATTCCCCGACGACACTGCGTCTTTGCAACGGATCGCAGAGTGGACGCTCGGCGAACATCGCTGTTGCCCGTTCTTCGACATCGATCTGCGACTCGACCGTGAAGGCGGTGCGTCCTGGATTCGTTTGACTGGCCGACGCGGGACCAAGGAATTCATTCGCGCCGGCTTCAAACCCTGGTTCCCGCAGTAGAATCAAGATCAAATGACGATTGGTGAGGTCGCGAAGAAAACTGGCCTGCCGGCATCCGCGATCCGCTTTTATGAGCGGGCGGGTTTACTGCCACTGCCGGTTCGCGCCTCCGGGCAGCGCCGCTACGATACATCGGTCCTCGACCGCATCGCCGTACTCGAGCGGGCGAAGGCGTGCGGATTCACGCTTCCCGAGATCCGTGCCCTCTTTCACGACGGCGGCACTCATTCCGACAAATGGCGGCGGCTTGCGGCGAAGAAAATCGCCGAACTCGATCTGGCTGTCGAGCGCATCCAGGCCATGCGCAAACTGTTACAGCGGGGCTGCGAGTGTACAACCGCGACGGATTGTGGGAGTCGTATCCGCGCGCGCGGGAGCAGTCTGATACCCGAACTACCTCCCCGGGAAATTTGAGGACGCAGCTAACGCCGATTCAGCCCCAACGTGATCTGGGCGCGGAAGGAGCAACGCATGCAAAGATGGCTGTTTCAGGCAGTTCAAAGTACCCACCATATAGAGCGGGAATTGTTGACGCCACAACCGCTCTGACCGGGGCCTGAGCTGCGGCTACCGATCGGCCGTCAAGCTCGCGCTTAAATCGGCGAAACTGGCGGCACTGCCGGTTGCGCAAGACTGCGACCAGAGCCGGCAAGACACTGTTGTCAACTGGTTCGTGCCACCTGATGCAGGTGGGAGGCGACCTGGTCGAACGTGCCACCGTAGCCTTGCTCAAGGCTGCCTGAGGAGCATAGTTGAGCAAGGTAGCTGACTTCTTCCGCGCTGGCGCCAAACGGTTGCGCGTGCAACGTCATTGTGGTTGTCCCATCCACCTCCGCGAGTTTCAATTTCGAGCGGGCACAGCTCGCTGAACGGAGCCCGGGCGATGCCACATTTCTCGTTGGCGAAAGAGTTGAGCCAGACAATACGCTCCTGTGGAACGATTTCCCGATAGTTAAAACGGCCCCACATCGCTGACGCATTCGGGGATCTCATCGCGTAGTGGAAGAAGCCTCCCGCCCTGAAATCCAGAAGCGAGACCTCGATGGAGCATCCCTTGGGGCCCCACCACCGGGCGAACTGGTCCCTATCGCTCCAGGCTTCCACACGCGATCGAGCGGCGCCCCGAGGACACGCCTGATTTCGAACGAGGAGTTTTCTATCTTCTTACTACTTGCGTTCATGTCGTTTTCCTTTCCTAGCTGCCAATCCACTTGTCGGCATCGGCCAGCGGCGCCGCATTCAGGCGTACGGGCCGAAATTGCGCCTCGCGTCCGCGCGACACCAGCCCGGCTCGCTCCAGCACCTTCAAGTGTTTGGAGATCGTAGGCTGCTTGAGGCCGAAGGGTTCGACGAGTTGGTTGACGGTCGCTTCTCCCTGCACGAGCCTGGCAAGGATCGCGCGTCTCGTGGCATCAGCCAACGCGCCGAAAACGTGGTCAAGTTGGGCTTGATGGGTCATGTGTATATTTCCATTTAGCTATATAGCTATTTGGGATAGTATGGGAGCGCCGGGGGCCTGTCAAGCCCTGCTCGCGAGCCTCCCCATAAAACTTGTCACATCGAGCACGGCTACCTCGTCTACCGGGCATGAAAGAGCGAAGCCGTATCGCGGCGCAGCGCCAGGAAGCATTCGGGGTGGTCGGGAGTCCATCGTGAGAGTATTTGTAGCAGGAGGATCGGGGACGATTGGCGTGCCGCTGGTGACAGCGCTCATCAAGGCGGGACACCAGGTGACCGCGCTGTCACGCTCATCCGATAAACACAAGATGCTTCGGATGCTGGGGGCGGAGCCGGTGGTGAGCGATGCGCTCGATGCAACGACGCTGCGGAAAGTCGTGGAGGCCGCCCGCCCTACTCACGTGATTCACCAACTAACGGCGCTCCCCAAGGACGGTGTGCGCCGAGGCAGGGACCTGGCGGCGACAAACCGGCTGCGGATCGTGGGGACCCGAAACCTTCTCGATGCTGCAATCGCGGCTGGTGTGTCGCGCTTCATCGCCGGATCCTTCGCGCTGATGCACGGGGTGGACGCGCATGCTCCAACGAGTCTTCGAGCCGCTGCCGCGGCGGTCGAATCAATGGAAGCGCAGATTCTCGAAGCCAGCCGCTCCCGGACGGTTGAAGGCGTGGTACTCCGGTACGGGCTGCTCTACGGACCCGGAAACCCGGCCACGGTGAAGCTGATCGAGATGATCAGGAAACGAAGGCTACCGGTGATTCATAGCGACCGGAGTCTCCTGTCGTGGATTCACGTCACGGATGCGGTTAGTGCGACCCTCGCCGCGCTTGACAGCGGCGCATCAGGCAGCGTTTACAACGTGGTGGATAACTGTCCGGTGAGTATCAGCAATATGGTTCGAGTGTTGGCGATGTACGCCGGGGCCAAGCGTCCCTTCGTGGTCCCGGCCTGGCTGCCGCGGCTGATCACTCCCTTTACGGCGTCCATGATGTCGATACGCCTGCCGGTTTCCAACCGCAAGATTCGCACGGAACTCGGCTGGCGTCCGGCGTTCCCGAGCTGGCGGGATGGCTTCGCGCTGATCGCGCAGAGGCCCTGAGGCGAACGCGCATGGCTGAAGCGGAATTCTTTCAAGCGCAGCGGCCGCGGCTTTTTTCGATCGCCTATCGCATGCTGGGCAATGCAACGGAGGCGGAAGATGTGCTGCAGGACGCGTGGCTGCGGTTCCATAACGCGGAATCGGGCGAGGTGCGGTCGCCGCAGGCACTGGCCGCGACGATTGTCACGCGACTGTGCCTGGACCGCGTTAAATCGGCGCGCGCGACGCGTGAGGAGTACGTCGGTTCGTGGCTTCCCGAGCCGATACTGACGACAGGCGAGGAGGGTCCTGATGTGCTGATGGAACGATCCGAGTCAGTGACGCTGGCATTCCTGGTGCTGCTCGATACGCTGTCGCCCGAGGAACGGGCGGTGTTCCTGCTCAAGGACGTCTACGACTACGAGCACACCGAAATTGCGGGAATGCTTGGCACTACGGCGGCCAATTGCCGGCAGCTCCTGCACCGGGCGAGATCGAAGGTGCGCCCAGGCCGCCCCGTAGGACGGAAGGATCCGGAGGCCAGGCGTGCGCTCGCCGCCCGATTTGCCGAGGCTTTCCGATCGGGCGACACTACTCAGCTCGCGCAACTGCTGGCGGCGGACGTGACGTTTGTCGCGGATGGCGGCGGGAAGGCGGCGGCCGCCAAGCGTCCGATGTACGGCCGGGATTCGGTGCTCAAGCTGTTAGTTGGTATCTATCAATCCGGCGTTGCAAGCGGAGTCGCGGCGCACGCCAAAGTCGACGTGGTGGAAGTGAACTCGGAGCCCGCACTTGCGCTGCGAATCGGGGGTGAACTCGATGCTGTGTTCGTGTTGGCCATCGAGGGAGACAGCGTCGCTGCTATTCGGGTGGTTCGCAACCCGGACAAGCTGGGGTATCTCAAGCGGCAGATTTCCGTGATGTAAGTTGCCGGTGCCACTCCTTGAGAGTCGCGGCTCAGATGGGTCGAAATCTCCTCAGCGCAGCTAGAGGTTGATGAGGATGGAAATCCGGGTGGTTCGCTATCGAGACACGTTTGGTATCTCAAGCGACAATTTTCCGAGATGTAAGCGGGTGCCTACTCGCGGAAGTTGCTGGTGCCATTTTACCGCTGCGAGCGCGCCGGGGCCCGCTCCATGGGGTCTGAAACCTAGGGGTCCACGCCGGGTAGAAACCCGGCGGCGGGCCGGAAGGCCCGCCCCACAAAGCGGGTGACTTCCTTCAGCAGGACTCTGGAGATGGATGAGGAATGGAAACCATTGGAGTGAGGACGAGATTGTGGCACTACTCCGAAGCCGGGACGGGACGGCCGCTGGTGCTGCTGCACGGAATCGGAATGTCACACTTCGCCTGGATCGCGGTCACTCCGTATCTGTGCGAGACGCGACGTGTGATCGCTTTCGACACGGCAGGATTCGGATGCACTCCGCCGTTGCCCGAAGGAACGGTTCCGACGATTCCCCATCTGGTCGACGATCTAGAGAAATCGATGCAAGAGATCGGGATCGAACTGCCGGTGGACATCGCTGGGAATTCCCTGGGCGGCTATATGGCACTGGAGGCGGCGCGGCGCGGGATCGCGCGGAGTGTGGTCGCGATCTGCCCGGCCGGATTGTGGAAAGATCACCCCCCAGGGCATGTCCAATATGTGTTCCGGGCGTTGCGATTCGCGGCGACAAGGTTCCCACACTTCTTGAAAGCAGTGGTGCGGGTGGCCTTATCACGGGAGGCCGCATTCGCAATACCGATCTCGGTAGGTTCCAGGCGCATGCCCGCGGAAGATGCGGTTCGCCTGGTGGAGGACCTCGCAACGTCCCGGGCGTTCGAAGCTACATTCGAGGCAAGCCGCACTCCTTTTTCCGGGACGGGTATCACGGTTCCGGTGACAGTGGCATTTGGGGATCGCGACTACATCGTGACAAAGCGTTCACAGTGGCGGCAGGGGCTTCCGGCACACACGCGGTGGTTCACGATGCCTGGCTGGGGCCATGTTCCGATGTGGGTGGACCCTGTCGGTGTCTCGCGATTGATCCTCGAGGGGACCGTTGATAACACACTCGTGGTATCCGCGGTTGACTCATCCTCGTTATCCAAAAAGCGCTGAATCTCGTGATGCTTCAGGTGGCGGAATAGCGCACAGTTGATCCATGAGGGAAGCGATGAAAGCGAAATGGACGGTATCAATTGCCATTGTTGGCGGGGTGCTCGCCGTCATTGGCGGACGGGCTCTCTATGCGCAGGACAAGTACACAGTGAAAGTTCCGGGCGGGCTTGCTTTCTCGGAGTTCAAAGGATATGAAGCGTGGCAGGCAATCTCGATGAGCCGCAGCGAAAAAGCAGTCGCTGTGATCGTCGGCAATCCGGCGATGATCGAAGCCTACCGGGCCGTCATTCCCCGCAACGGTAAGCCTGTCCCTGACGGAGCGAAGATGGCCAAGGTCCATTGGGCACCGAAGGCGAACGAATTCTTTCCGGATGCGACAGTACCGGGAAAGCTGTTGAACGTGGACTTCATGGTGAAGGACAGCAAGAGGTTTGCAGACAGCGGCGGATGGGGATATGCCGTGTTCGACTACGATGGCGCGTCCGATACGTTCAAGCCCGGCACCCTGGCGGGCACACCGCCGCAGGGAAACGATGCCAAGTGCGGGTTCGCGTGCCATACGAGAGCGAAGGCGAGAGACTACGTTTTCACCGATTACGGACAGCGTTAAATCGGCGCGAGCAGCTCCAGATGAGCACTGCCGGGAGGGGGTGCAGGCGCCTACTGATGGCCGCGCGCCAGGCGGCCTGCGAAACCGTCGAGCAGGCATTCGAGTCCCTCCCGAAAACCAGCTTCTTCCATGGCTTCGCGGTGCGGCGTGGCTGCATCTTTCACGATCCGGTTGAAGTATGGGAATTGTCCGCTTTCAACAATGGAGGCGACGGAGCCAGCGTGCTTGACCATCCAGTCGACACGGCTCATTCCCGAGCGGATGCTCGCTTCCCGCTCGCCGATCTCGGAGGCCGCGTGGCCGCGAACATAAGCGAATAGCGTGTTTGACAGCACGATCATCTCGTCGATATCGAGGTCATGACCATCGATCGCGCAGAGTGTGAACTCGTACCAGCGCAGGAGATTGGTTCCATTCAGCATACGGAATCCTGACACCGTCAGCATCCAGGGATGCCGGAGGTACATGGCTCGATAGAGACGCGCGACTTTGCGCAAGGCCGCGCGCCAGTCGCTGCTGGATCGGGGCATGCGATCCTCGCCGAGAACGCTGTCGGCCATCAGGTCGAACAATTCCTGCTTATTGGCCACGTAGCGATACAACGACGCGGCTCCGCTGCCTAGTTTGGCGGCAATGCGACGGATGGAGGCCGCTTCGAGACCGTCCGCATCGGCGATGCGAATGGCGAGCTCCGCGATTTTCTCCCTGCTGTACGCGGGTTTCGGGCCACGTGATGGTTTGATATCCGGTTCAGCCATTGGCTATTGCAAACAGTGTACCCAATATGCTAACCTTCCGCTATCTGCGACCACCGTTCGCAGTTATGGGAGGGATATGGACTACGACGTGGTTGTTGCCGGAGCCGGCCCGGTAGGGTTGCTGCTGGCATGCGAACTGGGCCTGGCCGGGGTGCGCACGGTGGTGCTGGAGAAGCTGAGCGATCCAAACCTTCCCACACGGGCGGCGGGCCTGGGCGGCCGTGGGTTCAACATGGCGTCCATGGAAGCCTTCTACCGACGCGGCCTGATGGAGGAACTGCGCAATTCCGCGGAAATTTGGTTTGGGCGGCACGAGGAGGATCCCAGCGGCAAGCAACCGGCGTCCGGAGCGCCATTCCGTTTTGCGGGGCACTTCGCCGGCATCATGTTGAACGGCGCGCTGATTGATTATGGCGATCCGGAGTTCCACGAAAAGGGTCCAGCTGCTGCGGGGTGCTTCATCGACCTGGTCAGCCTGGAGAAGGTTCTGGCGCGGCGGGCCGGCGAACTGGGAGTTTCGATCCGCCGGGGGGTGTCGGTCACCGGCTTTTCGCAATCCGACGACACGGTCACGATTCATACCAGTGCCGGCACAGTTCGCGCGAGCTGGTTGATCGGCTGCGACGGCGGACGAAGCACGGTGCGTAAGATGGCGGGCTTTGCCTTTCCCGGAACACCGCCCGAAATCACGGCCTATGCGGCGATTGTTGAAATTGGCGATCCTGGCGTGCTGAAGCCGGGATGGAATCGCACTCCGGCCGGGGTCTACGTCTTGGGCCCTGGCCCGAACCGCATGCTGGTGGTCGAGTTCAAAGGCCCACCGGCCGACCGGGACGCTCCGGTGACAGCAGAGGAGTTGCAAGCGAGCCTGCGGCACGTCTCCGGAACGGATGTCAACATCGCAAGCGTCTTTGCGGCTACCCGGTTCACCGACAATGCCCGGCAGGCAGCCAGCTACCGCAGGGGCCGTGCGCTGCTGGCTGGCGATGCAGCTCATGTGCACTCCCCGTTCGGCGGGCAGGGCATGAATCTGGGGCTGGG
>Ga0105240_10009674_pt1 | contig 13623 bp, 13 predicted proteins | sample KBSC54metaG_FD_80426 | JGI IMG/M metagenome (GOLD analysis project Ga0105240, IMG submission 80426) | Corn rhizosphere microbial communities from Kellogg Biological Station, Michigan, USA - KBS C5-4 metaG | ecosystem: Host-associated > Plants > Roots > Rhizosphere > Soil | place: Michigan, USA... | reverse complement strand
TATTCGCTCATCGCGCGCCGGTAATCGACGATGGACGAAAACGCTTCCGCCACTGAACTCGCGATTCCGAAGATCGGCCCCGTCCGATGGTTGTGGGGCGTCATAGCGACGATCCTCGCTCTGCTCTATACGGTGATTTTTTCGTTCCCGTCGGCGCTCGCGTCATTCTTTGACAACGGGCACGCAGCCACTCCGATCATCCGGGCGTGGAGCTGGTTTATCATTCACACCTGCGGCATCCGCATCGAAATGGAAGGGCTGGAGAACCTGCGCGGGATCGGCCCGTGCGTGATCGTCTCCAACCATCAGAGCCTGTTCGATATACTCGCCTCGATCCTGAAGCTGCCGGGCGAGGTGCGCTTCGTCGCCAAGAAGGAGATTCTGAAACTCCCGATCCTCGGCTTTATCCTGCACAAGTCGGAGAACATCGTGATCGATCGCGAAGCGGGCGGCAAGGCGATTCGGCGCGCGCGCGACGTGGTGCGTCACGGCTATTCAATCTGCGTGTTTGCCGAGGGCCATCGCTACAGCGACAACCGCGTGCATGAATTCAGCGACGGCGCCGCCTGGCTCGCGATCATGAACAAGCTGCCATGCGTGCCGATGGCGATCAGCGGGACCGCCGCAATGATGCCGCGCGGGGCGAAATTCGTGGTGCCCGGCCGGCGTATGCGGATGAAGCTCGGCACTCCAATCCCGACCGCCGGCCTCCGCAGCGCCGACCGTGCGGAACTCACGCGTCAGCTCGAAGCGGCCGTCCGCGCCAGCTTCACGACGGAAGTGTGAGAAAGAGATGGGGGGAGAGAGTTGTCGAAGAACGCAAACCCCTAGCCTTCGGAGAACTGAAACCTTCTCGAAACTGGAGCTGCTCAGAACGAGCGGGCGAGGGCGGCTGCTTCAGGTGGTATGCGGATGCGGTCGCTGCGCGCCCGGCTGAACCGACGCGGCGGACGGCGCTGGCGGCTTTCGCGCTATCGGGACGAAGGCCGCGGCCGCGGCGAGCAGAATCAGGATCGCCTGCGCGACCATAGTCTGAATCGTCGGGAAGAAACCGAACATCGGTAGCGTTGGCAGGTGATTGACAAACGTTGCGCTCATCACGCCCGATTCCTGAAAACTCGCGATACCCTGGCCGACGAACACCACCGCCATCGCGTAGAGCAGGATCGAAGTAATCGAGAAGAACGCGCCGATCGGGATGCGGCTGACGAGGCTGCGCAGGCATACGAAGATCACGGCGAGTCCGACCGCCCCGGCGACGACGCCGAAGAATACGGCGTGCCGTTCGGCTCGTTCGGTCGCACCGGCGATCAGCGCCTGGAAGAACACGATAGTCTCGGCGCCCTCACGCATTACGGCGAGAAACGCGGTGAGTCCGAGCGCGATCGAGGGTCCCTTACTGCGCTTGGCGGCTTCAAGTTGCGATTGGATGAAGCTGTTCCATTGTTGCGCCTGGCTCTTGGCGGTGATCCACGAACTGACATAGAAGAGCGTGGCTGCGGCGGTGAGCTGGAAGACCCCTTCGAGAGTGTCGCTGGTGTTGTCGCCAATCAGATGATTGACTGCCCACGCGAGTGCGATACTGACGCCGACGGCTAGCAGGCCGCCCGCGTAAACGTCACGCGCACGCGATGCCTGTCCGGCTTCGCGCGTGCCGGCGACCAGTGCGATGATGACGAGTAGGGCCTCGAGTCCCTCGCGCAGCAGAATGCCACTCGAATAGAGGAAGTAGGGGATAACCGTGGAGGTCGTTTCCATAGACAGCTAGCGCGTCATCAGGATTTCGCAAGTCAAATTGAGAATGATTCTCAGTCTTAATACTAGGCCGCCCAGCTCCAGAATGTCAAGGCTGCTGAACTGTGTGAAAGCGAACTGAGCTTCACCGAAACACATAGAATAGCGGCGCGAAACGACCGGTCGGTATCTTGCCGCCTATTTGATCAGGGTGTAACGTCAGCGAAGAAGCGAGGCGACGACACGGACGTCCCCGCTTCGATGCTTTTTGGAGTGAGCAAGTTACGCGGAGGTCGCGGATGAGTATAGGGACCGTGGGGGTGATCGGAGCCGGCCAGATGGGAGCCGGCGTCGCGCAGGTAGCGGCGCAAGCGGGGGTCAAGGTTCTGCTCAACGATATCTCGCAAGAGTACGTGGCGCGCGGACGCGAGACCGTTGCGCGTAATCTTGATCGGATGATTCAGCGCGGGCGCTTCAAGGCCGAAGAGCGCGACAACATTATGCGCCGGATCGATACGACGGCCCGGCTGGAAGATCTGCGCGACACCGATTTCGTAATCGAGGCGGTCGTCGAGAACGAGGACGCCAAGATTGCGTTGTTCCAGAAGCTCGACAAAGTCTGCCCCGAGCATGTGATTTTCGCCTCGAATACCTCGTCAATATCGATCACGCGGATGGGCGCGCGCACGAGTCGCGCCGACCGTTTTATCGGGATGCATTTTATGAACCCGGTGCCGGCGATGCGGCTGGTGGAAATTATCCGCGGGCTGGCGACCTCGCAGGAGACCTACGAGGCGACCCGCACGCTGGCGGAACGGCTGGGCAAGAACACCATGACGGCCGAGGATTTCCCGGGCTTCATCGTGAACCGAATCCTGCTGCCGATGATCAATGAAGGAATCTACACGCTTTACGAAGGGGTAGGCGGCGTCACCGATATCGATACCGCGATGAAACTCGGGACGAACCAGCCGATGGGTCCGCTGGAGTTGGCGGATCTGATCGGGCTCGACACCTGCCTCGCGATCATGGAAGTGATGCATCGGGTGTTCGGCGACGACAAGTACCGGCCATGCCCGCTGCTGAAGAAATACGTGGACGCGGGATATCTTGGCCGCAAGGCAGGCCGTGGCTTCTACACTTACGATGCCCAGGGCAACGCAACGCCGCCGGCGGTGCACGGTCGGTAAGGATCGCATCGGGGAGCGCGCCGGGAGCCGTATCAAGCGGGAGGGATTCGGATGGCCGTACATGCGTACATTCTAATCGACACATCTCCGGGTAAGGCGAAGGAAGTCGCGCTGAAACTGCGGCAGGTGCCGGGCGTATCGGCGGCCCATTCGGTGACCGGCCCACATGATATCATCGCGGAAATTTCGGCGCCGGACGTCTCGGCGCTGGGCGAACTGATCGTACAGAAGATTCAGAGCGTCTTGGGTGTCAACCGCAGCCTGACGTCAATCGTGGCCGACTAGCACCGCGCTTGCCCGGGGCGGCCGGCGGATGAGCATTCGCCGCGACTTGAGGGCGTGCGGCGGGAATCACGACGAAAAATGCACAGCGAACCAAGGTCTATCGCGCGTAAAGGTATGACAATCGATGGCTGAGTTACCCGTCGTCAAACGGCTGCGCAAAGAGATGGAAACGCTCCGGCGCGAGCTCACGGTGGAGCTGCCGAAGGAGCTCGAGCGGGCGCGCGCACACGGCGACCTCTCGGAGAATGCGGAGTGGGCGATGGCCAAGCAGCGCCAGGAATTCCTGCGCGCGCGGCTCAATAACCTGGAAGCGCGGGTGGCGGAACTGTCGATGATCAATATCGAGTCGATTCCGCGCGATACGGTAGGGCTGGGAAGCAAGGTTGAGCTGGAGGACCTGGACGACGGTGTGCGGGCAGAGTTCGAGATCGTTGTGCCCGAGGAGGTCGATGGCGCGCAGAACCGGATTTCGCTGTCGTCGCCGTTGGGAAGGGCGCTAATCGGCAAAGCCTGCGACGACGACATAGAAGTGCAGACGCCCAAAGGAAAGCGCGCGTACATGGTGCGCAAGCTGGTGACGATTCATTCGTTGATCGCAGCCGAGCACGGCGGCGCAGGGAATTGAAGCGCAGTTCGCGCCCGCCTGAAAGGGAGAGAGTTGAGCGCATAATTTTTTGGAACCTCATGATATTGCACACTTCCAATTTGTAATGCAGCGGGTTCGCTCTGTTAGTGACATCATTGCCATTTGAGTAGGGAATCGGTCGTCGGGCGCCCGGTGCACTGCTTACGGTTAAGGTGCTATTCCAGCGCGCGTCACGGCGGACCTCGTGCTCTGCACCTGAGCTTCACGTCGGCGGCTGATTTCACCGCGGGCGGGAGCCGATTTCACCTCGACCGAATGCAAGCTCGGTGAGGATCAACCGGTCGGTCAACACGACTTTTCGACCAACGCTACGCTCTGCTTCACCGAATCGTCCGTTCCTGACCTTGCCTTTGCGGAAGGCATCAAATTTCATACCTCAATGAAGTTTAAAGACGAGAAGGTGGGTTAATTGGTGTATTTGTGAATATCCATAATGAACGAAACTGACACCAATTCTTTTGTAGAATTAATTAATTACGTGTCTTGACACAACAAGGACGAACACTTATTGTTTTGAAACGACAGGCAGCCAGTAGTAACGTCTGACGAGCAAACAATGAATGATTGGCTGCGGCTCTGCGGTGTTACGCGTTTCTGGAGCGGCCTGAGAGCGGCATCGAGAATTGAAACTTTAAGGAGGCTAGAGAGTTATGAAGGAACAGATCACCCGCATGTACGTAAAGGCGCGTGAGTTGGGCAAGCGCCTCGCCAAGGGCCAGACGATGACAGAATACGCGCTCATCCTGGCGGCGGTCGCGATCGTCGTTTTCATCACCTACGAGGTGATGGGACAGGATATCGGCACCCTCGTGAGCAACATTGACTCGGCCCTGACCACGACCTGATCGAGCTAGTCGAAGTAACAGGCTAATAAACGAAAGCGGCGGGAACTTCGGTTCTCGCCGCTTTTGCGTTTCTAGCGATTGACCTTCCACCGCCCGGGTAGGTAGCAGGGTGTTGCGAAAACAGCGAGAGTGAACGGCAACTAAGGAACCATAACAAGTTGGCGCACGTCGCGATCGACGGCGGTGCCTTTGAAGAAATCAGGGTTCATCGAGGTCCACAGGCGCGCCGGATTCGCAAACACGAAGTCGCGGAAGTCGTCCTCGGTGATGAGGCCATGTTCGACCAGCTCATAGGCTTCCTCCGTCACTTCGGTCATGTCGGGAACGTCCCAGTGGCCGATATCCGAGCTGAAGATGGCGTTGAGACGCGCGCCGAGCGGATTGACGCGCGCATTGAAGGCCCATGCGTTGATCGGGTCGTCGGCTTCGCAGCCGAAGTAAAAATTGCGCGTGAAGATGGCGCGGGCCTCTTCTGGACCTTCGATGCCGCAGGCGGCGAATTCGTCGAGTGTGGCGGGATCCTCGTCGGGCCCGGTCATGCGTTCGCCGGCGTCGAGGGTGTGCAGGCGGTCCTGGATGAGCGGAGTGCCATAGCGGCGGCAGAGGTCGCGGAAAAGTTCGCGGTCGAGGCTCGCCGGATTGTAGTTCTGGACGTCGCGGCTATTGCGTTTGTTCCAATGGCCAATGAGGTCCGAGTAGAGGTTGCAAGCCCATCCCGCACCGCCCTCGAGAAACGCGCAGGTTAGCGTGGGGAAGCGGCGACTCACGCCGCCGAGAAACAGCGCCTTGCAGACCGCCTCGCCGGCGGCGGCGAAATTCCCGATGTGATTATAGACGTAACTGCTGATAGAGTTACGGCTGCCCCATCCCATGCTGCTCGAATGAAAGGTCGGGGCGACGCCGAGCTCGACGCATTTCGCCCACACAGGATCGTAATCATACAAACTGTCGATGGCGAGGTTGTCGATCCAGAAGCTAAAGCGGGCGGCTTCCGGCGCGCGCTGCTCGACGATCGGCAAAGGCCGGCGGACGTTCCCAGGCATCATGACGACCTTCATGCCGAGCTGCTTCACGACGAAATCGAGTTCAGCGATCGCCTCGTCCGGCGTGTGCATGGGGATGACAGCGACCGGCGTCATGCGGCCGGAAAATTCGCGAAACAGGTCGGCGTGGTACATGTTGAAGGCGCGGCTGACGGTGCGGCGCAATTCGTCGTCGCGGAGATGGGCGGCGTACATCGCGAGCGTCGGATAGACCACGGTGAAGTCGAGCCCGAACTCCTCCATGCGCTGATAGAGTAGTTTAGGCAGCGTGGTCGTCGCGCGATCAAGCGTATTGGAACTCGGAAATCCCCACCACGGGGGACGAATATTGCGGCGATCGAAGCGTTGCTGGCGAGTCTGGCGATGCCAACCGCCGGCCGCAACGAGGTCGTTGACGTTGCCGAAGCGCGCGAGCAGTTGCGGACCGGCAAGTTGCTTCAGATAGTCATTGACGGCGGGCGCAAACTCGATGGTATGGCCATCGGAATCGATCACCGGATGTTTCAGGCGCGCGCGCACCGCGGCTGATTTGGTTTGACTAGTTGACAACGAGGACATCCGTCGGGCACCAGCTCAAATAATTTTGCGGTCGCGGAGGGCGGCGATTTCCTCGGGCGTGAGACCGAGTTCGTCGCGATAGATGCGCTCGTTGGATTCGCCGAGCGCCGGACTCATCGAGATCGGCACCGGCGCTTCACTATCGAGGCGCAACGGCGAAGTGAAAATGGTCATCGGGCCGAGCGCGGGATGGTCAACCTCGCGGAGCATCCCGCGCGCCAGCAGATGCTTGTCGGCCATCACCTCAGGCAGGTCCTGTACGATACCGCAAAAGACGTCGGCGGCGGCCATGATATCGAACAGTTCGCGGCGGGTTTTGGTGCGCGTCCAGGCGGCGACGATTTGATCGACTTCCTGCAGGTTTCGGGCACGGGCGCCGGCGGCGGCGAAGCGTTCATCGCTGGCGAGTTCGGGCCGGCCCATCAGGTCGCACATCTTCTTCCAGCGAAGGTTGTCGCCGGCGAGAATCATCACCCAACCGTCGCTCGCGGGATAGGCATTGTATGGTGAGATCGCGCCGCCGGAGGCGCGATTGCCGTCGCGCAGGTTGGTCAGCCCCATACCCATCGCGCCGAGAAACGAGGTGAGCGCGGGAATCACCGAATCGTAGAGGCACAGCTCGACCATCAGGCCGACGCCGGTGCGATCACGCTGGCGAATGGCGGCGAGCAGCCCCGCGCATAGATGGACGCCGCCGAGGATGTCGGCGACGGCGGCCCCGGTCTTCATCGGCGGGCCGTCGGCCTCACCCGTGATCGCCATCACGCCCGCCATCGCCTGAATGATCGGGTCGAAGGCCGCGACGTCGCGATAGGGGCCGCTCAGCCCGAAGCCCGTGCTGGTCGCATAGATGAGGCGCGGGTTCTCGGCGCGCAGTATTTCGTAACCGAGGCCCATCGAGTCCATAGTGCCGGCTGCGTAGTTCTCGACGACGATGTCGGCAGTGCGCACTAGCCGCTTGAACAGGGCCTGGCCTTCAGCGCTCTTGAGGTTCAGCGTGATCGATTGCTTGTTCGAGTTGAGCAGCGCGAAGGGCGTGCCGTAGGGATTGCCTTTACGGCGAAACAAGGCGCGCCCGCCGTCGCCGAACCCGGGCGCCTCAACCTTGATAACTTCGGCGCCGAGATGGCTCAGGAGAAAAGTCGCGTAGGGGCCATTGTAGTAATGAGTCAGGTCGAGGATGCGCAGATCGTCGAGCGGAAGAAGCGGCTGGCCCATAGTGACTATTCCTCACGAGCGACGATCGCAGAAGATAACCGTCGCGATGTACGTCAGCGCGCCGCGCGACTGACTATATCGGCCGGTCCCGCGCCGTTCGCGTTTTCTTCGGCGAGCAACCGATCTACGACGCGCCGCGCCTGAATTCTGGGACCATCGCCGTGTATATCGATAAGCGGGCCGTCGGGAGTTTCGAGCATGCGGATCTGCTGGGCCTCAATTATAGTTTTGTCCTGATCGAAGGTCCGTGCGATCTCATTATACAGTTGCTCAGTTGCAGCAGGCTCGTTCTGCCTATAGCCATTCGCGGCCGACCAGAAGTAGTGACAGCTCGTCGCGGTCTCGGGCGTGATGCCGTGAAATAATCGAAATGAGAAACTGTTGCTGCGCTCACCGTCGTACTTCCAATCGCGCAGCGCGCCCGTGCCGGCGTCAACCGCGCCGATCCATTGGACAATCGTACTCATCGGAAAAAACTCGGATTCCTGCCAGCGATCGACGCGGCCTTTGAAGTCCCCCGCTGCGACGTAGGTGGGCGGGGGCACCGAATCGATCATCCAACGATCATACTTGACGCCGGTTTCCGTACGCACCGTATGCATGCGGGCCTCGATGTGCGTGGTGGGCGCCCCGCCGACGGTCGCACCATGGACGTAGCCGAGATGCGACAGGTCCATCAGGTTGTCGATTACCAACATGTAATCGCCCTTAATATGATAGACCGCATGCTTGTGGGGCCAGTGATGCGGGTCGTCGTGATATGGGTAGTCCAGTACGAGTGAGTAATCGGCACGCTGCGGATCGCCCATCCAAATCCATACGAACTGGTTTTTCTCGACGACCGGATAACTGCGCACGCGGGCACCGGGCGGTACCAGATGGCCGCCCGGGACCAATACGCACTTGCCGGCGCCGTCGAATATCAGTCCGTGGTAACCGCATTCGAGGCCCTGGGTTACGACGCGGCCAAACGCGAGCGGCGTACCGCGATGACAGCAGCGATCTTCGAGCGCCGCGACGGCCCCCGATGCGTCCCTGAAAAGGACGATCGCTTCGTCCAGGATGCGACGCGCGAAGGGGCGCTCGCCGAGCTCATCGGTCCAGGCGGCGACGTACCATGCGTTGCGGAGGAACATGCCGTTACACCTCACTCGACGAACGGATATGTTCGCCGCGCGCTGTCAGATCAGAACCTCGGTCTTGCGTAACTGTTCGATGCGGTCGAGGGTGAAACCGAGCAGCGATTTGAGGACCTCCTCGGTATCGGCACCACGTAGCGGTGCGGGCTTGCGCACCGCGCAGGGCGTGCCCGACATCGTCCACGGGATGCCGGCGTGGACGCGCTTGCCCACTTCCGGATGGTCGAGTTGCACAAGATAGCCGCGCTCGGCGAGGTGCGGATCCTCGGCCAGGTCCTTGTTGCCCATCGAGGGAAACGCGGCGACGCCGGCCGCCTGCAGGATGCGGGTGGATTCCCAGCGGTCGCGCGTGCTGGTCCACGCCGTGATGATCTGATCGAGGGCGGCTTCGTTCTGTTTGCGGAGCGCCGCAGTCTTGAAGCGCGCATCGTCGGCGAGCTCCTGCTGACCGATCGCCTTGCACAGCGAGCGCCATTCGCCCTCGGTTCCGACCGCGATCGAGACCCACTTTTCGTCGTCGCCCGCAGCCTTGTAGCAATCGTGCGGCGCCATCACGACGTCGTGATTGCCGTGACGCTCGGGTTCGCGCTTGGCGAGATCGTACTGGAGCAGCCCCTCGGGCATCAGTACCAGCGCGGTTTCGAGCTGCGACTGATCGATGTACTGGCCTTCCCCGGTGAGCGCGCGATGCGCCAGTGCCGCCATGATCGCGAAGGCGCCAAAAATGCCCGCGTTGGGGTCGGGATAGGAGACGCCGATTTCACCGGGGTCGCCGTCCTCGTAGCCGGTGCCGAAAAACATGCCGGCCGCGGCAGACGCGGGTGGCCCATAGCCGACGAAGCCCTTGTACGGGCCGGTCTGCCCGTAGCCCGAGAGCGACGCCATGATGATGTCGGGCTTGATGCTGCGCAGCTTGTCGTAGCCGAGTCCCAGCTTGTCCATCACGCCAGCCGCGTAGTTATCGACGACCAGGTCCACGTGTTTGACCAGCGCGTGCGCGATCTCGATCGCCTCAGGCTTGGTGAGGTTGAGCGTAATGGCGCGTTTGCCCTGGTTGTACTGGTTGAAGTAGCCGGCGCGATTGGGGCCGGGGACATCGTCGGCGAAGGGCGGGATGAGGCGCGTGACGCAGGCCGGCCGCGCGGTGGTTTCAACGCGGATCACTTCGGCACCCAGATGGGCCAGTTGCATCGTGCAGAACGGTCCGGCCCAGGCCCAGGTGAAATCGAGAACGCGAATTCCGGAAAGCGGAAGATCAGCCATGATAATTTTCCTTTACTCCTAAGCCACGCCGGCCTTGCGCAATTCATTCAAACGTTCGCGACTGATGCCGCGCTCGCCGCAGAAGATCTCTTCGCTATGCTCGCCCAGTTGCGGCGCGGGACGTCGCAGAGACCACGGGGTGCGCCCGTACTTCGACGGCATTCCCGGCAGATGGACGGTACCGACGCCGGGCTGATCGAGCGGTACGAAGAAATCGCGCGCGGCGAGATGCTCGCTTTCGTAAAGGTCGCGCATCGTGTTGATCGGGGCGAACGGAATACGGCGTTTCTGCGCCTCGCGATACAGGTCCTGCACCTTCCATTGGCTGAGCCATTCGCCCATCAGGGCCTTCAGCGCATCCTGGTTTTGCCCGCGTGCGATGCGGTCCTTGAACAGTTCGTCGCTCGCCCATTCGGGGTTTCCCATCAATTCGACGAGCCGTTTCCACTGCTCCTCTTCGACCGCCAGCGCGAAGATTTTGCCGTCGGCACAATCGGCGATGAACCACGGGCCGAGCAGGCGCGATCCGAGGCGCGAAGTCTCGCGCTTGGCGTAGGTCCAGTGCATGAGATTCATCTCGAGCATCGCGGCAATACATTCCTGCTCGGAGACATCGATCGCCTGACCCTTGCCGGTCTTGAGCCGATGCATGTAGGCGGCAAGCGTGACCGTCGCGGCGTGCACGCCGCCCTGAAAGTAGCCCTGCGAGCCGAAGCATTTGAGCGGCGGCTGATCGGGGTAGGGCGACGCGCCCGGACTGAGATAGGCCCATCCTCCGGCATTAGTCACCGTGAGATCGTAGCCATGCCAGTTGGCGTAGGGCCCGGTGTCGCCGAAAATCGAGATCGACGTGACGATCAATTTAGGAAAGGCCGCGCACAAAGCGGCGCTGTCGAGTCCACTGGCGGCGCGCTCCGGCGGCGGCACGTTATGGATCAGCACGTCGGCGTCGCCAAGCAGCTTCGTCAGAAGTTCGCGGCCCTCGGGACGCGTCAGGTCGGCGACCACGCCGCGCTTGTTGGTATTCAGATAGATGAAGATGCCGCTTTTTTCGGGATCACTCTGATCGCCGGGATAAGGGCCGCGGCGGCGCGCGAGGTCACCGCCGGGCGGTTCGACCTTGATTACTTCGGCGCCGAGGTCGGCGAGCATCTTGGCGCCAAATGCAGCCGGGATTCCTTCGCCACATTCGACGACTTTGATCGCGCTGAACGGCGATTTCGGCGATGTCGGATTGTTAGCCACGGTCTTTACTAGCCTCTTTCACGAATGGATAGGCCTTTACAGCCAAACTCTCCAAATAGCGCCTTCACGGCGATGAAGGCAAATTCTATCTGTCGGCGGACAATCTCGACAAGCAGCCGGAGCATTTGCTGATGAGCGCAACTCTAACTTTCCGGACCCAGAAACTGTCGCGAGCTTTAGAAATCGTAAATTTTGAGTTCCTCGACCTCCTCCTCACGCCCGCTCGGCTTGACCGCGCGAAGGCGCAATTCATACTTGTAAGCGATAGCCGTGCGCATGATTTTTCGTGGAGCTTCCGATGGCCAAGATTCTCGTCCTCCAACACCACCCGGCGGAAAACCTCGGCGCGATCGCCGAGGCGCTCGAAGGCGCGGCGCTCGCATGGCAATACGTGCGCGTCTTCGACGGCCATCCGATACCAAAGGACGTAAAGGGACTCGGCGGCCTGATCGTGATGGGCGGCCCGCAGACGGTCTATCAACTCGATCGTTATCCGTATCTGCGCGACGAAATGGCGCTGATCGAAAGTGCGCTCAAAGCCGACAAGCCAATTCTCGGCGTCTGTCTCGGCAGTCAACTGCTCGCGGCCACGCTCGGGGTGCAAGTCCGACGCGGCGAACATCGCGAAATCGGATGGTTCCCGGTGCGGCTGAACGACAACGCCAAGGACGATCGTCTGCTGCGCGGACTGCCGGCGGAGTTCGTCGCTGCCCATTGGCATAGCGACGTCTTCGACTTGCCGCGCGACGCGATCGCACTGGCCTCGTCGGAACGCACGCCGGTGCAGGCGTATCGCTATGGCACGAAAGCATACGGCCTCCTGTTCCACGCCGAGATGACGCGCGAAATTCTGACTGCATTGGTGAGCGAGTTCAGCGACGGGTTGAAGCGCGTCGCTATCGATGGCGACGCGATCATAGTCGAGGCCGAGCAGCGTCTGCCCGCGCTCGGGAAAATCGGCGATACGATCTTCGGACGCTGGGCGTCACCGATTCAGGGCACGTAGAAAATTCAGGTTTGCTCGACAATCATCGAAAAAGAGAGCTTTGCCCAAGAGCGCATTCATGATCGAGCAGGCGACGCTTGTACTCGAGACCCCATCGATAGCCAGTGAGCGAACCGTCGGCGCCGATCGCGCGATGGCATGGGATGATGATCGCGAGCGGATTCGAGCCGTTGGCGTGACCGACCGCGCGCGAGGCGTCGGGACGTCCGAGGCGACGCGCGATTTCGCCGTATGATCGTGTCGCGCCCCAGGGAATCGCGCATAGTTCACGCCATACGGCGGCCTGAAAAGGAGTCGCACGAATATCGATCGGTAGCGCGATTTCGCGGGTTCCCCCGCCGACGTAATCGACGATCGATTTTGCGAGCGCGCCGAGTCCATCACCGTCGCAAACCATCTCGGCCGCAGGCAGATCGGCACGCAGTTCGCGTTCGAGTCGCGAGTCGGAATCGCAAAGCCCGATCCAGCAGACGCCGCGCGTGGTGGCGGCGACCAGTATTCGACCGAACGACGAATCGACGATCGTGAAGGCGACGCGCGCGCCCTTACCGCCGGGTCCGTAAGTGGCGCCGCTGACGACGAGATCGCCGGCGCCGTTATTGTCCTCGGAATATCTGACGTGGCCGCCATCGGCCGTGGTTTCGGGTGTGCTCATATTTCGGTGCGTATTGTTTCAATGAAGGTTGCCATCGCGGGGTCCTCAGTCAATCGTATCGGTCTTCGACTGTGAATAACCCCGCCGGGTAGTCATTTGTGAATAAGTTTATTTCCCCGATTGACGCTCGCGATGCGCTGGTCGGCGGCCCGGGCGCAGCCCGCATCTTATTAAACCTCGAGTCTGGTTTCTGCGAAAATTGCGCTCCTCAACTGGAGTCATCGCGTGAAATTGAAGTAATCTTGGCCCCGTGCTGGAAGATCTGAAGGCAAACAATCGGGCCTGGGTGCAGCGTATGCTCGCCGCCGACGGTGAGTTTTTCAAGCGGCTGGAGCGTCAGCAGGCGCCCAAGTATCTCTGGATCGGATGTGCCGACAGCCGCGTGCCCGCCAACGAGATCGTCGGGCTGGCGCCGGGCGAAATGTTCGTGCATCGCAATATAGCGAACCTGGCGCCACCGCAGGACGCCAACTACCTCTCCGTGCTGCAATTCGCGGTCGATGTGTTGAAGGTCCAGCACATCATAGTGGTGGGCCATTATGGCTGCGGCGGAGTGAGCGCGGCGGTGGACGGCAAACGGCGCGGCTTGATTGACCACTGGCTCCATCCGATTCGCGAAGTCTTTCATGAACATCGCGAAGAACTCAACGCGATCGCAGATGAGCGCGCGCGCCTCGAGCGCCTGTGCGAACTCAACGTCATCCGGCAGGTGAAGAACGTCGCAACCGACGTTATCGTGCAGGGGGCGTGGGCCCGCGGGCAGGACCTCCGCGTCCACGGATGGGTCTATTCGCTG
>Ga0105240_10009669_pt1 | contig 13627 bp, 11 predicted proteins | sample KBSC54metaG_FD_80426 | JGI IMG/M metagenome (GOLD analysis project Ga0105240, IMG submission 80426) | Corn rhizosphere microbial communities from Kellogg Biological Station, Michigan, USA - KBS C5-4 metaG | ecosystem: Host-associated > Plants > Roots > Rhizosphere > Soil | place: Michigan, USA... | reverse complement strand
TTTTGCGCGAGTCGGCGCATCTGGTTTAATCTGTCTTCCGCACCGCGCAAGCACGAGTAAACGCCGTGGAACTCTATTTGCATATTGGTACGGAAAAGACTGGAACGACGTCCGTCCAGAGGTTCTTCGGCGCCAACCGCGAATTGCTAGCGCGACAGGGAATTCTCTATCCAGACACGCCCGGCAACCGTAACCATACCAAGCTGGCGGCCGCGGCGCAGGATCCAACGGAAATAGGTCCGCTACGCAAGTCACTGGGCATCAGGACACGAGAAAGCATCCAGAAGCTTCGCGCCGAACTGATCGCGGGTCTGAAGGATGAATATGCGAGCCGCGACTTCAAGACCGTCGTGATGTCGGGAGAGCATTGCTCTTCGCGTCTTCTGGAGGACGATGAGGTTCAGTGGCTGAAGGATATTCTCACGCCGTACTTCGATAAGGTTCACATCGTCGTCTATCTGCGCCGGCAGGATGCCTATCTGCTGAGCATCTATTCTACGGCGGTGAAGAGCGGCGCCATATTTCCGCTGCGTCTGCCGCCCGACCATGCGATCCGCAATCGGTACGACTATTGGCCGTTTTTGTCCCGTTGGGCACGCGTGTTCGGCCGTGATGCCATCATCTGCCGCAAATTCGAACGCTCCGCGCTCATGAACGGCGATGTGGTCGATGATTTTCTCGGTGGCGGCCGTATCGTTAAAGAAAAACAATTCGAGCGGCCGGAAGACGTCAACGAAAGCCTGGATGCCAGTACGCTCGAGTTCCTGAGGATTTTTAACAGGCATGTTCCGCGTTTCGTGGACGATCGCATCAACCCGGCGAAGGCAAACGTCATCAATCTTCTGACCGAAGTGTCCAAGGGGCCGCTGGTCACCCTGAGCGACGAACAGCTCGCAGAATTTATGGCCATCTTCGAAGAATCTAATAGCAAGGTTGCCAAGGAGTATTTCGGCGGAATCCGGAGCGGGCCGGGAGATCCGCTATTTGAACCGCGCAGCGACAAGCGATACCGCACCGCGCCGGTGCCGCTTACCGTCGAGCGCACGGTCGAGATTGCTGCCTATCTTTGGCAGGAAAAGCAGGCGCAAATCGATCGCGCTATCGAGCGCGCGCGGCGGCATGAAAGAGTGAGGCCAAGCCGGGAGTAAACGGCAGGCCGAATGGGATATAACCACCGACATGGAAGCGCCTACCAGAGAAAATCCGCGAATTCTTGTCGGCGCATCTATTCCGCGTTCCGGCCACCATTTTCTCGCGGATATGTTGACCGCGTATTACGGCGAAGATCTCTATTACTGCGAGTACTACACGCCCAAGAGTTGCTGCAGATCCATGCCGTGTACGCGCCGCGGCAAGCATCGGATCGTCTATCAGAAAAGCCATGACCAGGATTTTTCTCTCGCCGCAGATGAGAAGGAGGCGCTTTACCTGATTCAATATCGCCAGCCGGTGCCGGAAGCGCTTTCGGATCGCGAACTGGACCTCAAGGAGGGTTCTGGCCGTCCGCGTCTTGCGTACAGAAAGACGCGCGCGGGCTATCTGAACTGGCTTGCCCGCAAGGCGATATACTACCGGAAATTTCACGACAAATGGATCGCGGGGAATATACCGAACGCGATTTACCTCGACTACGGTGAACTCGCCGCCGATCCGAAAAAGTTTTTGCGGGCTATTGTCGAGCGTACCACCGGCGATGCCGACGACGCGCGCCTGAACGCGGTGATAGAGAAAACGCGCGCGCCGCGCTCGAATCCTTTCTTCAAGCCGCGTGTGATCGCGGATAGTCCCTATTTCGATGCGAAACTGCTGGGTGCTCTGGAAGCCTGGGTACTCCAGCGTTGTCCTCTGTATAATTTCCAGTCTGAACTTCACGGCTCCTATGCCGGCAGCGAGTTGTACGGCCTGATCCTTTTGAAGGATTCCACAGAGCCGCTTCCGGCCGGCGAGAAAAAACGCATCGAAGTTGCGGCCAAGTTCGCGCCGGACCATCCGGAGATTCAGCGGCGGCTTGCGGCCAAGGCCATCAAGGCAGGGCGTAGCGCTGAGGGCATGAAGGTGCTTGAGAAGGTGATCGCCGCCAATCCGTATTTCGGGACCGCTTACAATCTGCTGTTTTCAGCAAGCGCTGAGGTTGGATTGCCTGTACCGGACTCTGTCCTCACCGATGACGCCTTTGTCGCCTGCGCGGACAGTACAGAACTCGCGATCCAACTCGGCAACGCCTTTGGTGATAAGGGAGTTTGGGCTAAGGCGGCCAAGGCGTTCGAACTCGCCCTGGTTTTGGAGCCGGAAAATCCGGAAGCATCCGCACGTCATGCTGCCGCGACGCAAGCGGCGCGTTAGCTGTCGCCAGACTATCGCGACATATTCCTCAGTCGTTCCTGAGATACCTCAGCGGTTCTGAACGGATTGGGAGCGGCTGACACGCCGCCATCCATGCTGACCATCACGCCAAGTTCGCGATTGTCGTGTGTTTCCGTATGCCGAAGCGGTGAGAATATCTGGTCCACCTCCAGCGTAATCTCAACATTCCCTTCCGGGAAGTCTGCCGGGATCACAAACGGATTGTCGTGCCATTGGCCCAACCCGACATTGGCGATCACCTCGTCATTCCATGGCAGACGAAGTGTTGCCGTCTGCTCGGGCGCCACAGGATTTGCGGATCGCGCGAGCCGCAAATTGACTTGCCCATCGACCGGCTTCACGCTCACCCGCGCTTTGCGTCCGGTCCATGCGAAAGGCCCGAGGCGGGGGCTGTTTTCGAGTGCCCAGAGACCGGCCTCCAGAAACGGATCCGGGTTATAGAAGTCCTGGTATGCGAGCCATGGTTTGATCGCCTCGAAACCGGGCGTTCCGGGTGCGCGCCTGAGCGAGCGGCCCTCGATCGGGGAAGCCGTCAGCATGAACTTGAATTCGTCCATGCCGATTTCCTCGCGCAGGCGCAGTGCCTCGGCGACGCATTCGTCAGAGTCGTTCCAGTTGAACATGAGATAGCGCCAATGCACCGTCGGCTTCGCTTTGCCGGCGTGCCGTTTGGCCTCAACCAGGCGCCGCATTCCGATCATCGCTTTCTCGAACGATCCGGCCTTGTGATAGCGGCCGTATGTTTTCTGATCGATGCCTCCGATCGTGAAGCATATCCAGTCGATGAGACCTTCTTCCACGATCCGCTCAGCCATACCTTCGCGCGCCAACAGGATTCCATTGGTGCTGGTCGTCACCAAAACACGTGGGTTCACCTTCTTCGCATAGGCAAGCATATCCAACGCTTTTGGATGCGCGAATGGCTCTCCGTAGTTGTAGAAGAGCAGGCGCTTGATATGCGGGCCCACCTCGTCGATCAGCTTGGTGTAAAGCGGCCACGCCATAAAATCCTCGCGGCGCAAATGGAACGCCGCATCGTTGGCGATGTTGCAGGTCTCATTCGTGCACCGAATATTGCATTTGATAGTCGGCTCGAGGATCAGCCTTCTCGGATAGGGGCTGCTCGGTGTCCGGTTGTGCTCTTCCGCATCCTGCATGCTGCTGTACATGGTGCATTTGAAGCACTTCTTGCCCGAAGCCAGCTCTGTGCGCCGTTTTGCGATTTGGGCTCCGGCGAAGATTTCGCGAAGGGACTGCGATTTCAGACTTCCGTGGTTGCGCAGTTTGAAGGGATCGTCGAGCCCACAGGTAACAGTGCCGTCGCAAAGCACGGTGACGGTATGCCATAGCCAATCGCAATACAGCGGTGCCGGGCTTTGATCGGCGTTGGTCGAGGCGCTCACACTAGGCTCCTTCTCGAGAGCCGCATTCTGCCAGACCGTGTGGACCTTGTGTAGTGCAGTAAAACCTGCGTCGCGTGCTTAAACCTGTCCGCGACTGCCCCGCGACATGCCTTTCGCCTTAACCGCGGACACGTCCGCAGTTCGGTAGGGATTGGGCGTGGCAGACACGCCGTCCATACACACCATCACGCCCAGTTCGCGGTTATCGTGGCTGTCGGCGTGCCGGACAGGCGAAAAGATCTGGTCCACTTCCAGCGCAATCTGCACTTCGTCGTGGAATTCGACCGGAACCGAAATCAGATTATCGCCCCATTTTCCGGTGCCGACATTGGCCGTCATTTCCTGCTGCCATGGCAGGCGCAGCTTCACCGCCTGCTGCGGCGCGACCGGGTTCATCGTTCGCGCGAGGCGCAAATTCACCTGCCCATCGACAGGCTTTAGAGAGACGCGCGCGTTTCGCCCTGTCCAGCTGAACGGGCCGAGCCGCGGACTGTTCTCGAGCGACCAGAGACCGGCTTCCTGATACGGATCCGCGCTGTAGTCCTCCTGAAATGCCAGCCACTTCTTGATCGCCTCAAAGCCGGTTGTTCCCGGTGCGCGCCGGAGAGACCGGCCCTCAATCGGTGATGCGGTCAACATGAATTTGAATTCGTCGACGCCGACTTCCTCACGCAGACGCAGCGCCTCCGCAACGTGCTCATCCGAGTCGTTCCAGTTGAACATCAGATAACGCCAATGCACCAACGGAGCCGTTTTGCCGGCGCGCTGTTTCGCTTCAACCAGGCGCCGCATTCCGGTCATCGCTTTTTCGAACGACCCGGCTTTGTGATAGCGAACATAGGTTTCCTGATCGACGCCGCCAATCGTGAAGCAGATCGCATCGAGAAGGCCTTCCTCGACGATCCTCTCCGCGATGCCGTCGCGTGCCAGCAGGATGCCATTGGTGCTGGTTGCGATACGGATGCGCGGGTTCACCTTCTTAGCATAGGCAAGCATGTCGATCGCCTTCGGGTGCGCGAAGGACTCGCCGTAATTGTAGAAGACTAGCTCCTTGAGATGCGGTCCGGCTTCGTCCATGAGCTTGGTGTAAAGCGGCCAGGACATGAAATCTTCACGGCGCAGGTGGAAAGCCGCGTCGTTTGCGATGTTGCACGTTTCGTTGATGCACCGGATGTTGCACTTGATCGTGGGCTCGAGCATCAGCTTTTTGGGGTAGGGGCCGCTCGGCGTTAGCGCGAGCGCGTCTTTGCCTTCGGCGTTCTCGTGCAGGGCGCATTTGTGGCACTTCTTGCCGGCAAGCAGGTCCTCGCGCCGCTTCTCGATCAGGGCGCCCGCGAATATTTCGCGCAGCGACGACGACTTCAAGGTTCCATGATTGCGCGTCTTGAACGGATCGGAGCATCCGCACGTCACCGTTCCATCGCAAAGAACGGTCACCGAATGCCACAGCCACTCACAATAAAGGGCGGGCAGACGCGGGGGCTGACTTTGTTCGGTGTTGGCGGAGGCACTCACACTTGGCATCCCTCGCGTTACGCGTTGCAGTCTGTCAGATAGCTCGAAACTTGGGTAGGTCTCGCCGCCTGCATTCGCCGCAGGATCAGCACCCAAATTCGCGGGATATCTTGGAATTTCTCCTATTTGCGCCGCCCTGACGCACAAGTGCATCATCGTCGTGTGGAACATCGGCTTTCGTTTTGCAGCCCATCCAGTCCGCCTCCTCGATGAGCATCGTGCTCATGAAATCGAGACGGGCTTTGATGTCGTCCTCACGGCAGACATAAAACCATTTGACCCCTATGCCGCAGACACGAAAGTCGCGCCCCTTTGTAGGAGGGCGAAAATCAGCAACAACATTGGAGGTGAACGTCAACACCACTTGCCGCTTCCGGTCGGGCTCTGGTCTCAGGGTGATCGCAACAATTCGTTCCTCGTCACCCCGAAGCGGAACGATAACGCGCTGACCGTCGGACGTGTGGATTGCACCGGTACCATCGCGTCCCTGCACACCTCTCACGCCGAGATAGAGGAATATCTTTGCATCGCTTGAATCCTGGACGACGAAAGCAAGCGTTGCAGGCCCTTTGTCACGGATCCAGCAACCCCACGGCTCCGGCCACCACCAGCCCTCGCCGTTCCGGAAAACTTCGCCGCGGCGCGCGGTTTGACCGCGCGCATTCTGCATTTCTCCTGCCAGACTATAGAACACGCCCGTCTCGGCGGAGACTGGAAAGACGCTGCCATGAGCGTCCTTGCGCATCGTCCGCACTGGTATCTTGTCGTTCCAGTCTCGCAGGCAGCTGATGATGCCGGCGCATATCTCATGCCATTTGCGGGGACGGAATTCGGCTGCGATCTTGCGCTCACGAGCGAGCCGGTTGCCGGTGTCGAACACGATGCGCTCGACTGATTCAAGAAATGAGCGTTCCGAGTGCAAATCGAAGTATTCGGCGAAGTCGCCGCCAGCCTCCGGTAGCGAAGCGACACGCGAAATGATTGGCACTTTCCCAAAGCAGAGCGATTCAGTGACCGGCAAGCCCCATCCCTCGTAAAGACTTGGGTAAAGCGTGCAAATGCACGCCTCGTAGAGCTTGCTCAGCACCGCATCGGAGATGTTTGAAAGGATCAGAACCTGACGCTGGAGATCCTCGCTCGCACGAAGTCGCGCGTGCGCTTCTGAGTTCAGCCAGCCTCGCTGGCCAACGCAAACCAGCTTTGGGCAATTCTCCGCGCCATGACGCCGCAAGAGTTTGAGCCAGGCCGTGAAGGCCAGCGCGTGGTTCTTTCGTGGTTCGATCGTCGACACGAAAAGCACGAAGCCTTCGCGCTCAAGGCCCAGATCTCTAAGCGCGCTGTCCGTGTCATCTTCGAGTTCTTGACCGGACGCGGTTGGAGCCGTGCGGAAATCTGCGTCGAGCGTAATGACCGCGGTTTCTCGTTCCGCATCGGCCTTGCGCGCCGCGATTCGCAGATCCGCGAGCGTGTTCTGTGAATTGACCAAGAAGAAATCGGCATGCGCGAAGACGCTGTCGAGCCATTCGTCGAAATTGTTACGGAGCTCGGCGACGCAAAGCTCCGGCATCGCCATCGGGATCAGATCGTGGATGAAGGGTACATACAAGATTCCGAATCGGACCTTGGCGAAGCGTACGCCGACGAAATAATTCTGGAGCCACCACGAGCTGCCAAGATTGAGAAGGATGCTGCTAAACGCAAACTGGAACGGGACGCCCTTCGTGACAATGGTCTCCAGGCTTTCAGCGAGGTTGTCCCAATCGCGGTCGCTGAAATCACCAACGCTTAATGCGCTCAATGTTGCGAATAATTCGCGCGGAATCTCTACCCAGTAATTCGATTCTTTTGTGAAACAAGCAATCGAGAAGTCAAAACTCGCATCGTTGATAGCGTGGTGTACGACTTCGATCTGCACACGCTGGATTCCCGTTGGTAGCCGGGCGCTGCGAAAATAATTGACCACGTCGCTGACATCAAACACGACATGGAATGGATACACGGAAACCACCACGTTGAAGGAGGACTGTAGATTTACCCACGCGTCATTGATGCGACCATGCGGCTGATGGTTATAGGTTCCTTTTTATAAATTTGATCAACCAGCACTACCGCCCGGCGCAATCCTAATGTGCACAATCGTTTATTTCTAGTGGCGTCTCGTTATTGTATCTACACGTGATCCCATCACTCTGGCATAATACCATGGCCAAGGCGTTCCCGGACCGCCACGCGGACGTATGAAATACTCTCCCTGCGAGTTTAGAGAGACAGATGGGCACACGCTTTGTCATCTTGGCCATGGCGCGGTCGGGCTCAAGCTATCTGTGCGAGCGCCTCAGGGCCCAGCCTGATATCTGGTGTCACCACGAAGTTTTTCATCCGAACAAGGTCAAGCTGGAGACTCCGTTTGGGGAAGATAAGCGCGACAGGAAGGTCAGGCGGGAGCTCGCAGTGTTGCGGGAATTCGACCGAGAAGCTTTTATCGGGAGGGTCTTCGACCTTTCTTTCGGCCGTGCCCATGTCGGATTCAAGGTTCTTCATAATCAGGGACGCGGAGAGGCGCTCAGAATCCTCGACGATCCTTCGCTCACGCCGATCGTTCTCATGCGCGCCAACGTTCTTGCGATTTATTCGTCGTATCTGGCGGCAAGGCAGTCGGGAGCCTGGGCTGCAAAGAAGATGGTGGTGACGAAGCGGGAGCTTGTTCTCTTCGATGAAGCGGAATTCCGCGTCCGGCATGACCGATATATCTCGTTTTACGGCAGCCTGTTCGATCGGCTGAATAAGATCGGCCGAAACGCCCATCTCATCCGCTATGACGAACTAAACATTTCTTCGCGTATTTCCATGCTGTTGCGTTATCTGGGCGCCGGAACGGACGTCGTGCCTCTGGAGAACAGAGACGTGCGGGGTGCTCCTAATATCGTCTCCAGATTTTCGAACCCCGATACCGTCCAGGCGTTCTTAAGAGATCGCGGGCTGATGCACTGGGCTTATGAAGGCGACGCATCATTCGAGCCGCTGCCTTAAGGGGTGTTCAGGGCTGGTATAATATCGTTTGGCTACCGATGACGCGACTGCGAGTGGGATTTTTGGTCAGCATGAAGAAGCAACATACTAAGAATGAAAAAACGAGCGAGCTCTCAAACCAGGAGTTCCTGCGCGCGAGTAACATTCGCGTGGAGATCGATTACGATATTGAAGGCAATTTCGACTTGGTCGTTAAGCTCATCAACGGTGCCGACCAACTCAACTATACCAGTAGCCGCCTCGATACCCGGAAGCAGATAAGCGAATTTCGTGAGGGCCTTAAGGAATTCGGCTATTACGTGGGATGTGTGCGTGTCCGCGATGACCATGCGGACTATGGGTTGGTCGGGTTCTTCCAGATCCGACAGAAGGCGATGGATCGGCGGCTGATTCACTTCGTTTTTTCGTGCCGCATTATGAATATGGGCGTCGAACAATATATTTATCGGCTTCTGGGTCGCCCGGAGCATGAGGTGGTATCGCCCGGCTCGTTCGCAATCGACGAGACGATCGTTCCCGATTGGATCAACTCGGGTTTGGCCGACGGAGCTGTTTTTGGCGCGCGCGGCGGCAAAGTCGTTCTTCTGGGAGGCTGCGACCTCTTGCAGGTGGGCAGCTACTGCGGCACGGACCGGCTGGAATTCGTCAATCGCGCGGACGGAGACGCAAAGGTGCGCTACGACGATTTCGGCTTTTTGCTCAGCAGCCGGACGGCGCTTCCCGGCTGCGACGCGATCCGCGCGGTGCCAAGCTGGAAAAGCGAGGACGCGCTTCGGTTCGATGCCGGCCTATCCCAAGCGAACTTGGTCATTCTGTCCCTGTTGCAGGCCGTAAACGGTGTGTACTACGACGCTGGCAACGGCGTCTGGCTCCGGTTGCCGGAAAAAAATATACGGCGCATGCGCAAACGCGATCCAGAATGGTTCGATGCGAATTTCCGGGCTCTGGAACTCGACTTTGAGGCGCGCATCAAACTGAATGTGGAAGCGCTCGATGCGGTTGCGCAGCGCGTCTCCGGGGGTTGCAGTGTCTTCGTTGTGGGCGGTTATACCGGAGGCGAATTCAAAGAGAATATTTTGTCGAAGAGGCGTGCTTATAACGAAAGCGTGCGAGGATTCTGCGCCTCTCGCCCGAACCAGTTCAGCTATGTCGATTTGGACGCGCTGATTTCGCCGGAGGATGCGATCGGCCATATGCATTTCATCCGGGAGACCTATTTCACGTTGGCGCGCCATATCTTGGACACGGCGGAAAAGCTCAAAGCGAGCCTGTAACGCATATCAATCGTCCGCGGCATGCGGCATATACGAGGAATTCCTAAACGATGTCAGTCGGCCCCGACTTTATCTGCATAGGCATGCAAAAGGCCGGTACACGCTGGCTCTTCGATCAACTTCAGTATCATCCTGATTTCTGGATGCCCCCGACAAAGGAAATCCATTATCTGGATCGTGCCGTGCCGCAACTTAAGAACGTTCTGACCTTGCTCCCAAGGGCGCGTAAAGGCCGCAAAAATCTGCAAGAAGGGTTTCACCATCGCCGACCGTGGGACGAGCGCGACCTTGAGTTCCTGGAAGACGCGGCGAAACTTGCCGGACAACCGCTGAACTTCGACGCCTATGCAGCCCTGTTCCGCTTCAAACAGGACCGCCTGTCGGGTGACGTCACGCCAGGCTACAGTGGACTTGAGCGCGATATCATCAAACGGATCGCATCGCATTTCCCTGATGTGCGCATCGTCTTCCTGATCCGCGAGCCCGTTTCTCGCGCCTGGTCGCAAATCTGCATGGCGAACCGCAACGGGAAGTTCGACATCGATCTTCTGCAGGACACCGCGAAATTCGCCGAATATCTCGACAGGAACCAGTTGATTCACAAAGTCGGCTTTCCCGCGAAAATCGCGGAGCCCTGGGCCGAGTTCGCGCCATCCGTCCGGTTCCAGCATTTCTTCTTCGACGACATTGTCGAGCAACCAGCCGATGTGCGCCGTCGGATTCTCGAATTCATCGGGGCGAATCCGGAAAAGAAGAGCGGAGATATTCCGCCCAATCACAATAGGAAGTCGCAGGCCGCGAAGATGAACCTGACCGACGACATCAAGGCGGTGCTGGTCGAGTTCTTCGCCGAAGAAATTCGTGCCTGTTCAAAACGCTTCGGTGGCCACGCGATCACTTGGGCGTCAAATTACGGGATTGCTATCTAACTCGCTCGAAAGTGCGTTCACAGCCAGCCGGTCTGCTGCCACCGTCCAAGTCTCCTTGTATGGGAACTGAGGCCGTCATTTCAAAGGTATATAGCGGCCTGCGGTGCTCGCGGGAGGCTTTTACAAAATCGCGCCTTTGCTCTCTGGGCCAATTTTTTGGTGACACATTCGGCGCCGCGCGCGTCGAAAGCGCGCGATAGCAATGTGCAGACCGCCGATCCAATTTGCTCGAATCTAAAAGCCGAGAACGTGGCGCTGCTCTGACCATTCGATGGGTAGCGGCACAATCGATCGGAAACGCTGCAATGACAGGTCGACCGGTTGGCGACCTTCGAGAATAGCTTCGGTGATATCCGGTGCGAGCAGCGCCAAGGGCAAAAGCGACGTGATGTAAGTGCGCTGGACTTTTTCAGCACGGGCGAGTGCTCCCATGGTTTGCACCTCTCCGCTCTTCAGCATCTCGAACCAGCGATGCGCTTTCGCGACTGCCGCTATAAGAACGGGATCGTGATTGAGCGCGGGCGTCTGCGCAGCGATGATCAATCGCTTTTCCTGACCGACGCGTCGCAGATTTACTGGAATCCTAAGTTCGATAGAAGCTGCGCTGCTGTCGGCGCCTTTGTCGGTCAAAACGTCGATCTGCTCGGCAATTTTGCGTCGGTCCAGCAGGACAGTGAGTTCGCTGTTGCTCACAACCACACGGGTGACGAATTTGTGCATCAGCTCCGACTGCTTGTTGGCACCAACCGTACCGAGGTCTTTCGCGAGCGCTCTGGCCTGACGAGTGATGTGGGTTCTCTGCGTTGGCGGTGTGTGGGGCGCGATCAGATCTGCGTCTATTCTTTGGACGTCGCGGAGGTAGGTGCCAATCGCAGACGAGACGTGGCCTTCGAGTTCCTGGGCGGGGACACGCAATCCGGATTTGTCGTTAGGACGGCGTCCCGCGAAATGACCGGTGACAAGATTGTGCGAGACATAATACCGGTAGCGCTTGCCGCTCTTGACGGCGTGCGATGGCGTCATGCGATTGCCGGCTTCATCGAACAACAGGCCCGTCAGGGAACTCGGCTCCTTTGATGTCTCCCCTGATCGGCGTGCAATCGTATTGCTGGCAAGCTGGGAATGAACCCTGTTCCAAAGATCGGCCGTGATGATCGCAGGATGGTCGCCCGTGAAGACGTTGCCCTTATGGCGCACTAAGCCACGATAGGTAGGATTGCTTAGTAGGGCACTGAGGTGACCCACGCGGAAGGGCAACCCACCGGCCTCGGCACCCTTGATGGTCCGATGCTTGGTACGGAGGCGCAACCGATCGACCTCGGTTTTGAGCTTCCTCAACGTCCCCAGTTCTGCATAAAGCCGGAAGATCGTATTCACCACAGCCGCTTCCGCATGATTGATGACGAGCTTGTGATCCTTCAGATCGTATCCCAGCGGGATGCTGCCTCCCATCCACATACCCTTCTTTTTGGATGCAGCGATCTTGTCGCGAATGCGCTCGCCTGTGACCTCCCGCTCGAACTGGGCGAACGACAACAGAACGTTCAGGGTCAACCGGCCCATCGACGTCGTTGTATTGAAAGACTGCGTCACCGATACGAACGAAACCTTGTGAGCATCGAATGTCTCGACGATCTTGGCGAAGTCGAACAGCGAGCGTGTGAGCCGGTCAATCTTATAGACCACAACGACATCGACATTACCTTCTTTGATGTCGGCCAGCAGCTGCTGCAGCGCGGGTCGCACCATGGAGCCGCCGGAGAATCCGCCGTCGTCGTATTGCGTATGCACGACACTCCAGCCTTCATGGCGCTGGCTGGCAATATAGGACTCGCAGGCCTCCCGCTGAGCATGGAGCGAATTGAATGGTTGTTCGAGCCCTTCCTCCGAGGATTTGCGCGTGTACACCGCGCAACGTATCTGGTCCGCTTTAGCCATGGTCCGTCTCACCTGTCGATCGTGTCGGTCGGCTTGAGCTGGACGTCGCCGATGCAGACGCCCGTCGACGTGGCATCGGTAGTTGCTGAGACGATTCCGTGCCGAAAAAGCGAGGTCCCGACCAACGCGTGCCTGTAATCGCCCGGGCAATCTCCGAGAGGGATCGGTAGCGCTTCTGCGACCAGACATAGCCATCGTCATGGATGGTGACTTCGTGGACTTTGCCCTTCCAGACCCGCACCAGCTTCGTTCCGGCTTTGAAGGCCCCCGGCGTAGTGCCTCTGATCGAGCCGCGCTCACTCAACTCGTCCGCAAGGCGCGCGAGTTTACGCCGTGTGGATTTGCTGAGCGCTCCACACGCCTCTTCTTGAAGGCCATAAGCGACGGCGCGGATCAGAAAATCCTTGATGGTATCGGGTAAAAAAATCCAATATAATCAATGTGAGCGAATCCTTCCGCCCCAGCCATCCTACACTGCTTCGTGTCCGTCGCCGTCGCTCCGAACGGGCTGGCTCACGTCAGCTCAAATCTCGAATTGGCCGATCGCTTCGTTCAGGGGCTTGTTGCGTCCGAGCACGATTTTCGCGATGCAGCCCGATGCGACGACGACGGAGAACGCGCACAGGCTTTGAAGCTGGATTGCGTGTGTGCCGCCGACATAAAGACTGGCCACCACGCCGGCGGCGCCCGTCCAGAGAAGCGCGATACAGGAAAGTTCTGCGAAGGTGTGTTTCATCTGTTTCCCTTGCTGGCCTGTGGGCGGTCCCCACTCTATTTGAGTAAAATTTGATCTTTGCGCATTGCCAAAGTGTAAATCGATACCGGAGCATTTTAGGGTATCGGCAAGATATTCTCCCTGTCGGAGAATTTCTCTCGATGCATTCGCGCGCGCATTTACCTAGTGCAACGCGTCTCGCGGATAGAGATTGAGCGTAATCGCGGTTTCCGCCGGATAATTGCCGGCGGGAAGGTTAATCGGCGACGCGAGCAGGATCGCGTTGCGTGCGCTCATGGCGATCTGGCGGAACGCGGCGTCGGTGGCATAACGATGCTTGTCGATGATCTCGGCGCTCGCAATCGTGCCGTTGGCTTTCATCACCACATGCAGGCCGACGACGATGGAGCGGGCGCCGCTCGCGCCGAGATCGAGATTCCAGCGGCGCAGGATCTGCGC
>Ga0105240_10009668_pt1 | contig 13628 bp, 17 predicted proteins | sample KBSC54metaG_FD_80426 | JGI IMG/M metagenome (GOLD analysis project Ga0105240, IMG submission 80426) | Corn rhizosphere microbial communities from Kellogg Biological Station, Michigan, USA - KBS C5-4 metaG | ecosystem: Host-associated > Plants > Roots > Rhizosphere > Soil | place: Michigan, USA... | reverse complement strand
TGCCGCAATGCGCGATTTTTATGGCCTTTTTTGGTTCCTCTGCACAAAAAGCCGCATAAAATGCGGTTAATCTGATGTTTTTCCACAGCTTCGAGTATTAAGATAAACACGCATTCCGACAAGAAATCATTTCGCACCTAAGAGGAGGATTCATGGCAGCAGGACTGACCAAGACACAACTCATCCGTCATTTGGCGGAGAAGACGGAATTGAACAACAAAACCGCGGCCGCATTTCTGGAGCATTTGGCCGACACCGCGATTAAGGAAACCAAGAAGAGCGGCGTATTTGTTGTTCCCGGCCTGGGACGCCTGGTGAAGGCGCACCGCAAAGCCCGCATGGGACGCAACCCGCAGACCGGCGAACCGATCCAAATTAAGGCGAAGACGGTAGTGAAGTTCCGCGTGGCCAAAGCCGCAAAAGACGCCATCGCACCCAAGAAGTAGAGTTCCTGCTCTAAGAGAAAAGCCGGCCTAGCGCCGGCTTTTTGTTTTGCCGCACCTTTATTTCCCGTATTCGTTTTTTACCACTTCGCCGCTTTTCATCACGAACTTCACGTGTTGCAAGGTCGCGATATCTTGCAAAGGATCGCCATCGACGGCGATGATGTCGGCCCACTTGCCCGGTTGCACGGTGCCGATCTTGTCCGACCAGCCAAGCAGATCGGCGTCGTTGATGGTGGCAGTTTGAATGGCTTGCAGGGGACTCATGCCCAGGCTCACATACACTGCCAGCTCATGCGCGTTTAATCCGTGCGGATAGACTGCGGCATCGGTTCCCATCCCGATCTTGACCCCTGCCTCGAATGCTTTCTTAGCATTCCCTTTACCTGTTTGCGAGACCAAATCCATCTTCTTCTTGGCGTAATCGGGAAGATTGGCTTCAACCGCGTGCTCTCGCTGCCAATCGACGAGATAGAGAGTGGGAACCAGATAGGTGCCATTCTTCTTTAGCGTAGCGATTGCAGCGTCATTCATCAGATGACCGTGCTCAACGGAATCCACGCCGGCTTCCGAAGCCCAAATCACACCCTGCGCACCATGCGCGTGTGCGGCGACCTTTCTGCCCAATCGATGCGCGTCCGCAACAATGGCTTTCATCTCTTCAATGGTGTATTGCGAAGCATTGGGATCATCGCCTCTGGAGAGCACGCCGCCGGTGGCGCATACTTTGATGAGATCTGCCCCATATTTTATGACCTCACGAACCTTGTGCTGCACCTGCTCGACGCCGTCCGCTACACCACCCTCAGTGGCGTGAAACTCAAAGGGCAGCAGATCGTTATCGCAGTGGCCGCCGGTGATGCCCAGTGGCGGACCGCTCACCAGCATGTGCGGGCCGAGTACGTCCCTAGCATTGATTGCATCGCGCAGCGCGACATCGGCGTAACCAGTGGCGCCGACGTTGCGGACAGTCGTAATGCCTGCCTCAAGTGTCACCCGCGCATTGTGTGCGCCAATCAAGGCCTCGCGCGGAACTGAGATCGCCAAAGTTTCGTAACCAAAATGTGGATTGAAAGTCAGGTGCGTGTGGGCGTCGATGAGGCCAGGCAGGACGGTTGCGTTGGGTAAGTCGATGACCTCGTCGCCTGCAGAAGATTGAGCCGCCGATGCTGGGCCGACGCTGACAATCTTGTCGCCTTGGACGACGATGGCCTGGTTGGTTTCGATCTTTCCAGTCTTAACATCAAGCAATTTTCCAGCGTGAATAACCGTTCGCTTGCCCGGGGTCTGGGCCGGTGCCGCGGCAACCAGCACGAGTAGGATGACAATCAACAGCCACAGTCTCATTGCGAAATTTTTCATCGTTTCTTTTTCCTTTGCGATTTTGTTGACGACCTCTTCCGCGGCGTGGTCGCAGTGATCATGGCTTCTGCTTCAATTTCCACTAGCATATCTGGCGAGACCAGCGCAGTAATTCCTAGCATCGCAGTCGCGGGACGTATCTTGCTGAAGAATTCGCCGTGCGCCCTTCCTACTTTCTCCCAATTGGCCATATCAGTTACATACATTCTGGTGCGGACCACGTCGCACAGACTCGCCCCGGCTTTCTGCAGCGCCGATTCTATATTCTTCAGAGTTTGCACAGTCTGCGCATAGGCGTCACCGACAATGATTTTTCCGTCCGGTCCGGTCGCAGTAGTTCCCGAGACGTAAACATTGTTGCCTATACGCACCGCGCGCGAGTAGCCGACCACAGGCTCCCAGGGCATGCCGCTGGAAATATTTGTTCGTTTCATAAGGGTGCTCAATGGAATTGCTCGTGCGTGGACCAGATGCCCGATTATTGACAGCCGAAAATTGTAATCGAAAGCCGCAGGGCCGTGAGGACGGCATGTGCCCGCATCTCGTTCAGGGGAGCCATTAGCAGCCGCTACTCACGAGTGACAGCAACTTCGACCGCCGAAACACCCCATCGATACACGGGTTTGTAACTAGTAAGGAACGCGCGGTAGTTCCTATGGCGGAAGTTACTTGCTTTCGAATGTTTAATGCGGTATTCAAGGCAGAATGCGAATTTGAAGCGCATCCAAAGTAATGTAGACCGAGGTGGAAAAATGATTTCGGACGATCATCCGCTGCAGAAGCTTTTTCTCGAAATGGTGGGTCGGCATTATGCCCACGAGATCGGGATTCGGGATTCCGAAGTTGTAGGCTATGTCGCCCACCTCATGGCTGAATTTTGCGATGCCGAGCAGTTATTCAAAGTACGTAATGAAGCCGGCAAGCCATTGACCGATGTGGGCGAGATGCTGGTGGAATCGAACCCGATATTCGGGCCAGCCCCCTCCTTCGATCGCGAGCGTCAGGTACGGAAGCACATCGGCGACTACACTCTCTTCTTCACCGGCATGTTTCCGGAGAGTATTAATCATTTCCGGTTGCGGCGCAATCGCCTGGAAAGCCTTATCGATTGGGTAAAAGCCGGCAAAGAGAGTTATTACATCGTTTCTAAATTCGATTATTTCGAATACACCAAAGTTGCGCCATTGTTCGAGCGGTTGTCTGATCATTTTGAGCAATGCGTGTACGGATTGAATTGCGTGAAGAACGAATTGCAGGAAATGCAGCACCCGATTGTGCGGCGTACCAACGAATTGTTGATGTAGACGGGTTTAGTTGTGGACTTGGGGCTTTTGATTTTGCACTAAGTTCGACGATAAAAACTCAGTGCCGCATCACCCTGCTGCAGCTTGCGGATTCTTTGAAGTTCCCCGCATTTTTCAGCGAGATCGTTTTTCTTTTCGTGCTCTGCAACCACCAGAGCTTTTTCAGCGATTGCCGAGTTTCCCAATGCCTCCAGCGTTTTCTGGTACGCATCTCGCAGTGCATACGGCGGATCGAGAAAAATGAAATCCGGTCGGAGCTGCTGTCGATCGAAAGCTGAGATTGCTCGCTCCGATTTCTGTTGAAGAACCTGAAACGAGCCGCTGACTCCTAATGGCTGTAGATTCTGCCGAATCAGTTCGACGGCGTCCTTCGAAGAATCGACAAAATAAACCATAGCCGCGCCGCGGCTGAGAGCTTCAATCCCCACCGCACCGGTTCCAGCAAACAAGTCCAGCCACACCGAGCCTTCGAGCGCAGAAGGATTTCCCGGAGTGAGCACGTTAAAGAATGTCTCACGCAGACGGTCTGAAGTTGGCCTTATTTCGTCTCCCTTCAAAGAGGCCAACCGGCGGCTGCGAAATTTTCCAGCAATGATTCGCATAACGTTTATCCGGGTCCGACATTGCAGTCTGCGCTCAGGTGTTGAAGTCTCCTGTAACGCGATCCCGCAACGCGGCGTCTAACCGTATAAGATTAAAGAATACAGATGCGGACCTGGTCCATTCACGCGGGGCGAATTTTCGGAGTCGAAATCCGAATTCATCTTTCGTTCCTCTTGCTGCTGGTTTTTGTCTGGGGAAACGAGCAGCTGGTGCGAAATACTATCAGCCCATGGCGCGGTACCGCATTGCTGGCCATTGTGTTCGGCTCAGTCGCGTTGCATGAGTTGGGGCATGCGCTGGTCGGCCGCCATGCCGGAGTGCCTCCCAAAGGCATTATTCTTTTTCCGATTGGCGGAGTCACAATTTTCGATGAGGCCCAGCCTGAAGTCCCAATCAATTGGAAACGCGACGCGCGCATTGCGGCGGCCGGCCCAATCATTAATTTCCTGATCGCCGGAATGGCTGCCGTGGTGCTTCGCGTGGCGCTGCCCCACGACCGTTTGTGGACCGACCCATACGTCACCTCTCTGAACCTGCCGCACAGTCTGGTCTGGGCCAACCTGTGGCTGGGGATTTTCAACCTGTTGCCCGCATATCCCATGGACGGGGGAAGAGTGCTGCGCGCGGTGTTCTCTCGCACCATGGATCCGGTCAGCGCGACCCGCCGCGCAGTCAGCATAGGCCGGGGATTCGCCATTGCCTTCATGTTTGCAGGCTGGTGGAATTACTGGTTTTCGATCATTGGCATTTTTCTTTTCATCGCGGCGCAGATTGAAGATCGCTCAGCAGTGTTTCGCTCAGTGCTGGAAACCGTACGGCTCGAAGACATTATGCTTACGGACTTTGCCACGCTCTCGCCCGCGGACACGCTGGAAGATGCGCTAGATAAAGCGGTGCACTCTTTGCAAGACGACTTCCCGGTCATCCGTGGCGCAGATATGGTGGGCGTTGTTTCGCGGCAGAAGATCCTGCAAACTCTGCGAAGGGAGGGCAATGGTTACGTGCAGGCCGTGATGAATCGTCTTTTCGACGTGGCGCAGAAAAGCGAGTCTTTGTCTTCGGCTTTCCGGAAACTCAGTGCCCGTAATCTGAGCATCATTCCAATTGTGGAGAACCAGCAATTGGTCGGAATCGTGACGTTACAGAACCTGATGCATTCCATGGCCCTGCTGGCTGAGACCCGGAAGCTGCGCAAAGCGGCCCTCGAATCCTAACCTGTAGCAAAAATCAGAAATTGAAAACGATTCCGATTGAGGGCTCAGCCATGTGGCCCTTGGAGCCCGTGAAAAATTGCGTTACGTGGAAATTGGGTTCTTTGTAAATCAGCCCTCGGTATTGCAGCCGTAGCCCGATGCGTTTCCAAACGCGATAATCCACTCCTCCGCCGTACAGAAAAGCCATCGAGGTCTGCTGGGCAGCGGCAAAGGGAGAGGCGTTGCCATTAATGTATTGATTACTGGGATAAAAACGTAAAGCCCCGCCTCCCGCGAGTAGAAATGGCTCTATTTTTTCAAAATGAAACGGGCTCAATACGTAAGCGCCGGTGAATTCAGTGACGCTGGTCTGGGCCCGATAATCGTTGGTGCCTAAAATAAAAATCTGGGAATTGTCGGTGCGGGCGCCAGTTACTTCAATGCCGTTCATCCGGTTAAAGCGAACACGAAAGGTGCCGAGAATCTCTCCGGAATTCGTGGGCGAAACGGTGACTCCGCTAGTAGCACTGGTTGAAGTCTTATTGAAAACCGCACCCCATCCTAAGCTGACATTAAAATGGCCGACATCCTCTCGTGCGGAAGCAAAGGAAACGCACAAAAAAGCTAGGATCACTGCGGATAACGCTTTTTTCAACATTCATTTCCTTTCGCGTTACGCAATAACTTATTCAAGGCGAATTGCTTTAGCTTGGTGAATGGCGGGTATGCCGCGCAACTCAGAAACCACTGCTTCCGGCACGTTGCCATCCACCTGAACGACCGCAATGGCTTCGAGCGGCTGGCCAGGTTGCGGTTCACCGCTTCTGCGGCCCAGCGAAAAATTCGCAATGTTGATGCCGTGCTTGCCGAGAATCGTACCTACTTTTCCAATCACGCCGGGAACGTCCTCATTGCGCAGGTAAATTAAATTTTTCCCCAGCGGCGCCTCGGCATCGATGTCATCCACGTGCAACAGCCGCAACGCGTTCTCCCTGAGCACGGCTCCCTTGGCGATATGAGTTTCTTTTTGCGTGCGGATCTCGATTGAAAGAACGCTGCCGGCGCCGCCGGTTGAAGCTTTGGGCTTGCGCTCTTCGTGAACCCGCAGGCCGCGCGATGATGCCAAGCTAGCCGCGTTGACCAGGTTAGCAGTTTCATCCACTGCCACATTCAGAATGCCCTTGATGGCGGCGTTGCGGATCAGTTCAGTCTTCCACTCGGTGATGTGGCCGGTGTAAGCGATGGAAATATCCTCAACCCCGCTGCCGCTGATCTGCGCCAGAAACGACCCCAACCTTTCGGCCAGCACGATGTAGGGTTTCATCAGAACGTATTCATCATGCGAGACCGATGGCACATTCACAGCATTCTGAATCACGCCGTGCTTCAGATATTCTTTGACCTGCATTGCGATCTGCTGACCAACGGCTTCCTGGGCTTCATTCGTTGAACCAGCAATGTGGGGCGTCAGGATCACGTTTTCCATTTTCTGCAGCGGCGAGTCCTTCAATGGCTCCTTCACGAAAACATCCAAAGCGGCCGCGCCGACTTGACCTTCTTTGAGCGCGGAAACCAGGGCGGCCTCGTCGACCAATTCGCCGCGCGCGCAATTAACCAGCCGCACGCCTTTTTTCATCTTCTTCAGAGATTCGGCGTTGATCATGTTCTCGGTTTGCGGAGTCAGTCCAACGTGGAGACTTAAATAGTCTGATGCGCCATACAGCTCATCGAGTGACGCCAGGCGAATACCGCCATCTTTCGCGATGCTCGGCGAAACGAAGGGATCGTGTCCGACAATCTCCATGCCGAAGGCCCGGGCACGTTTTGCGACCTCGAGCCCAATCTTCCCCAGCCCGACGATGCCGAGAGTTTTGCCACGAAGCTCCGTGCCCTGGAGCGATTTCTTTTCCCACTTTCCGGCATGCATGAGCTCGTTGGCGCGAGGGATGAAACGCCCCATGCTGAGCATCAGCCCAATCGTGATTTCCGCTACGGCCACCGCGTTCGCGCCCGGCGTATTCATAACCGCGATTCCCTGACGGGTAGCAGGTTCGAGCTCAATGTTGTCCACCCCAACTCCGGCCCGGCCGATTACGCGCAGTTTCGAGGCATTGGCCAGCAGGGCAGCATCCACCTGCACTGCCGAGCGCACCAGCAATGCGTCCGCCGTCTCTAGTTCTTTCGCCAGGCTGCCGTTCAATTGGTCGGGTGTAATGACCGTCCAATCGGGTTCGCGCAACAAATTCACCGCCGACGAGGACATTTTTTCCGCAATCACAATTTTCATGTCAATGATTCCTTTACAAGAAAGTTACAGCCTTCAGACACTCCACGGTACTGCATTTCCTACACTCAGTTCAGTTCGCAAGCACATCCCTGGAGAAAAATTATGAAGCTACTAATGGTTGTTTTGTTGACGGCTGTGGCTGCTACCGGCGTTGGATGCGGCTACTCAAGCCATGCAACCACTCCACCCGCACCCGGCACTAAGCCCACTATCGCCCAGCTCACGCCGCCTAGCACCGCGGCTGGTAGTTCGGACTTCACGCTCACCGTGCAGGGCTCCAATTTTAGTTCGAATGCAGTCGTGAATTTCAACGGCACAGCCATGGCTACAACTTTTGACAGCGGAGTTGAAGTTAAAGCCACGATTCCGGCCAGCGCAGTTGCGACCGCGAACCCAGCCGTTCCAGTTACAGTTACCAATCCGGGCACGCCCGGAGGACTGTACGGCGGTGGCACCGCGGCTGCAACTTCTACGCCGATGAATTTCACGATCAACTAGCGACTTCCGCCCTCCCCAATTTGGAAGGCACTAGTTCTTCGCGGCGGCCACTGCCGCCCCTTCAGCGCTGCGGGCGCGCGCGAATACTTCCTGCGCCGCCCGTACCGCTACTCCGTACTCGACAGGCTTGTCCGTGACCGTCGCCAGCACATGTTCAAGTGCCGCCAGAATGCCGATGGTGTCCAGAAAATCGTAATAACCGATGTGCGCGATGCGGAAGAGTTTGCCCTTCATGTCACCCTGACCGTTGGCTACGACCGCTGAGAACGACTCGCGGAACTCTTTGACAATTTTCCCAGAATCAACTCCGGCGGGTGCGCTGATAGCGGTGAGCGCCGCGCCCGGTGAGGATGCATACAGCTTTAATCCAAGCGCTTTTACGCCCGCACGGGTCATTTCGGCGGCGAGTTCAGCGTTATTCACAAGCGCTTCGCGACCAGCAGCCAAATCGCCGTTACCCATCTGCCGAATAAAATCCAGCGCCGCGCCCAAAGCCGCAAACAAAGACGTAGCGGGCGTGAATGCCGATTCCCCCTTGGCCGCGGCTTTTCGTTCTTTGCGGAAGTCGAAGTAATAGCGCGGGTTTTTCGTCGTCTCCATGCGCTTCCAGGCACGCTCGCTGATTGCGCAATAGGCGAGGCCGGGAGGAATCATTAGCGCCTTCTGCGAGCCGCCGATGATCACGTCAATGCCCCAGCCGTCTACGTCAAAATGTGTTGTTCCTAGTCCAGTTATTGCATCTACGATCAGCAGCGTGTCGCCATTTGCGCGCACCAGCTTTGCGATTCCTTTTACGTCGTGCCGCACTCCTGTCGAACTTTCGTTGGCCTGTACGTAAACCGCTCGCGTGTCCGGCGTCAGCTTCGAGCGAACCTCATCTATCGTGAACGTCTCGCCATAAGGTTTCTCGACTAAATCCACGTTGCACCCGTAGGCTTTCGCCAAGTCGCGCCAGCGTTCCCCGAACTTTCCCGCTGTCAGCACAAGCACTCGGTCGCCCGGCGAGGTCAGGTTTGAAATCGAACCCTCCATCACACCCGTTCCCGAAGAAGCGATGACTAAAACGTCATTCGACGTGCCGATGAAATCCTTCATGTCGGCCAAGACTCGCGTATATAAAGCTTTGAAGTCGGCGGTGCGATGATGTGCAGTGAACGCCGCCATTGCGGTTTGCGCAGCCGGCAGCAGAGGAGTAGGGCCTGGAGTGAAAAGACGGTTTTTCAGCAGCATGGCATGAGTCCTTTTTGAGATGAAATCAGGGATGAAGCGATTACTTACTAGTGTATCGGAAAAATGGAAGATCGTCGGGCGGTAACGACGTAGATATAATCCTTCCATGCCCCTCGTAGAACAGATTCAGAAAGACATAACCGCCGCGATGAAAGCTCGCGAAGAAGCCAAGCTTTCGACATTGCGGATGGTGAAGGCCGCGCTCCAGAATCGCGCCATCGAAAAAATGTCGCCGCTCGACGACAAAGAGGCTCAGCAGGTGCTGAACACGCTCATCAAGCAGCGGAAAGATTCCATCGAGCAATTCACTAAAGGCGGCCGCCAAGAAATGGCCGACAAAGAGGCGGCCGAGATCATTGTCATCGAAAGCTATATGCCCAAAGCGGCGAGCGAAGCTGACATTACTGCCGGAGTGAAGGCGGTCATCGCTGAGATGGGATCACCCACGATGAAAGACATGGGCACCGTGATGAAGAATGTCATGGCAAAGTTTGCCACCCAAGGCATGCGAGTGGATGGGAAAGTAGTAAGTGATGCGGTGAAGAAGGAATTGGCAGGGAAATAACATCCCGCTTTGAGTATTTTTCGGTTCCTCGAACCTAAAAGTATTACAACTTGGGGAATAATTAATGGCTCCAACTCTTGGCAATGGGAAGATCTGCTATGTCGAGCTACCGGCCAATGACATTGCACGCTCGGCTGAGTTCTATGGGAAGGTCTTTGGTTGGAACATTCGAAAGCGAGGCGACGACGCTACAGCGTTTGACGACACTACTGGCCAAGTGAGTGGTGCCTGGGTTCTGGGACGGCCCCCTGCCTCCGAGCCTGGTCTGCTGTTCTACATCATGATCGATAATGTGTCCGATGCGATTAAGGCTGTGATAGCTAGGGGTGGCGAAATAGTACAGCCCATCGGCGTCGATGCTCCCGAGATCACCGCGCGATTTCGTGATCCGGGAGGTAACATCATCGGCTTGTACCAGGAACCGTCGCACTAAGCGAATGTGTGGCTATTTGCTGCTGACTTGCCACTCTCTGTAGGCTTCACTTTTTGATATGCCGCGCTCTCTGGCGGCTTTCTTCAGAGCCGATTTCTCGTCCAGTTTTTCTTCGCGCATGAGTTGTTGGACGCGATCTCGTACGGACGTTGCAGGCGCCTGGGTCTCGCCTTCAGAAGCCGGTCCGATCATCAACACGATCTCGCCCTTCATCTCGCCGCGACTCTTGATGACATCAAGAACTTGCGCAACGGTTCCACGCAAAAATTCCTCGTGGATTTTGGTCAGTTCGCGCGCAACCACGATTCGCCGCCGCGGTCCCAGGATGGCAAGCACATCTTCCAAAGTCGCTAAAATTCGATGTGGGGCCTCGTAGAAAATTTCGGTTTGCATGGAATTTCGTACGTGTTCCAACTCTCGCCGTCGGGCACCGGTCTTAGGCGACAGAAATCCACGAAAAGAGAACGACCCTACGGGCAGTCCGGCCCCAACTAAGGCGGAGACAAACGCCGCCGGCCCGGGGATTGGAACCACCGGCAGTCCGCGTTCAATCGCCAGTGACACCAGCCGAAATCCCGGATCGGAAATGCCGGGCGTCCCAGCATCGGTGACTACTGCAATGCGCGAACCTTGCGCTAACTTCTCAACCAATTCCGCGGCGCGCGCAGCCTCATTGTGTTCGTGATAGCTGATAGTAGGAGTGTTGATCCCGTAATGATTCAATAGTTTCTGCGTCTGGCGGGTATCTTCACAAGCAATCAGGTCGGCCTGCTTTAAAACGCGGATCGCGCGCAGAGTGATGTCCTCTAGATTGCCGATGGGCGTGGCAACCAGATACAGCCCGGGCGCGAGATCTTCCGCTGAGGCCATGAGCGGGAGTGTAGCATCGCCGCAAGGGTTCAAAGTTTCCAGGGTTTCAAGGTTTCGGCCCAAACGGAGTCCTGAACCGAAACCTTCGAAACTTTGTAACCTTTGAAACCTTGCCCTTTTGAACCTTTCTCAACCGCCCTGCTAGAATCAGATTTCTTTCTCCCTTCCTATGCCTCTTTACGAATATGAGTGCAAAAAATGCGGCCACCGTTTTGAGCTCATTCAGAAGTTCTCTGATCCGATGGTGAAGAAGTGCCCAGAATGCGGTGGCAAGGTTGAGCAGATGATCTCAGCGCCCGCAGTTCAATTCAAGGGATCCGGCTGGTACGTCACCGATTACGCAAAACGGTCGGGGCCGTCCTCCAGTTCAGAGCCCGGCGGAAAGTCTGAGTCCACTAAGGAATCGGCTGAAAGCGCCAAAAATGCTGAAAGGGCCGAAAATAAAGAAAGCAAAGACAGTAAAGACCCCAAAGACGGTAAAGACAAGAAAACCAAACCGGAAACGGCATCGAAGAAATCAGAGAAGAAATAGTCCCACCTGATACGCTGCAGTTGCTTACCATGCTCGTCTGCTTGCTTCCTCGCTTGTCGCTGTCTAAAATCTGAGAGTTTGCCTGCTGGCGCCAGTCCCCATCCCCGCTAGCTGATAATTGGCCATAATTCGGAGAGTTTATGAAGACTGTTTCTCTTGAGCAGGAGATCAATCCCTGGGAGGCGCAATCCGCGCGCTTCAATTTTGCCGCGCAAAAACTCAACCTGGATGAAGGCCTCTGGAAGGTCCTCCAGTACCCCAATCGTGAATTGATTGTCCACATTCCGGTTTCAATGGACAACGGGAAGCTCGAGGTATTTACCGGATTTCGGGTACAGCACTCGATCGCCCGCGGACCGGGAAAGGGCGGCATTCGTTATGCGCCCGACGTCACTCTCGACGAAGTTCGTGCTCTGGCCAGTTGGATGACCTGGAAGTGCGCGATCGTAAACATCCCCTTCGGGGGCGCCAAGGGAGGCGTGATTTGTGACCCCAAAAAGATGTCCATGGGTGAACTTGAGCGCATGACCCGCCGCTACACCGCGGAACTGATCGAGTTCATCGGTCCCGAAAAAGACGTGCCTGCTCCAGACGTGAACACCAACGAGCAGACCATGGCCTGGATCATGGACACCTATTCCATGCACATGCGCCAAACCGTCACCGCTGTGGTTACCGGCAAGCCAATTAATATTGGTGGATCGCGAGGCCGCCGCGAGGCTACGGGACGCGGAATCAAGATCGTGTGCGACCAGGCTCTCAAGCAGGTTGGCCTTCAGCCGGAAAGCACGCGGGTCATTGTGCAAGGCTTCGGTAATGTGGGCTCGAATGCCGCGCTCTTAATGGCGCAGGCGGGTTACCGGATTATCGGGGTCATCGAAGTGGATGGTGCGATTTACAACAAGCACGGGATCGACGTCGAAGCGCTAGTGAAGCACCGCGAAATTAGCAGAAGCATTACCGGTTTCCGGGAAGCGGAAAGCGCTGATCCCGCCGAACTGATGCTGACTGAATGTGAAATTCTAGTGCCAGCTGCCACAGAGAACCAGATCACCAGCCGCAACGCGGACCGCGTGAAGTGCCGCATTCTGGCCGAAGGCGCAAATGGACCCACCACCGCCACCGCCGACGAGATCCTCGCCGAGAAAAAAGTTTTCGTAATTCCCGACATTCTTTGCAATGCCGGCGGCGTTACCACCTCATATTTTGAGTGGGTCCAGGACCGGCAGGGTTACTTCTGGAAAGAATCGGTGGTGAACGAACAACTCGAAGACATCATGGTCAACGCTTTCCAGGATGTCGTTCATTATGCCCAGATGCATAACGTAAACAACCGTATTGCCGCCTACATGCTGGCCATCGACCGCGTGGCTTATACCATCAAACAACGGGGAATTTACGCGTAAGGGCAAGTACGATCCAACGGAGAGACGAAACATGAAGGCTTTTTCAAAGATATTGTTTTCCGCAATTTTGGCCGTGGCCCTTGGCTTGGGGATTGCTGGCAGGGCGGCTGCGCAATCGAGCACTGATTCTTCGATGAGCGCCAAAGCTTCCAAAGCTGCGGCTACGATCGGAGAGAAGCTGGACATCAACTCCGCCACCGAAGATCAACTTGACGCGCTGCCCGGTATCGGCTCAGCCTATGCTGACAAGATCATCGCTGGTCGCCCGTATCGCACCAAGCGCGATCTAGTCACCAAAAAAATCATTCCGCAGTCACTTTACGAAAAGATCAAAGACCAGATCATTGCCCACCACAGCACGGCTGCCACAACTCCAAAAAAATAGCTGATTGGAGGGTCAATGATTTCCGGCGCCCACATAGTTATTTATAGTAAAAACGCCGAAGCTGACCGGGCGTTTTTCCGCGACGTCCTTGAGTTACACTCGGTAGACGCCGGGCACGGCTGGCTGATCTTTGCTCTTCCAGCTGGGGAAGCCGCCTTCCATCCGGCTGATAAGAATGGCTCCCACGAACTCTCTTTCATGTGCGACAACCTCGAAGACAGCATCGCCCTATTAGCGACGCGGGGCGTTGTGTGCTCTGCGATTCAGGAAGCAAGATGGGGTTCGTTTACGAGAATGAGACTGCCCGGCGGCGGTGAGGTAGGCCTTTATCAGCCTAAGCACCCAAGACCCGGCCATCAGTAAAGCCGACGACCTTTTGGATGACGATACAAGTGTCCTTTTGCGCGTTGCTTTCACGAATCCCGCTGGAGGATAATCGAGTATCGCCTCCCGGGTATTCCCGCGGCGGTCTTACGCGTGAATCTTCCAAACTCCATCACGTTGATCCGCATTTGCA
>Ga0105240_10009667_pt1 | contig 13629 bp, 6 predicted proteins | sample KBSC54metaG_FD_80426 | JGI IMG/M metagenome (GOLD analysis project Ga0105240, IMG submission 80426) | Corn rhizosphere microbial communities from Kellogg Biological Station, Michigan, USA - KBS C5-4 metaG | ecosystem: Host-associated > Plants > Roots > Rhizosphere > Soil | place: Michigan, USA... | reverse complement strand
GAATCTTACCTATGAAGCGTCGTTTTTGCGACATTTTACGGCGCATTTAGCTCCGGTAACAGACCTCAATAAATAGGCGATCTCTTCGGCCTAATCATATGTATCTAAATAGAATATCTGCTCCAGAAAAATAGGTGATTTGTTTGAGCATCAGCTATCTTTTTCGCACAGCCTCAATTTGACAAGCTAGATATGGCTATAGGATTATTAGGCGAATAAAAGGCGAACATTGCCTTTCACCGCCATGCCCTCCTCAACTGCAATACGCCAACAGATCGAGACTGATTTCCAGGATCGCTATCCCTCGATTCTTACGCCTGCTGCTCGAACCATTCGCGAAACAGCCAGTTGTGGAATTGTTGAGGTAGACGCTCTGCTCAACGGTGGTTTGCCAGTCGGAGCCATCAGCGAAATCACTGGACCTGCATTCTCAGGAAGGACAAATATCGCGTTATCGTTTCTGGCTCGTCGTACCCAGGATGGAAATGTCTGCGCATGGATAGATGCAAGTGATGCACTGGATCCAGAGTCAGCAGCAGCGAATGGCATCAGTTTGAAACATCTTCTCTGGGTACGATGCAGGACTCAGACCATCGAAAAACCCCTCCTCACTACACGACATGCACAAAAACAGCATTGGACACGGTTAGATCAGGCAATTCGTGCTACTGACTTGTTGCTACAAAGCGGCGGATTCGCAGCCATTGTCCTTGATTTAGCAGATGAAGCTACTGAGCACTGCAGCCGTATTCCTCTCGCGACATGGTTCCGATTCAGGCAGGCCGCCGATCGCACAAGATGCAGCATGATCGTTCTGGGCAAAGAGGCGTATGCACAGTCAAGCGCCGCCGTCGTTCTCTACTGTCAACCGGACTGTGTGGACTCTGCTACCGAAACTGTTGTAAGTGGGTTCCGTTATAAGGTGAGTCGTGGCAGAGAGCGTTTTTCGCCGATTGTCACTCTCAATCGCAAACCACCCGCAACATCCTGGTCCTCAGAAGCACCGTGGGACCGTCAAAAGCGCGCATGAAGAATCCACCCAATGAACTCTACGCCGCAATCCATGCAGCTGAATTTCCGGCTCAGTCCATACTGCGATTGAGACCTGATCTTCAGGGACAGCCAGTTGCCATACTCGATGGGCTTGCTCCGCAAGAAAGGGTATGTTCACTGAATCTTGGCGCTAGAAAGCTGGGCGCAGTCATTGGTATGACACGTCTTGAGATCGAAGCACTAAGCACAATATGTGTGTTGGGGCGGTCATCGAATACGGAGTTGGCAGCACGCGATGTTCTGCTCGAATCTCTCTCAAAGTTTTCTCCGCGGATAGAAGAGACCTTTGCCGCCAATGCCTGCGGATTTGTCCTGGACATTACAGGTAGTGAGCGCTTGTTCGGTTCACCCCACACAATCGCCAAGAACCTGCGCTCGACAATTGCATCCGCAGGCTTTCATGCATCAATTTGCATCAGTCACAACTTTGGGACAGCACGCATTTGTGCTGAATTCATGAGGGGAATCAATGTTTTTCCAATCAAGCATGAAGCAATGGCGTTAGCATCAATTCCTGTTGCTGCTCTGCGGCTACAGGAGACAGACGAGGAAACATTCGCGCTGTGGGGAATACGCACACTCGGCGAACTAGCTGAATTACCTGAAGACGAGTTGATATCGCGTCTAGGGCGGAATGCAAAGATGTGGCTCAATCTCTCTCGCGGAGAAGAAGAGCATACATTTCAACCTATCGAAGCGGCGTACGAATTAAAAGAACATATCGAATTCGAGACACATGTTGAACAATTGGATTCGCTGCTTTTCATAGGCGCAAACATGATCAACAATTTGGTATCGCGCGCCTCGGGTAGAGCGCTTTCGTTGGCTAGCCTGAGGATTTGCATGTCACTTGAAAAGCAACTCGTGTATGAGCGCATACTTCGACCAGCGATACCTTCGAATGATCGCAAGTTCCTTTTAAAACTGCTGCAGTTAGAAATCGCGGCGCATCCGCCTGAAGCCGCTATTACATCGCTCACATTGATTGCCGAGGCCGGACACCAAACCAAGGTGCAGCTTGGACTTTTTGCGCCGCAATCTCCGGAACCATCACGACTGGATGTTACGCTTGCACGGCTAAAGGCGCTTGTCGGCGATGAACGAGTAGGCTCTCCGGTACTAATTAACTCCCATCGCAGCGGCAGTTTTGATATTGAGAACTTCACGATTCCGAATCATTCAGACTTCCGCGATGGAACTCCAGTGCGCATATCGCTGCGGAGGATTCGCCCACCTCATCCGTTACGTGTTCAGCTTGAAAGACGGAGGCCGTATGCATTTCGCGACGGCACAAATCGCTATGAGGTACAAGCACTATATGGTCCCTGGAATTCCAGTGGCAACTGGTGGTGCATTAACAAGTGGGATATGGAAGAGTGGGATGTCAAAGCGATAGACAATTACGGAGAGACCATCGGCTGCTTGATTGTTCATGACAACTTGCATGACAAATGGATGCTTGAGGCATTTTATGATTGATGCGCATGGCATCACTATCTGCAATCTTCCTATTCACAAACATGCCGATGAATATATTGAACTGCATGCTTCCAGCGCATTCAGTTTTCTAGCAGGGGCATCCGAGCCTGATTCTTTCATTGAGCGGGCCGTTGAACTGGATATGCCGGCTTTGGCGCTTGCTGATCGAAACGGCTTATATGGTGCGGCGCGCTTTCATACCTCCGCTGAGCATAACCAGATAAAGGCACATATCGGCGCGGAAATTGCAGTTTCATCATTTGGCAATAGACTCGTTCCTCCGGAGTGGCTTCCTCATAGTTACGAAGATGAGCCGCCACGAATCGTACTTCTTTGTGCGTCGCAGGTCGGCTATCAAAATCTGTGCCAACTCATTACCCGATTTAAAATGCGCGAGATCACAAAGGCAGAGGGCGCAGCAACCTACGATGATCTTGAAGAATTTTCATCTGGCCTTATTTGTCTGACTGGAGGAGAAGAAGGGCCACTGGCATCCATTCTCAACAGTGCAGGTGAAAGCGGTGTGCATGAAGCACTTGACAGGCTTACATCCATCTACGGACGAGGCAACGTCTACGTAGAATTGCAGCGCCACCACGAACGTGAAGAAGAACTTCGTAATTCCACGCTACTGACGATTGCATCACGCCGTGGTATGCCCATCATCGCGACCAACGGAGTTCGTTGTGCTTCGCCGGATGATCGCGAACTGCTAGACATTTTTACTTCGATACGTCATCACACTACTGTCCACAATGCCGGGCGACTTCTTTGCAAGAATTCTTTGCGCCATTTGCGTTCAGCTCATGAGATGTTGGATTTGTTTCGAGATATCCCTGAGGCTATCAGCAATACGCGTATCGTCAGTGAGCGACTCGAATTCACATTAAATAATCTTGGCTATGAGTTTCCTCGCTATCCAATACCTGAGGGGGAGACGGTGGATAGCTTTCTCTCGAAACGAGTTGACGATGGAATCAGCAAACGTTATGCAAACAAGCAGAAAGCAAGCCTCCTTAAAAGGGCACGCAAGCAAGCTCGGCACGAACTCGAATTGATTGCCAAGCTGGGATTCGCTGGCTATTTTCTCATTGTCTGGGACATTATCCAGTTTTGCCAGAAGAATGGTTTTCTGGTTCAGGGGCGGGGGTCTGCCGCGAACTCCGTTGTGTGTTTTGCGCTTGAGATTACTGCTGTAGATCCGATCGGGATGGAATTGCTTTTTGAACGTTTTCTGAGCGAAAGCCGTGGCGAATGGCCCGATATCGATCTTGATTTGCCATCCGGGGATCATCGCGAACGTGTCATTCAATACATCTATGAACACTACGGAGCGTTAGGCGCAGCGATGACAGCGAATGTCATCACATATCGTGGCCGATCGGCTGCTCGGGAAGTTGGCAAAGCACTAGGGTTTGACGAGCATCAACTGGCTAAACTATCCAGCCTTGTGGGCCATTGGGAATGGCGCGGAGACAATGACACAATGGAAAGACATTTCGATCAAGCAGGCTTCGATATAGCTCACCCCGTTATCACGAAGTACCTTGATTTGTGTAAGCGTGTTTGTGATTTGCCGCGTCATCTCGGACAGCATTCAGGTGGCATGGTAATTTGTGCCGGCATGCTGAACCGTGTGGTTCCCATCGAGCGAGCGTCGATGCCTGGTCGTACAGTAGTGCAATGGGATAAGGAAGACTGCGCCGATCTAGGCCTCATCAAGGTCGACTTACTTGGGCTTGGGATGATGGCGACACTCAAAGACTCGCTCGAGTTAGTCTCTCATCACTACGGAGCTGAGGTTGACCTGGCATCGTTGCCTGAAGATCCGATCGTCTACGAGACTTTATGCAAAGCCGATACAGTGGGAATGTTTCAGGTAGAGAGCCGGGCACAGATGGCTTCTCTGCCCCATAACGCACCTAGATGTTTCTACGATGTAGTGGTGCAGGTCGCCATTATTCGCCCTGGGCCAATTGTTGGCAAAATGATGCATCCTTACATGCGCCGCCGCCAAGGCCAGGAAGAAGTTTCCTATCCACATCCACTTTTAGAACCAGTACTCAAGCGAACCCTAGGCGTGCCGCTTTTTCAGGAGCAGTTGCTAAGGATGGCAATGGTGGTCGCAAGCTTTACAGGCGCCGAAGCGGAAGAATTGCGTAGAGCAGTTGGGATGCGACGCTCAATGCAACGCATGCGCGATCTCGAAGGACGACTGCGCTCAGGCATGACGAGAAATGGAATCGGGCAGCATGAACAGGACAGCATTGTTCAGGGCATATCATCATTCGCCATGTATGGCTTTCCGGAGTCACATGCTGCCAGCTTTGCACTCATTGCCTATGCGTCGGCATATCTAAAGGTGCATTATCTAGCCGCATTCACATGCGGTCTTTTGAATAATCAACCGATGGGTTTCTACACGCCCGCTGTGGTGATCAAAGATGCCCAGAGGCACGGATTGCGGGTTCGTCCGATATGCATTCAGAGATCAGATAAGCTGTGTTCGATTGAGCATGAAGACGATGGCTCATTATCTGTTCGGATTGGCTTGAATTATGCGAAAGGACTCAAGCAATCAACTGCGGAAGCATTGTTGGAGTCTCGCAATAATAGTGGCAACTTTCAGTCAGTTGATGATTTGACGCGGCGTGTTTCAGAATTAAGTAGAAAGGAGCTAGTTCTCCTGGCACAGATAGGCGCGCTGAATTCAATAGGTGAAGTTAAGCATCGACGCGACGCTCTCTGGCAAGTAGAACAGGCTAGTCGTCCAATCGGTCCCCTGCTGCGCTCTACGACAACTATGCCAGAGGCTAAAGTATCCATGCCTCTGAGGAAGATGACCACGGATGAACGCCTCGCTGCTGACTACGCAGGCAGTGGACTCACTTGTGGTCCTCATCCGATGACCTACCATCGAAGTGCTTACAAGCGGAAAGGCTTCGTTTCTGCCGGAGAACTTCAGAACTATGGTTCGAATCGATTTATACGGATAGCCGGTTGTGTAATTGCGCGTCAACGTCCTGGCACTGCAAAAGGATTTGTATTTCTATCGCTGGAAGACGAATCGGGAATAGCGAACATTATCATCATGCCTGATTTATTTGAACGGCAACGCGTTGTTATAACGCGTAGTCGTTTTCTTGAAATAGAAGGTGCATTGCAAATCCAGAACGGCGTTATACATGTAAAGGCATTTAATATCAGGCCCGTCGATATCACGACGGCAGACATTAGCTCGCACGACTTTCACTAAGCGCCAAGAAACGTCTGGATCGCTCAGCCTGCGATGGTACATGCTTATGCGCGCATGGTGATGTCGTGGGTTTCAGGGATGGATGCGCTGGCGTATACTGCTTCCGCTGCGTTACTCCAAGTAAGTGCGCGCGCTCGCATCATCGCTCCAATGGCAAGTTCCCGGCGCAATTCCTGCTCCGTGCCTAAACGCCTCATGGCAACTGCCAGTTCTTTGATGACTTGATCTTCGGTCTTTTGGTTTACGTCTAACGAATAGCCGCAGGACGCATCAACGATCGATCCTGGACCGCCAACGTTCAGACAGATTACCGGCAGGCCTGCGGACATCGCTTCAAGCACTACCATGCCTCCGGAATCATGCAAACTGGGAAAGATGAACGCCGCGCTACTTTGATATTCGCGGATCATCTGATCGTGCGGCACACGCACGACCCAGTCGACCATGTCGTCGACTTTCCAGCGCCTCGCCTCCTGCTTGAGCCATTGACCATCGTTTCCCTCTCCGATGATGCGCAGCTTCAGCCCAGGCGCCTCGTTTCTCATCATCGCCAATGCGGGGAACACGAGATGGAGGCCTTTCCAATACAGCAGGCGGCCTACAAAAAGGAGTTGGGATCCCCGCTGTTTACTATCGTTGGCGTCATGGTGCTCATCGGTATTCCTAATACCGATTGCGCGCTGCACTATGCATTTGCTGCGAAACCGCCTCGGGATTGCATGCAAGGTTTCTTCTGTCGCGCAGGCGATGACGCTGGCGCTCGCGTACGTGCGTTGCATCAGCGGGTCAAGGCCAATTGCCCGATTGCCGATACCGCGTATCCACTCCGATAACCTGCCGTTCACAGGCAGAGACTTGCGAAACTGTGAGGGCATGGTTTCGCCCCCGCCGACGGGCCCAAAGATGAACGGAATGCCCAGACTCCCCATGAAGGAGGGCTGGCGGTAAGAGACGAAAGTGATGTGATGAACGACATCAAATTGTTCCCGTGAGTGCAGCTTTCGGGCAACACTATACGCGCCTATCTGCCACAACAAATAATAGAGATAGATTCCACCGGGCCAGTGCTTCCAGAATCGCAGTCGCTGGGGAAGATCGTAGTAATAGAAAGTCAGCCGCGAATCAGGCCGCATGCGGATACGTTCAATTGCCTCTCGATTGTTGCTTCGGGTGAGAACGTGAACGTCGTACCCTCGTTCGCTCAGCGCCAATGCCCAGTTCCATCCAACGCCGGGTTCCGAACCCTTATTCGGCTCGCATGCGTAGGCGGACAAGAGAATCTTCATACCTTATCGTTCCTGAACTATTCCCTCTCCGCAACTCCCAAGTCGATCGGAGTTGAAGGACTGTAGCGGGACCAGCTGTAGACAGCTTTCCAACTTAGATGCAAGTTGAGTTGCGACAGGCCAAAAAGAAGAGGCCTTCGGGAAATTCTACCCGAAGGCCTGTACTGTTTCCCTCGAGCGCAACTCAGAGAGGCACAACGTGGAGGTTGAAGGTGGCGGTATGAACCCTGCTTCCACTCACGGCCCATAAGGTGACCGGGACAGTCTGATTTGTTGCCGTTGATGTTGATGAGAACGTGATTGTCGAGGTTCCGCTAATGAGAGAGCCATTGCTGATGCTTGCCGTTACCCCCGTCGGCAAGCCGCTTACGCTGAGATTGACGGTTCCAAATCCGAAAGACGAGACACGAGCGCTAGCCGAAGCCTTGCCGGATGCCATCGTATAAACGTTGGCATTCATCACCACGCCAAAATCGGCATAATTCGTAGTTGGGATCGCACATGCCGCAGCGGGAGATGTGGCTGGAGCTGCCCACACTGAGGTGTAATCCGTTCCAACCGTACTCTGCCACCCGGGAAAATTCACGAGGTGCCCGTTGACGATTTTAAATGAGCTGGTGACGTAGGGATCGTACCAGACATTGTTGCTTGCATTGAGCGTGTTGGCGAAATCTGACCAATCAGATCCGCTCAAGTATGTTCCGAACACATTTTGTCCAGCCGCGCCATCAACAAAGGTGTTCCCTGTGAGCACGAGACCCTTCGTGAAGAGATCATAGCTTTGGCCCGTCTGCCAGTCGGTGATGACCTTCCCGCCCGCTTGTCCGGCGAGATAAATCTGCGCCTGCCACTTGTTAGTAGCTCCGTTGTTGTAGAACACGTTGTTCTGAATTTTCACCTGTTCGCTTGTCAACAGGTTAACGCCCGAACCGCTAGAGCAAAGATGGCCGTACTGAACAGTGACGGGCCCTTCGTTCCTCTCAATTTGCAGCGCAGCCATGGTATTGCCAGAGAGGGTCGGATGATCGATCGTTATATTCTTGTTGTCCGTATCGAACCAGAGTCCCTGCGCCTGGTTATTGTATGAGAAGTGATTCTGGATAGTCGTATTTCGCATTTGCCAGAACTTCGCCCCGCCCATGCCCCAGTCGTAATATGCAGACTGCGCGCCGCGCCAATTGTTGTAATCGCTTTCGTTGAAGCTAAGAAGAACGTTTTGGCCTTTCGTCCCCATAAAGCCAACTCCACCGTTATGACTCGCAATGGAGTTTTTAATGGTCACGCCGCTGCTTGAAGAAATTCCGATAGCGCCCCAATTATTCCAATTGGCCTGCACCGAATCGATCAGCACATTTGATGAGGTGGTGATTGTGGCGCCGGCCGTATTGATGCAGTTCGCAGCGCGGGTCAATGCCAGGCCACGCAAAACGATATTGGTCCTGCCGACGATGCTAACGGTCTTTTGGCGCGTTGCAGCTTCAACCACTGCCGTAGACATGTTGGTCCCTGCAGCGGGCCATACGTGCAGTGATCCAGTGCTCTCGCTGATGTAGAACGTTCCGGCGCGCATTTGCGAATACGAAAGAACCTGGGTGAGAGCAACCCCGTTCACGAAGATCATTTCGGTATGCAAAGCGATGGATGAGAATGCGGAGGGCCAACCTGTGGGAAGAGCACAAGTTCCCATCGTTGGATGCCATGTCGTAGTGTAGGCCGATGAGTACGTAGGATCAGTACTCCAATTGCTTAACACGTTCGCACCGGAGATAACGGCCGTGCCAGTTACAGCAGCTTGAATGGTCAGCGGAACAGTGGTCTGGTTCGACACGGGATTGATGCTTACCGTTTCGCGGTAGATTCCGGCGTTTACGATAATCTTTGTCCCAACCTGTTTCTGATTATTTGCATTGGCCTTGTTCACAGCTGCCTGAATCGTCTTCAAGGGCGCCGTGCTTGAACCAATGTTTGAATCTAAGCCCTTCACCGCATCCACATACAGCAGCGTGGTCTGATTCTCGACCACGCTTGCCTGGCTGTGTGCGAAAGTTCCGGCGAGTGTCAGGAAAATGAGAGAGAAAGAAAAACGGCTTGCCGTCAGTCTCATGAAAAACCTCAAAGTCAAAAGTGCGAATGGCCCTCAATTTTCGGCTAACTCTTCCGGCATCAGAGATCGGAATCGTTTGCCCAATAGCTGGCTCAGAAAGCGGCGCAATGCACCTTACCTGCAGGCGCAGCTACAAACCATGGCAATTGGCACACAATTGAAACAGCACCCTTGAATGGGTGAAACAGAAAGACAAGCAGCAACTACCGGTTGGCCTTAGGACTGGTTGATATGTTGAATTGAGTTTATCGCAAAAGCAGTGATGCATGTCACAGATTGGAGAGTACTAAAGTGTCTTTTCGGTTTCCGCAGGAACGATGGCAATCGATTATCGGCTATTTTTTGGTTTCCTATTTGGTCGCGAACTGCCGAATAGACACAAACTCCCAGGGAAATCCCTGGGAGTTTGGTGATGCTACTGATCACGCTTGACGGTTGTATCATGCCGGCACGATATGTACGTTGAAGGTTACGGGATGAACGCGGCTTCCGCTAACGGCCCAAATAGTGATCGGCACCGTTTTATTCACGGCATATTTTGTGGCATAGAGCGACATTGTCGCCACACCGCTCGAGAGACTCGTCCGTGAGAACGATGCGCTTACATTGGACGGCAATCCGCTGACCGAAAGATACACGGTTCCGTAGCCATAGTTCGCCACCTTGATTCCGACGGATCCATGGCCGGTCGACATGGAATACGTTTGTCGATCCAAGTTCACGGTGAAATCAGTGTAGGACTGCGACGGAATTGAGCATGCCGAGGCGGCCGCTGCACTGCTCCAATAGGAGCTATAGTCCGTGCCAACTGCACTCTTCCACCCTGAGAAATTCACCATATGTCCGGCAGGAAGCATGAATGAGTAGGAACTGGTCGGGTCATACCAATGGTTTCCGCTCGCTACGAGGGAGTAGGCAAAGCCAGACCAGTCAGATCCTCCTAGATAGGTGCCGAAAACGTGCTGCCCAGACGCTGTGGCCTGAAAATTATTGGAGGTTAACACGGTGTCTGTAGTTTTTGTGTTGTAGTACGCGCCGGTCTGCCAATCGTAAATGACGTGGCCGCCAGCACGTCCCGCGATGAAAATCTGGCCTGGATACTGGCCAAATCCACCATTGTTGTAGAAGGTGTTGTATTTCATCGTAAGTTTCGACTGGTTCAACGTGGTCACGCCGGAACGGCTCGAGCACAGGTGGCTATTCTCAACTGTGATCGGACCTTCATTAGCCTCAAGCTGCAACCCTGCCAAGGTACTACCGGCGACGGTTGCATGGTTCACCGTAATGTTTTTATTGTCGGTGTCGAACCAAAGGCCTTGCGCCTGGTTCCCATACGAGTAGTGATATTGGACCGTCGCGGTGTGCATCTGGAAAAACTTCGCACCGCCCATACCCCAATCGTAGAGGGCTCCCATCGCGCCACGCCAGTTATTAAAATCGCTCTCGTTATAACTGAAAGTGGTGTTCACTCCCTTAACGATCATGAAGCCCACGCCACCGTTATGACTTGCGATCGAATTCTGGACCGTAAGTCCAGAATTACCGAAGAGTCCAAGCCCTCCCCAGTTATTCCAGACTGCCTGAACCCCACTTACAACAACGTTGGAACTTCCCGTAATAACTGCAGCAGGCTTGTTGATGCAGGAGTTTGCGTGCTTGAAAATCATTCCCTTTACAGTCACGTTGCTGCGACCGGAAATCGAGAAGATCGTCGGTCGCACTGCAGCTTCGATGGTTGCGCTGGATACGCTTACACCACTTGCGGGCCTGATGAGCAGTTGATTGGCTCCCTCGTCTACGTAAAAGGTGCCGGGACGCAATTGTGATTCTGCAAGTACCTGGGTCAACGGAGTGCCGTTTACAAACACCATCTCGGTTCGCCTTACGATCGTTTGAACAGGGCCAGGCCAGCCGGAAGGAATTGCACACTGCCCGAAGTTATAAGACCATGAATGCCAGTATGTGCCGGCGTGTCCACTAACAGCCTGCCAGCCGGTGAGAACATTGGAGCCCGAAATGACAGTTGAGCCAGTAGTAGAGGCTTGAATAACCAAAGGCGCCGCGGTTTGCCCGGAGACAGAACCGATATTGATTGATTCACGATAAACACCGGGATTGACCACGATCGTCGTGCCCAGCTGCTGTTGATTTCTGAGGTTCGCCAAGCTAATGGCAGACTGAATGGTCTGCAGTGGAGCGGTGGCGGTGCCGGCCGTCGTAACGTTCGCTACGACGTCGGATCCATTCTGGCTGTCAACATAGATCGTGCCTGATGGAATCTGGTTTGAAATCACTTGAGAATGCGCACGGGATCCGGCGATGGCCAGAGCCGCAATGGAGAGAATATGCAGCGATTTTGAAAAGCCCATTTGAAAGCCTCTGCGGGTATATAACTCAACTGTCGTTAAACAGCGTGATTAAGATTCCGGGCCACAACAGTCCGGCAATGATCGCGAAGCATACCTGTTCGTTCACAAGGCGGCTTCAACCAGGGCAGCGAGGGTGCAAATCAGTGAAACAGCCCCATCGCGGGCAAATAGGGTGTTACCTGGTGGGCGGATCAGTTTGTTGTGGAGAGGTTTTAGTAAAAGTGATGCGAAGGCGCTGCGATTTGGTCGGTCGGGTTAACTTCCCTGCGGCGGTGCACGCTTCAGCAAAGCAAGTCTGCTTCGTTGAGGAAACGTGCCGCAGCCGATAGCCAAACCGGTTGCCTGACACTTCTGCGAGTGCGGCATGACCGAATCGCGAGCGTTCTATGCGGGTTACACAGGAAAACATTAAAAGGAAAGAAATTTCGCTTCTTTTCGTTCCGGCCGCCAAATTCTTGCATCTATCTATATGCGGACGAGACGAAAAGAACTCTGCAAGATCAGTGTGTGATCGCTTACTGGAGAATCCCAGTGAAGCGAATTCCTGAGACGAGTAAGGCGTGATAAAGCTCAACAAAAGCCTCTGACGGTGCTTGAAGTAAACCAATTCCGTCTGCAAGGCTAAGGAATCTCGTTTTTCAGTGAAGGTAAGATGGACGGATATTACAAGGACCTGTCCATCTCCTCTGCCAGCGACGATTCCTCATTTGCAGCGGATTTCAGCAACTAAAACCGAAAGCGGCATGTTGCCGATTTCGAAGTGGTACAGTTCAAGAACGAATCACATGGCTCTTAACTCCGAGGCTATGAGCTCCTGGTGCTTGATTCGTTCCGCCGTGCAGTTCTTGCTGGCTTTGATCACTCACAGCTTACCCAAAACGCTAGTTGCTAGCTTCCACAGGAGGTACCACACTACCCCTCCTGTCATTGCAACCAGAAAGATCGCACGCGTAATTGCGATCGGTTCTTGCCTAGGGACCCGTTGTGAAGCCTTTTCAGAATGATACAAACCATGTCGCGCACCTGCAACAACAAATTGCCGAAAACGCGTAGATTTTTTCCGTGGATTTGCCAAATTTGGAGCACGCACGAATACCGTCCAATGGACTTGCGTGGCCCTGCGAAGCCAGCATCGTTCCACGGTCTTTGGTGTACCAAAGCTAAGGGTACAAATCTGTGATCAAGCATACGGAGGATTTCTTCCGAAAGAAGCACAGCTTCGGCACGCTGGCGCGCGAGTCTACAACCTATTCATTAGCTTGGCCTTAGAAGGATATTCTTTGCGCGTATATCTCTGCTCGTTCTTGTATTTTCGACAGTGAGACACACGACAGTCCGCTCATCAATTCAACCTTTATGCGGAGTGAGAGCGCGCGTCAGTGCAACAATTTGACTGTAAGCATATCTCGCAAGGTGCTCGTTATCGCCTTCCCACTCCATCAAGAGCTCGCGAACGAGATACCGCATCGTGAGAGCCGGGAGGGCTGCGGTGGGAATGTCGAACTGTTGGCGATAGCGCAACAGCACCTCATTTGCAAGCAGATGTTCCCAGACTTGGCCTGATCCGCCGAAGTGCACATCGTCGATATAAAAGTGGCGGCAAGCATCCTGCCATGGCAATCCCTCGGGCTCGCCCCACTCCCAATCGAGCAATCCGAGAACATCCTTGCCTATCCACTTGAGATTCCATGGAGCGAAATCGCGGTGCTCAACAAAACTCTGCAGAGGCATATCGCAGTCCAGCATTTCAATAGCGCGTGCCAACACTGAGCGATCAAACGGGAGATCGGATGCCTGCAGACCTCTATCCAATCCTTCACGATAATCAGAAACTCTCTTGAAGCCATCGCTTCTGGCCAGCGATGTCAACAGGTCAAGATGCGGTTGCGAAAAACCTCGCGAGACCGGCTTGCCTACAAGCCATGATTGCGCCGCTACCCCGCGCTCGCGATCTCTGAACAGCACGCGCGGAAGATAGTTGAACCCGCTCAGCAGGTCCAGCATATCCGCTTCGTTGAAAATGGCCGCGACAGCCCCAGACACCAAGGGAATCTTTGATGCGCTCACTACGCGTTCCCCGCT
>Ga0105240_10009662_pt1 | contig 13635 bp, 10 predicted proteins | sample KBSC54metaG_FD_80426 | JGI IMG/M metagenome (GOLD analysis project Ga0105240, IMG submission 80426) | Corn rhizosphere microbial communities from Kellogg Biological Station, Michigan, USA - KBS C5-4 metaG | ecosystem: Host-associated > Plants > Roots > Rhizosphere > Soil | place: Michigan, USA... | reverse complement strand
TCGCGCTCATTCTCGCTGTGTCGATCCTAGCTCTTCCTACGTTTGCGGCGCAGGACTTGAAGCCTTCTGACGCGGCAGCAATACCTCCTCACGCCGCTCACGCTGGCCATTTCCTTCAGCAACGCGGCTGGCCAACCCGGAAGGATTCAAGCCGAAGTTCACTCCGATCTGACGCATCGATCAAGTCGCTATCCTCTCCGGCATCCGTCGCCGTCTGGCAGCCACTCGGCCCAACGGCAGTGTTAACACCCAATTATGGACTTGTGACCGGACGCGTTTCAGCCATAGCAATCGATGCCGCCGACGTGACAGGCAATCACGTCTTCATCGGCACAACCGGAGGTGGAGTTTGGGCCTCGCAGAATGCCGCATCCTCCGGCAACGTCGTATTCAGTCCCCTGACCGACGCGCCTTCTGCGCTGAGCAGAACCCGATACGCCTCCATCAGCATCGGTGCAATCACCGTTCAACCCGGCGGAACGGGCGTCATTCTAGCAGGCACGGGCGATCCCAACGACGCACTCGACTCGTATTACGGCGCAGGGATCCTCCGCTCCACGGATGGCGGCCTCACTTGGGCAGCGATCCCGTACACAGCCGACTCTATCTACTCATTTATGGGCGAAGGGTTCGCCGGCATCGCATGGAGCACCGTCAACCCGCAAGTCGTCGTGGCTGCCGTCTCCCAGTCCTATGAAGGCACACTTGTAAACGCGCCTTCGCAGAACGTTAGTCTCGCCGGACTCTATTATTCCACCGACGCAGGCGCGAGCTGGTCTCTAGCTCGTATTACCGATGGCCCCGGCAAAGACGTCCAAGGGCCATCGGTTTCGTTTGCTCAGCCGAACGGGAACTCGGCAACCGCAGTCGTATGGAATCCCATTCGTCGCCTCTTCATCGCTGCGGTCCGTTTCCATGGCTACTATCAATCAACCGACGGCGTCACATGGACCCGCATGACAGCGCAACCGGGTTCCAGCATCACCACGCAGATGTGTCCGACCAATCGGGGAGGAACGGGCTCCATCGCATGCCCGGTTTTCCGCGGCGCCCTGGCCGTCAATCCGCTGACCGGCGATACCTTTGCCTGGACGGTGGACCTGTACAACCAGGATCAAGGCCTCTGGCAGGATAGCTGCGCAATCACCGCTGGAGAGTGCAGCAATCAGACAGTCGCGTTTGCTCAGCGCTGGAGCACAGTTCCGCTCCAGACGAATACAATTCTTGGCTCTGCCACGATTTCAAATGGCGATTACAATCTGGCGCTCGCCGCTGTTCCGTCCGCCCAGGATACGATTCTGCTTGCGGGCGCGAATGATCTTTGGCGATGCAGCCTCGCTATGGGCTGCTCATGGCGTAACACCACGAATGCGAACACCTGTATGAGCGCGCAGGTGGCGCCCTATCAGCATGCGCTCGCCTGGAGCTCTGCGAATCCTCAGGAAGTCCTGATTGGGAACGATAGCGGTCTATGGCGTTCGATGGATGCTGTAGATGAGACCGGTTCCGTCTGTTCTGCTGCGGATTCGACTCACTTTCAGAACCTGAATGCAGGGCTCGGCTCACTCGCCGAGGTCGAAAGCATATCGCAGGTTGGTGACTCGCCTTACACCATGATGGCGGGTCTCGGCGCCAATGGCACAGCGGGTGTGAAGAGCACCTCAACTCCGGCGAACACATGGCCGCAGATCCTGGGCGGTGAAGGCGGCCCGGTCGCGATCGATCCGGTGACGCCAAATAACTGGTATGTAAACAGCGGTGCTGGCGTGTCGATTCACCGCTGTTCGCAGGCTGATAACTGCACGCCGGAAGCATTCGGAACCAGCCCCGTGATCGATAACGACGATGTGTCGGGGGACGGCTACACGATGACGGGGCCTGCTCCTTTCATCATCGATCCGCTCGATACCTCACAGATTCTGGTTGGCACATGCCGGTTGTGGCGTGGACCCGCGGATGGGACTGGATGGACCAATGCAAATGCCATCAGTACATTTCTCGACGGCATCTCCGGCCATAGCTATTGCAGCGGCGACGCGCTCATACGCTCCATGGCAGCGCTGCCCGTTGCCGGTGGCGGTGAGGTCATCTACGTGGGCATGTTCGGCTCCTTGAACGGTGGTGCGATTCTCGGAGGGCACGTACTTAAAGCTGCCCTGATTCCAGGAGACTCCTCCTCCCCATCGTGGAGCGATCTCACTTTCCACCCGGTAAGCAACGACCAGTTTTCTTTCAATCATTACGGCTTCGACGTTTCGAGCATCTTTATCGACCCTCATGACACGTCAGGGAATACGGTCTATGTCACCATTGCCGGCATACCCGATTCGCTCACCGCAATTCGCACCGTCTATCGAACAACAGATGGTGGGGCGCACTGGTATGAGCTCAATTCGAATCTTCCAAGCACGCCCGCGAACAGCATCGTCATCGATCCGCAGGACACCAACACCGCTTACGTAGCAACCGACGAAGGCGTGTATTCCACTCGCCAGGTCAGTACATGCGTTAGTGGACCGAGCAACTGCTGGTCTGTTTTCGGTGCGGGACTTCCATACGCACCGGTAACCCAGCTCAGCGCAGCTCCGCCGAGCACCTCTCCCAACGTGCTTGTCGCAGCGACCTATGGGCGGGGAATTTGGCAAATTCCGTTGTGGACGGCAGGCACGCAACTAACAGGGGCATCTGTCGATCCGACTTCACTCACTTTCCCATCACAGGCTGTTGGAAGCGCCAGTCCTCCGCAAAAACTGACGATTACAAATAGCGGTGGGATTGCTCTTGTAATCACATCGGTGAAAGCCGGTTCACCTTTCAGCGAAACAGACAATTGCGTCAATGCCGTCGTCAACGCCGGCGCGAGCTGCGATATCCAGGTGGTCTTCACTCCAGATCAGACCGGATCGGCCAATGGCAACTTGAGCATCAACGCGAATGTCTCATCCGGACTAATTTCCGTTCCGCTAGTTGGAACTGGATCAGCGGCCGCGCAGGTGACGGCGTTGCCCGGTATGCTCAACTTCGGTCAGGTGGCAGTCGGCGAGACATCGGACCTGTTGCCTGTGTCGCTGCAAAACGCGGGCACTCAGCTCATTACTCTCAAAAGCGTGACCGCGACGCCGCCTTTCAAAGTTTCCGCGAACGCGTGCGGAGCCTCGCTCGCGGCGAACAGCGCCTGCTCTCTTTCCATTGCGTTCACCCCAACCCAGGCCGGGCCGGCAACGGGAAACCTTACCGTAGTCGATGATGGAGGGACTCAGACCGTTGCTCTGCAAGGGGCGGGTGCGGCTGAGGCTACTGACACGCTTTCGGGATCATCAATGACTTTCCCGTCAACTCCTGTTGGGCAGCAATCGAATCCTGTAAATGTCACACTTTCGAATACTGGAGATTTGCCGTTGCAAGCAATCACCGCCACGGGAACGGCGGGGTTTCAGGTCTCCGATACGTGCGGAGGCTCTCTGGGAGCGCACGCGAGCTGCACGATCAGTGTTGTGTTTGCGCCGGATGCCATGGGTCTCGTCAGCGGCACTCTGACAGTTTCGGATGCTATTCGCTCGCAGACGATCTCTCTGTCAGGAACGGCAGTTCAGGCTCCCGCAATCAAAGTCAGCGCCGCTCAAGTCAGCTTTTCTGGAATTTCCATGGGACAGACCAGCACTCCAGTGACACTCACGATATCCAACACGGGGGGCTCCCCGATGGCCAACGTTGGCTTTCAGATCACTGGTCCCGAAGCGTCGAGTTTTTCATGGAGTGCAAGCACCTGCGAGACGAGCCTGATCAACGGCGCCAGTTGCTCTGTGCAGATCGCATTCAGACCAGCTTCATCAGGGCAACTCACAGCTACACTCACTGTTTCCTCGTCGACCACCGGTGTCTCACCAGTTCAGGTGCCGCTCTCGGGCATTGGACAGGGAATATCTGGGATCAGCATCAGCCCATCTCGGATGAACTTTGCGCAGCCCAAGCTCGGTGAGCCCAGCGCAGCTCAGGTCGCAACGATCTCGAACACGAGCAGTGTGAACCTTTCGGGATTGGCGCTCGCAGCTTCGACCCCTTTCACGCTGAGTCAGAATACCTGCGGATCCACTTTGGCTGCTGGAGCAAATTGCTCCACAAACGTGGTCTTTACTCCCTCAGAAAATGGTGTGGTGACGGGGAGCTTGACGGTTTCCTCGTCAACTTCTTCCGATCGAGCAACTGCTGCCCTTGTCGGTACTGCGGGAGCGGCGGGCTCAGTCCAGGTTCAGCCTGGATCTGTCACGTTTCCCACTATCGGCGTGGGCTCGGCCAGCACACCACAATCAGTGACGCTGACGAACAACGGTACAGTTCTCCTGGGCGAACTCAAGTTATCCGCGTCCGCGGGCTTCGAGGTTGCGTCAACGACCTGTGGAGCGTCTCTCGATGCGGCGGCTGTCTGTGTTGTGCGGATTGCCTTTCTTCCGACTCTCGCGGGACACCAGACCGGCACATTAACTGTCATGAGCGAGTCGCTTCCGACAGCGGCCCAGGTTTCGTTATCGGGGACGGGGTTCGATTTCACGGTTACGACGTCGGGACCATCAAGCAAGACCATCTCCAGCGGACAGACGGCAAGCTACACGTTCACGCTGAGCCCTTTGAATGGATCGACCGGCACCTTTACCTTCTCGTGCAGTTCGCTTCCAGCGAATTCATCCTGCGGCTTCAACCCGGCCAGTGAATCCGTTGCGGCGAACTCGACCGGCAGCCTGACCGTGAATGTTGCCACCGGGAATGGGGCCTCAAGCGCGAGTCTTCGTCCGGCTGACGGAACGGGAATGTCTCACTATGTTCCGATCGCTTGTCTTTTGATCCTTCCCTTCCTGGTTCGATACAGGCGCGGCAATTTACTACCGGTCGTAATCCTGATGGCTAGTTTGATTGGCATTACGAGTTGTGCCGGTTCAGGGGGCGGAGGCGGTGGAACGCCAGCATCTTCGAATGGAAACACGCCTCCGGGAACGTATTCCATCGTGGTGAATGCTATCGCAAACGGAGTTTCGCACAAGACCACGCTTACGCTGATCGTGAATTAGGGCGATGCAGATACGCCGTCGAGGCGGAAAGATGAAAGAAAGGACCCGATATACTTGGACAAAGAGAATCCCGCGGCTTTGCATTTTGAAGAACGGAGCCTGGCCGGGTGTCAGCACAATACCAGGAAGTTGCCGAAGATGACCGCTAAAGTAACAACTGAAGATGTCGAGCGCGTGGCCGAGTTGGCCCACCTAAAACTCACTTCGGATGAGACCGGGAGCATGGTACATGATCTCAACGAAATCCTCGATTACGTTGCCCAGCTCGACGAACTCGATACGAAATCTGTGGTCCCGTTGGCACAGGTGAGCGAGTTGGATGGTGCAGGTGGAGCTGGTTCGTTGCGCAAGGACGTCGTGAGCCCTTCACTTAGTCGGCCCGATGTCATGTCACAGGCGCCGGAGACGGACGGGGCATTCTTCAAGGTTCCGAAGGTCATTGAGCGGTAGTACGTCTGAATCGAGGAAGCACTTTTGCCGAGCGAAACCGTGAACGCCCCAAGCTACGTGGAAAAGCCGAAGACCTTCTCAGAATTGCGAGAGGGTATCGTTTCTGGACGCGTAAAAGCTTCCGATCTTGCTTCGAGGTATTACCAGCGAATCGAGCAGGTGAACGAGAGGCTCAATATTTATCTGAGCCTTGCAAAGGAGCGCGCGCTTGAACAGGCTGCGAACATCGATGATGCGGCAGCCAAGGGTAATCCGCTGGGATCTCTTGCCGGAATCCCTGTCGGGATCAAGGACGTGCTGGTGATGCGCGGCGCTCCGGCGACAGCGGGTTCGAAGATCCTGAAGGGCTATGAGCCGCCCTACGATGCGACGGCGGTCGCGAAGCTCGAGCGGGCGGGTGCCGTGCTCCTGGGAAAGTTGAACTGCGATGAGTTTGCGATGGGGTCCTCCAATGAGAATTCGGCCTATGGGCCGGTGCGGAACCCGGTCGATCCTGAGCGCGTCCCTGGTGGTTCCAGTGGTGGGTCGGCTGCAGCTGTAGCCGCGAATCTCGCTGTCGCAACCCTTGGAACAGATACCGGAGGATCGATCCGGCAGCCCGCCAGCTTTTGCGGAGTCGTGGGTGTATTGCCGACTTACGGCCGCGTTTCGCGCTACGGGCTGATTGCATTCGCATCATCCCTTGATCGGGTTGGGCCTTTCGCCGGCAATGTTCGGGACGCTGCGACGGTGCTCAGTGTGATCGCAGGTCACGACGCGAGCGACGCTACCAGTTCGACCGCTCCTGTGGTGGATTACGCGATGGAGAGCGACAAGGGAGCTGAGGGCCTGCGCATTGGTGTTCCTGCGGAGTACTTTGGCGAGGGACTCGATGCTGAAGTGCGGGAGCAGATTGAGAAGGGAATTGAGTCATTGAAGGCGGCTGGTTGCAGTGTCAAGCCGGTGTCTCTTCCGCACACCCGGTACGCCATACCCACCTACTACCTTGTCGCGACTGCTGAAGCGAGCGCAAATCTCGCGCGGTTCGATGGCGTTCGATATGGGCATCGTTCGCCATCGTCCGCGACGCTCTCAGAGATGTACAGCCATTCGCGGGACGAGGGCTTCGGAGCCGAGGTGAAGCGGCGCATTATGCTCGGCACCTACGCGCTGTCAGCCGGCTATTACGACGCCTACTATCTCAAGGCGCAGAAGGTGCGGCGGCTGCTGGCGGATGAGTTCCTGCGTGCGTTCGCGCATGTGGATGCTATTGTTACGCCGACCGCTCCAACGCCAGCTTTCAAGCTTGGCGAAAAAACTGACGATCCTCTCGCCATGTATCTCGCCGATATTTACACGGTTACAGCGAGCCTGGCCGGCATCTGTGGCGTTACTGTCCCCTGCGGCGCCACCAAGGCCGGTCTTCCGGTTGGGATGCAGGTACTGTCAGCACATTTGAACGAGGGCACAGCGTTCCGCGTGGCACGCGCGGTGGAGGCCGCTCAGGGTTAGAAAGCAGGTTGGTCATGCAAGTTGGTAAGACGCTCGCGGCATGGTTTGCAGTTCTGGCGGTTTGGATTGGCAGTTCCGTTTTACTCAACGCAACGCCGCGTAAGGTTCATGTGGTTGGGATTGGGGCAGTGAAACGGGTTCCGTATTCAAGGACGGGTGACCCGGCTGGAGCTGCCGCGGGCGAAGAGAGCCTCAAGATTCGGCCACTTGTGGTGGATGGTGCGGTAAAGGAATGGACCGCAGGGGAATCGCACGATGTAACGGACCGTACGTTCGTGGTGAGACGGGCTATCAGGCTCAATGATCAGCTGCCTGGAGAAAAGTCCAATACGGGAAATCATTGGGTGTGGCAGCGCGGTCCGTGGCTGATGGTGGACCGCGTCAGCGGTCATGTAACTGCTTTGAAGCTGCCGGACTACGACCCGGGCGTGAGCCAGGTGAGCTGGTTCCGCGACTACGCGGCGTATTGCGGTCTGACTTCCAGCGGGAAAAACCTGTATGCGGTTGTCGCGCAGATCGCGGTCCACAAACCTGTGCTTGCAAAGAAGCTCTCCGCGTTCCAGGGGGAGCGTACCGAGCCGATCTGTGCACCGGTGCAGTGGCAGCGCGAGCCTTTCCGTGTCACCTTCAATGCCTCCGGAATGGATGCTGTAAGTTTCGAGATCGTGCCGGGCTCGGCAGTGCTCGTCGAGGACTCGGATGATCCCGCCGAGGCCGCTTCGCCAGCTAAGACGAACTAAGGCCGGGTGACCGGGGCGCGTGGGACTTGCGGGGCGGAGCTGGGTTGGGCGAAGCTTGGAGGATGGTTGAATCCTTCGACACTCTTCTAGAGAAGGCTGAAGCGGCTCACGGGCATATGTGCGCAGGTCAGATCCTGGGGGTCCGCATGGCGCTGCTTGGGCTGAAATCTCTCGGCGTTGAGGACCCGCTTGGGGCTGACCGGAAGCGTCTGGTTACGTACGTCGAGATCGACCGATGCGCAACCGATGCGATCGGGATGGTGACGGGGTGCCGGCTGGGGAAGCGGACCCTGAAGTTCCGGGACTGGGGAAAGATGGCGGCCACCTTCGTTGATCTCTCGCGCGATGTGGGAGTGCGGGTGGTGGCGCTGGAGAACTCAAGAGAAGTGGCGCGGCAACTTCATCCGGAGATAGAGAGCAAGAGCCAGCAGCAGATGGTTGGCTATCGTGAGCTTGACGATGAGCAGTTGTTCCGTATCGAGCGGGTTGGCGTGCAGGTGGATGCGGCGGAGTTACCGGGCTATAAGGCTGACCGCGTGGTCTGTGCCCGTTGTGGAGAGGGCATCAACTTCGGAAGGTTCGAGGAGGTTGCGGGGCAGACGGTGTGCATCCCGTGCGCGCATCAAGAGGTCCGGTATTGGACGTCGGACTAAGCTGCTCCTGTTCTCGATTGTAGGTGTTTTCTTGTAAGTAACAGATTGTGAGCATTTTTCGCGGCGATCCAACGGCAGCCCTCAGTTCATGTATTCCGCGTCTGATCAGGCGATCACTGACCTTCTGTCAACGAGCCGCTTACGCTCACTTAGGGAGCACGAAACAGAAGCACAAATCGCCTCAAGGCGGAGAGCTGATCTGCGGCGGCTCTACTGTTGGAGCCGGATTTCACTCACCTGAATTACCGGGGCGATGTCTGTGTAGTTGGGGATGTCGCCCTGGAGGACATCGGCATTGGGGAGGAAGGCGTCAGTGAATGCCTGGATTGTGTCGCAGGTGAATCCGCAAATGGCAGTAAAGGGCGGCGGCTGGTCGGGGTTTCCGCCGAGCATTCCGATCTCAACGGAGACAGCCTTGACGGCGGAGCCGAGCAGGCCGAGTGCGAGGGGCATGTGGGTGTCGAGGTAATAGTCCACGTCGAAGTGGCTGCCGGGTTTCGCGGGATAGAAGATGGAGACTTTGACCATGCTTCTACGATACGACGGCTGAGGGAGCGTGAGGTGGGAGGGGCCGGTTGTGCATCGGCGATCATCCCTCCCGCAGGTCTTGACAATTGAATACCAGAGAAGAATGCTACATAGGTATTTGGAAAGAGAGTTCCGATGAAGGCAAGTGCGCTTTACAGAACTGCCAGCATTTTGCTCATTGTGGCTGCTGCGGGGAACACCTATGCAGTCGTCAGATTCTGGCAGGCTGGTGGAGCAATGAACGGCGTGCCGCTCCCAGAAGATCACCGGCTTTCTTATGGTCCAGTGGTTCTCGCTTTAGGGGTGTTCTGTTCATTGTGCGTTTTGTTCGCGGCATATCTTGCCTGGCATCTGGGTGCGCTCGCGAGGACGAATCCTCAAGCGATTGGTGCTTTGGGATTGGCGCTTTTCGCGTATCAGATTCTTGGGGTCTTCGTGAGCTTCCATGAACTTTCTGGTGTTGTGCGGATTCTCACAGTGGCGCTCGCAATCTGCACTGGCTTGGCAGCGTGGATGTCTGGAAGTCACCGATCTGCGTCGAGGGCGGGTTAAGTGGAGTGATGGTTGGATTGAAGGCCTTTGTTTTCGCGAAGGTTTTCAGCAGCCTGAAGGCTGCTGCAACCTCCGGATTTCGTCGGAATGAAATTGTTCGATTCAGGGATGGAGATGAAGCGGGGGCCGAAATCGCAGAACGATCCCTCAGCGGCAAAAACCGCGCTCATTCTGAGCGGAGTCGGCGGCACGGATAAATCCGTGCCCTTTCAAACAGCGAAGAAGCGCGAATTTTTCAGCGAGCTGTGAAGTCATGCCCTTTCATACAACAGAACCGACAATTTTTCAGCACGCTGTGAAGCCATGCCCTTTCAAAGCAGCCCAGAGCCGCGAGTTTTTGCGGCAAGCTGTGAATTCGTGCTCTTGTTACAGAATGGCTTGCACTTGAGTCCTTGCGAGGGTTTCGGCGGGAGACAGGAAATAGAAATCGCGGATCGGGCCCTGGTGGCCGTTGCAGAGTGCGAACAGCTGGAGCCCGAGAGGGGTTGGGGTGAGATATATCTCGTCGCTCGTGAGCAGAGCTGATGTGTTTGCGGACTTCTTCTCTATCAATCGGAGAGCAGAGAGAGACTCGAGGTCGCGGGCTGTCTGAGGTCCGCGCGATCCGACGGTTGCGGTCAGTTCCTGCATATTGCACGCCAGCGGCTTTGCCGAGACCTCGCCTGATTCTGACAGGAGCTTGGGTGCGTTTGTGCACACGACCGTGAAGATGCGTATGGGAATGGATGTGAGCTGGCTAAAGAGTTCGACGAACTCCAGATTGGCTTCGTCTCGTCCGTCGGTGGAGACAGAGGTGATTAAGAGGCCGGCCCAGAAACGATGCAGCCATTCTTCCTGGGTTTCCGATCCGACTTCAAGAATGCGGGTCGCGAGCTGCGGATTGATGCGCGCCTTGTGGGTTGCGGATCCGACGCCGAGCAGATTGTCGGCCTTGAGAGCGATGGATACGGCGTTCAAAACTCTGTGGCTGCTGGCCCTGGTACGAACCCATTCTCCGATTGCTTCGGCTCCGTCGGAGCAGATTCGGCCTAGAAAGGCGAAGGCCTCTACGAGGCGGGCGAGGCCCAGCATGTCGCCGGGCCGGGTTTGTTCGATTACGCATTCGAGGAGAGCGTCCCAGCGGCGGGATTCTGGATCGTCTTTTGCCCAGAGGAACAACAGGCCAACGCCGTCCGGTCCGCAGCGGATAACTTTTGCCTGGGTGGTGATGCGGCGCGCGGGGTCGAGCTCAAGCGGTCCTTCTCTCTGAAGGGTGAGGGCGAGGATGGTGCCGGGCTGCCAACGTTCCTGGGTGAGGAGATAAAGGCCGGTGGAGCTGACGTCTCGCACCATGTCGTGGGCGAGGGTGGTACCGTTCCAACGGTAGGCGGCAAACTGACTGACGACGCGCCGCTCCGCCTGGCCCTGTTCAGGAGTTACAAACTTCCCGAGCCAGTCAATGGATGCGGCGATGGTGTCAGGATCGGGCTTTAAGACCTTCTCAAGCCAGCTAATGCGTCCGGCCATTCTTCCTCCGGGTCAGTTTTTAGCCTGTAATGTATTTGATCTTACCGACTTCCGGGCGGGATCTGGCGTGGGGAAGCATGGAAGACAGACTCCGAAGTACTAAGAACCTGTTGTGTTTGCCGGTTTGTTGCTGTGAAGACGGGGGATGTGCTGCGCGGCTGGGCAGACCATAGGTCCGCGGCCGCTGCCCGCCAGTTATCGAGTGGTAACGGCCGGGATGCGGGTTCGGTTCAGGATCGGTAAACGTAGGTAGGGGTTTCTGAGTCAGCCGTTTTCGACGCGGGTCTTTATATCGGAGTAAGCGGCGTGGATGAGCTTGCTCAAGGCTGTGGTGCTGATGGGGGTACCCGGTCTCAGCTTTACATGGCGCATGAATTTGCCGTTGCCCTGGAGCAGGCGGGCGGGATCAGGCAGCGTTGCGCCCTGGAAGAATCCCACGTTGACGTGAGAGGTGAATACATTGACGTATGCGAAGGGCGTGTCTCCGAGGCAGGCAACGGGGCAGCCGTCGTGGAGGAGTTCGCGGACCTCGTCGCCGCAGGTTCGCATCACGTCGAACCAGTGATGCGCGATGGCTCCCAGTTCGCCTGAATGTCTTTTCATCCACGTATCGATGGCGGGATCGCGCTGAAGGGCGCCGTTGAAACGGAGCAGATCTTGTTTCATGGTGGGATGGGCTTTCAGGGAAATATTAAAGGAGCATCTGTTGGCAGGAGTATCCCATAGCTCAAAAGCGAGATTTGAAGCGTCGCTTTCAGGGCGGGCCTTCAGCTGGAAATCACGTGGGATGGGCTGGTGGGGCATGGGTCGTTCTTGACATGGCTGCGGCTGCGCATTTCTTATCTCAAGTAGGCCTTCTCTTTGAGGTGGGATAGCGTGTGCGCGCGCTTTGGAAGGCGCAGATTCTACCGGATTTTCCAGAGCGGGCCGTGTCGAACAGGAAGCAAAAGGTGAGCCGGATCACTGGTGATGGCGGCGGCAGAAGAATAGAGTAAGTCTGCCAGTCAAAGTAGTGAGTCCATGCTCCGTAGCCTGGCCGGAAGTACCAGGAGGCTGGGCCGATTCCCGGAGACAAATCTATGAACAGGCAGCTGCCCCTCGGGGCGGAATTGCCTAGCGGCCTGAATGAATGGGGTTAGGGGCGCGAGTAAAGGATGAGTGTGACGACGAGTTTCGCATTATGGGCGGCATCGTCCGTTGGGGGCGGAGGCGCGATTGGAATGCTTCCGCTCTTATTGTTAGTTCCCTTGATGTATTTCGTGATGATCAGGCCGCAGCAGAAGCGGCAGAAGCAATGGCAGGAGATGCTGGGCGGGATCAAGACAGGGGACAGGGTGACGACAGCCGGTGGGATTCGCGGGGTGATTCTGTCGATCAAGGACGACGCGATTATTATTCGCGTGGCTCCGGACAACATCAAGATCGAGGTGGCAAAGAGCGCGATTGCCTCGGTGACGACGCAGGAAGCGCCGGGTTCGTAGAGGCCGGCGCGGATTTTAGCGGGGCAGGTAGTGGCCACGCAAATGGAAGCAAGAGATCGGGCAACGAATTAGCGGATTAGAGAATTGGACCAATGAAGAAGAATCTCAAGCAGAAAATCGTAATCATTTTCGGAGTGCTGATCGTTTTCCTATACGGCGCATTCTTCGGTTTTGACGCGCCGAACCTGGGCGGCAACCAGCCGTTGCTGAGCAAGCTGACGCAGCACATTCACCTGGGGCTGGATCTACAGGGTGGCGTGCACCTGATTCTGCAGGTGCAGGTGAAAGAGGCCGTCAACACGGAAACGGATAACACTGCTGCACGGATCGAGCAGGATCTGAAGACAGCGAAGGTGACGTTTTCGCAGGTGCTGAAGCCGGATCCGGCGCGGCCTGAGCTGATCCGGATTGAGGGCGTGAACTCGACCCAGGCGAGCGCGGCGCGGTCCGTGCTGGACAACAAGTACTCGAACGAGTACGACATTGCCGGCGGCGGGGCCGATGGCAGTTTCACGGTGACGATGAAGCCGAATATCGAAAGGGCTCTCAACGACAGGACCGTGCAAAATACGATTGAAGTGATTCGGGACCGCGTGGACACGCTTGGCGTGAGCGAGCCGATCATTCAGCAATATGGTCTTGGCGATAACCAGATCCTGGTTGAGTTGCCGGGCATCTCGGATATCGATCGTGTGAGAAGCATCATTACCTCCACGGCGCGGCTTGAGATCCACGCGGTGGTAGGCGGACCGTATCCGGACGAGCAGGCCGCGCTGAGCAGCGTTGGCGGGGCTTTGCCTCCCGACGATGAGCTTGTTCATGGCTCAGGGTCGATGGCCAATGGATCGGATGCGGATAGCGTGTACGTGCTGCAGAGAGTGGCGATTGTTGCAGGCACGGACTTCCGGTCGGCTGATCCGGGAACGGACTCCAATACGGGCCAGAGGACGGTTCACTTCACGCTGACGAACGAGGCGGGAGACAAATTCTGGGAATACACGAGCGCAAACGTCGGGCACAGCATGGCTGTTGTGCTGGGCGGACGCGTGAAGGAAGTGGCGAACATTGAGAGCGCGATCCGAGACTCGGGCGAGATCCGGGGCAGCTTCTCGCAGGATGAAGTAGCGATTCTCTCGAAGATGCTGCGGACGGGTGCGTTGCCGGCGTCGAT
>Ga0105240_10009660_pt1 | contig 13638 bp, 9 predicted proteins | sample KBSC54metaG_FD_80426 | JGI IMG/M metagenome (GOLD analysis project Ga0105240, IMG submission 80426) | Corn rhizosphere microbial communities from Kellogg Biological Station, Michigan, USA - KBS C5-4 metaG | ecosystem: Host-associated > Plants > Roots > Rhizosphere > Soil | place: Michigan, USA... | reverse complement strand
CGCTTCTCCTGCACCATGATCGAGTGCAGGAACGCGGTGCCCGCGAGCCACGGCATGAGCGATGCGTTCTCCACCGGGTCCCAGGCCCAGTAGCCGCCCCAGCCGAGCTCCGAGTAGGACCAGAGCGCGCCGAGCATGATCCCCACGCCGAGGAAGGTCCACGCGATCAGCGCGAAGCGGCGCGTGGAGCGGATCCACTCGGCGTCGGTGCGGCGGGCGATCAGCGCCCCGATGCAGAACGCGAACGGGATCGTGAAGCCCACGTAGCCCGAGTAGAGCATCGGCGGGTGGAACATCATCGCCGGGTGGCGCAGCAGCGGCTCGAGGCCGTTGCCCTCGACGGGCGCCGGCGACAGCGTGTCGAACGGGCTCGAGTAGAAGACCATCAGCGACAGGAAGAAGGCGGCGATCACGGCGAGCACCCCCGTGGCGTACGGGGCGATGTCGCGGTGGCGGTGGCGCGTGAGGTGCAGCACCACGCTCGAGAAGATCGACAGCACGAACACCCACAGGAGCAGCGAGCCCGCCTGGCTCGACCACATCGCGGTGAGCTTGTAGAAGGTCGGCGTGTCGGTGGATGAGTTCTGCGCGACCAGCGAGTAGGAGAAGTCGTTGCGCAGGTAGGCGCTCTCCAGGATCACGACCGCGAAGATCGCGAGGCCGGCCAGGCAGTAGAACGCGTAGCGCGCCGAGACCACGAACTGGCGCTGGCCGCTGCGCGCGCCGTAGATCGAGGCGACGGCCGCGTAGGCCATCGTCAGGAGGCCCACGACGAGGCACGCGTAGCCGACGTCAGCCACTACGTATTGGAAGAGTTGGGTGCGGCCTGGAACTTGGACGGGCACTTCGTGACGAGCGAGTCCTTCTGCCCGACGAACGTGCCGTTCTTCATCTGGCCCTTGACGATGATCTCGCGCCCGCCGCGGAACGGGTCCGGCACCTCGCCCGAGTATGTGACGGGCAGGGCGCGCCCGGTGCCGTTGCGGTCACGCACCGCGAACCGCATCGATGCGCCGTTGTGGACGATCGATCCCTGCACGACCTTGCCCGTGAGCTCGTAGGAGCGCCCGGAGTCCGCCTTGCGCAGCAGCTGGGACGGCTGCTTGGCGTCCGTGGCGGCGCTGAAGCTCGTGTAGATGAGGGCTCCGGCCAGGAGCATCGCGGCTGTGAGAGCGACGACTAGCCGAACCCTGCGCTTGCGACTGGGGTCCATCTGCGCCCGATTATGACGACGAACGATTAAGAGACAGTTGTTACTCGCGTTGGGAGGGGTGTCCCGCCCCCGGCCACGGCGACAGGATCAGCAGCAACCGCGCATCGGAATTGGCCCGCACCTCGTGGCGCTCATTGGGCTCGAAGTGGGCGAGGAACCCCGCTGCCCCGCTCTCCGTACGCCCGTCCTGCTGCACCTCGACCTCTCCCTCGAGCACGACGAGGTACGCGCGCTCGTGCACCTGGTGGTCCTGAAGCTGCTCGCCCCCGGGCAGGTTGATCGCGATCACGCGCGACTCCTCGTCGGAGCGCAGAATCTTCGGATGATGAGGTTCGACATCGAGCGATCGGATGTCCCAGCTGTCCAATTGAGCCCTCCAGTTCGAGTGACCGCAATCATTACGCAATGCCCGTCTTCGCCGCCCTCTTAACCGCCGCGCTGCTCGCGACGCCCGCGCCGCGGCCGCACATCTCCCAGAAGCGGATCCCGTATCCGCCGAAGCGCGAGCGGGAGATGCGCCGCTACGCGATCCGCCACTACGGCATTCACTCGTTCCGCCTGCGCAACCCCAAGGTGATCGTCGAGCACTACACGGAGACGAGCTCGTTCTCGCCCGTGTGGAACACGTTCGCCGACGACGTGCCGGACGTGGAGCTGCACGAGCTGCCACAGGTGTGCGCGCACTTCGTGATCGACCGCGGCGGGAGGATCTACGAGCTGGTGCCGCCCAACCTGATGTGCCGTCACACGGTCGGGCTCAACTGGACCGCGATCGGGATCGAGCACGTCGGCATGAGCGACGGGCAGGTGATGGGCAACCGCAAGGAGCTGCGCGCGTCGCTGGCGCTCACCCGCTGGCTGCAACAGCGCTACGGCATCCTCACCCGCAACGTGATCGGCCACGCCGAGAGCCTGTCGAGCCCGTACCACCGCGAGCGCGTGAAGTCGCTGCGCACGCAGACCCACGGCGACATGCAGCACCGCACGATGGTGCGCTACCGGCGGCTACTGCGCGCGGCCCAGTAGAGCGTCCACGCGCTCGCGCAGCTCGACCGGGCTGAAGGGCTTCTGCATGTAGTGGTCCGCGCCCACCTGGTAGCCGAACTGCTCGTCGGCGCCGCCGGCTCGGGCGGTCAGGAGGATCACCGGCATCGAGCTCTCGTCGGCACGCAGGCGCTTGACCACCTCGTAGCCGTTCAGGCCGGGCATCATCACGTCGAGCACCGCGAGGTCCGGCTGGTGCTCCTGCGCGAGCGCGAGGGCCTCGTCCCCGGTCTTCGCCTTGAGCACGTCCATGTCGCCCCGCTCGAGTTGGAGCGCGACGAGCTCGAGGATGTCCTCCTCGTCGTCGGCCACCAGCACCAGCGGGCGCTCCCTTTCCCCATTCCCTCCCATCGCGGGAAACAGCGTAATCGGAGCAACAGATGTCGAGTTGCGTGAGGTTTGCGTGTGTGGAGGGGTTGTCGGCTTGGAACCCGAGGCAAGGAGCCCACACATGCAACGCAAACCACTTCTATGGATCGCCGCGCTGGCTCTGGCGGCGGCGCTCGGCCTGAGCGCGCAGGCGTCCGCGGCCACCGTGAAGGGCACGGTGGTGCACGCCAACAAGAGCGCCCACACGTTCGTGGTGGCCGGCCGCAGCGGCCGGCTCACCAAAGTCTCATCGCGCCGCTCGGCCCGGGCTGGCAGCGTGGTGCGCGTGTCAGGCCGCCGGCTGGCGAACGGCCTGCTGCGCTCCCATCGCCTGCGCACGCGCGGCCACGCGCGTCACGCGCGCCTGCGCGGGCTCGTGACCTGGTCGACCGCGCGCGGCTTCACGGTCGCGGCGCACGGAGCGTCGCTGCTCGTGCACCGGTCGAGCACGGATGACCCGGCGCCGCTGGGCGCGCCCGTGAGCACCAACGTGACGATCGACGATCACGGTGACCTCGACGAGAACGAGTGCCACCAGATGGGCCAGGCGCCCGACCAGCTCAAGCTCGAGGGCGTGGTGCTGAGCACCGATCCCACGGCCGAGACGATCACGATCTCGGGCGACGACGACCAGGGTGAGGATCACGCCATGGCCAGCGACCACGGCGACCACAACCAGGGCGGCGACGACAACGATCAGGGCGACGACAACCAGGGCCAGAACGAGAACGAGATGCAGCCGCAGATCGTGGTTCACGTGCCCGACGCGACGGCGTTCACGGTCGGCGACAAGGTCGAGCTGATCGTGAGCGGGCCGGCCGGCGACGGCACGTTCACCCTCGTCAGCGTGGACGAGGACCACCAGGGCCACGACGACGGCTCAGACGGGTAGGCGGGAATCCCGGGGTGACGGCGGCGGCGCGACCCGCGGCGCCGCCGCCGCGCCTTCTCCGGCCGAGCGCGGCGGACTGAACTGGATCCCCAGCAGCGCGATGTCGTCGCGCGGGAGCTCCATCGAGCTGGCGCCGGCGCCCGCGAGCAGCGAGTCGAGCACGTCGGCGAGGTCAGTGCGATCGAGCTGGTCGGCGCGCTTGCACAGCTCATCCGCGACCACGAACTGGCGCGGCGCGTGCGCGTCGGTCAGGCCGTCGGTGTAGAGCACCAGCAGCTCGCCCGGCTCGAGGGTCAGTGTGCTCGAGGGGAACGTGGCGTGCTCGAAGCCGATCAGGGTGCCCGACACGCCCCACTCCTCGCACGGGTGGTTGTGTCGCATCACGAGCGGCGCGGGGTGACCAGCTATCGCAACCTCGAGCTCGAGCAGCCGGCCGCGCACCTCGCCCGCGATGCAGACCGCGGTGAGCAGGCGCACACCGGGCTCGATCTGTGCCAGCACGTCCTCGTTCAGCGCCTCGAGCAGGCGTCCCGGCCGAGCCGCGTGCCTGGTCTCGGCGCGCAGCGTGTAGCGGGCAAGCGCCGCCACCGACGCCGCGTCGGGCCCCTTGCCCTGGACGTCGCCGATCCAGGCCACGAAGCGCTCGTCGCCGAGGTCGACCACGTCGTAGAAGTCGCCGCCCACCACCTCGCCGGTGCCCGCCGGCCGGAAGCGCGCTCCGAGCATCACGCTCTGGAACGTGGGCAGGGCGGTGGGCATCAGGCTGCGCTGGAGCGCGGCGGCGGTCTCATGCTCGCGCTGGTAGAGCAACGCGCGCGCGATGCCGCTCGCGCAGCGGTCGGCCACCTCCTCCGCGAACTCCAGCTCGTCCTCCGAGAACTCGCGCGGCTCGGAGAAGGTCACGAGCAGGGCGCCGATGGCGCGCGGTCCCGAGAGCAGTGGCTGCGCGAGGGTCGCCGCTATGCCCGCGTCGATGCGCTTTTGGGCCAGGTCTGGATAGCGGCCGAACTGATCGTGCGGATCGCCCAGGTGCACCATCCTGCGCAGCCGCACGGCGTCGGTTGTGGGTGTGCTTACGGACACCGGCAGCCGCCGGAAGAACTCGCTCTCCTGGAGCGGCCATCCCACGCCGGCGGACATCGAGAGCGTCTGCCGGGAATCGTCGAGCAGCAGGACCGCGCCGCCGTCGCCGTCCAGTGCCGCCACGGCCTCCGCCACCACCGCCCGGCTGATGTCCTCCGGCGTGAGCGCCTCCGAGATCGCCGTCGCCAGGCGCTCGATCTGGCGCGCGCGGCGCAGGTTCACTCGCTCGCGGTCGAGGCGGCGCTCGCGTTCGGTCACATCCACCACAACCGCCGCCACGCCGATCAGCTCGCCCGCCGCCTGCCGCACCGGGAACAGCCCGACCGTGCAGGTGTGCCCGCCGCCGGTGACGCGGACGCCGGGCACCGGCCGCCCGTCGCGCAGGACGCGGCCGAACTCGGCGGTCAGGTCGGGCTCGAAGTGGCCGAACACCTCGGCCACGCTGAGGCCCGTCTGGTCCGGCGCCGCCACGCCGGCCAGCTCGACCAGGGCCGGGTTGGAGCGCACGCAGCGCAGATCGCGGTCGAACAGCGTCAGCCCGATCGGCGTCTGCTCGAAGATCGCGGAGAACTGCGCGGCGCTCGTCTCGGACAGCCGCTCGAGCTCCTCGGTGTGCTCCTCCAGCGATGCCGCCATCTGGTTGAAGGCCACCCCCAGATCGCTCAGCTCCGCGGCGCCCTCGGGCTCGACGCGCTCCTCGAGCCTGCCGGCGGCCAGCCGGCGCGCGCTGCGGGCGAGCTTGCGCAGCGGCTCGGCCACGAAGCGGCTGGCGTATATGCCGCTCGCGGCCACCATCAGCACGAGCAGAGCCAGAGCGAGGATCGTGAGGACCCGGGCGCGATGCGCGGCCGCCACGGAGTCGGCGCGCCGCTCTATCTGGACCCGGTCCTCGACGCTCGTGACGCGGGAGATGGTGGAGCGGATCGTGTCGACGCGGTCCTTGCCGTCGGACAGGCGCCCAGGCCCGATGCGGCGGCCCGCTCCCACGGCGGCGATGATCGGCACGCCGTAGTCGTTCACGTAGCTGTTCAGCTCCATGGTGATCTGGCGGGCCAGGGCCGCCTGCGACGGGTTGTCGCGCACGAGCCGGGCCAGCGCGCGGAGCCGGACGGGTTGGGTCGCCCGCGCGCGGGTGTAGGGCTGCAGGTACTGCGTCTGGCCGGTGATGATGTAGCCGCGCAGGCCGGACTCGAGGTCGATCACCGACCCCTCGATCCCGCGTGCGGCCTCGAGCACGTCGGCGGAGTGGCGCGCCTGCGTCTCACGCGTGCTGGATACGTCCACCGTGTGCAGCAGCACCGCGAACACCGCGCCGAGCGCCAGCGCGAAGACCAGCGTGGCCAGCCGGACGCGTGCGGTCAGACCGATGCGAAGCCGGCGAGCCCGTCCCATCCGCCCATTGTCTCGCACGGACGCAACAGGTGAGGGACCGACTGCGTGGACGCGGTCTGGGTCCCGCGGCGATACTCCGGCGATGGCCTTCGTCCCTCCCGCTCGCCATCTGCTGCGCGCCAAGGACCTGGCGGACGCGCGCTACTTCGAGCACCTCGACGTGGACGACCTGGCGCACGCCGCCGGCCTCTCGCGCGCGCACTTCAGCCGGGAGTTCCGGCGGGCGTTCGGCGAGTCGCCGCACGCGTACCTGCTCACGCGCCGGCTCGAGCGCGCCGCCGCGCTGCTTCGCACCACCGATCGAAGCGTCGCGGACATCTGCTTCTCTGTCGGGCTTCAGAGCGTGGGCTCGTTCACCACCAGCTTCACCCGCACCTTCGGCAGATCGCCCACGGCGTATCGCGCGGAGCACCCGCCGGCCGCCGCATACGCATGGGTGCCGTCGTGCGTAATGCGCTTCTACGGCCGCCCCAAACGCAGCACGTTTGGAGAAGACAGCGCCACAACGCCGGGTTAGTGTCGGGCGCGTCCCGTTCCGTTCGACTCAGGAGACCCCAAATGTTCCGAATCGCGAATGCGCAGCTGTGGGTGCACGACCAGGATGAGGCGCTCGCCTTCTACACGCAGAAGCTCGGCATGGAGGTGCGAGCCGACGTGACGCTGCCCGAGATGGGCGACTTCCGCTGGCTCACCGTGAGCCCGGCGGGTCAGGAGGACATATCGATCGTGCTGATGGCGATCCCCGGCGCCCCTTTGATGGATGACGAGACCGGCCAGCAGGTCCGTGACCTGATGGCCAAGGGCTTCGCCGGCGCGGTCTTCCTCACCACGGACGACTGTCGCGCGTCCTACGAGGAGCTCAAGGCCCGCGGCGTCGAGTTCACCGAGGAGCCCGAGGAGCGTCCCTACGGGATCGACTGTGGGTTCCGCGACCCGTCCGGCAACGCCTTCCGGCTCACCGAGGTTCGCGAGATCGCCGCGGTGTAGGTCTGGTCCGCGACCGGGTGGCGGATTCCAGCCTGGATCCGCTGCACCTGAAAGCCGAGGTCATCGGCGGGGATGTTCCCGTTGTAGAGGGGACTCTCCGCCGCCCTCGTCAGCAGCTGCCAGCAGAGCGCGACGCTCGTAGGCTCGACGCGGGTCTTGGGCGCGCGCAGGCTGTCCGCGAGCGCCTCGATCTGGCCTCGGTACTTGTTCACGCGCTCGGCGATGCAGTAGCTCGCCGGCGTGCCCGCGTGCTTGAGCATGCGGTCGAGCGAGGCGGCGAGACGCTCGCGGCCGCGCGGCGCGACGAGGTCCTCGCCGTAGCTCTTCACGTCGGGCACGACGTAGGCGTGCGGATTGAGCGCAAGGCGCGCGAGCAGTTCGCGGCGGCGGCAGGTGTCGTTGAAGGCTAGAAGCGCCATGACCACGATGCCGGCGCCCAGGGAGATCGCGAGCGTGGAGGAATGAGATGCCCACAGCGCGACGCCCGCGGTCACGGCCGCGACGGCGCTCACCGCGAGCCGGCTACGCCGCTTCTGGCGCAGCCCATCAAGCCTTTCGGCTGCCCTGTCCACCTGCCGAGCAGTCATCCCGTCTTGCGCAAATGCCCTCTGTGGGGAACCGCGAAACCCGCAACCAGCGGAATGCGGTAGGCGGGCAGTCGCTACGACACTGCTTGGTATCGGCAGACGACGTACAGACTTTCGACCTTTTCGGGGTCGAGGTGCTTGTACGTCTGATTTCCCACGGTGGTGGTGGTGACCGCGGAGCCTGGCACGTTCGCGCCGGTGATCGACAGCTGCAGCCGGCCGGGGTCGAGCGGGTTGCCGGGGTTGACGCTCGCGAAGTACGCGCCGCCGAACTTGTCGAGGGCCGTGAGCTTCTGCCCGCTGAGCAGGTCGGCGACCGCGGGCTGCCCGTCCGCGTCGAGCTCGTGCAGCGCCAGCGTGATCTGGTTGGTGCCGCCGGCGTCGAGCGCGAAGTAGAGGTCGATGCCCGACACCTGCACGTCCGCCCCGCCCGGCTGGAACGGGAAGCGCCCGGTCAGGTCGAGCGCCAGCGCATTCCCCGCCTGGTCGTCCGCCGGGTGCAGGAAGCGGTACCAGTTGTCCGAGAAGTCGTGCGCGACGTCGAAGAACGCCACCTGCTGGAAGTTCGGCAGGTTGTCAACCGCGGCGTCGTGCAGGTCGGTGCCGCCCGGGCGCGCCGTGTAGCTCACGTTGATCAGCACGTCCGTGATCGTCGTGAAGTCGAAACGGTTGGCCTGCGGGTCGAGCGTGATGTGCCAGTCGCTGATCACGCCCTGACCCTCGAACGGCAGGTAGCGCTCGTCGTGCAGGTTCAGCTCGAACACGCCCGCATCGTTCTGGCCGGTGCTCGTGGCGATCGACTCCACGGCGCCCGTCGACCTGAGCGGGTCCACCGCGGGTTCGTCGCTCATCCGCGTCGAGCTGCCGAGCAGCACCACCGTGGCGTGGACGCCCGTGTACGGGCCGGCGATGCACGGGATCGTGAGCGACACGCTCTTGATCCGGCGCATGTAGTGGCCCGGGTAGTCGAGGTCGAACAGCACCTCCGGCAGGCTCACGAAGCAGTCGCCGCTCTCGCGCAGCGCGATCAGCGCCTGCGGCGCCACCTGCGCCAGCGAGATCGTCTTGCGCAACTCGTACTCGCGCCGGTTGAGGTCCATGTGGCTCGCCTCGAGACGGCCGAGGTCGTACGACAGGCGCTCGCCGGCGAGCAGGCCCTTGTGCAGGCTGTCCCAGTAGCCGAAGCGGATGTAGTTCGAGTCGCTGAGGCCCAACTCGTGGCGGTACGCGCGCTCGGCCCGCGACGACATGTCGTAGGCGAGCTGGTACGCCTGCATGTAGAGCGTGGAGATCTGCGTGACCATCCAGTCGTAGAGCTGTTCGTTGGTGAACTTGGACTGCATCAGCTCGAGCGTGGCCTGCGAGTTGTCCGCCTGCGTCTGCTGGTTGGCCAGCTCGCTCTGCGCGATCGCCAGGCGGATCTGAGCTCCGATCAGCTGCTGGTCGATCTCGTCCAGCTCGGTCTGCGCGGACTGAGCCTGGAACGTCCACTCGTCCTGGCGGCGCTGGTAGCCGCCCACCGTCTGGGCCAGGCCGCCGGTCATCTGCATGATCGACGCGGTGGAGGCCAGGAACGTGCTCAGCGCCCGTGCTGCCGCCGCCAGGTTCTCGCCGCCGAAGGTGGCGCCGAGGCTCGTGGGCGCGCCGATCTTCAGGTCGGGCACGATGGCCAGGATGCTCGCCACCATCTCCGTGGCGGCCGACACCTGGTGCACGTCGATGCTCGCCGCGGTGAGCGCCAGATGCACGGCCTCGCCCGGGTTGAGGAACGGCATGTTCGCGTAGTAGTCGTGCCGCTGCTGGATCAGCTCGCGGTGGATCTGCAGGGCGGCGAGCGCCTGCGTGGCGTCGTCGATCTGCTGCTGGCGCACGCCCAGCACCGCCTGCGTGAGCTGCGCCTCCTGCGTCTGGCGCAGCACCGCGAGCTGCTCGGCGTCGCGCTTCTCCAGTGCCGCGAGCAGGGCGGCGCCGAGCGACTTGACCTCCTGCGTCAGCTCCTTGGCCTTCGACAGCACGCGCTCGAAGCGGTAGATCGGCAGCGGGGCGTTCTGGCCGGCCAGCGCGCTCGAGATGCTCACGCCCGCGGCGGCGGCGCGCACGAGCAATCCGGGATCGATCGGCGGCTCGAACAGCGGGAGCTGCTGCACGACCCCCTCGATGTTCATGCAGTGGCGGATCTTGAAGAGCCGGTCCGCGATCGTGTCCCAGTACGCGAGCAGCTTGTCGTTCTGCGGGATGCAGAAGTAAGCCATCGGCGCGAGCTTGACCGAGGGCCGGTTCTGCTTCGCGGGCACGAGCACCGGCGGTGGCGCGAGCAGGCTCTCGGCGGCCACCATCGCGTCCGAGAAGTCGTCCAGGTCCGGCATGGTGTTGTAGGTCTGCGGGACCGGCTCGGCGCGCGCGGGCACCTTCTCCGGCCGCGGGCCAAGGATCTCGGCCGCCAGCACGTACATCTGGGTGGCCTGGTTGATGGTCTCGATCGTGTTCTGCGAGAACAGCTGGTCGCCCCACGCGATCAGGTTGTCCAGGTAGCGCATGACCGTTTCCTTCTGGTAGGCGACGGTCCGCAGCTTCGCGACGGCGTGCGGGTCGAAGGGGTCGTCGCGCCAGTCCTGCACCTGCTGGAGCAGCTCCGGATCTGTGGAGCCGGAGGCGAGGTCGTCCAGGATCTTCTGGATCTGCTCCGCGGCATAGGTCGCCGACGTGGTGTTCTGGAAGATCGCCGGGGTCCAGTAGGTCCACGGGCCCGGCTGCGGCGCCGAGCGGGTGGGGTTGAAGATGTACTCGAGCCACTTCTTCGCGTCGGCGAACTGCTGGTTCTGCGTGAGCCGTTCGGCGATCAGCAGCGGCGCGTGGAAGAAGAGCTCCCAGTTGTACTGGGAGTAGGCGCCGCTGTAGCTGTAGTCCATGTCCTCGACCGGCTGGCGGCTGTCGACGTTGGTGGTCGGGCCGTACGAGCCCATGAAGGAGAAGCGGGTCCAGGAGCTCGGCCACCCGTACTGCTGCATGTTGTAGGGACGCAGCTGGAACTGCTGGTCGAAGAATCCGTCGAGCCCGAAGCGCCGCAGCTCCCGCCCCAGCGTGTCCACGAACGGGTGGTAGAAGTTCCAGAAGCGGTACCGGATGGGCGATCCGCCGCTGCTAGCCGACGGTTGCCCCACGGGCGCTGCGCCGTGGACCTGCGGGAAGTACTCCACGAAGTAGCTGCGCTTCTCGTCCTGGTAGAAGAAATGGTCTGCGCCGGCATACTCGGTGCCCGACGCCCGCGGGTAGGCGAGCTCGAACTTGCCGCCCCTGCCGAGCAGCGGGACCTTGTACGTGGACTGCCCGCTGATCAGCTCGAGCGTCAGGCCCGTGGGGCTGTCCGCCACGGCGCGCCCGTACAGGATCGCGCAGTTGTCCGGCATCGGATCGAGGACGGTGCTCGCCAGGTGGAGGCTGCTCGACCAGGGGTCGTCGGTTCCGCCCCACTTCGGATAGCGCGGTGCGTCCAGCCCGGCGCCGAACGCGAGGGTCGGGCCCATGTACTGCCTCGGCGTCGCGGGCAGCGCCCCCAGCTGCATCAGCGCCTCGAGCACGGAGGCCAGGGCCGAGTAGATGCCCATGAGGTACGAGTACTGGAAGCCGTTCACCACAACGGACACGTCGAGCCCGCCCATCTCCTGCGCGGAGCTCGTCAGCGCCACCATCGGGGGCACCGGGTACATCAGGTAGCTGAGGATCACGGCGTTGCCGGTGAGCTGCTTGGCGCCCCATTTGCCGTTGTTGAAAACGCTCCACGCGATCTGCACGCTGATCGACGTCTTTGGGGTGGGCATGGATTGGTTGGCGGCGGGCATCGTCAGCGGAGCCGGCTGCTGCTCGTTCTTCATCAGCGGCCAGAGCAGCATCAGCCGGCGGTTCCAGATCACGGGCAGCACCGAGTCGGCTTCGATGTCGAGCGGGATGCGCTCCCACGCCGTCCAGCGGGTGGCGTTCACGCGCTGGCGGTAGTAGAAGTGGCTCGGCTTGGACTGCGTCCGCCCGATCACATGGAGGATGTCCACGTCGGTGCCGCCGTTCGTGCCCTTCTCGACCTGGTGGGCCACGCCGACCACCTCGAGGCGCGACAGCGTGTACAGCTCCTCGAGGTACGCCATGAACGCGTCCTCCGCGGTGTCCTTGGTCACCGGGTTCTGCTGGAGCGTGCTCACGAGCGTGTCGAACTGCTCCGACGAGTCGCTGCGCAGGTCGGGCTCGAGCCAGTTCTCGGGCCACAGGAAGATCTCACGCGCGCCGGCCCAAACGGCATAGCTGTGCATCCACTCCCACTCGGCCCAGCCGGCATCGTTGCCCGTCTTCACGGCGGGCTCGAGGTTCATCAGGCAGCGCTGCGCGAACAGCTGCACCGACCCGATCGCCTGCTTGATCCGCGAGGTGATCATGCAGGCCTGCATCTCGACGTCGATCAGGTAGTAGCCGAACAGGTCGTCCGGCTCCCTCCACACCTGACCCGACGGCGGGTTGGACATCAGGTAGTCCACGAGCGCGTCGCGCTGCTTCTCGCGCAGGGTGTTGCGCAGGCTCTTGAAGGCGTCCAGCCAAGCGTCGTCGCCCAGCTGAGCGCGGGCCGCCTGCTGGACCGCCAGCGCGTCGGCCGCGCTTGGCGCCGGCTGCGCCCATGCGCTGCACAGCGCGGTGGTCGCGCCGAGCGTCGTGGCGGCGTCGATCGCGTCGCGGATGCGCAGCCAGGTGGCGCTGAGCGCGAAGTCGCCGGCGGACAGCGAGTAGCCCAGCAGTCCGTGGTTGCCAGGCTGCGAGCCCGGGCCGATGAGCGCCTCCAGCTCGGCCTGGTGCCAGCCGGTGAGCGCCACCCAGGCCTCGATCAGCGCCGTCTTGGCCGCGGTGACCGTGGTGGTCGCGGGATCGAACGCCGCCGCCTGCGCCAGCAGGCCGAGCAGCGAGGACGAACCGTCCTGCGGCAGGTTCGCGGTCCACATGAACACCCTGGCGAGCGCGGCCCAGTCGGCGAACGAGGCTGCCGGATCCCCATCCTGCGCGGGCAGCGAAGCGAAGTCCAGGAGCCCGAGCCAGGCGGGACTCGCGGCGTCGGAGTGCGCGACCAGCGCGGCCAGGTCGGGCTGCGGGATGCTCAGCGCAGTAGCGATCTTCGCCACCTTGAGCAGGCGCGTGAGCGTGGCGAACGCATCCGGGAAGCGCGCGCGGCTCATCGCGTCCGAGCTCGTGACGAAGCCGTCGGCGAGGAACACCTGCGCGGAACCGTCGAGCAGCGTGGACACTGAGTCCGGGTCGAGGCGGAGCGCCTGGATGAGCGTCTGCTGGAGCAGCGCCGAGCTGCGGGTCGCGCGAAGGTAGCCGTAGAGCCTCGGCAGCACGTAGGCGAAGCGCGAGCTCGGGTCCATGGCGGCGTCGAACAGCGCGCTCGCGTCGCTCGAATCGAGGAACGCGTTGTCGGGCGGCGGCACGTAGGTGTCCGGCGCGTCGTGCAGCTCGTTCACCGCGGCCTGGTAATCGGAGTCGTTCGAGAGGCCGAGCAGGTCCGCCTGCTGGGCGTCGGTCATCGTGCCGAGGAAGCTCAGGACTCCGCGGTCGGCGTCGTAGGAGATGTAGCTCGACACGTCCGCCGGGAACTGCACCGCGGGGTCGAGCGAGCCGAGCTGTGCCTCGTACACCGGCGCGACGAACGTCTTCATGGCCGACTCCACGAAGTCGCGCGGCGCGTCGAACAGTCCCTTCACCGCCGCCGCGTACTGGTTGTTGCCCGACAGCCCGTCGAGCGTCTGGCGGGCCGCCACCGTCATCGGGCCGGTGAAGGAGAGCGTGCCGTTGTCGTACGACACCGGCAGGTCGGTGGGCAGCGTGACGTTCGCGGGCAGCGACGCGAGCTGCTGCGTGAACACCGCTGTGCCGGCGAGCGTGGTGATCGCCGTCTGCACCGTGGCGTCGTCCCACCCGAGCGCGACCAGAGCCGCGGAGCTGAGCTGCCCCTGCGGGTCGGGTGCCGTGGTGGTGGCCAGGCGGATGGCGGCGAGGCCGCCGCGCAGGGCGGTGAGGGTCGTCGCAAGCGACTG
>Ga0105240_10009659_pt1 | contig 13640 bp, 12 predicted proteins | sample KBSC54metaG_FD_80426 | JGI IMG/M metagenome (GOLD analysis project Ga0105240, IMG submission 80426) | Corn rhizosphere microbial communities from Kellogg Biological Station, Michigan, USA - KBS C5-4 metaG | ecosystem: Host-associated > Plants > Roots > Rhizosphere > Soil | place: Michigan, USA... | reverse complement strand
TCGACATCGGGAACACCCGCCCTTTCGGTGTGCCCGTGATCGTGTGGCCCGATCGACCGACGCGCTGCAGCAGCGTCGCGATCCGGTGCGGCGAGCCGATTTGACAGACGAGATCGACGTGGCCGATATCGATCCCGAGCTCGAGCGACGCGGTCGCGACGAGCACCTTCAGCTGGCCGCCTTTCAGCCGCGCTTCGGCGTCGAGCCGCTTCTCTTTCGACAGGCTGCCATGATGCGCGGTCACAGCCTGTTCGCCGAGGCGTTCGCTCAGATGGCGCGCGACGCGTTCCGCGAGCCGGCGCGTATTCACGAATACCAGCGTGGTCCGGTGCGCAAGGACGAGCGCGGCAAGGCGATCGTAGTACTCCTGCCACACCTCCGTGGACATCACCGCCTCGAGAGAGGATTTCGGGACCTCGATCTGCAGATCGAGAGCGCGCCGATGCCCTTCGTCGACGATCGCGCAGTCCGCGTGCTCGCCGACCAGAAATCGCGCGACGGTTTCGATCGGATGCTGGGTCGCCGACAGGCCGATGCGCACGAGCGGCGCCCGCGCGACCTGCTGCAGCCGCTCGAGCGACAGCGCCAGGTGCGCGCCGCGCCGGCTGCCGATGACGGCGTGGATCTCGTCCACGATCACCGTGCGCGCCGTCTGCAGCATCCGGCGGCTGCGCTCCGCCGTGAGCAGCAGGTAGAGCGACTCCGGCGTGGTGACGAGGATGTGCGGCGGCCGGCGCAGGATCCGCGCGCGTTCGGGGGAGCTGGTGTCGCCGGTACGAACGGCCGCGGTGATTCGCGGCGCTTCAATGCCCAGCTCGCGCGCGACGCTCGCGATTCCGTGACGCGGAATCGCGAGGTTCTTGTGGATGTCCGCGCTCAACGCCTTCAGCGGCGAGACGTAGACGATCCGCACCTCATCCGGCAGGCCGCTGTGGTCAACGCCTTCGCGAACCAGATCGTCCAGGCCGGCGAGAAACGCCGCAAGCGTCTTCCCCGACCCGGTTGGCGCGGAAATGAGCGTGTGCCGCCCGGCGGCGATTGCCTCCCATCCGCGCACCTGGGCTGAGGTCGGCGTGCCGATCGTGTCAGCAAACCAGCGTGCGACAGCCGGATGGAACGCCAAACCCTGTTACTTTCCTTTCGCGCGCAGCGCCGCCCACCGTTTCTTCTGCGCCTCCGAGATCAATTTGCGCGCTGCCGCTGACATCTTCCGCCGCTTGCGCTTGCTCTGCGGTGCGGGCGCGAACGCCGTGCCTTGCCCTCCGCGCTTCGACGGTCGACCTTGACGGCCGACTCGCCGCGCCTCATGGCCAAGATCGGCAAGAAGCTTCGATGCGGTGTCGCGCACGGCGGTCAGGTGCTTGACGATGTCCTGCCGCTGCCCGAGCCAATGCTGCGCTTTGGCCTGCGCGGTTCCCAGCAGCCGCCCGAGGTCCTCCGCGAATGCTTCAACCTTCGGGGATAAAACTTTCTGATCCTGCTCTGTCCGCTTTGCCATGCGTGTCTCCTGCTGTCGATGCGATGAGGCGCTCGTAAACCTCCGATTGTAGTTGAAATAAAAACAGCCCCGCCAAACCGCTGCCGAGAATCGGAGGAAAACTTGCAGCCATTCATAGCATGACCAGGTTCAGGTGGGCGATCGCGCTGCTCGTGGTTCTGGTCGCCGCAATCGCCGTATGGCGGTTCGCGAAGCGGCCCCAAGCGCCGCAGTTCATCACGGCGCCTGTCACGAGAGGGTCCGTCGCGTTGTCGGTGACCGCGAGCGGCACGGTGAACCCGGTGGTTACCGTTCAGGTCGGGTCGTACGTCTCGGGAGTCGTCACGGGCGTCTTCTGCGATTACAACACGCACGTCGTCAAAGGCCAACTCTGCGCTCAGATCGACCCGCGGCCCTATCAAAGCACCGTCGACCAGGATCAGGCGAACCTCGCGTCGGCGCGTGCGCAGCTGGAAAAAGATCAGACCGCGGCGCAATACGCCGAGCTCACATACACGAGGAACGCCGATTTGCGAGCGCGAGGCCTCATCGCGCAGGACGTGCTCGATCAGGCAAAGGCGGCCGCGGATCAGGCAAAGGCGCAGGTCGAGGTCGATACGACTGCCGTGCAGCAGCGCCAGGCCGCGTTGCAAGCGGCGGAGATAAACCTCGGCTATACCAAAATTCTATCGCCGGTGGACGGCACCGTCGTGTCGCGGACGATCACGCAGGGCCAGACGGTCGCAGCGAGCTTTCAAACGCCCACGTTGTTTCTGATCGCGACCGATCTGACCAAGATGCAGGTCGACACGAACGTCAGCGAGAGCGACATCGGCGAGGTCCATGCCGGCAGCGAGGCCGCCTTCACCGTCGAAGCGTTTCCGGACCGCACCTTCACGGGCACGGTGTCGCAGGTGCGCGAGGCGCCGCAGACGGTGCAGAACGTCGTCACGTACGACGTCGTCGTCACGGCCGGAAATCCAGACGAGGCGCTGAAACCTGGAATGACGGCGACGGTGCGGATCATCGCCGAGAAGCGCGACAACGTGCTGCGCGTTCCAGACCAGGCGCTCCGCTACACGCCAGGCGGCATCGCTGGAACCGCGGGCCGCGATACCGCACAGCCGGTCGGCGAACAAGCCGGAACCGACGGGGCGGTCTGGATACTGCGCAACGGTCACCCGGTGCGGGTGCCAGTGACGATCGGCCTCGACGACGACACGAACGCGGAGATCGTCAAGGGCGATCTGCGTCAGGGTGATCAAGTGATCGTGTCCGAACAGGCGGGCGGCAGCAGGTCCTCGCGATCGGGCCAGGCGTCGACTCCGCGCCTCCGGTTCTGACGTGGCTGCCCCGGTCATCGACGTGCGGAACATCGTCCGCACGTATCACGTCGGCGACGTCGACATCCACGCGCTCCGCGGCGTCACGTTCTCGGTGCAGCGCGGCGAATTCGTCGCGATCGTCGGCGCGTCCGGATCAGGCAAGTCGACGCTGATGTCGATTCTCGGCTGCCTCGATCGGCCGACGAGCGGCGAGTATTTCTTCGAAGGCACGGACATCTCGCGCGCAACCGAGCAGGAGCTCGCGCGCATCCGCGGCGAGCGGCTCGGGTTCGTGTTCCAGAGCTTCAACCTGCTCGCGCGTACCAGCGCTCTCGAAAATATCGCACTTCCGCTTTTCTACCGGCCGTCGGGTCCTCCGTCTCGCAGCGCCCGAATCGAGCGCGCCCGGGCCGCCCTGGAGCTCGTTGGTCTCCACGGCCGCGAGGACAACACCCCTGCCCAACTGTCCGGCGGCCAGCAGCAGCGCGTCGCTATCGCGCGCGCCCTCATCAACTCACCCAAAGTGCTATTCGCGGACGAGCCCACGGGGAATCTCGACACGCGCACCTCGCACGACATCATGAACATGCTCGTGTCGCTCAATCGCGATCAGGGCGTGACGATCGTGCTCGTCACACACGAACCGGACATCGCCGCCTACGCGCAGCGAGTGCTGACCGTCCGCGACGGGGAGCTCGTTTCGGACGAACGCAAGCACTTCTCATCGGAGCAGCCGGTTGCGGAAATCGCCGACGCGGCGGCCACCGCGATGCCGTGGCCGCACGCTGCCGGCGCGAATCGCGACGATGGCGAACGCCGCAGCGGCGATGCGCTCGCCTTCGCGCAGATGGTTTCGGCCGCGGCCGTGCAAGCGATCGCGCGCAACAAGCTGCGCTCGGCGCTCACGATGCTCGGCGTGTTCATCGGCGTCGCCGCGCTCATCGCGATGGTTGCGGTCGGCCAGGGCGCGAACGCGGCCGTACGGCAGCAGATCGAGAGCCTTGGCACGAACCTGCTCGTCGTGTTGCCCGGCGCGACGACGAGCGGGGGTGTGCGCGGCGGTTTCGGCAGCGCGTCCACGCTCACCGTTGCCGATGCGGATGCCATTCGCCACGCCGGCGGTGCAGTGGGCGCCGTCGCGTACCTCAATCGGCAAAACGGCCAGGTGCAGTACGCGAATCGGAACTGGACGACGAGCATCCAGGGTGTGTCGCCGTCGTATCCGCCAATCACCAACTGGACGATCGCCGCAGGACGCGGCTTCACCGACCAGGACGATGCGGCGGCGGCGCTGGTAGTCCTCATCGGCCAGACCGTGTCGCGCGAGCTGTTCGGGATATCCGCCAATCCGCTCGGTGCGACCATTCTGGTGAAAGGCGCGCCAATGCGCGTCGTCGGTCTTCTCGGATCGAAAGGACAGACCGCCTTCGGTCAGGATCAGGACGACGTCGTGATGATTCCGTTCACGACGGCTGAGCGGAAAGTGCTCGGCGTCGGCGTCCCTGCACAAACGAACGCTCCGGCGGCGGCCTCGCCGTATCCTCCGGCGCCGAATCCATTCGGCATCCAGCCGCGGCTGACCGGAGTCGTCAACTCCATCTACGTGCAGGCGGCGTCGCCGGCGCGTGTGCAGGAGGCGCTGGACGAGGTCACGAAAGTGCTCGCCGCGCGCCATCGCATCCGTCAGGGCGAAACGAACGACTTCTCGGTCCGGAACCTCAGCCAGATCGCGACGGCCGCCGAAGGCAGCAGCCGCGTCATGGCGCTCCTGCTGGCCGCGGTCGCGTCGATCTCGCTGCTCGTCGGCGGCATCGGGATCATGAACATCCTTCTCGTCTCGGTGACCGAACTGACGCGCGAGATCGGACTTCGGATGGCCATCGGGGCGCGGCGCGTCGACGTGCTGCTTCAGTTTCTCGCCGAGGCGGTGTTCCTGAGCGTGAGCGGTGGCCTGGTCGGGATTGCGATCGGCGTGATCGCCTCGAAGCTGATCTCGGCCGTGGCCGGCTGGCCGACTCAAGTGTCGACGCCCGCAATTCTTGGCGGTTTCGCCTTCTCGGCCGCGGTCGGGGTGTTCTTCGGCTATTACCCGGCGCGGAAAGCGTCACGCCTCGATCCCATCGAGGCGCTGCGGTACGAATAGGCCCAGCTGTTGCATCGACACTCGACGGTCAGCCGTGCCATTCGATCTGATCCTCGTTGGCAGCAGCTTCGCCTCTTCGTTCTTCCTCCACCGCTATCTGCAGCTCGCCAATTCATCAGTGCGCGTGCTCGTTCTGGAGCGCGGCGAGAACCGCGATCATCGCTGGCACCTCGCGCACCGGAATGAGCTGATCCGCGAGGCGGCCGACAGCTACGATGGCCTCGGCTCGAGCAAGCCGTGGGTGTTCCGGCTGGCATTCGGCGGGAGCTCGAATTGCTGGTGGGCCTGCGCGCCCCGGCTGCTTCCCGAGGACTTCCGGCTTCAATCGACCTATGGCGTCGGACGCGACTGGCCGATTTGTTACGACGATCTCGAGGAGTACTACTGCGACGCCGAGCAGTTGATGGCCGTCTCGGGACCAAGCGATGGGTCGCCGTATCCACGCAGCCGGCCGTATCCGCAGCCGCCGCATCGTTTTTCAGATCCGGATCGGCACTTCAAACGTCGGTTCCCAACCTCGTTTTTCCAGCAGCCGGCGGCGCGGCCCAGCCGTGCGCTCGAATCGGGGCGGCCGCGTTGTTGTGCGAATGGCGTCTGCTCGCGGTGTCCGATCGATTCGAAGTTCACGATCCTGAACAGCCTCGCCGACTTGTACCGGGATCCGCGCGTCACGCTGCTGACTGGCGCCACCGCGCTCGATCTCGACGTCGCGGCCGGCTGCGTTACTGGCGTCAGATACCGGCGTGCCGGCGCGGAGCACCTTGCGCGCGCCGACCTCGTAGGTCTCGGCGCGAACGCAATATTCAATCCCTTCCTGCTGCTACGTTCGGGAATTTCCGACGGCCACGCCGGCGAAGGACTCGTCGAGCAGACGTCGCGAGACGTGTTGGTCGATCTGCGAGGCCTCGACAACTTCCAGGGAAGCACGAGCATCACCGGCCTCGGCTACATGCTGTACTCAGGCGAACATCGCCGGCGTCACGCGGCGGCCCTGATGGAGTCGTGGAACGTGCCGGTGCTGCGGGACGAGCGGGGGAAATGGCGGCAGCGCATCCAGCTGACGTTCATCTACGAGGACCTGCCGCAGCGCTCCAATCGCGTGACGTGCGGCTCCGATTCCGCGAAACCGATCGTGCAGTACGGCGCCCACTCCGACTACACGACGCGGGGGCTCGCGGCGCTCGAATCGGAGCTGCCGGGGATCCTCGCGGCACTGCCCGTCGAGCGCTACGAGATCGTGCAGCCCGATGGCCCTCGGTCCGAGGGGCACAATCTCGGGACGACCTGCATGGGGCGGGATCCCGCGACGAGTGTCGTCGACGCCGATCTGGTCCACCACCGGATCCGCAATCTTCTCGTGCTTGGCGGAAGCGTCTTTCCGACGATCTCGCCGGCAAACCCAACTCTGACGATCTGCGCGTTGTCGTTGCGCGCCGCCGACCGGCTGATGTCGTCAACGAAAGGAGCACACGCATGATCAGTCGCCGCACGTTCCTGCGCGTTGTCGGTGTCGGCGCCGTGCCGCTCGGCGCATGCGTGTTCACGTGGCGGCAATCGGTCGCCTGGGTCCTCGGCCGCAGCGCTGCGTGGGTCGATGCAGGCTTGCGAAGTCCTGAGCGCCGGCTGCAGGCTCACTTTCATTATCTGAATCTGGATCCGGCGGACGTGACGCAGTTCATCGCCGACGTCCGACGCTACCGGCCTGATCTCTCCCTGGCCCATCCTCTCGGGCCCACCGTCCACAACCTGTTCCTGTTGTCTACGGACTTCTTTCGGTACGGAGCGGACGAAAGGCGGCGCGTCCACTACGTCGGGTTCTACGATCCGGCAATCACGCCGTGCAACAATCCGCTGGCGCGATTCGACGACGAGCCCGCCGGATGATCCGTTTGATTCCGCAACGCGTCGGAGCAGCGGGACGCCGTGATCCGCACCCAGAGAATTCGTTCCGAGCCGCGGCGGAAGTAACTGCACTGACCATCGAGGAGGCGATCTTCGTAGCCGCTCAGGAATGGCCGCGCACGATCGGTGCGCTGCCGCAGCTGGACGATCACGTCCGGTTGCAGCGTGCCGATCGAGTGCGCGAAATCGAACTTCATGTGGCCGGGCCTGAAGTCACGCACGCTTGAACGCTGCTCTGCGTCGGCGCGCTCTGCGATGTAACGATCGCTCTTTCCAAGCATGTCGACGGCCGGACGGTTCGAGAAATATGGCACCGTGCCCGCCCGCATCACCGCGACCGACGCATTTGGGTCGGTCAGACGACGAAGCATGAGCGCCTGGGCCACGTCCCGTTGATTCTCGCCTCCGCTCCCCGTATGAAGCGGAGCGCGAATCAGGAGCATCTCCGCGAGCGCGCCGGGGCCGTGGATGCTGTTCAAAGAGACGGCGGCGTACACAAGCGCCGCCGCGAACATCCACGCGAGGCGGCGTGGGCTCCGCTCTCGCGCGGCGCTTTCCCTGCGGACCCTTCCGACGAGGGCCGGAATCAGCAAGTACAGCGCGTATGCGAGCAGCACGAAGAACTCGGGCATCACGATCGTGATGAACCGGTTGCTGCCTCCCCAGTACTCCCATGCGTCTCCGCCGACGTAAATGCTGTACGCCATCTGGATCGCGATCAGCCACCACAGGAGCGTGATCCGCTTGTCGCGGCGAAGCGCAACGGCGAAGGCGAGCAGAAACACGAGCGGGTTCGCGTGCCACACGAACTGCGCGAATACGTACGCTCCACGCGTGATGCGCAATAACGGCGGCACACCGGTCAATTTCAAATAGTAGGTGTTCGGCAGCGCGTCGCCGTAATACCACCAGCCGAACAGCGTCTGTGCGGCGACCGCGACGACCAACAGCGGCACTCCCCAACCCACGTGCAGCCGCCGACGAACGGGATCGACCACGAGAAAGAACAACAGAAACGCTGCGAACGCCACCGCCATATCGAGCCGCACGAGTACGCCAACCGCGAGCAGCACGTAGAGGCGCCTCGGGAACTCACCCGTGTCGAGGCTTCGAATCGCCTGCCAGCAACAGACGCTGATGAGCGGCAGGAGCGCGCCGACTTCCATCCCCTCGAGGCTCCAGTAGTTGATTGGCAGATACGACGCAGTGAGCGCGGCGGCGCCCAAGGCGACAGCCGCGACGCCGCCCGTCACGGCGAGCGCGATGCGGCGCACATACAGCAGGTTCACCGCGAGCAGGAGCGCTTCGGTGATCTGCACGGCGAGGCTCGTTTTCGATTCTGAGATCGGAAGCAGATGGACGAGCGACATGTACACGACCCATAACGGGTTCGTGTAGCCTTCCACCCGTTCGCCTCCCGCATTCCATACGAGGCCGTGCCCCTGGGCAAAGTTCCGCGCATATCGCATCGACACCATCGCGTCGTCGAACAGCGAGAAATAGCGCTCGCCCCCGACCACGAAGCTCGTGCGGTAAATGAACGCGCCGGCGTAAAGGAGGAATGCGGCGACGAGCAGCGCGAACGCGGCGGTAATGCGCCGCGCCTGCTCTGCAGCAGCTGGCACGTAGGGCCGCGCGATGGCAGCGCGTCGATCGTTCGGCACCGTGTCGGTCTGCTTCAGAGCAAGCGTCGTTCCCCCCGCGCCCGGCGGGCGCCGACGTCCCGGGCCCCTGACGGCGCGGGCACCGGTCGTCGTCGCGTTCGAACATGTTTTAGCGTCGCGAGCTCGTCGATGGTTTCGCCGCTTCTGATGGTCGCAAGTTGCAGGTCGTAAGCCGTTTGCAGGTTGAGCCACGGCTCGGCGCTCGTGCCGAAGAAGTGCGCGAGGCGCAGCGCCGTGTCCGCGGTGATGGCGCGCTGGCCGTTCAAAATGCCCGTGACGCGGTTCGTGGGCACGCTGATCCATCGCGCGAGCTCGGTCGCGCTCATGTTCAGCGCGTTCAACTTCTCCGCCAGATGCTCACCCGGATGCACGAGATCAGCCTCCCTGCGTCCGCCCATCTCAGGGATGATCGACCGTCGCGCCCTTATCGCGAACGGCGGAGTTGGCCGTCGACTCCTCGAGCGTCACGTCGGTCACCGCGATCGGATGATTGACGCCCTGGAAAGATACGCGCGTGAGGCCGAGCAGCTGTTTCAACCGATCCGCCTCCACTTTCATCGGACCGGGCGACGGCGCCGATCCGGGTACCGGCTGCGGGAATGCGGTGGACATGGCGGTGTGGAACGTGATGTGGCCCTCGACCTTCTGCATCACCTGGTGGATGTGGCCGTTCAGAACTGATACGGAGCCGAATCGTTTCAAGTGCGACAAGGCCTGCGCGCTGTCGTCAGTGCCCCATCCCCATTCGGGATACACCGACCAGAGCGGGATGTGCGCGAAGACGACAATCGGCGTGCTGCTCTTGAGGCGCTTCACGTCCTTCTCGAGCCATTCGAGTTGGTCCGCTCCAAGGTTGCCGAGGCCGCCCGCTTTCAGGTTGATCACGTTCACCAGACCGATGAAGTGCACGCCGCCCTGATCGAAGCTGTGCCATCCGGCGCCCTGCGTCTCTTTTCCGAATCGAGTCCGGTAGCTCTTGCCATCGTCTTCGAGCACATCGTGTTCGCCTGGAACGTAGAACACCGGCATGGACAGCTCGGACAGGACCTGCTGCAGCGTGTCGAATTCCGCCGGCTTCGACAGATGCGTCAAGTCGCCGGTGTGCAGCACGAACGACGGCTGATCCGGCGCCGCCTTGATCTTCGCGATCGCGGCGCGCAGCGTGGCCGTGACGTCGCTGTTCGCCGGCTTGTCGAAGCCGATGTGGCTGTCGCTGATTTGCACGAATCGGAGTCCGCCGCCGCCGGCGCCGCGGCTCATTCCCGTGACGCCTGTGGACCCGAGCGGCATCCCTTTCAGCACACCGCTCGACATCGTCCACACCGCGCCGGTGCCGACCCACGCCATGCACCGCAAGAAGCCGCGGCGATCAAGCGACTCGTCTGTCAGTTCCCTGCCGCTCATCGGACCACGACCTTGCCGGTCATACGCGGATGGATCGAGCAGTAATACGTGTAGGTTCCCGCAGCCGCAAAGGTGTGAGAAAACGTTTGATCGGTATCGAGGACCGGCGACGTGAACTTGTCGTCGGGGCTCACGACGTTGTGCGGAATGTCATCGTGGTTGGTCCAGGTGACCGTCGTGCCAACCGCGATGGTAGTCGTCGCCGGCGCGAAGCTGAAGTTGTCGACGGTCACTTGCGATCTTGCATTCGTCTGCTCGGCGCGTATCGCCTCGAACCCGCCGACGGCGACCGTCAACGCCGCCGCCGCGACGATGGGTGCCACCGATCGTGTGAGCCGTCCATTTGCTGCCCTGCCGTCATCGTTTGTCGTCACACATTCCTCCGGGTGAGGACGCAGCCGTTCCCGTTCTGCATCTGCGCCATTTGCGTATACAGACCAGGAACCCGCCGGATATATTCCTGAACGGGCGTAGTTCACGCCGGGAATAAACCAAAGGCGAGCCGAGTCTTAGGAGCAGACGATGCCTGGCCGTGTGTTTGAGGAAGTCGTCTTGCCTCACATCGATGCGGCATTCAATTACGCGCGTTGGTTGACCAAGAGCGATGCGGATGCCGAGGACGTGGTGCAGGACGCGACCGTGCGCGCTCTCCGTTTTTTCTCGTCCCTGCGCAACGAGGATGCGCGCGCATGGCTGCTGACAATCGTCCGCAACACGTGGTACGCGCGCTTCTCGAAACCGAGCAGCGCCGATCAGCATGTACTGCTCGAAGAAACCGACGAGCGTCCTGACGAACGGCTCGATCCCGAGGCGCTGGCGATGCAGCGCCAGGCGATCGAACGCGTTCAGCGCGCCCTTGGCGAGCTCCCGGTGGATTTTCGGGAAGTCATCGTGCTGCGCGAGCTCGAAGGTTTGTCATACAAAGAGATCGCCGCTGTGATCGGCATCCCGATCGGAACCGTGATGTCGCGGCTTGCACGCGGCCGGGAGCGGCTGCTGGCGGTGCTCGCTCCTCAGGCGACCGGAGGTGGCCGTGAATTGTTCTGACGTGGACGGCGTGCTCGACGCTTACGGCGACCACGAACTCGGGCCCGAGGAGGCGGCGAACGTGCGCGCACACCTCGACGAGTGTTCAGCGTGCCGCGACCAGGTCGCGGCGCGAGCAGCGCTCGCACATCTGATCCGTCGGGTTCCGTATTACTCGGCTCCCGATCGTCTTCGCGTCGCGGTCGCAACGGCTCGACGGCCGGCTCGCGTTCCGCCAAGGGTTCTCGCGTTGGCGGCGATGGTCATCGTGGCCGTCTCGCTTGGCGGCACAACCGTGATCCGCACGGTTCGCGCGCGGCAAACAGCCAGCGCCACGACGGCGGCCGCTCGAGAGGTCGTCGGCGATCACGTCCGCGCGCTGATGGGTGCGCACCTCTTCGACGTCCGTTCGACCGATCAGCACACCGTGAAACCGTGGTTCCTCGGCAAGTTGGACTTCTCGCCGCCAGTGCTCGATCTGGCGCCGCTCGGATTTCCGCTGGTCGGCGGACGCGTGGATTCTATCGGGGGCCGCGCCGTTGCCGCACTCGTCTATCAGCGCCGGCTGCACACGATCAATCTCTTCGTATGGCCTGCGTCGGACAGCAGCGAAGCGCCGACCGATTCGCGGTCGGTCCGCGGCTTTCAGGTGCGCCACTGGACCCGCGACGGCATGGCGTTCTGGGCCGTGTCCGATCTCAACGATCTCGAGCTGGAGCAGTTCGTCGCCGCGCTCAACCGGTGAGCGCGTGTAGATGCATGCAGCGGCGGGCCCTGAGCCGGCCATCGTTCAGCGCATGAGCCAGCCGGCAATGCTGTGCCACGCGGCGCCGCGCGACAGGAGGGCGACAACAGGCGGCGTCGTGGCCATCGCCAGCAGTCCGCTCCACACGTAAGCCTGATGCACACGTCGGCGCGTCACGAGATCGTAAACGGGCCCCGCTACGAGGAACGCGAGCGCCAAGATCCCGATCACCGGCGGGTTCCCACTCGCGAACGGCAGCCGGCTCACGCCGGGACCGATTAGCGCACCCGTGGTCGCCATGAGCATCAGACGCTTGTGCGTCTGGGCGCTGCGGCGGAAGTACCATCCGGCGGCGACGAGCGCCGTGAAGACGAATGTCGCGCCCAGATTCAGCAGCAGGAATCCCGCGGCATCGGGAAACTCCACGCCAGGAATGCCGCGATCGCCGAGCCGCGCGACGGCGATTGCCGTCGACACGCCGACAATGAACATCAGCGTCGCCAGTGCGACCGCCGCAATCCCGAGTCGGCGATGGACGTCCGTGCGCCCGCGGAGCACGAGGGTCGTCTGCAGAACGAAGACGACGAGCCACGTCGTGAAGACCACCGCGTGAAGATGGATGATGCGCGGCACGGCGGGAGCGCCCGTCAGGAGTTTCGGTGCGTACGTGTTCGAAAAGCCAGCGATGATCGCGATCGCCGCGGCGATCGACATCAGGCTGAAAAAGCGATGATCGCCCGGCAGCGTCTTGAACGCCGCCGAACCCCTGGCCTTCGTGGTCGCACTCGACAGCGCAGTCGTGTTCATCGGAAACCGCCTTCAGCGATAGAGCTCGCGGGAAGCGCGGCTCGACCGACGGATTCTGTCACACGGCCGCCGCCAGCGACGACTTATTTGCCCTCGGGCATGAGCGTGACCTTCACGTAGTTCTCAGTATTGAGATAGCTCTGCGCCGCGCGCTGAATCGCGTCGCCGGTGAGAGCGGCGATGCGCTGGGGCAGGTTGTCGATCGCAGCGAGGTTCGCAGCCTCCCCATCGGCGTAGCGGCGAGCGATCTGATTCAGGTAGTAACCGTTGTCCTCGCTGTTTCTCTGGAACTCTCGCACGAGCCCCTCGCGGATCAGCGACACCTGATTGGACGAGAGCGGCGTCGCCTTCACGAAGGCAATCTCGTCGAACACGCGCTGCACGAGCATCGCGGTGCGAGCCGGGTCGCACGTCCATTCGATTCGGACGCTGTATTCGGGCCGCGGGAACTTGTCCGTGTCGGGCTCCGCGGTGATGCTGTACGTGCCGCCGAGCTCCTGGCGGATGCTGTCAAGGAGCCGCGATTGCAGCACGAGCGTCATCGTCCGCAGCGCGAGGCGGTGCGCATCGTCGTAGTCGAACGGGCCGGAGAACACGATCGCGACTTCGCTTTTCGGCGCGATGCCTTTCTGAATCGTCTTCTCGATGATCCCGGACGGCGGCGTGATGCCGAGGTCCCGCCATGTTTCGTGCGCGTGCGTCGCGGGCAGGCTCGCGATGTAGGTTTCGACGAGCGGCTTGATTGTGTCGGGCGTGAAGCTGCCGACGAAGACGAACGTGAAATTGCTGGCATCCGCGAAGCGCGCTTTGTAGAACGCCATCGACTTCGCGAGGTTCCACTGCTCGACCGTTGCCGGCGTTTCGGGCGCGCGCCGCGGACTGTTCCCGCTGAGCACCGCGTCGATCGTCTGGTTGAAGACGACGTCGGGACTCGCGAGGCGGTTCGCGAGGAGCCCGCGCGCCTGCGATGCCATCGCGGCAAAGGCGGTCGGGTCGGCGCGCGGCTGCGTGAATCGTAGATACAACAGCTGGAACATCGTCTCGAGGTCCTGTGGTGTGCTGCCGCCGCCCATGCCTTCGTCGATCTCGTCGATGAACGGCGTCACGGCGACCACCTTGCCGGCGATGATCCTGTCGAGCGCGACCG
>Ga0105240_10009658_pt1 | contig 13640 bp, 14 predicted proteins | sample KBSC54metaG_FD_80426 | JGI IMG/M metagenome (GOLD analysis project Ga0105240, IMG submission 80426) | Corn rhizosphere microbial communities from Kellogg Biological Station, Michigan, USA - KBS C5-4 metaG | ecosystem: Host-associated > Plants > Roots > Rhizosphere > Soil | place: Michigan, USA... | reverse complement strand
CGTACAGCACGACCCTCGCGACGCCGCCATACGCTATGAAGGCCTCAGCATGGCCGCGCAGGAAGCTGTCCATGCGTGCATCAAGGGAGAACCTCAGGAAGATGCGCCGCGAGTAGCTCAGCACCATCACGAAGGCCATCAGCGGCCGGCGTGCACGGCCGATCTGCAGATGGCCGAAGTGGCCCCAGTCCACCTGTGCCTGCTCGCCCGCGAGGGTGCGCAGCCGCAGGAAGGCCTCGGCGGCGGGACGCGGGCGCATGCCGGCGATGACGTGTCGGAAGTGCTCGGCGCTGCCGCGGTAGCCGCGCTCGTAGACCATCGCGAACAGCCGCGCGGCGGTCAGCGTCGGGAACTTCGCCAAGGTCTCGAGGATGAAGGTGCGATAGGGATCGACGCGGCTGGGCCGCAGCGGCGACGCCGGTGCCGGATCGCCGGCCTGGGCGAGCACGCGGCGCACGGTGTCGCGGTGCACATGCAGTTGGCGGGCGATGGTGCCCACGCGCCAGCGCTCGGCCTTGTGCAGGCGCAGGATCTTGGCGCTCAGATCGGCGGGAATGACCATGCAGCTCCTTGAAGGGTCCGGAGTTCAGGGGACGGGTTCGACCACGCGAGCCGGCCAGCGCCGCATGCCGTGCCGCAGGAAGCTCTGGCGAACCCAGGGCGGCAGCGGCGCGGCACAGCGCCGGCACCGCACGGCGTCCGGCGACGCGAGGGCGCCGGTCACCGCGGCGGCGAGTTCGGCGGCGGGAGTCAGTGAAGCATCCGGCGCTGGCGTCGAGCTACCCTGATGCGTCACGAAGTTGATGACGCCGCCGTCGAGGGCGGCGACGTCATCGGCGGCGGCGTCATGCCCGGCGTGCCCCTGATGGGCACGTTCGTGGTGCCGCTGTCGCCAGCGGCGAGAACGCGCCGCGTGGGCCAGGCGGCCGGCGCGACTGCGCTGGTAACGGCGTGCGGCCGCACGCCGGGACTCCAGGCGCGTCGCGCGCGAACACGCTCGGCCGCAGTAGCGCTGGCCGCGGTCGCAGCGACTGCACAGCAGCACCTGCGCGCGGCAACGCGCGCACACGAACAGGCGGGCGGGATGGTCGACCAGCTGCCGGCTCCTCGGGAGGACTCCCGAGGCACGCCAGCGCGCTGCGGCGCCGTGCTACGCCGACGACACCTGCCGGCATACACTGCGATCGCATCCCGCTTCCACGGCGCGGTGTAGGGCACGGCGTTCGGTTCCAAGCTGCCACGCGAGAAGGCCGACGTCGTGCCCGCCTACCACTCGGGCACGGCGCACGTTGTACCGCACTCCCCGAGTAGCGCTGCCCATCAAAGTACGCGGCCCGCCAGGCCGGCCGCCCTGCAGGGCGGCCGGCCTGGCGGCTTCTCTCACGCGCAACGATCAAGCGATAACGCCGCCCTCGGCGCCGCTCACCAGAACCGCACCTCACCCGCTTGGGCAAGAACCGCCATCTCGCCGCCGAATAAGCGCGCTTCCTGATCGCCGTTCACATCTCCGGCGCCGCGCGCCGCGCGACGCAACCACCGGTTGCTTGGGCAGCTGCTCGGCGAGGGCACGCGCTTGCTCGCTCTCGGCCCGCTCGCGATCAGCAACGACGGCAGGAATCAGAATCCAACTCTGCGCGCATGCGCGCATTGCTGCAGAGTGCGCCTCGGGGATGCGCTCCCAGCCGGTCATCGTCCACCAGTCAGGCTTCGCGGTCACCAGCACGGCATCGAGCAGAACAAGGAGCCGTTCGTGCGGTTGCTTCCCCACTATCGAGGCGATGCGAATCGTCCGACTTAGCTCCGCGTCTCGCTCCTCGATGACGTACAGCTCGCCCCGGACGACACCAGCCCACCGCACATGCAGCGGCTTCAAACGTCCTTCAAAACGGACCGGATAAACATCGAACTCCATGCTGTATTTTTATACAGCATTTCGAGGCAGCACTAGAAAATCCGGCGGCCGAAGGCAGGCGCCACGCGCCTTTGCCTAGCCGCCTCTGATGGGCCCTGGTTATCGAACTGACCGAGTGAACGCCGCTGGTGTCGTTCTTTGCGCTCGAAGTTGTGGTCGCGTTCTCCGCTGACCATCGCCCCTTCGGACCCCGCATCAACGCGACAGAAGCCCGACGCTTCGTCGCCCGGGTCGCAGTGCACAAGGACGAGGACAGCGCGCAGTTCAGATCGCGAGCTGCAGCAACACGCGGCGCCGAGCGCCGATGTCGGCGGCCTATCCGCTGCGCTTGCTCCTCGACTGAGCCCCGTCCGATTGACGTAGAAAGGTATGTGCTCGACGGCGTCGAGCTTGATGTCGTAGAACTCGTCGAAGCGCTTGCCGCCGCATCAACGGACAGAAGCCCGACGCCATGCAGATGACATGTGCCGGGCTTCGACTAGCGTTTCCGCCGGGGCTTCTTGAGCAGCTCGGCAAGCTGCCTGCGGTTGTACCAATCGCCTGCAACACGGACGAATGCCAAGAAACAGCGCCCCAGGAAGATCAAGGTGGCATGGGGGCCTTCATCCATACTTCTCCTCATCAGGAAGGAAGAATTGGCCCGGTGTGCCTGCTGGTCCCGCCCCTGCAAAACAAGGATGCGGTACCATCGATCCGCTCTGTACGAGTGGGTCGGCGACCAGCTTCCGGGCTACGCTGATCCAAGGAGGCCCCCTGCGAGGGGCCTCTTTTCTTGGTGCCTGCTGAAATTCAGGGGCATCGCGAATCGATTGTAGGACCCGGGCCGAGTTTCGTCGTTTGGGGTCCGATCCAGCGCAGGCGCCACACATCCGCAAACGCCGCCAGACGCTGCATGTGGCTTCAATCGAGCAGCGTGTCTCAGAAACGACGGCTTTCGAGAACAGCTAAGGCCCCTCGGGTTGGACCGAGAATCACTGGCCTGGCGATGCGTGCTCAACATGGTGCGAGGCTGCCGCGGGTGCCGCGGGTGCCGAAGGTCATACCAACTCTCGCCCCTCGCATCGATACATTTGCGCCCACGGGCGGGATTTGGTACATGCGGGACAGCATCTTTATCAGCTATCGACGGGATGACGCTCGTGGCGCGAGCGGGCGCCTCTACGACTGGCTGCGCATCGCTTTCGGCCGTGAGCCCGTGTTCCGGGACGTGCACAGTATTGGCGCCGGCCGCTGGCGCGAGAAGATTGATGTGGCACTGGCTCGCAGCGCGGTGTGCGTGGCGGTGGTCGGCCGGCGCTGGGCCGATGCTGAGAATCTGCCGCGCTTGCACACTGACTCCGACATGGTCCGGCACGAGCTCCTCAGCGCGTTGGCTGCCACTGACGATGGCCTAGTGCTGATACCAACGCTGGTCGAGGACACGGCACAACCGCCGACTGCTGGTCTTCCTGACTGCCTGCTTCCGCTATTCGAATGGAACAGCTTCACCATCAGCGAGAGCGGATGGGAAGACGACACCCGCCGACTGCTCGCCGAAATCGCCAAGCTGCCGTGCTTTCAAGTTCGGGCCGACGTAGATCAGTTGCTCGAAACGGCCGCCGCGGCCGGCGAGCAACTCGCCGCGCTTGAACGCGAGCGACGGTTGCAGGCCGACCAGATCGCAGCACTTCGCGTGACCGTCGACGATCTGACCCGGCAGCTGGCCGAGGCCCGAACCGCCGAAGATCGAGCCACAACCGCGGAAGCGCTTTCCGCGCTGGCCCGCGGCGATACCCTCGCGGCGGAAGACGCCTTCGAGCGAGAGAGCGAGCGGCAGGACCGTGCTGAACAATCGGCTCGTCTGGCCAAGGCGGAGGCTCTGCGCAACGTTGCCAACCTGGCCAACCTGCGCAATGTGCGCAAGGCCGTCGAGTTCTATCGCAAGGCGCTGAAGGCGCAGCCAGAGCATGCGGAGACGGCACGCGCGCTGGGGTTGGCCTTGATCGATCTCGGCAAGCTGGCCGAGGCCGAGCATGCTTTTCGGTCGGCCATCGACATGGCACGCACTCAAGGCGATGGCTGGATGGAGATGGCGGCCTCGAACGGCATCGGCGACGTGCTCGTCGCCCAGGGCGACCTCGCCGGCGCGCTGCAGGCCTCGCGACAGCATGGCCATCGCCGAGACCCTCGCCGCGCGCGACCCCGACAACGCCGGCTGGCAGCGCGATCTCTCGGTCAGCCACGAAAGGATCGGCAACGTGGCTATTTCTGCCCATCCCCCGAAATTGCCCAATGGGGGTGTAAGCCCAAACCAGATTTTTTTCCGCGGATGGCTGACCCCCTATCGCCGCCGCCCGGTGAAGGCCTCACGCAGCTGGCGTGCTCGTTTCGCCTCGTCCGTGTGCAGGTAGGTGGAGGTGGTCGACAGCGACGCGTGGCGAAGGTTGTCGCGGACGGTGGTGAGGTCGACCCCGCGCTCAAGCGCATGTGTGGCATGCGTGTGCCTCGTCCAGTGCGGGCTTGCTCGGCGTAGTTTCGCGGCGGTGGCCGGGCTCTGTTCCTGGACCACATCAGCGACCAGCGAGAAGAATCCCTTCATGACAACCCAGAGCCGGCGGGCGGTGATGCCGACCTGACTGTCTTGTTCGAGGCTGGTCACCAGCGGTGTCTTGGGATCCCACCGCGCCAAGGTCGTTGGCAGCCGGCGCTGTAGGAGATAGCGGTCAAGCGCTGCGCCGGCCACCGGTGGCAGCGCCACCTTGCCTGCCTTGTGGCCCTTGCCGGTCACGTGCAGCCAGCGATCGCCCTGGGTATCGTCCTCGATCATGCCAAGCTTCGAATGGACCAACTCGCTGGCGCGCAAGCCGGTGGCATAGGCGAAGTCGAGCACGAAGCGCAGCCGCTGGGCCGCGGCCACCTCCCAGCCGTAGGACCACTCCAGCCCTTCGGCGACGGTCTGGATCGTCGCCCACTCGCCCTCGGCGAAGACCCGCGTGACGCCCATAGGCGATCCCCGCGTCACACCGCGTACCTTGATGCCGGCAAATGGGTTAGCCAGCACATAGCGCTGCTGGATCAACCAGCGGTACAGCGCACCGAGCACGGAGGGGGTGTACGCCCAAACCCGAGAAAATTCCGTCGATGACGATTGCGCGGAGAGTCGATGCGATTGCGCCCTGATTGATGACAAAAGCACTAACAATGACCTGTCGTTTCCCTGGTCGCGGCGCTGCCAGGGTCCGTTCGTGCGCGTGAAAGTTGCGCTTGCGGACTCTCTTTGGACGTTTTGTTGTGCGCCGGATTTTTCTCGGGTTTGGGCGTACCCCCCTTCTACGAGCAACTGGTGCCCTGCGATGTCGCCGACGTGCTTCGCTTCGTGAACCGGGAGTGTGGGTTCCTGGCGGCGTTGAAGCCGCTGCAGCCGCGCTACGCCAGGAAGGTCGCCGACGAGGACAGCGTGCTCGCCGTGATCGCGGCTCAGGCGATGAATCACGGCAACCTCGCGATGTCACGCACAAGCGACATTCCCTACCACGTGCTGGAGACCACGTACCAGCAGTACCTGCGACAGCAGACCCTGCAGGCGGCCAACGATCGCATCAGCAACGCGATCGCCGAGCTGCCAATCTTCCCCCACTACTCGTTCGACCTGGAGACCCTGTACGGCGCCGTCGATGGCCAGAAGTTCGGCGTCGAGCGGCCGACCGCGAAGGCCCGGCACTCGCGCAAGTACTTCGGCCGCGGCAAGGGCGTGGTCGCCTACACGCTGCTGTGCAATCACATCCCGCTGCAGGGCTGGCTGATAGGCGCCCACGAGCTCGAGGCGCATCACGTCTTCGACCTCTGGTACCGCAACACCTCTGACATCGTGCCCGAGGTCATCACCGGCGACATGCACAGCGTGAACAAGGTCAACTTCGCGATCCTGCACTGGTTCGGTCGGCGCTTCGAGCCGCGCTTCACCGACCTTGACAAGCAACTCACCGAGATCTATTGCGCAGGCGACCGGGCGCTCTACGATCAATGCCTCATCAAACCGGCCGGCCGAATCGACCTGGCGGCGATCGAGTTCGAGAAGGCGAACCTCGACCGCATCGTGGCGACGCTGGGCCTGAAGGAGATGACGCAAGGCACTCTCGTGCGCAAGCTCTGCACCTACGAGGCCGATCCGACGCGCCGGGCCATCTTCGAGTACGACCGGCTGGTGCGCAGCATCTACACGCTGCGCTACCTGCGCGACCCACAGTTCCAGCGTCACGTCCACCGCTCGCAGAACCGCATCGAGTCGTATCACCAGCTACGTTCGGCCATCTCGCAGGTGGCCGGCAAGAAGGAGCTCACGGGGCGCACCGACTTGGAGATCGAGATCAGCAACCAGTGCGCGAGGCTGGTTGCCAACGCAATCGTGTTCTACAACTCGGCGATCCTGTCGCGGCTGCTGGTCAGGACCGAGGCTTCCGGCAGCGAGAAAATGCTGGCCATCGCGACGGCGACATCGCCTGTGGCATGGCAGCACGTTCATCTCGGCGGACGCTATGCCTTCTGCGATGGCGGGCATGCCATCGACCTTGACGCCGTCATGCGGGGGCTCGATCTGAACTGAATGCGATCGGGGCTCGTGTTGAGCAAGACTGGCGCCCGCTCCCGTTCCGAGGTCCTTCTTCATGAGACCGGTGCCCCCATCCTCGTGCTTCGCACGGAGTCACCAAGCTTCGCGTCTCGGAATGCACCCTTGGCGGGTTCCGAGGTAGCGTCGTCCGATGGAGAAGACGTCCGGCCAATCCCCGCAGACCTCGTTGGTGCTGTTTCATTGCCGCTTCGCCGACTATGGCCTGTGTGATCATCGGGCCTACTCCTTTGAGCTGCCGACCTACCTGACTCTTCCCCATCTGTACGCCATCTGCGCGATCGATGAAAACCGGCCTCCAGAGCGCATGATCTCCGGGTTGCTGGTCAAGACGAACATCCGCTACGAGGATCCACGGTTTCTGGAGAGCATGGCCGCTGCCTTTCAGGCTGTACCGCAATTGCGGGAAGGTCTCCACGAAAACACAAGCCTCTGGCCGGCACCGGTCGACGCCGAGTCGCCGCGACCTCTGACCGAGGATCAGGCGCTGATCGTGTTCAAGCGGTTATGGGCAGAACACGTTGCGATGCAAGTCGCGTCGCGCTTCAAGTAGTAGTCGAATGGCCCAGGCAAGCGACACCGCGGACGTAAGCAGCGGCCGGGATCCCGCGATCCTGGAGGAATCGTCCAACGACAGATTTCAGGCGGGCGCCTATCAAGATGCTGTTGCAATGCAAAGGCAGGCGCTCTTGCTGCATGTCGATCGCGGCAGCCTTTGCGATCAAGCGCGATGCCATCAGACGATCGGCTATTTGTGCCTCCTGCTTCGCGACTATGCCGGAGCAGAGCACGCGTATCGACAGGCGATTCGCTTGAAGGAAGGGCTGGACGATCACCGGGGGGCGGCAGCCAGCTGGGGCCGCCTCGCCGAGGTTCATCAGCACGTCGGCGATCATCACGCGGCGTTGAACGCATTCGAGCAGTCCCTCGCATTCCTGCGCCGATGCGGTGCGCTGAAGGACCTGGGGATCGTGCTCAACAACATGGCTGTCTCGCACCGAGAGATTGGGCAGCGGGACCAAGCCATCCAATGCCACGAGCGTGCGCTAGAGATTCGCCGGGATCTTGGCGACCACGAAGGACTGGCCGCGTCATTGCACAACGTGGGCGTCCTGCATGCTGATATCGGGGACTATGACTCGGCCAGAAAGGTGCTGGAGGAGGCGCATCAGCTACGCGAGGATCTGGGGCACACGCCAAGCCTGGCGAGCACCAAACTCCGAATCGGTATCCTGCGCGAGCAGCAAGGCGAGCATGCCGAGGCTCTGGCGTGCTACGAGCGCGTCATTTCGTTGTGCGAAGGCCTGCCGGTTTGCACGGAGGATCTCGCGGCCGCGTTGTGCAACATGGGCGGCCTGCTCATCGGCCGAGGCGACCCCGCACGAGCCATGCCTCTTCTGGAACGAGCGCGTGCGCTGCTCGTGACGAGCGTCGAAACCCCGGGACTGTCCTACGTTGAATTCAACCTCGGCCTCGCAAAGATCGCCCAGGGAAACGTGCAGGAAGGGCTTGTAGCCCTCTCAACGGCCCAGCGAATCCAACAGCGCTGCGGCGACACCCGACATCTCAGTGCCACGTTGTCGGCAATGGCCGTCGTGGAAGCACAACGAGGCGAGTTTGCTGGCGCCGAATCCTTGCTCCACCAAGCGCTGGAGATCCAGGAGCGGCTCGATGAGCACGATGCGAAGATCCACACGCTCAGGCTTCTCGGGCGCTGCAAGAACGAGCAAGGGCACGCCGAAGCGGCGCAACGATATCTGACCGAAGCCGAGAATCTATCGCTGCTGATCCAGCTTCGAACACCAGGTGCCGACGCCGTCGACACGCGCGACGCCCGAGCGGCGGCGGCAACGACGGCCACGGCTTTCGTCGCGGACAACCACCGATCGATTCAGTAGGCCGCTGCTGCGCCACGCCAGCGGCATTGACTCTTGGACGACCCCCGCTCGCGTTCGCGTCGTTGGCCGCGGCGCCCGCATCTGCTCTAGCACGACGGCAACGATCTCGCCAAATGGCGACGATCATCCGCAGCCGGTCCTGAGCGCCCCGTCGGAAAAATCCGAGATCCGGGCGTACACCCCCATCATCGAACGGTTTGCTTTCGCTCATCTTCTCAACACGTACCTGCCATCCTGTGACGGACGACTTTTCCACGGTCGCTCACCACCACGCCTTTTGAACGCAGCAGCACCGGGCGGTTTGAAACCTGCTCCTGCAAGCCGGCTTCGGGAGGCCTACTCCCATCTTCAGTACAGCACCACAAGCTTTCGCCTGTGTTCGTGACACACTCTCGTCGACGCGCCAGGACCTGCCCACCGCGGGCTTGCGTCGCCGCAAAGCCGCCGCGAGCACCGGCAGCATCTTCAACGCCCAGCGATGCACGGTGGCATGGTCAACCAGGACGCCTCGCTCGGCCATCATCTCTTCTAGGTTGCGCAGACTCAGCGGGTAGGCCGCGTACCAGCGCACGCACACCAGCATCACTTCCAACCTTCCAACGGAAAGCGCAGCCGCTTGATCACCCCTCGCAAGGTCGAATTCACCAGTTGGACGTGCAGTGGAATCATGCCCCATTGTCACCGACGCGCTTAACGCGACAGAACCGATGAGCCTCGTGGTGCACGCCGCCGAGGAGGCGCTGCAGCAGTACCTGACCGAGAACCAGGCGAAGACGGACGAGATCGTTCGGCGCTTCGCCGCGCTCGAGGTCGTGCTGAAATCCAATGCACCGGCCGCCGTCCAACTGCAGGCGGTCCAGCAAAACGTTACCGGCCGCCCCGACCTGTGCGAATTCTCCCGGCTGCATGCCGAGTACGGTGGCAAGAAGGAGTGCCGCTTCATGGCGAAGTTCTTCAAGAACCGGCGCTCGGAGCTGCTGCACATCCTGACGCGGCTGACCTTCGTCGCGACGAGCCAGGACACGAGCTTCGAGCGCTCGTTGGCGCTCATGCTCGCACAACGCGACCGGCGAGCCGACTGGATCGATCTGTCGACGCCGGGCGCGAAGGCCGGCGCGCCGGCGACCCTGAGTTTGCAGGATCTGGACTGGGTGCCGGAGAAGTGGTGGCGGCTCGTCACCGGCGAGGGGTCGAGTCCGCGCCAGGCGCCGGCACGACTGCATCGGCGCCAGTTCGAGATCTGCGTGTGCATGCAGATGGTGCGCGAGCTCAAGTCCGGCGATCTGTGTGTCGTCGGCGCCGACACGTACTCCGACTGCCGGGACGAACTGGTGCCGATGGCCGAGTGCGCACGCACGCGCGCTGCCTATGGCGAGGAAGTCGGTCTGCCCGTGGAGGGGCAGGCGTTCGTCGATCATGTGCGCGACCTGCTGGCCGAGGCGGCCCAACGGGCGGACGACGCCTATGAAACCAACCCGTTCTTCAAGATCGTCGATGGCCGGCCACAGCTCGGTCGCCACGCGAAGCGGACGACGCCCGAGGGTTTCCCGGCGCTGGACGAAGCCGTTAAGCGCAAGCTCGACGCCCTGAACCTGTCGCTGCTGGACGTGCTGGCCGACACGTCGAAGTGGATCGGCTGGGATCGGCACTTCAACCCGCTCAGCGGCCACCAGGGCAAGCTTCGCGAGCAGGCGCGGCGCAAGATCCTGACGACCTTCGCCTACGGCACGGGGCTGGGTGCGACCCAGACGGCTCGCAACATCGCGGGCATCAGCGCACGACAGATCGCCTTCGTCGACCAGCGGCAGGTAAGCACCGAGAAGATCGAGGCCTCGCTCTGCGACGTGATCAACGCCTACAACCAGTTCCACCTGCCGCGCTTCTGGGGCGACACGCAGCACGCTGCGGCCGACGGCAACGCAATGGAACCTCCACGAGAACAACCTGCTGTCGGAGCGCCACATCCGCTACGGGGGTTACGGGGGCATCGCGTACTACCACGTCTCCGACACGTACATTGCGCTGTTCAGCCACTTCATCCCCTGCGGGGTGTGGGAGGCGATCTACATCCTCGACGGCCTGACGAAGAACAAGTCCGACATCCAGCCCGACATCCTCCACGGCGATACGCAGGCGCAGAGCGCGCCGGTCTACGGCCTCGCTTTCCTGCTGGGCACGAAGTTGATCCCCCCGCATCCGCAACTGGAAAGACCTGAAGTGGTTCCGGCCGTCGGCGGAGGACGTGTACCAGTACATCGATTCGCTCTTCACCAAGGAGCCCGTCGACTGGGATCTGATTGCCTGCCACCTGCCCGACATGCTGCAGGTAGCGCAGTCGATCCGCGCCGGGCGCATCTCGCCATCGACGATCCTGCGCAAGCTCGGCACGGCCAGCCGCAAGAACAAGCTCTACTTCGCGTTCCGGGAACTCGGCCGCGTCGTTCGCACCACGTTCCTGCTCGAGTACATCGGCGACGAGGACCTGCGCCGCATCATCCAAGCCGCGCAGAACAAGTGCGAAGGCTTCAACAGGTTCGCGCAGTGGGCATACTTCGGTGCCGACACCATCGCCGAGAACGTCCGTGACGATCAGGTCAAGGTCATCAAGTACAACCAACTGATCGCCAACTTGGTCATCTTCCACAACTGCCACACGATCACGCAGGCGCTGAAGAATTTGGAGGCCGAGGGCTGGACGCTGACGCCGGAATTGCTGGCGTCGTTCAGTCCGTTTCGGACCCATCACCTCAACCGGTTCGGTTTGTACGATCTGAAGGAGCGCGAGCCGGCACCCGTGGACTACGGCATCAGGTTCAGTACCGAAGGGTGATAAGCGCTTCGAAGCCCGAAGCATCTACCCGCCGACGGAAAGTTCTGCCGCGCCTTCAAAACCGTTCGTCGATGTGGAAGTCCTCTGACACTCGTGCCCCTACCTCGTGGAGTCGCGACATCACTGTGTCGAGATTGTCCAGCTCGGGCTTGTAATGGCCGCTCTTGCGCGAGATCGCCTTGATTGCGCCATCCTCGATCTCGATGTAGCCGGCACTGGCGACGGACTGGCCGGCCAAGAAGCTGGAGTGCTGGAAGAAGCCGCGCGCCTTAAATTTCGAGAGGTAGACATTCCCGTCGTGGTCCATCACGAAGATGGCGCGTTTGGCTTCCTGATCACTCTCGCCCGTGATATCGCGCGTGTCGAGCACTTCGCCCTTGGCATCGACGAGCTTGCCATCTTTTACGGAGATCTTGAATTCGGCGCGCTGCTCCGGGCTCAGGTATTGGACGGACACATTGTTGCCAAAGACCTGCCCCCTCTCCTCGCCTGCGAATGCAGGGTCCATGAACAGCGTCTCCTCGTAGCGAGGAGCAGGCCGACGCTCTGTCGTCTGCAGCACCTCGCGCAAGTTCGACGTGGAGCCGGGCATTGCATCCGAAGTGGAATCCGACAACTGCGTCGCCTTCAGCGCGGCGCGCGACGACGGCATCAACACGGTTCTCTTCTCGACCATGCTGGGCTGTTTGCCGGGGTTGAACATCGAATCCGCCAGGCGAGGCCGACTCATCCCGCGCCGATCGGCGAGAGAGGTGCTCGACATGTTCGACGTGTTCGCGCGAAGGAGCGAGGGCCGCCCCGCGATCACGAGCGACGCCTGCGGCAGTGGAGGTTCGGACCCCGGCAGCATTCCAGGTGGCGTCTGCATGACGGCCGCGGGCGCCACTTCCTCCGGCGCAGTGGGAAGGTGGGCGCCCGGCGTAAGCATCCGCAGCCGCCATGACGACGGCGAGCCACGCGAGGCGTCGCGTTCCGTCCGCGCGGACGGGAATTCCGGTGCCGCGACGCGCTGACGCTTGGAGGCGGGGCCGGATTCGTGCGGCCTCGGCGGCGCCGCGGAGACGCGTGTCGAGAGTACTGACAAGGGAGACACTTCCTCCCGTGCCCGCTCGGCGGATCGCGCCTCTCTCAGAGGCGTTTCAGGATCCTGATGCAGAAGCTCGTTCGGAATGATCGAACCCTTCGAACGGGTGACCGGCGGCATAGTATCCCTGTGCGAAAGTTGCGGGCGAGGACGCCCTCTCACCATTGTTCACAAGGAACCTTCACCCCGTGGGCGTGCAGGCGAACCGGTTGACGAGGAGCCGAATCCTTTTCGTCGCGAACTCAACCAGTCGACGCGGGGAAGCATGCTGCTGCCGCGCGACGCGCCCATGCCGCAATCGAAGGTTCGTTGACGCATTTTGTCGAAAACGTACACCGCCGCTCGAGCGGCAGTTCACCTATAGCATGACGGCATCCATGGGCTGCTGCTGCACCGTTTGACGTCATTGGGCACGAGACGAAGAATATTGGGAACCTACTCGGCGTCGACTGTTACTCATTTCCGCACGAATCCTTACGCCTACCCCGTACAGCCCATCGTAGGACTTGCGCATATCCGCGGGCTGACCGTAAAGGAACACCCTGATGCGGCCCTCGGGGAAGAACATCACCGGCGTACCAGGTGCAGGCTGACGCCGCCGCCCAGGTCGATGCGCAGATCCAGTGCGGCAGGCTCGCCAGCGGCAGCGGCACCCAGCAAGCCCAGGTCCACGAACGACGCCTTGGCCACATCAGCGACCGGCTGCGCTGCCGCCAACGGCGTCGCTGCCCGCAACGCAGCCGGCCTCAGTCGCGAGCGCCAACGCGTGAAGCTGCTGCGCGCCAGGCCCTCTCGAACACAAAACTCCTCAACCGTCATCGCCGCGCCATCGAACCGATCCAGCAGCACCTGCCACGACTGGCTGTTCAAGCGCCGCCGCTTCCGATCAAGCTTGCCCCCTTCCACGATTCCCGCTCCTCACAGTTCCGAGGAGGACATTGTTGGGCGACGAGTCGCGACAGGGAATGACGCCGCAGGCTTATCGCTTACATGCCTCAGCCCGGCTAACCGAGTACGTCGAGGTGTCGATGCCGAAAACTCACCCAGTTTGAGCTTATCGCCCCTCACAACCTCCTTGTCGGCGGCATTGCGTATGCGGGATGCCAAATCCAATGCTGCACTGCACAATGCAGGCGTGAATCACAACGCTGATCTTCGTCCGATCCCCGTGTTCGCCGCCGCCACGTGTGCGGTGCGAGAGGCGGTCATGCCCGAGGCGGTCAGGGCGCAAGCCTTCGAGGCGCTGGAAGAGCTTGCGCGTGCCCTCGGGCACGGCTCGGCGGCAGCGTCGTTGGAGAAGCTCATGGCGT
>Ga0105240_10009657_pt1 | contig 13641 bp, 11 predicted proteins | sample KBSC54metaG_FD_80426 | JGI IMG/M metagenome (GOLD analysis project Ga0105240, IMG submission 80426) | Corn rhizosphere microbial communities from Kellogg Biological Station, Michigan, USA - KBS C5-4 metaG | ecosystem: Host-associated > Plants > Roots > Rhizosphere > Soil | place: Michigan, USA... | reverse complement strand
TTCCCCGTCGTGCTCTCGGTGGTGGGCGGCGCCGCCGTCTTCACCGGGCGGCTCTTGCCGCTCCTCGCCTTCCCGCTCGAGTTCGGCGCGATCGAGGTGACGCGCTACAACAACGACACCCAGGGCCGCGAGATCAGCTGGCGCCTGGCTCCCCGCGACAACGTGCGCGACCGCACCGTGCTGGTGGTGGACGACATCCTGGACGAGGGCATCACGCTCGCGGCCATCCGCCAGAAGCTCGCGGAGATGGGGGCCAGGCGCGTCCTCGCGGCCGTCCTCGCGGACAAGGAGATCGGACGGGCGAAGCCGGCGCACGCCGATTTCGTCGGCGTCACCGTGCCGAACCGGTACGTGTTCGGCTTCGGGATGGACGCCTACGGCCTCTGGCGGAATCTTCCCGCCATCTATGCCTTGAAGGACTAATGCGTTGAAACCACAGATGAACACAGATGAACACGGATGGCTTGTGACAGGGGATGCATCGTTCCAATGGCCACGCCGCAATCGTGATTCGCAGATCATCTGTGTTCATCTGTGTTCATCTGTGGCTCACATCTCAAGCAACGGAAAATGATCGCCATCATCGGAGGTAGCGGCCTCACCCGGCTCGCGAACCTCGAGATCACCCGCCGCCAGATCGTCCGCACGCCCTACGGCGAGCCGTCGGGCCCGCTCACGTTCGGCCGGATCGGCGCCACGGAGGCGGTGTTCCTCGCCCGGCACGGCTATGGCCACACGCTGGCACCCCACGAGATCAACTACCGCGCGAACCTCTGGGCGCTCCAGAGCAAGGGCGTGACGGACGTGATCGCGGTGTGCACCGTGGGCGGCATCGCGCCGGAACTCGGGGCCGGCACGGTCGCCGTCCCGGACCAGATCATCGACTACACTTGGGGAAGGCCGTCCACGTTCTTCGAGGGGGCCGAGCAGCCGGTGACGCACGTGGATTTCACGCATCCCTACACCGAAGCGCTGCGCCGCGAGGCGATGGCGGCGGCACGCGAGGTCTCCCTCCCGGTCGTCGACGGCGGAACGTACGCCGCGGTGCAGGGTCCCCGCCTCGAGACCAAGGCCGAGATCGACCGGCTCGAGCGCGACGGCGCCACCATGGTGGGAATGACCGGCATGCCGGAAGCGGCGCTCGCGCGTGAGCTGGGGCTCGCCTACGCGGCGCTCGCGGTGGTGGTGAACCCCGCCGCAGGCCGCGGGGCGAGCGCCCGCGCCGTGGCGCTGGACGGCATCGCGAACGTGATCGAGGAGAGCATGGCGAAGGTGAGGATGATCGTGGCGAAGCTCGTGGAGCGCCATGGCCGCGCGTGACGTGCTGCGGATGGGTCACCCGGTGCTGCGCGGGAAGTCGAAGCCGGTGCAGGCGTTCGGGACGCCGGAGCTCCTCGCCCTCGTCCAGGACATGAAGGACACCATGGCCGCGAAGAACGGGGCCGGGCTCGCCGCGCCGCAGATCGGCGTGAGCGAGCGCGTCGTGATCTTCGGCGTGGACAGGAATCCCCGCTATCCGGACGCCGAGGAAGTCCCGTTCACCGTGCTCGTGAACCCGAAGATCGTGCTCCTCACGCGCGAGGTGGAGGAGGACTGGGAAGGCTGCCTCTCGGTCCCGGGCATGCGGGGGCTCGTCCCGCGCTACACGCGGCTCCAGTATTCCGGGTTCGACGAGCACGGCAATCCGGTCGAGCGGGAGGCCGAGGGCTTCCACGCCCGCGTGGTACAGCACGAGTGCGACCACCTGGACGGCATCCTGTACCCTCAGCGCATGACGGATCTCGGCAAGCTCGGATTCAACGAGGAGCTCTTTCCCGGGGAGGACCTGGTCGATGAATGAGATTCCGCACGCCGCCGCCGCGGTCGAGCCGCCGCCCACCACCACGCACGTGCTCTACGCGCTCCACCTCCTCGCGCCCTTCACCGCGTGGCTCCTCGCGGTGGCGGCGATCGTCGTGGGCATGGCCACGCGCGACGGCGTGCGCGGGACGTGGCTGGACTCCCACTACTCGTGGCTCTCGCGCACCTTCTGGTGGGGGATCCTCTGGATCGCGATCCTGGGCGTGGTGACCTTCGTCCTCGTGATCACGGTGATCGGGATCTTCCTCGTGTGGATCCCGTGGGCGATCCTCTTCATCTGGTACCTCTACCGCGTGATCCGCGGCTGGATCCTCCTGAACGACCGGAAGCCCGCGCCCTAGGCCGCGACCGCCCGCACCAGCGCCGCCGCGATCGCCGCGCGGCGCGCCTCGTCGGCGAGGCCCGTCCCGTCCACGACGAAGGCGTCCTCGGCGCGCAATCCCAGCGTCGTCACGCGCGCGTCCACGAGGTTCAACTGCTGCTCGAGCAGCACGCGCGCGACCGACGAGAGGAGCCCCGGCCGGTCCGCGCAGCTCACGGCGACGAGCCAGCGCCCCGCGCGGCGGTCCGGCACGATCTCGACCGTGGGCTCCATGGGGAAGTGCTTCACCCAGCGCGACACGCGGCCGGAGGGCGCCGGGTCGAGCGGCTTCCCCGGCACGAGCCGCTCGGCGAGCCCCGCTTCGACCTTCTGGATGAGCTCCCGGTAGTGCTCGCCGCCGCGCGTGCGCGTGAGGACCTGGAAGCTGTCCAGCGCGAAGCCGTGCTGCGTCGTATAGATCTTCGCCGCCGCGACGTCCAACTGCAGGCGCTCGAAGAAGCTCGTGATCCGCGCGAAGAGGCCGGGCTGGTCCGGTGCGTAGACCAGCACCTGCAGCCCCTCGCCCACGGGCGAAAGGCGCGCGCGCACGATCGGCTTCTCCGGCACCACGCGCGACCAGAGCGTGCGCGTGTGCCAGCCGATCTCGGTCGCCTCGAAGCGCTGGAAATAGGGGTCGTCGAGGTGCTTCCAGAGCGCCGCTTCCTTCCCCGGCTGCGGGACGTACTGGCGGAAGATCCGCAGGGCCTCGTCCTTCTTCGCCTCGATCCACGAGGCGGCGTAGTCCATCTCGCCGCGGAGCACCCGGCGCGTGAGGCGGAAGAGGTCCTCCAGGAGCTTCCCCTTCCATGCGTTCCAGACCGCGGGGCTCGTCCCGCGCACGTCCGCCACGGTGAGGATGTAGAGCGCGGTGAGGGTGCGCTCGTCGCGCACGAGCGTGGCGAACCCGGAGACCACCTCCGGATCCGTGAGGTCCTGCTTCTGGGCGGTCGACGACATGACGAGGTGGTGCTCGACCAGCCACGCCACGAGCTCCGCATCGGCTTTGGCCATCCCGTGCCCCGTGCAGAAGCGCAGCGCATCACGGGCGCCCAGGTGCGAGTGGTCCCCGCCGCGACCCTTGGCGATGTCGTGGAAGAGGGCGGCGAGGTAGAGCACCTCGACCCGGTCGAACTCCTGCATGAGCTCCGAGGGGAACGGGTACTCGTGGTTGAAGCGCGGGATCCGGAAGCGGCGGAGGTTCCGGACCACCATGAGGATGTGCTCGTCCACGGTGTAGACGTGGAAGAGGTCGTGCTGCATCTGCCCCACGATCCGGCCGAAGGCGGGGATGTAGCGGCCGAGCACCCCGTAGCGGCTCATGCGCCGCAGGGTCCACGTGAGCCGGTCGCTGCGCACGATCTCCATGAAGCGGCGGCGATTCTCGCGGCTTTCGCGGAACGAGCGCCCGATCTTCGGGAGCGCGCGCGAGAGGGAGCGGAGCGCCATCGGGCCCAGCCCCACGATGCCGCGGTGGTCCTGCAGCCGGCGGAACGCCTCGAGGATCATGCCCGGGCGCTTCTCCAAGAGGCGCTCGTCGCGCGGCTCGAGCGTCAGGTTGTCGACCACGAAGTCGTCGTCGAGCTTGCGGACCTTCCGCTCGGACTCCGGCGTGATCCGCGCGAAGAGGTTCGAGAGGAGGATCTGGTTGAAGCGCCAGATCGCCTTCGCGGCGAGGTAGTAGCGGCGCATGAGGAGGTCCGAGGGCGCCATGGCGCCGGCGGCCTTGAGCTTCAGCTGCCGCGCGATCTCGATCTGGTGGTCGAAGACGAGGCGGTCCTCGCGCCGGCCCGCGAGCGAATGGAGCCTGATGCGCAGGTCCTGGAGCACGCGTTCGTTCGCCGCGATCGCGGAGGCTTCCTGCGGCGTGATGAGGCCCTCCGCGGCGAGCTCGCCCCACGAGGTGCCGAGTCCCGCGGCCCGCGCGAGCCAGATCACCATCTGCAGGTCGCGCAGGCCCCCGGGGCTTTCCTTGATGTTGGGCTCGAGGTTGTACGCCGCTTCCTGGAAGCGCTCGTGCCGGCGCTTCTGCTCCCGGAACTTGTCCTCGAAGAAGGCGCGGACGTCGCGGCGCGCGCGAAGGCCCGCCTCCATCCTCGCGAGGAGCGCAGGGTCGCCCGCCACGAGCCGCGACTCCAGGAGGCTCGTGTCGACGCTCACGTCCTTCGCCGCCTCCTCGACGCATTCGTCCACCGTGCGGACGCTGTGCCCGGGCTCGAGCCCCGTGTCCCACAGCGCGCCGATGAAGCGCTCGACGGCCGCGTCCGGGGCACGCCCGTCCGGCATCAGGACGAGGATGTCGACGTCGGAGTGGGGGAAGAGGGCGCCGCGGCCATAGCCGCCCACGGCCACGAGGGCGAGCGCCGGATCGGCGATGTGCTCGCGCCAGAGACGCTGGAGGGCCTCGTCCACCGCCTCGGCGTGGGCCGCGAGGCTGCGCTGCGGATCCGGCCGGCGCAGGTATTGCGCGCGGAGCGCTTCGCGCCGGGCACGGATCCACGCGCGCGCGCCGGCCGGGGAATCCGGCGCGCCGGGGGCTCGCGCGGGGGCGCGCAACGCCGTCTCGCTCATCGGGGAACTATATCAAGCGCGCCGGGCGGGCGCGGCCGGATTCAGGCGGGGTGCCGCGCGCGCTTCGCGATGAAGTCCGGCACGGCCGGCATGCCCTTCGAGACCGTGAGGATCTCGTAGCCGGACTCGGTCACGAGCACCGTGTGCTCCCACTGGGCGGAGAGCGAATGGTCCGCCGTGACGATGGTCCAGCCGTCCGCGAGCTGGCGGATGTCGCGCTTCCCGGCGTTCACCATCGGCTCGACCGTGAAGGTCATGCCCTCGTGGATCATGGGCCCCTGGCCGGGGCGCCCGTAATGGAGGATCTGCGGCTCCTCGTGGAAGCGCTTGCCGATCCCGTGCCCGCAGAACTCGCGGACGATGCTGAAGCCGTGCGTCTCCGCGTGGCGCTGGACGGCGTGGCCGATGTCGCCCAGCGTGGCGCCCGGCTTCACCTGTGCGATGCCCTTCCACATGGCCTCGTAGGTCACGTCGCAGAGGCGCTTCGCCTGCACCGAGGGCTCGCCCGCGTAGAACATGCGGCTCGTGTCGCCGTGCCAGCCGTCCTTGATGACCGTCACGTCGATGTTCACGATGTCGCCGTGGCGCAGCACCTTGTCGCCGGGGACGCCGTGGCAGACCTGGTGGTTCACCGAGGTGCAGACCGACTTGGGGTACGGGCGGTGGCCGGGCGGGGCGTAGTTCAAGGGCGCGGGGATCGTCCCCTGCACCTGGACCATGTAGTCGTGGCAGAGCTTGTCGAGGTAGCCCGTCGAGACGCCGGGCTTCACGAACGGGGCGATGTAGTCCAGCACCTCGGCCGCGAGGCGGCCGGCCACGCGCATGCCCTCGATCTCCTGGGGAGTCTTGAGGGCGGAGCCGGACTTCTGGAGGTGGCCTTCCATGGCGGGATTATACGTTAGGCCCTCCCGGCGGGATCGGGTTCCAAGCCGCGTTCCCGAGGGCTAGAATTAACGTGTGTGTGGCATCTCGCCGCGCAAAAGGGGGGGACGATGCGACCGATCCGGCCGTTGGCGGCGCTGCTCGCCGCCGTTGCGTTCGTTGTGTCGCCCGCCGCCTTCGCCGGTATCGGCGCCTGGAAGAACGTGGGGCCGGTCGGGGGGCCGGTCCAGGAGATCGCCGTCGATCCCGCCGATGCCCTGCATCTCGTCGTGCTGGATTCGGCCGCGAACGTGCATGAAACACGTGACCGGGGAGCGACGTGGACCGAGTGGCCCATGCGCGCCCCGGTGGAGATGGACGGGAATGCCCTGACCGTTCGCGGCAATGCGCTCTACGCCCGCGGTTTTTCCGCGATACAGCGCACGTCGGATGCCGGGCGGACATGGCAGGTGCTTTATGCCGCCGCGCCCGGGCAGTCGGTGTTTCTGCGCCAGCTCGTGGTAGATCCCCTGAACCCGCGTTCGGTCGCGTCGCTGGGGTTCACGACCGAGTGGTCCACGTTCGTCAGCACGGACGATGGCGGCACGTGGGGCAGCCACTCCGCGACCTTCGGGGGCCATTTCATCTCCGCGATCGCGTTCGACCCTACGATCCAGGGAAGGGTGCTGGGAATCGGCTTCGACTCGGTCTGGGAAAGCCGCGATGCGGGCCAGAGCTGGAGGCACCTGGCGGCAGTCTCGTCCTTGGACATCGGGATGCTCGCGTTCGATGGGGGCGGCGTGGTCTACGCGAGCTCGGAGTCGGGCATCTCGATCTCGCGCGACGGGGGAAACAGCTGGACATCGAAGTCCGCCGCCGAGGCGGGGATCACCAACGACAATCCCGCCCTGATCGTGATGCGCGCCGATCCGTCGCGCAACGGCCATGTCGCGATGATGACCTCCCAGCATTTCGTCGAGAGCAATGACGCGGGCGTGAGCTGGGCCGCCGCGCCGTTGCCTCCCGGCGTCGACCACACTTTCCTCTACCGGCTCGACCTCGAGTTCGCCCGCGATGGGACGTTGTGGGCGACCGGCCTGGGGGGGCTCTACCGCCGAGACGGCCAGGGCCAGCCCTGGGTCGCCGTGACGATACCGACGCTGAAGACGAACGCGACTGTTGGTCCGAACCTGCTCTTTGCCGGGGGCGCGGACGGTCGCGCCATGATCACGGCGACGCAGCGGTCCTCCGACGGCGGCGACCATTGGTCCCCGAGGACCGACGCCGCCGCCGGCGGGCTGCTCTACCCGGTGCTCGGCCGGCCCTCGCAGGTCTATGGCGTTGGCATCACGCCGGGCACGACCGCGCAGCTCACCACCGATGCCGGGGCGACTTGGCGCACCGTGGATTTTTCAGGGCCGGGAGGAAAGAGCTTCGCAAGCGTAATCCCGGTCGGCGACCAGCCGGGAACGATCTACGCCACGACGCTAGGCCCGCCGCTTTGCTGCATCGGACCGAGCATCCCAGGGGGCGTGGACGGCGCGGTGCGCTCCCTCGATGGAGGACGCACCTGGGCGTCGATCGACGCCGGCATCAGCGGGCTCGGCGGACTGGCGCCTTCGCCGGTGGACAAGAACCTGGTGTACGCCGGGACGCGCAATGGCGTGTTACGAAGCCGGGATGGAGGCGCCTCGTGGACCTCGGTATGGTCGGGGGCGTTCAACCTGGTCGTCACGGATTCCGCCGAGGCTTCGGGCGTGTACCTCCTCACCGACCAGGCGATCTGGAGCAGCACCGATGCCGGGGCCACGTGGACCGCCGGCCCCCTTCCCGACATGCGCGGGGCGTCCACGCTCGTGGCGGATCCGGTCGATGCGGGCCGGGCTTACGCGGTGGGCTCTTCGCTCGCCTACGAAACGCGCGACCGGGGGGCTTCGTGGCAGCGCATCGCCATCGACAGCGGAGTCGTTCCCCAGGTGTCCGGGCCGGCCATGGTCACGGCCTCCGGGGCGGCGCGCAAGCTCGTGCGGACGGTGGACTTCTCGGTCGCATCGCTCGAGGTTCCGGCGGAGCCGCTCGCCCTGGACACGGACCTCTGGTGGAACCCGGCAGAGTCCGGCTGGGGAATGAGCATCGCGGAACACGAGGACGGGCAGGTCATGGCGGTGTGGTATCACTACGATGCGCAGGGGCATCCGACGTGGGCGGTGATTCCGGGCGGCGCATGGACGGACGCGCGCACTTTCGCGGGGACCTTGTACGAGACGAGGGGCCCCGCGTATTTCTCGGCCGTGCCGTTCGACCCGTTGCGCGTGACGGCCACGGCGATCGGTGCCGCGACGCTGAGGTTCCTGGACGGCGATACCGCCGACCTCTCGCTCGCCTTCGTCGATGGCACCCGGTTCGACCGCCGCATCGTTCGACAGCCGTTCGGCCCGCCCAGCTCTTCCGCGAGCGCCGACCTGGCGGGCCTTTGGTGGAACGCGGCGCAGTCCGGCTGGGGCATCGTCCTGCACCAGCAGCACCAGACCGTGTTCGGAACATGGTTCGTCTACGACGATGCCGGACGGCCGACGTGGCTGGTGAGCCCTGGAATGGCGCTTCACGGGACCGGGCCTTGGACGGGCGATCTCTACAGCACCGTGGGGCCCGACTTTCCGGGCCCATTCGACCCCGCGAAAGTGGTCGCCACGCGTGTCGGCACGATGACGCTGGATACCCGGGGCTCCGCCCCATGGCTGGTCTATTCGGTCTCCGGGCGCACGGGCCAGGTGCCCATCCTGCGGGAGCCTTTCTGATGCGGCGCTTTCGCGCGCTGCTCGCCGTGTCGGTGTTTTTCGCAGGCGCCGCATCCGCGCAGCTGGCCGGATGGCAAGACCTGGAAGGCAAAGTCCTCGCCTACGCCGCGGGGGCGGGCGATGCCTCGAACATCGTCGCCTGGACCGGTGATCCTTTCCAGCCGGCCCCCACGCCGATCACACTCGTCCGGTCTTCCGATGGCGGGCGGACGTGGACGCCATCCGATTTCCCGCGCGGCGTGCCTCCTGGAGGAGCGGTCTTGCATGCCGACCCTACCGACGGCCACGTCCTACCTCGAGTGGGCGGCGGGCTTCGTGGGCGATTCCGTCGCGCTGTACAAGACGTCCGATGCCGGCGCCACGTGGGAGCTCGTGAACCCCCTGATGCAGACCCCGGAGGGAAGGTCCGTCGGAGCCATCGTGCCGGGCGCGACGCCGGACGTGCTCTATGGCGCGCGGCTGGAGATCAACTCCTTGGCTTCGGTGATTTTTTCAGTTCCGGGGCAGCCGTGCGTCTCGACCGATGGCGGCAAGACATGGCGCTTTGCGGCGCCGCTCGATGGCGAGTTTTTCGGCCTCCGGATCGTTCCGTCGCCCACGGATCCGCGGGTGGTCTATGGCTACAAGCCCGGCTCGAAAGCCGTGTACCGAAGCTCCGACCAGGGTGCGAGCTGGACGCCTTTCCTCTCCATGCAGCCCCGCGAATCGATCGTCGACATCGCCGTCGATCGCATCGATCCTTCCACGGTCTATGTCCGCACGAGCGTACGCAGCGTCGTCACGTCCGATGGCGGAGCCACGTGGAAGGACATGGCACCGGTCCCGGCCGACCCCAACGTCTCCAATTTCCTCGTCGCCGATCCCCTCACGGCTGGCCGCGTCTATGCGGTGTATCGAAATGGCGCGGTTTCCGAGAGCCGCGATCGTGCGGCGACCTGGCGCGCGGTCATCCCCACGTCCGGTACCCTGCTTGATGGGCTCACCCTTTCGACGGACGGTCAGCGCCGGTATTCCTGGGAGCGGACTCGAGCGGCTCGGCGAGGACGCTGAAGGCTGCGGCTCTCCCGATTGGTTTCATGGGCCTTGCCTCGGACCTCTGGTGGAACCCATTGGAATCGGGCATGGGCTGGACCCTCTCGGAGCATGCGAGCGGGCAGGCCTTCGTCGTCTGGTACCGCTACGACGCGCAAGGAAACCCCATCTGGTACGTGATGCCCGGGGGAACGTGGACGGACGACACGACCTTCCACGGCACGCTCTACAAGACGCACGGGCCGCCATTCTTCCAGGGGCCGTTCGACCCCGCGCGCGTGACGTCGACGGCCATCGGCGACGCGACGCTCGCCTTCTCCGACGGGAGCAACGCGACCTTCACGTACAGCCTCGCGAACGGCGAGCACGGCACGAAATCGATCACGCGGCAGCTCTTCGGGACGGCCGCCCCGGGCGATCCCCTGAGCGTCGCGGACCTCTGGTGGAACCCGCGGGAGTCCGGCTGGGGCTTCGCGGTAAGCCAGCAAGGTGCCAAGGTCTTCGCCGCCTGGTTCATCTACGACGCGAACGGCGAGCCCACCTGGCTCGTGATGCCCACGGCGGAGCTTCGCGCCGCCGTGGGCGCCCTGTTGACCGGACAGTACGCCTTCGGGGGCAACCTCTACACCACCCACGGCCCGCCTTCGACCGGGCCGTTCGATCCCGCGAAGGTCGTTCCGACCGTCGTCGGGACCGGCTTCGTGAGCTTCTCGAATGGCGCCGGCGCGCTTCAGTACACGGTCTCGGGCCAGTCGGGCCAGCGCGACATCTCCCGCCAGCCGTTCTAGCCCGAACTGTTTGAAAATCGGGCGCTTTTCGCGCTATAATATGCAGTTCCCGGGGCCTCGCGGCTTTCCGGGGAAATCCACACCCCGCCCATGGCTAAGGTGCCGGCGCGAAGCTCCCTGGAGCGCGCGCACGGTTGCTGGCGGGGGAGGCCAACCTTAACCGACAGGAGTTTCACGATGTCCGTCACCATGCGCCAGATGCTGGAGGCCGGCGTGCACTTCGGCCACCAGACGCGCTACTGGAATCCCAAGATGGCTCCGTTCATCTTCGGGGCCCGCAACAAGATCCACATCATCAACCTCGAGAAGTCGCTTCCGATGTACCAGGAAGCGCTCCGGTTCGTGCGCCAGCTCACCGCCAACAAGGGGCAGATCCTCTTCGTGGGCACCAAGCGCCAGGCGCGCGAGATCGTGAAGGAAGAGGCGCAGCGCGCGGGAGCGCCCTACGTCGACTACCGCTGGCTGGGCGGCATGCTCACGAACTTCAAGACCGTGAAGGCGTCCATCAAGCGCCTGAAGGACATGGACCAGATGGCGGCGGACGGCTCGCTCGAGCGCCTCTCGAAGAAGGAGCAGCTCCAGTTCAACCGGGAGCGCGAGAAGCTCGAGCGCTCGCTGGGCGGCATCAAGGACATGGGCGGCATCCCGGACGCGCTCTTCGTGATCGACGTGGGCTTCCACAAGATCGCGGTCACCGAGGCCCGCACGCTGGGCATCCCCATCGTGGGCGTGGTGGACTCCAACAATTCGCTGGACGGCATCGACTACGTGATCCCGGGCAACGACGATTCCACCCGCGCGATCCGGCTCTACGCCCGGGGTGTGGCGGACGCGATCCTCGAGGGCAGGAGCCAGGTGATCAGCGAGATGGTGGCGCCGCCGACGGAGGACTTCGTCGAGGTCGAGGACGCCGAGAAGCAGTAACGGGCCCTTTCGGCAGGGTTCGGCGAGAAAGGGGCGATCGAAGGCCCCTTTTTCGTATCGTTTGGATCTTCGCGCGACCGGCCTGGGCAAGACCGGCCGCGCTCATCGAATCGGAGCAAGGAAATGGCGGAAATCACCGCGGGAATGGTCAAGGAACTGCGCGAGCTCACCGGGCTCGGCATGATGGAATGCAAGAAGGCGCTCGAGGAAGCGGGCGGCGACATGAAGAAGGCGGAGGAGCTGCTGCGGATCAAGAGCGGGGCGAAGGCCTCGAAGGCCGCTTCGCGCGTCGCCTCCGAAGGCTCGATCGGCACCTTCGTCTCGGCCGACGGCCGCACGGGCGCCATGGTCGAAGTGAACAGCGAGACGGATTTCGTCGCGAAGAACCCGGAGTTCGCCGCGTTCGCGAGGGAGCTCGCGGAGCTCGTCGCCACGCGCAAGCCCGCGGACGTGGCCGCGCTCTCGGAGCTCAAGATCGGCGCGGACACGGTCGAGGCCACGCGCCAGAAGCTCGTGCAGAAGATCGGCGAGAACATCACCGTGCGCCGCTTCGAGCGGATCGAGACGGACGCGAAGCTCGAGACCTACCTCCACCCGCCCGGCAAGATCGGCGTGATGGTGGAATACGAGGGTGCGAATCCCGTGGTCGCGAAGGACGTGGCGATGCACATCGCCTTCGCCAAGCCCAAGTACATGGCGAAGGAGCAGGTCGCGCCGGACGTGGTCGCCTCCGAGCGGAAGATCCTCGAGGCGCGCGCGGCCGAGTCCGGCAAGCCGCCCGAGATCGTGGCGAAGATGGTCGAGGGCGGGTTGAACAAGTTCCTGGCCGAGATCACGCTCCTGGGCCAGCCCTTCGTGAAGGACGACAAGCAGACGGTCGAGAAGATGCTGAAGGCGCAGGGCGCGAAGTTGCGCGGCTATCGCCTGCTGGTGGTGGGCGAGGGCATCGAGAAGAAGCAGAGCGACTTCGCGGCCGAGGTGGCGGCGATGACCCGCACCGCCGCCTGAGACCGCCCGTGGCCGCCGAGACCCTCCCCAACGCGAAGGCCGCAGCCGCCGGCTCGGCCGAGCCGAACCCGCCCGCCGTGCCGGCCTATCCGCGCATCCTCCTGAAGCTCTCGGGGGAAGCGCTGATGGGCGACGACTCCTTCGGCATCAACCGCGAGACCGTCGACCGGATCGTGGGCGAGGTGAAGGAAGTCTCCGACATGGGCGTCCAGGTGGGTGTGGTGATCGGCGGGGGCAACATCTTCCGCGGCGTCTCCCAGGGCGCCGCCGGGATGGACCGCGCGACCGCGGACTACATGGGCATGCTCGCGACCGTCATCAACGCGCTGGCGCTCCAGGACGCGATGAACCGGGCGGGCCTGGTCGCGCGCGTGCAGTCGGCGTTGAACATCGAGCCGGTGTGCGAGCCGTACATCCGCGGGAAGGCGATCCGCTACCTCGAGCAAGGCACGATCGTGATCTTCGCCGCCGGCACGGGGAACCCGTTCTTCACGACGGACTCGGCAGCCGCGCTGCGCGCCGCCGAAATGGGAGCGGAAGCGATCTTCAAGGGAACGCAAGTCGATGGTATTTATTCGGCTGATCCGAAAAAAGATCCCGAGGCGACGCGCTTCGACCACCTGACGCACAAGGAAGTCCTCGACAAGGGACTTGCCGTCAGTGAGCCTTCCGCTCGGCATATCGTTCAACAACGGCTTCGGACGTCCGTGGTTCGCCAATGCGCCGAACGGCAGTGACGACGCCGGCACGATCTCGGTCGTCGATCCCGGCGGGTTTCCGCTCGCCGGTGCACCGGATCCGACCGCTGGCGGTGTGTTCACGGGAACGGTCACGAATCGAAGCGCGGCGTCAATCGGCGGCTTGACCAGCGCCGCTGTCGCCACAGCGCTCATCACGAAATCGCCCGACCTGTCCATCCGCGCCGTGTTCTTTGCGGCGCTCGCCGACGGCAGCATTCAGCAGGTGCACGTGCAGAAGGGAGTCGACCAGCTGGCGCCACCCGGCTCGTTCACGCCGATTGCCGGCATCAGTGCCGACGCGGCGGAATCCGCGAATCCGGACGTCGTCACGCGCGCGGGCATGATTTTCAACTGGGTGCCGACGCGCGTTCTTTACGTCAGTGACCCGCTGGCGGATCGCATTCTCGCGCTCGACATCAGCGACGAAAGCTCCGACCCGACGACATCATCGAGCACGCTGTTCCTTGCCACGAACGCGCGGTATCTCACGTCGCAGTTCTTTGATCGCCCCGTCGACATCGCCCCGGCGACACCCGAAGTCGCGGCGCGCAACTTCGCCAGCAACACGACGCTTGGCGGCGGCTCCGACATCTATGTCCTCAATCGCGGGAACAACTCGATCGTCCGGATGACGCAGGACGGCCGTGTGCTCGGACGACAGCAGATTCACGCGAACGTTCCCGCCTTTCGTGTGAACGGCC
>Ga0105240_10009656_pt1 | contig 13641 bp, 9 predicted proteins | sample KBSC54metaG_FD_80426 | JGI IMG/M metagenome (GOLD analysis project Ga0105240, IMG submission 80426) | Corn rhizosphere microbial communities from Kellogg Biological Station, Michigan, USA - KBS C5-4 metaG | ecosystem: Host-associated > Plants > Roots > Rhizosphere > Soil | place: Michigan, USA... | reverse complement strand
GGCCGCAGGCGGTAGTGATGCCCTTTCACTACCCCCATCCGGTCACGGGCAAGCCCATCAACCTCAAGCCTTGAGAGAGAACGGCGTGAAGTTGGTGTGCCGGTCGAAGTAGTCCTCGTGCTCGGCGCGCTTGAGCGAGCCGACCACCCAGTAGGTGAGCGGAGTCGCGACGATTTCCCAGCCTGACTTGAGGACGTACTGGGTCATGGTCACCGCGACGAGCTCGCTCATCGGCCAGCGGCCGGCAAAGGCGATGGTGTAGAACAGAGCGGAGTCCACGAACTCCCCGCACAGCGTCGACCCGACCGTGCGCGTCCACAGCCAGCGGCCGTTGGTCCACAGTTTCATCTTCGCCAACACGTAGCTGTTGACGAAGGACCCGCACCAGAAAGCGGTGATGGACGCAATCACGATTCGCCAGGTGTTACCGAAGATGGTCTCGACGGCGGCCTGATCGTGCCAGCCGTCCGCGGGGGGCAGCTCGACGACCACCGTCGCCATGAATGCCGCGAACACCAGCGCACCAAACCCCGCCCACACGACGCGCCGGTCGCGTGCGTAGCCGTAGACCTCCGTCAGGATGTCTCCGAACAGGTAGGAGATCGGAAAGAACAGCACGCCCGCCAGGAAGGTGACCGAGCCGACGACTGGCAGGTGCAAGGTGGTGAGCTTCGCCGGTCCGATCAAGTTGGCGCACAGCAGGATACAAACATAGGCGCCGAGGATCAGGTCGTAGTACTTGAACGTCTTCATGGGGGAGCGTGCGACTCGCGGACTTGAAAGCTCGACATCCTAGCTGCAGTGTCGCCTCCTGCGGTAGCGTAAGAGCCCGGGGGTGCGAAATGGCGCAAGCGACTTCGGCCAACGAGGGGGTGGGAGGGATGCCAGGGCCCGGCGCCGCGGCGGCGGGTGCTGGTGCGGTGCCGGTGAGTACCAATGCGGTTGCGGCAGGCATCGGCGCGGTCGCGGCGGGTACCGAGGCGGTGGCTGCGGTACGGGGTTCGGTCAGTCGCCGCTGGGCGCGATCCGTACTGTGTGCCGCAGCTTGATGGGCACGCTCGCCTGAATGTCCTCGCTGGAGCGCCCAAGCTCCACACGATATTCGCCCGCATCGGCGCGCCAGCGGGATGACTTGACGTCGTAGTAGGCGAATGAGCGCGCGTTCAACGCGAGCGTTACCGGTTTGGTCTCGCCGGGCTCGAGATCCACTCGTTGGAAGGCCTTCAACTCGCGCAGCGGCCTGGGAACCCTCGGTGACCTGGCGCCGACGTAGATCTGTGCGACGTCCGCTCCTTTACGTGCGCCGGTATTCGTCACGTTGAAGGTGACTGTGTAGTGGTCACGTCCGTCGCCGGAAGCCGGCTTCACTGCGAAGTCTGAATATTTGAACGAGGTGTACGACAGACCGAAGCCGAATGGGAACAGCGGTTTCGTGCCGGTGTGCTGGAAGCCGCGGTAACCGACGAAGACCCCTTCGCGATAGACGATCCGGTCAGGGTGCATCGGATCGTTGTAGTAGTAGTTGGCGAAAGTGGGATCGTCGGTGATGGCGCGCTCCCAGGAGATCGGCAGGCGGCCTGAAGGGTCGGCGTCTCCGGTCAACAGGTCCGCCAGGGCAGAGCCACTCTCCTGCCCCGGATACCAGGCCTGGATCACTGCCTTGACCGAGCCGATCCAGGGCTCTACGTCTACCGCGCCGCCCGCATTGATCACCACCACGGTGTTGGGGTTGGCGGCGGCGACCGCTTCGATCAGCTCGTTCTGTCCGGGTGGCAGGGCGAATTCGCGATCCCCGCCCTCGCTCTCGATATCCGCATCGAAACCGACCGGCACCACCACGAGATCGGCTTGCGCGGCGAGTTGCTTCGCTGGTCGCTCGACCAGCTCGCCCTGTTTCACGATGCCGACACGCATGAACACCCGTCCGACGTCCGGACCGGCCATCTGCTCCAGCACCACTTTGTGGGGTCCGGGGCTGAGCTCGCGCCGGGTCTGGCGCAGGATCGCCTTGGGGATCTGGGCCGAATCGATGACCACCTCATCGTCGATGAGCAGCCGATAGCCGCCGGTGTCCTGCACGAAAATCGTATACGGACCCGAGCCGCTCGCCTCGTACCAACCCGTCCAGCGCTCGAAGGTGCGACCGTTCGCCGCCTCCGTCAGCGGCGCAAGCAGTTGCGCTGCGCGCTCCGGCGGGAGCGAATCGGAAAGAGTGAGCAGATCCGGATCGCCACCGAAGCCGGCTGCCCCGGCGGCGAACGAGGGCTGAGTGATGGACACCTGGGGAGGTCCGGAAAAGGTTGCGTCCGCAAAGGACTCCAGGGTGACGCCGTTCTTCCTGCCATCCCGCTGAATGGTGAAAACGGTGCGCAGCGCCAGCGTCCTCAGTGTCGGGACTCCCTGCGCATAGGTGACTGTTCTGGCGGTTCCAAACTTGTCACTGAGGCCCTGGAGCACACTCACGGGCTCGAACGAGGCCACGTGGGCGCTGCCGCCTCCCTGAGTCACTGCGGGATATGCGTTGGGGCCTATCACGGCAATGGTGTGGATCTTGCGGGTGTCGAGCGGCAGCAGGTTGTCGTTCTTCAGGAGCACTGCGCTTTCGAGCGCGCTCCGGTGTGCGACCGCACGACCCTCCTGGTTATAACGGGAGACCGAGAGATCCGCGGGTTGGCCGTCGAGCCATCCAAAGCGAACCGCGTCGTTCAACAGGCGACGGACCTTGTCGTCGATGACGGACTCAGGGACCGTTCCGTTGCGCACTGCCGGCAACAGAGTCTGCGCATTCATAAAACGGCCGGTGGGCATCTCGAGATCGAGCCCCGCATTCGCGGCGGCCACACCGTCGTACGTAGCGCCCCAGTCGGACATGTAGACACCGCCGAATCCCCAATCGCCTTTGAGGATGTCGTGAATGAGATGCGGATTCGCCGTCGCCCGCTGCCCATTCAGCAGGTTGTAGGAGCTCATGACGGCCCCGATGTGAGCCTCCTTCACCGCAGCTTCGAAGGCCGGCAGGTAGATCTCGCGCAGCGTGCGCTCGTCGATGGTCGAATCAGAGGTGTGCCGCGCGAACTCGGAGTTGTTGCCCGCGAAGTGCTTGATGGTCGCGCTGACATTCAGGCTCTGGATGCCCTCCACGTAGTTCACGACCAGGCGGGAAGCGAGCCACGGGTCTTCGCCCATATACTCGAAGTTGCGGCCATTCATCGGGGCGCGGTAGATGTTCACGGCAGGCCCGAGCACGAACTGCACGCCGCGGGAGCGGGCATCCCGTCCCATCTGCGTGCCGATCTCTTTCGCCAGCTCCGTGTCCCAGGAAGCCGCCAGCGCCACTCCGCCTGCGAATGCTGTCGAGGGTCCGAGCGCGCGGACGCCGAGGGGGCCATCGCTCATCTGGAAGGCTGGAATTCCCAGTCGGGAGATCGGGTGCGTGCCGAACCCTGTGCCGCTGATGAGGCTGATCTTCTCCTCCAGAGTGAGGGAATGGAGGAGCTTCTCGACGCGCTCATCAGTGGGGGCCGCAGCATTGGCGGCGTGGGCGGCGATCAGCCCGAGGACAATCGCGAGTGGCAGGCGCATCAGGGCCTCTGCGCCGCGGCCTGCGGCACACCCTTCTCTTTGCGCTCCGCTGCCGCAGCGGTGAGATCCATGCGTGCCTTCCACGGGTCGGGCCCCGCCACGGGGCCGGAGTTGGTGAAGTCCATGATCTGATCCGTCTTGGCGTTGTAGGCAGGCCAGGCAGGCTCACCCGCCGGCTCCGGCTTGCCCGTCTTGGCGAAGGCGACCCAATACTTGTGCATGGCCTTTGCGGCGGCCTCGTCGGCCGGCGTCGTGTCCTTTCCGTAGCGCGCCGAGACTGTGTCGAACGCGAAAGGGATCTCGGTAGCATGAAGCGCGCCGGGGACTTTGCCGCGCAGCGATTCGGCTACATAGGAAAATCTGAACTCATACACCGGCTGACCGCGCTCGGAAAGCAGCCGGGCAATCTCACGCGCCGGCTCGATCATGCTTTGGTCGCCGGCGACTTTACTCGAGACCGCGCGGAAGTCAGTGTTGTTGTCCGGGTCGTACACGGAACGGGCCTTGTGAGCGTCGGGGCCGAAGCTCGTCGAGAACAGCTCATCCAGGGTCTTACCCTGCGCGAAGCCGGCATCCGCGCTGTTCGCGCCGACGATCACCGGAACCCTTGCGCCCTTGCCCTCGGCGTAGAGCGTCGTGGGGGCTCCCAGGTCGAGCTTGTCGTCCACGACCGGGCCGCCGACATAGGAGGCCGTGCGCATGCTGATCATGTTCAGTTTGAGCTGCTCTGCCGGGATCTGGCGCAGTCTGGCGAGCGCGTCCGCGCCCTCCCCCTGGATGCCGTGCTCCTTCGCCAGGGCGAGGCCGACTGATTCGGCGGAATTCGGTCCGGTGAGTGAGCGCGCGGGGAACCCACCGGGGCGGCCACCGCCGGATTCGATAATGGCCCTTTCAAACAGGCCGTCAGCCTCGGGCGAGGTCAGCAGCATGTTGACCGACATGCCCCCGGCGGACTCACCGAAGATCGTCACGTTGTGGGCGTCTCCGCCGAAGGCGGCGATGTTGCGCTGGACCCATTGGAGGGCGGCGATCTGATCCATGATGCCGTAGTTGGCGGCCGGGAATCCTTGATAACGCCGGGAAGGGGTGCCCCGCACGCGGGGCACGGGCGAGGCGGCGAGGCCGAACCCTGGCCCGACTGGGAGCGCGCAGCGCGCGCGACTCAGGCGGCCCGGAGGGCGAGGCGCGTGAGCGCCGAGTAATCCTGGCTGCTCGGCGGTCAGGGCCGGGTGGGCGAAGAAGCCCAGGTTTCCCAAGCGATAGTTGAAGCTCACCAGGACGATGCCGTCCTTTGCGAACTCGCTTCCGTCATACACCTTCGGGGAGCCGCCGCCATTGACGAAGCCTCCGCCGTAGATCCAGATCATGACCGGGAGCTTTTTCCCCGGTGCGGACTTTTCGGGGAGCCAGACGTTGACATAGAGGCAGTCCTCGCTGGGCGTCACGCCCAGAGGTGCCGCATCGCCGGGGAAAGGCTCCTGCATGCAGTCGGGGCCGTAGTCCGTTGCATTGCGTATGCCCTGCCACTTGGGGGCGGGATTCGGCGGCCTCCAGCGCAGCTGGACAAGGGGGGGTTTTGCGAACGGGATGCCCTTGAAGGAGAGCACTCCGTCGGCGGTGGCGCCTTGGAGGGTGCCCGTTTCGATGGTGACGCGATCGTGATGGGGGGCGGTGGCGGCAAGCGCCGTGAGTGGAGCGAGCAGGAGCAGGCATAGACCGGCGCGCAGGCTGGCGCGCGAAGCAAGTCGAGCACGCGGAACAATGGCAGTGCGCGGAGTTTCGTGACGCATGCTGGGGCCCCTTGACTGCAATCGTTTGCAGTCGGGGATGCTATGGCTTTCGACCACGCAGGGTCAACCGGAGCGTCATTTACAGCGAGTAGTCGTTGTCGCGCGCCCTTTCGGCTGTGCGTTCCCGGGTTTCGAGCGCGGACCCTCTATCCGGTGACGCTTCTGCCGTGCGGTGCTTCTCCCGGTATTCCAACCAGGCCCGCGCAGACGCTTCCGGGGACGCTTCGGCGGTGTGGTACTTCTGCCGGTACTGCAACCAGGCCTGCGCCGCTCTGCCGCGGATCTCTTCGAGACTGGCCCCTTTGGCGCTCTCATGTGCGCTCTGGAGGGTCCCCGCTGCGCGAGCTTCGACACGCTGGCGGTAGTTCTCTCGAATCTGCTCGGCCACGGTGACTCGAATGCCCCGGCGCTCCATTGCCATGAACCGATGCGGAATGCTCGGGCGCGGCTCGCGATCGATTCCCTGTGACGCCAGGCTGCGATGCTCGACGCGGGCATCGATGTGGGCCTCCCGCAGGGCTTGGTTGGTCAGGTTTGCCCAACGCTCCCGGAGAACTTTGAACTCTTCCGGCGAGGGCAGGAGACCGCGCGCCAAGCGGCTGTTTTCGCTGATCTCCATCGCTGACTTGGGCCCCAGTCCTTTGGTCGTGACCTCACGGGTCGTTGTAAGCAGATGGGCATGGTGTGCGCGCGGGTCTCCTCCCTCGCGAGGTGCATGTATCGTCATGTCGACCGCTACGTTGTAGCGGTCAGCCAACTCACGCGAGAACGCGCGGGTGAGCTGCAGTCGCTGTTCGCTCGAGAGCTCCGAAGGAAGCGCCACCTGATACTCCCGAGCCACGCGCGAGTTGCTTCTCTTCTCCGCCGCCTCGGCGTGATTCCACAGTGTGGAACGATCGCGGGTCCACGTTGGCTCCGCGCCGCTGAATCCCGATGGCAGCACGATCTCCTTGCTCAAGACGTCTGTTCGATGTGTGTGGTCATGGGTCCTTCCCGTGCGCTCATCGCGAATCCGCTCTCCCGATCGGTAGGCGGCTGCGTTCGTGGCGCTGCGGCCGGCGCTGCGCCCAAGGCGCTGGATATCCAGGCGGAAGATTGCCATGGGACCGACTCAGCCGAAAGCGAGCTACCGCTTCAGCGAGACCCTCAACCAGGCAGGCGAAGAAGCGGTCTTGAGATAGCCGCTGAGATCCGGCAGCTGCTGCAGCTCGGAAGGCATGACGGCGGGCTCCGTCATGTACTGCTCGTTCACGTGCGTGGACCGACGCAATCCGCCGGCTGCGAACAGCCCTTGTGCGTCCCGGCCGCGGGACTTCTGACGCCGCACCACTTCCCTCTCGCCGATCAATCTGGAAGCGAACTGCGACGTGCCTCCATGCTCACTGCTCGAGCAGCGAAGAATGAGCGTGTTGCCGCAGTTTTCTACGATGGTCTGGGCATCAGACCCGTAGAGGCCCGATACCTGCGCAGCCGACTGAAGACCCAGCACGCAGCGGCCGCCGAATTTTCGCAGCCGCGCCAATGCATCCTTGAGGCCGTCGATCGGGCCGAGCGCATCGAGCTCGTCGACGACCAGCCACAAGCGCAGATCCTGCTCTGGTCCGTTCATCGCCTCGAAGATCGCGAGGCGCATCCACGTCGCTATAATCGAATGCAATGCCGCGATCTGTGTCGCCCGATAAGGAAGAAACAACACTCCGCGGCCCTCTCGCACCCAATGCCGGACGGAGAATCCCGGGGCGCCGCGCTGCGCGGCAACATGCTCGAGCGCTGCCAGCGAGGACCCCGCAATGGACCGGATGGATCCAAACATGCGCGCGTTGTCTGCTTCCAGAAAAGGTTGCGCCGGGGTGCCGGCAACCAAGGGATGCAGCTCGCTCACTGGCGCTATCAGCAGCAGTCTCCACAGCTCCGCCACATCGCACTTGTTCTCCTGAAAGCAGCGCCGGGTGACTGCCGTGAAGAACGTTCGAGCGTAGCTGCGCCACTCTCGACCGGAGGAATCCTCTCCTCCAGGCATGAGGCTGGCGGCGAGCATCTCGACGTCGTAGCTTTCCCGAATCTCCGCAAACGGGTCCCACTTCCGGGAGCGCGGCTCGAAGGGATTGAGGATCACGTCGTGCCGAGCGTGGAAACGGGCGAGGTAGCCACCGTCGGGATCCGCAATGACGGCCCTGTCACCGCGCTCGAGAGCACCGCCGAGCAGCTCATGAATAGCCGTCGACTTGCCGGTGCCCGTCGTGCCGATCAGCTTGAAATGCTTGGTCTCGTCGAGAGGCGCAAGGGCGACTCGCGCAAGGGTCAACGCTCCGCACCCGTAACGCCTCCTTCGGGAGGCGCGCTCACGCCTCGCTCGCGCTCCATCGAGCACGAGTGAACCACGGCGATGCGCGTGGGAGTCTCGCACTCGCAGGAACAATCCCACCGCGAGTGCAAGAACGATCCCGACTACGGCCGCGGCGACGTCCCACTGCCAGAGAGGCTCGCGCAGGTGCATGCTCTTTTGTCCATATGCGTCCGTTTTTGAGGGATTGCCTCAATCTCGGACGCTCCTGCCGCGCGGCAAGGGCGGCTCTGTGTGTCCTGTCTGCCGCTCTTCTAATTTGACGTCCGCGGCGACCGAGCGTAACTCCGCAGATGTCCCATGCGCACGATGCTGTACCGCAGATGCCTGCGGTGTGAGATGCACGCGGTACCATTGCGGCAGAGATGCAAACTTCAGATACCCGTTGAGATCGGGCAGTTGCTCGATCTCAGAGTCAAGGACTGCCGGCTCAATGCTCGAGTGCTCAGCACGCGTTGTGGAGGCGAGCCATTGGAAGGGACGGCGAGATCGCGACACCGTGGTTCTGATCACTTCACGCTGACCGATCAAGCGCGAGGCAAAGTGGGATGTCCCTCCGTGCTCGCTGGCTGCGCACCGGAGAATCAAGGTATTGCCACAATTTTCGATGATCGTTTGTGCTTCGGACGTGCCATACGTGCCAAACACCTGGGCGACCGATTGCAGGCCCAGGACGCAGCGGCCTCCAAACTTCCGCAGGCGGGCCAGGGCATCCTTCAGGCCGTCGATCTGGCCCAGGGCGTCGAGCTCATCGACCACGAACCACAGGCGTTGATCGCCCTCCGGCTGATTCATGGCCTCGAAAATCGCAAGACGCATCCAGGCCGAAATGCTCGACCGCAGGGCTGCGATCTGGCCGGCCCGGTACGGCATGAACAAGACTCCCCGCTTTTCGTGCTGGACCCACTGACGCACGGAGAACAGCTGCGCCTTCTGGCGCGCGACATGCTGAAGAGAGCCGACGGCTGAGCTCGTCACAGAGCGGATAGAGTCAAACATCCGCGCATTGCTCTCGCGCAGGAACGACTGCGCGGGCGTGCCCTGCACGAGGGTGCGCAATTCCTCTGGATCAGCGATGAGCAGCAGCCTGTTCAGCTCTTCAATTCGCGTTTCGCCGCCGGCGCGTGCCTGTTGAGTCACAGCGGTGAAGAACGTCCGGGCGTATTCGCGCCAGCTCTTATCCGCACCTCCCTGGTCCGGGATCAGCGAACGCGCGAGCTGATCGATGTCGTAGGCTTCGGTAATCTCGCCGAACAGGTCCCACTTGAGAGCCGCACTGTCGAAGGGATTCAGGATGACATCGCCCCGGCGCGGATCGTAGAACCGGCGCACATAGCCATAGTCGGGGTCCGCGATGACGGCGCGGTCGCCTCGCCCGAGCGCACCGCTGAGAATCTCCTGCACCGCGGTGCTCTTTCCGGTGCCCGTCGTTCCAATCAACTTGAAATGTTTCGTCTCGTCTCGGGCGGCAATGGGAATGCCGGCGAGCGTCACTTCGACCGTCTGGTCCGGAGATCGCCCGTGCTCCGCCGCCGCGGCTCGATCCCGAGCCAATCCACGTGACGGCGCTTGCGAGATCACCGCACCCCGACGGTGCGCAGCCGCACCAGAATTCTGCTTCGCGAGCGCCCATGCACCCCCCAGGCCGACGGCAGCGCTGACTCCGACTCCGAGCGCGAGCTGGAAGATGCTATCGGCGCTGAGGCCAGCCGCCCGTGTCAGAGGTGCGATCGCCGACAGGCCGATTCCCGCGGCCGCTGTGAGCGGGAGGGCCACCAGTGGCGACTGCAGAATCTTCCTCAGCGGGGCCCCACGCCGAATCAAGCCGACGAGCATGGGTATCTCGACGCTGGCGTAGGACAGTGCCAACCCCGATGTACCGTGTATCAACGCGTCCAGCATGTCAGAGTCCTCCCTTCAAGCGGCCGCGCGATTGCGTTTGCGCTGCGGCTCGTACCAGATTTCCTTTACGTAGCGTTCGTGGTGCTCGACCCCGCACTGCATGACGATGTCGATCAGCAGGTACAGCAGGGACTTGATGTCCTCTCGCGGGAGCTCGCGTCCCGCCGGTCCTTGCTTGACCAGCAACACCAGTTGCTCGAATGCCAGCTCGGCGCTCGCCGCATGGACGCTGGTGATGGAGCCCGGGTGCCCGGAGTTCACGTTGCGCAAATAATCGAAGGCTTCCTCACCTCGCAGCTCCGCGAGCAGGATGCGGTCCGGCCTCATGCGCAGACACGCCTCGAGCAGCTGCTTCGGAGTCACCTTGCTCAGCCCCTGACTTTCCTTGCTGTAGAGCAGGCGCACATGGTTGGGATGGCGGTCGAGGATCAGCTCCTGCGCGTCCTCGATGGTGATGAGGCGCTCTGCCGGGGGGATCTCCCTGATGAGCGCCTTCGTCCAGGTGGTCTTGCCGGAGCCGGTCGCGCCTGAGATGAGGATGTTCTTCCGGCTGAGCACGGCCAGGCGCAGGAATGCCTCGAAATTGCGAGCCGCCAGCAGCTGCAGCAGTTGCGTCTCCGTCTCATCCAGAGTCCCGGTGGCCCTGTGTGCGTGCCGGAGGGCGCCCCGTTGGGTCAGATCGCGGAGCGACCAGGCTTCATCCGACGGCCGGCGAATGGTGATGCAGACGCAGTGGCCGAGAGTCGCTGGCGGCATCGCGATCTGCACTCGCTCCCCTCCGGGAAGGGAAGCGGAGAGCAGCGGCGAGCACTCATCGATCCTCTGTCGCGTGGAGTTGGCGATCAGCTTCGCGAGCCTGCGGCACCAGTCGAAGTCGGCCAGGGGGAACGGCTCGCAGCGCCAGCCCGAGCGCGTCTCGATGAAGAGCTCCTTCGGCCGGTTGATACACACCTCCGTTACACCCGGCTCACCCAGCCAGGGGCGCAGCGCTCGCAGGGTGAGCTCCAGGCTCGAGGCCTCCTCAGCGGCGCAGCTCATACACCGACCTGAAATCGACGTCGCGCGCGACCAGGATCTCGATTCGATCCCCCTGGCTCTTTTTCACCGTCGGCGGGATGTTGAGCGTGCCCTTGAGGACCTCGGTGAGCACTTCCTGGGACCCCGAAGGGTTGTAGATGACCGTTCCGCCGGAACCGCCGGAGGGCTGAACCGCAGCCTGCACCGCCCCATCGATGGCCGTGATCAGGATCGCGGCGCCGAATCGCTCCCAGAAGTGCCTGTCGACCGTACCGGCCAACCCGGATCGACCCAGCTCGTCCGTTCCGGGAGAATCCAGAGGCACAACGACGCCGGTCGGCGTGCGTGCCTCTGTCCACAGCACGAAGATCCTTGCAGTACCCTGCTGAACCTGACCCCGCGTTTCCCCTACGAGGCGCGTCCCCCGCTCCAGAAGCACGACGCTCCCATCCGCGCTGAAGGTATCCGTAGCGACGACGCACGTCGTCATCCCGGGCAGCGTCGAATCGATGGCGGTCTCGAGCGTGCAATCGATGAAGGATCCCTTCGGCAACAGGAAGCGGCGCGTCGGCAGAACCCTCGCTTGCACTGCCACGACGGGAGTAGGTCGTAGAAGATCAGCCAGACCATGCTCGTCGGCTGTGTGGGAGGTCGCAGACGGATCATCCAGTGGCCGGACACCCGGTGACGGGTCGGCGGCCTGTCGAACGAATACGGGCCCGGCGAGCCGCTGATCGGGCACCGCCGCAGAACCTGCCCCAGTCCAGCCCCCGACGGAACCTGCACGGTTCACTGGCTTCGCGGCGTTCGCCCGCGGAACACGAGGAGTGGAAGTCGCACTTCCAGGCGCCGGTGGGGTACCCGAGGTCGAGGTGCCGCCAACGGGCGCGGCTGCGCCAACGACAGGTGCCGCACCAGCAGTTACCGCCGCCGTCACAGGAGCGACGGGCTGCGCGTCCAAGGCGGATGCAACTGCAACACCGGGCACAGCAACGGCCGCTGACTGCGGCGGATCGATCCGACCCAGCGACGGCAATGGCATCTCGCCCTGCGCTCGCCGCGCGGCCGCTGCTTGCGCGGAGTCACGTGCACGATTGGGTCGCGTAAACGCATTCGCGTAGTACCACGTCAAAGCCCCAACTCCCAGCAAGATCGTCAGCGCGCCCGCCAGCACGCTGCTGACTCTCGACTGAAGCGACCTTGCCCGACTCACGGAAGAGAGGGCTCGCTCGCCGCGCACCAGGCCATCTATCGGCACACGCTCGCGGTCAATAGCGCCAGCGGCCCCAGGCTCGAACTCCGTCTCCTCGCTCATGGCCGCACTCCCCGGGTGGCCCGCTCAACGGCCGGAGAAACCGTTCCGGATCCGACTCGCTCACCCGAGCCGCTGTAGCCTGCATTGACGATGCAGCCCGTGAGCTTCCCGCGGCGAACGATGAACCGCCGGGCCACCCGATGCACCACCACATCACCGTTCTCGATGTTGAAATTCAGCAGGGACTCGGTTCCATCGTCGTTGCGGACGAAGACCGCCGGGAGCTCCGCACGGGCCGCGAACCTGAGCCAGGTGCGTACTCCATCATCTGCGGCGTAGATGGGCTTGAGATCAGGATGCCCGCAGTACCAGTAGTCGAGGTTCCGCGGTGCGCCGGCTGCGGACTTCAACAGCTGATCCACAGCCGTGGAGGGATAGACGAATCTCAGGGCATAGAGCTCATTCTGGCTGCTCACACCATCGGCGGCGGTGTAGTCGAAGTGGTAGGCGCGTCGCGTCGTGAGAACGGTGAGATTGGTGCTGACATGCGCGGCGCGTGGTTTGATGAACAGATGACTCCCCTGCGCCACGAACGACAGCGCCTGCAAGTCGCCCGCTCCGAGGCCTACGAAGGTCTCTTCGTCCTCGAACTGGATATCAATCTGGTAACCCACCCGGCCTTCGATCCGATACACCTGCGCGGGATCGTAGGTTGCGGTGCGGATGCGGGAGTCGGCGGAGCCTGCGGTCGGCACCGCGTCCGCCCAGAGGGCCGAGGCCTGCGTGGCGGCTGCGAATAGCGCCACAGCGCAAGTCCATTTGCGAGCGTGGGCAATGATCATGGATGCCTCAGTTTGTCGATGGCGAGGGCGCCGGATCCGGCGCCAGTACTTCCGGCTCGGGAGTGAACTCGAGGATCTTGAAACCCAGAGGATTCCAACGGCGCGTGCGGGCATCCTGCGCCGGTTGCGCATAGGCGTACTGAATCGTGGCGATCCAGTGTGTAGTGCGCTCCTCGGTGGCGCCGCCTTGTCGTTCTGACTTCACGTAGCGCACCTGAGCCAGGTCCGCCAGTCCGCTGGCCCGCTTGAAAAAGCTCACCGATTCCACCTGGACGCTGATGGAGCTTCCGTCCTTGTGCACATTCAGGGGCGAGCGGGGATTGTTGGGATTCCAGAGCGCGTACCAGACCTGATTACGCTGCGCTGTGTGGAAGGCTCCGCATTCCTCATAGTCACTTTCCGCGGTCGAAAAGTTGAACCGCTCGCACACACTGACATAGTGGCTCAGGAAGTAGCGCGTCACGGCATCTTCCATGCGAACGTGCCCGGCATAGACAGGAACGACATCCACGATCCCTGTGCTGTTATCGACCCGGATGACGAACGGCTCGACGCTCTTCAGCGGCATCAACGCGAGGAGCGCTGCGCAACTGGTCACTGCGCACACCCACCCGGCGCCTGCCACGCGCCATGCCGTTCGGGCGCTGCGTCCGAGGGATGCGCTTTTGTCCGCGTCCCAGGACACCGCATCGCGAAAATACCCGTCCGTCTCGGCCGTCACTGGACGTGACTCCCATTGCGGGACGCTGGCTGCGCTTCGGACCCAGACGGTGAAGGAGCGTTGATCCGAGTCAAGCGTCGTCCATCGCAACGGACCTCGCGCGAAGCGCAGCCTCCCAGGTATGCCAACGCGGCGATCAAGACCAGCAGTCTCATGGAGCGACTCCTCTGAGCGGCCCCATGCTCCAG
>Ga0105240_10009654_pt1 | contig 13643 bp, 14 predicted proteins | sample KBSC54metaG_FD_80426 | JGI IMG/M metagenome (GOLD analysis project Ga0105240, IMG submission 80426) | Corn rhizosphere microbial communities from Kellogg Biological Station, Michigan, USA - KBS C5-4 metaG | ecosystem: Host-associated > Plants > Roots > Rhizosphere > Soil | place: Michigan, USA... | reverse complement strand
CGCCGTGTTCCGACGCAATGTTGTGGATGAGTTCTTGAATGATAACGGTTTTGCCGACGCCAGCGCCGCCGAACAAGCCAACTTTGCCACCCTTTACGAATGGGGCAATGAGGTCGACTACCTTGATGCCAGTTTCAAATACTTCAGTTTTGCTCGAAAGGTCTTTGAAGTCTGGTGCGTCGCGGTGAATTGGCGCAGTCTTGGTGGACTTGAGCGGCCCCTTGCCATCGATTGGGTTACCAACCACGTCGAACATGCGGCCCAGAGCGCCTTCGCCAACTGGCACGCTAATTGGGGCACCGGTGGCAGTGACTTGCATACCGCGCACCAAGCCGTCGGTGGATCCGAGCGCAATTGCCTTTACTTCGTTGTCGCCCAGGTGCTGCTGGGTTTCAAGCACCAAGGTGCGCTGTTGATCTTTGAGTTCAATCGTCATGCCATCGAGAATCGCTGGCACCGTGCCTTCGTCGAAGGCAACGTTCACCACTGGTCCGATGACCTCGGTGATTACGCCAGTTGTGGTAGTAGGTTTATCAGCCATTGGGTCCTTTCCTTACCGAGTGCGTAACGCCTCGGCACCGGCCGAGATCTCGGAGATTTCTTGGGTAATTTTTGCTTGGCGAACACCGTTCATCGTCAGGGTTAAATCGTCGACCAGTTCACCGGCGTTTTCCGTGGCATTCTTCATGGCGATCATGCGCGCGGCGTGTTCACTGGCGTTGGCTTCGAGCAGCATTTGGTAGAGCTGCGTGCGCACCGCGCGGGGGAGCAGTACGTCGAGCACCCGAGCTTTCGACGGTTCAAAGATCGTCTCACTCGATGTGACCTCGTCGGTTGAATCCTCGGGCTGCACCGGCAGTAAGGTACGAATGGTTGGCAGCTGGCTTAAGATTGATTTGAACTGGTTGAAAGCCACAATAACTTCGTCAAATTCAGCCTTCAGAAAGCCGTTGATGGCGGTGTTTGCCACATCTTCGCTCTCGGCGATGGAGCCAATGGTGTCTGGCAACTGGTAGTCAGCCATGAGGTTATCGGGAAACGCTCGGCCGAAGAATTGGGTGCCTTTTTTGCCAATACTAAGAATCTTCACCGTTTGTCCGACAGTGGTGCGTTCATTCACGAGCGCGACCACTTTACGGAGTAGCATGGCGTTGAGCGCGCCAGCTAAGCCACCGTTGGTGGTAATCACAATAATGCCGACGGTTTTTATTGGTCGTTCAAGCAGGAGCGGGTGTTGGTCGCGACCAACTCGGCCAAGTAAGGCCTGAATAATCGACCAGGCCAAGCCTGAATACGTGCGGCTCGACGTAGCGCGCTGCATAGCGCGGTTCATTTTAGCCGCCGAGACCAATTGCATTGCCTGGGTAAGCTTTTGCGTACCCTTAACGCTCTTGATCTTGCGCCGAAGTTCTTGCGTGGAGGCCACTAGAAGGCTCCTTCAGTCTTGAATGCTTCGAGGGCGGCTTTCATTTTGGCTTCAACGTCGTCGTTCAGTTCTGGCTTTTCGGTAATCTGAATTAACAAGCCCTTTTGCTTTTGGTTGAGCCAGTCACGGAGCGTTGCTTCGTATTCCACCACTTTTTCAACCGGCACTTCATCCAAAAAGCCGTTCGTGGCAGCGTAGAAAATAATGGCTTGTTCGGCCACGGATCGTGGTTCGTACTGTGGCTGCTTCATAGCTTCGGTAACGCGCTTGCCACGTTCCAACTGGTTTCGCGTAGTGGCGTCGAGATCGGAACTAAACTGCGAGAACGCAGCGAGTTCGCGGTACTGTGCCAAATCCAATCGGAGCTTGCCGGCAACCTTTTTAATAATCTTGGTTTGAGCATCGCCACCAACGCGCGATACCGACAGACCAACGTTCACGGCTGGGCGAACACCTTGGTAAAAAAGGTCGCTTTCCAGGTAGATCTGACCGTCGGTGATCGAAATAACGTTCGTTGGAATGTAAGCCGACACGTCACCAGCCTGAGTTTCGATAATTGGGAGTGCGGTGAGCGATCCGCCACCGTTTTCTTTGTTCAACCGAGCGGCACGTTCCAGCAAGCGGGAGTGGAGGTAAAACACATCGCCTGGGTAGGCTTCGCGGCCTGGTGGGCGGCGCAGCAACAGCGACAGTTCTCGATAACTCCAGGCGTGCTTGGAAAGATCGTCGTAAATAATCAGCGCATCTTGGCCTTTGTCGCGGAAGTATTCGCCCATAGCAGTGGCGGCGAATGGGGCAATGAAGGCAAGTGGTGCTGGGTCGGACGCGCCGGCAACGACCACAATTGAACGCTTGAGCGCGTCGTGTTCTTTTAGCACCGATACCAAACGTGCCACCTTCGATTCTTTCTGGCCAATCGCCACGTAGATCGAAATCATGTCGTCGCCTTGGTTCAAAATGGTGTCGATAGCAATGGCAGTTTTGCCGGTGCCACGATCGCCAATGATCAATTCGCGTTGGCCGCGACCAATTGGAATAAGCGCGTCGATGGCTTTGACGCCGGTCTGGAGTGGTGTGTCGACGCCCTGGCGAGTAATAACGCCTGGGGCGATCTTTTCGACAAGGCCAGTTTCTTTGGTCTTAATTGGTTCGCCGCCGTCGATGGCAATGCCGAGTGGGTTCACCACACGGCCAACCAATTCTGGACCAACTGGTACTTCAAGTAGCCGGCCAGTGGCGCGAACTTCGTCGCCTTCACGGACCGAACTCGCTTCGCCAAGAATAACCACGCCAACGTTATCGGATTCAAGGTTAAGGGCAATGCCGTCAATGGTGCCGGCGTCGCTCAAAAACTGAACCATTTCCATGCTAGCTACGGTTGAAAGGCCAGCAACGCGGGCAATGCCGTCGCCAACTTCTAACACGGTGCCAACAGTCGCAACCTTTGGGTCGATATCGATGTGTTCTAATCGACGCTTTAGGTTAGCGATTAGGGGATTTTCAGAACTCATGCATTCCTTTCTCGGACCATGCGCCGAAGTTGGTGTAAGCGGTGATCAAGTCGGGTATCGAACGATCGGTCCGCTGCTTGGGCGCGGATACCGCCGAGTTCGTTGGGATCAATCGTAATGTCAATCGAAGAAACTGGTCCAAGTAGGTCGGTCAGCTGGGTGCGTAGCTGCGCTTCGCTGATTACGGGGTGGGCGAGCGTTACGTGCGCCGGAACGGCTGCGCCTTGGGTGGCGAGCTTTGATTCCGCCGCGCGCACAATGGCGCGAAGCCAGTTGAGTCGACCCACTGTGGCCAGTTCCATAACAAGCGACTGAACCAGCGGATCAATGTCGAGGGCCTTGAGCGTTTTGGCAACGGCTGGCTTGGTAGCTGGGTTGGTTACCAAGCTCGTGAGCTGGCGCGTAGCCGCGGCAATCGCCGCTAGTTGCTGAAGCCGGCTGGCAACCAGATTGGTGTCAGCGTCGGCAATCAGTAATTCAGCATAGTGGCGAGGGCGGATGGTCATGCGCGCTTTGCTCCGGCCAAGGCTTTGTCGACCAGTTTGGTGTCAATCGCCGTGGTAACAGTGTCGCCAATGACAAGTTCAGTGGCGTCCATAACCACGTCGGCCAGTTCGCGGGTAGCGTCAGCGATCATTTCTGATCGTTCGGCGGCCAATTTTACTTCGCCGTTTTTCAGAATATCGGCGGCGCGCTTGCTGGCGTCGGTTTGCGCTTGCTTCACAATGCCGTCAGCGCGGCTGGTAGCGTCGGTTACCAATTGCTTGGCTTCTTCCACTGCCTTGGCGCGCTTGGCGGCCAATTCGTCTTTCAGCACGTCGGCTTCTTGCCGTTCGAGCTCGGCGCGTGCCAAACTTTCGCGAATTTTGGTTTCGCGATCGGTGAGCGCGGCAATCAGCGGCTTAATCATGACAAACCACAGTACGGTGGCGAGCACCGCAAAGTTGACGATGCTGATTACCAGCACGTGCCAATCGACGCCGAATGAGGTTAAAATTTCCATTCGCTCCTACCAAGTCCGCTTAAGCGCGGAAAGCCAAGATCAGGGCGTAAATGGCGATAGCTTCTGCGAACGCCATACCCAAGAGCATTGGTACGAGCACTTTGCTCGACGCTTCTGGATTTCGACCAATTGATTCCATGGCTTTCATACCAATCATGCCAATGGCAAATGCTGGAGCAATACCACCGATCGCGATCGCCGCACCACCAACGAGTGAAAAGTTCATCGAACCTCCGTACTACTTATATGAATGACTAGGTTGCGAAGCGCCGAAGGTTCGGCACCTCACCACTAGGCAATCAGTGCGCTTTCGCCTCGTCGCCAGACGAGCTGCCGTGCTCCATTGGTGTCGTAATGATGGAAAGGAATACCAAGGTGAGGAGTGAGAATACCGCAGCTTGCACCACGCCCACAATTACTTCGAGCAGCATGAACGGTACTGGCAGAATGTACGGCGACAGGCCACCAATGGTGGTTAGCAGGGTTTCGCCGGCGTAAATGTTGCCAAACAGCCGGAACGACAGCGACACAATTTTTACGAATTCAGAAATAACTTCGAGCGATCCTACGAAAAAGCCAATGCCGATGCCCAGGATGATAAAGATGAATCCGCCCTCGAGTGGGTTGTGGAAGTAATGGCGCACCCAACCGTAGACACCTTTTTCTTTCACGCCAAAGTACTGGGTGATGACTACCGTCATTAACGCCAAGCCAAGGGTGACGTTTAAATCGCTGTTGGCGCCACGTAGTAGGTGAATAAAGTCTCCACTGGCGGTGTGGAACCCCAGCGCCCCAAACCCTGGCACTAGCTGAATCCAGTTGTTGACCACGATAAACAGGAAAAGAGGTAATACGATTGGCAAAAACATCACTGCTCGGCGCCGGTCGCCAGTGACACTTTCGGCCAAGCCTAGGAACTGTTCCACAATTAATTCAGCCACGTTTTGAACGCCCTTTGGCACCAACGACTTTTTTCGGGTAGCAAGCACGGCAAACACGATTAAAATCACCATGGTCAGCCACGATGCGATAATCGAGTTTGGAATTGGCCAGGACCCTATGTGAAATAGGGTGTCGGCGGCTAATCGAGTTTCTTCCATATGTGTTCAGTATCGGCTACCTGGCAATGGAGTCAAGGGTTCGCGTTTTTGAACCCGTTGACGGTTCTGGCCGTTTCTGCTAGACGCAAGAGGGCTTAATCAGTATCATTGCGGTCAGCGCGGGTATGGTTCAGTGGTAGAACGCGACCTTCCCAAGGTTGAGATACGGGTTCGATTCCCGTTACCCGCTCCAAGACAAAACAAATGCCTCACAAAAACTGTGTTCCTGTAAGACTACCCGAACAAGCGATTGCACATATTGTGCTTTACGCTTCAAATGATATTGAACTGTTAAAAAAAGCCTTTTCAAGTAAACCAGATTTCGGAAAATCTGGTCCCTCAAATGCATACGGCATATATTTAACGAGCTTATTAGATATGTGGGGCGCAATCTCCAACGACCGTTTTGGTTGTGTTTATCACTCGGATGAGAATGTACAGGCTATGCTTGGAATTCTCCGATCAGAATATGGCGGCGAAAGGTATGATTTTAAACCCGATGAAATTCCTGAAGTTGCCAAAGCGCTTCGCCATAACCTTGTCCATGATTACGGACTTAGAATAATTTCTGATCAACCGAAGGTCACATGGAAAGAGGACTGGCCTAACGTCGTTGCGGATCAATCGCAAACTTCCATTGAGACTTTGCATAAGAATCCCGATACGCCTAATCACGAATTTTGTCGCTGGAGCCTCGATGTTTTTCGCTTAGCGGAAGACCTCTTTGATTTTATGAGGCATGCAGCTTGGCGTAGTTATTGGTCATCAACTCCCGCCACCAATTCTCGAATCGTTCGAAGCGAGCATAAAGGTTGAATTTGTTTACTGTTTGTCAGTAAACACGACCAGGCGCTTTGAGTAACTCTTGGTCGAGTCATTCCAATTGCCTTCGCAGGTAATCAGGTTAAGGTGTGATTTTCCGTCCGATGAAAAGAACACGCCAGATGCGTCTGCTTTGGGATCAAAGCTTTGCGTGGCACGAACAACGAATGTGGCGGGTGGCCCCTGATCAAAATCGACCGATACGGTGTCTCCCACATTCAGTTTGGGCAGTGCATTGAATACGGCAGGCATTCCATTCAGAAAACCCGTATGTCCGTCGATAACAGCACTGCCCGTGGTTCCCGGAACTGGACCAACATTAAACCAAGCAGCGCTGGCAACATTTTTTGGCACGCCGGCCGCACCCTGAAGTGTTTCGCCAACCGATTCAAGATTGGCATTTACCTTAATGGTCGGGATAATAATGCGGATTGGTGCTTGGGTGGGTGCGGCTACAGCGTGTGCTGGGCCTGCTATCTTGTTTGGGCCGAGCGTGGAACGTTGAGCTGGAAGCCATAATGGTTCGTCGTCTGACAAACTCTGACCGTAACCTGGTATATCAAGTGTAAGTGAAAAAATGTTTATCGGAGAAAAGACAAGCAGTGCAACGCTAAAGAGCGCCGCCAAACAAATACCGACAAGCTTTACTGGCACAAACCCTCGGAAATCTTGCATACCAAAAACCCCGACATTGCGGGGCGTTGGTCTAAATTTGAGGACACGGTGAAATCCTCAATAATAGTCGTTATCGAGCTGACTTTCTCAGGAAGGTACTGAGTGATCCGAGTGTGACTACTAACACAAGTGCAGTCGCTAATGCTGCCCATGGTGTTTCGTTCGTCGAAGGAGCTAATCCTGCCCCTGGCAATTTTGTACTAGCTGCAGTTCCGCTCGTGGTGGTGCTTGCCGCGCCAGTTGCTGCGGTGCTGCTAGTAGATGAAGCCGTCGATGATGCTGCCGCCGGCGTGGTCGATGCAGCAGCACAGGTGGCTTTGGTAAAGGTATTTGAATCAAGTGTGACCGCGCCGTTGCGAGCCAAAACCCGACCTTCGACTTTGGCGCCGGTGGTCAGCGTGGCCGAGGTGAGTGCCAAAATGGTGCCTTTCAACGTTGAATTGGTGCCAAGGGTTGCCGAGCTGCCAACTTGCCAGAAGACGTTGCAGGCCTGAGCGCCATTGGCGAGGACAACCGCGCTCGAACCAGCGGTAATGAGTGTTGAAGCCGTCTTAAAGATGAAGACAGCATTTGCATTTCCTTGGGCGTCAAGCGTGAGTGTGCCGGTAATGCCAAACGTGCCATCTGCAGAATTGTAGATACCGGCAGTTTTGGTGGTTCCGCCAAGCTCACTTGCTACTGTTGAATTTGGTGTTTGTCCTGCGGCATCATTATAGGCAGTGACCAAGTCATTTTTCGCGGTGGTCAGTAAGGCCGCATTGTTTGTTGAGCCCGTTGGGCCAGCTGCATCTACTGCGTAGATCGTGCCAGTTACCTGGGCGGCAGTTAAGCCGGTATAGCTAGTGCCAGCTGCCGGACTTAGGCCTACGTCACCTGCAATGGCCGATGTTGGCACGTTGGTTATTGCGGAGCCAGCCAACACCGAGAAGTTACTTGTAGAACCAAGGCCAACCGTTGTTGCCGCGCTTGCGAATCCAGTTTGACCAATCGCCAATAGAAAAATTGACGATACCAGCGAGTATTTCAGTATCCTCATATTTGTCCTTTAGCGATCGATTGTTACGAACCCTCTGACTGGATTGTTTTTAATCTTACACTACTCAACTGATCGGTTCTGTTGAAAACCTACATTACTAGGTTCAGCTGAACGATTTACATCCTCATTACCAGCTTCCGCCGCCACCTCCACCAAAGCCGCCGCCGCTGAATCCACCGCCACCACTCCCTGACCCACTACTGACTGGCGCAAAAGCTGAATTCATTTGATTCGAAAACGCGTTCATATCGGACGCAAAGATAATCGGCGAGAATGGGCTCGAGCCGTAGTACCAACCGGGTTGTTGGGGGTTGGCGCCCAAATCGGCCAACCGCTTGGCAAACAGCGTGGCTACGCCGAACACCATGGCGTAGGGCATAACTTGCATGAACGCGCCTTCTTTCTCAAAGAATGGAACACGATCTTTTTCCACGGTGGTCAGAAACAGTTTGTAACCCTTGGCCTGACGAAAGGCCTCGGTGCCTTTCGCACTTCGCTTGGGCATAGCGAACGAGCTAATAAGTGTTGCAACGCCAACCAGAATTAACCCACTCGTGCCGCCAAGTAATAGCGGTTGGAGTGCGCTTAAACCAGTCGTAATCCCAACCACGCTGATGGCAATGAACACACTGCCAAGCGCTAGGTATTTGGTGCGAACCGTGGCTGGGTTGGCCGCAAACAGCTGCTTGTCGGTAAGTTCTTGGTACAACTTGCTTTTTACCTGCTGCATGGCCAGGGCAAAGCTGTTGGATCGAAGGGTTGATGTGCGAACGGGTGAGCCAGCTGAAAATAGCGCATTAAGCAAAGTCGATTCGTAGCCCATCAGTCCGTCCGCGCCCTTTTTAGTACGGGTTAGTTCGTAGTCGCGTTTGCCAAACACACCAGACTTTGGAATTTCCTTCACAGTGAGGAATCCACGGTTCGCCAAATCGATAATGGTCGCGGTTAAATCAAGCGTGTCGGCGCGTTCGTCCATCAGCACGCCCAGTTCGCCAGGCCGCAGATCGGCTGGTGGTTCGTACTCAGCAATAACCGTTTGTCGGTAGCTGGGGCCAGCCGATTCGTCACGGCCAGATTTTCGGTACTGGCGAATAAGCCACCCAATGCCGAGCAGGCAAATAAGGAAAAAGCTGCCAACGAGTTCCAACAAAAACGCAGTAGTAATCTGTAACGAATCTGGCAGCTGGCCCGAGCCGGTCAGCAGGGGAACGGCGCCGCTTGGATACCCAACCGCAATCGTGAGGCCTTGGTTTTCGCCAAGGTGCCGACTAGTGGCGAAGTGGGTAAGGTCAACCTGGTTGCACGGTTCGGTACTACCAACATCACCTTGATAGCAGCTGGCGCGAGTGGGCGTTACCGAATCGGGTAGGAGCACGTTGGCCGTAGCGGCATCGATTGGTACCGGCCACGCGTTGCCAGTGGCGTTCCAGTACAGTTCGTCGTAGCCCTGAAACGCTCGCAGTACGCCAGTTTCGGTGTACTTCAGCACGTACTGTTGGGTACCGCTCACGGTTTGATTCGGGTCGCCGATTTTTATGGTGAGCGTGCTGCTGTCGTGCGATAGTGAATAGGGGATTGCGACAGATCCGTTGGTTACGGAAAGGTTAGTAATGTCGGTGTTGATGGTTTGGCCGCTGTCGGTGCGATACCGATAGGGGAGTTCTCGAAAAATACCGTGCTTCTGCAGAGTATTAAAATCTACGGCAATGGTTTCGGTAACGTTTACATGTCCATCAGCCTGAACGGCGAGCTGATCGGTAAAGTTGGTAATCTTCCAACCTTCGTCGGCGTGGGTGACCGCAGGAAAGCTTGCTAGGGCGAACAATGCAATCATGAGTACAATTTTCTTCATACATCGAGTATAGCCACATTGGTTCAATCTTGGTACAATCGTGCTCGGTTTGCCGACGTAGCTCAGTTGGTAGAGCAGTGCTTTCGTAAAGCAAAGGTCGGCGGTTCAAATCCGCCCGTCGGCTCCAGTGAATTTTGTGAAGATTCCGCAATGGCGGAATCTTCTTGTATCTGGGGAATTGCCAGGGTACGATCAATCAAAGAGGAGCACGCATGATTACCTTTGATGATTTTATGAATGTTGAGCTGCGGATTGGCACCATCACCAAGGTTGAGCCGTTTCCCGAAGCGCATAAACCTAGTTACAAGCTGACGATCGATTTTGGCGAAGAACTTGGCATTAAACGCTCGAGTGCGCGCATTACTGACCACTACACCACGGAAGAACTGCTAGGCCGACAGATTATGTGCGTGACCAATTTTCCGCCCAAACAGATTGGGCCGTTTATCAGCGAAGTGCTGGTAACGGGTTTTGATCTTTCAGACGGTACAATTTCTTTGGCAGGTGCCGATCGAACCGTGCCAAACGGAACTCGGTTATCGTAAGCATGCCAATTGGGTCGTCCTACTATGCCTGAATCAGCGAAAAAGGCAGCGCAATTGTTGGCGGCTGCCCGTGCCCACTGGGCGCTGGTGCGGGCACGACGGGATTTGCTGTTACTTTTTGGCGGTTCGACAGTACTTAATCTTTGCCTGTGGATTATCATGCTGGTCTGGTTTCGGTTCGATCTTATTGTTCCGCTCGTTGGGACTCTCGTGCTACTATTAAATGGCGCACTCGCAGTCGTGTTTCTTCGAAAAGACGCTATTATTATTCAGTCACTCGGCGTAACCGCAGGCATTGTGCAGTTACTCCTGGTTATCTTCGTTATTCGTACAGGAACTCTTGGACTATGACTCCTACCAGTCACATCGAAATTCCGGATGATCATCGCGGCCTCTATCGGCTGTTTGAAATTCTGCCCGGAACAATTTCGTGGTTACTGCTCATTCTGCCACTCATTTTTTCATTTCGTTATCCGCTGGCAGTTTCGAGTGTTTTAATTCTGTACACGTTATTCTGGCTGATACGTGCTATTCGCATGAACGCTCGGCTGATTGCTGGCTATCTGCGCTATCGAACGGCAATCAAGCGCGATTGGCTGGTTGAATGTGAATCGTTGCCAGCTGAGCTCGGTTGGAACGAACTTCGGCAAGTCGTGATTATGACTTGGTATAACGAAGATAAGTCAATTCTCAAAGCAAGTATTCAATCACTTATTCAGTCGCACTATCCGTTAAAACGGATCTTTTTTGTACTTGCGGTCGAAGAACGGGGCGGCCCTGCAGTTCGCCAAGCAGCCGAGGAACTAAAGCAAGAATTTAAGGGCCAGTTCGGTGATTTTATGATTGCCCTTCACCCAGGGGATATTGCGGGCGAAGTTCGTGGCAAGGGCGCCAACATTACGTATGCCGCAAAATTGGTTCGAACGGAGCTTGATCAAAAAGGTATCGACTACGAACAAGCCGTGGTAACCACGCTCGATGCCGACAACCGAGTTCATCCAAAATACTTAGCAAACTTAGCGTTCATGTTTTTAACCGATGTCGATCCACTGCACCACAGTTATCAGCCGATTCCAATGTTCTTCAATAATATTTGGGATGTGCCACTGCCCATTCGATCAATTTCGGTTGGTAGTTCATTTTGGCAGCTGACCGAATCAATGCGGCCACATCGGTTGCGAAATTTTTCGTCGCACGCCCAAGGGTTTGCAGCACTGGTTGCCACGGATTTTTGGTCGGTTCACACCATTGTTGAAGATGGGCATCAGTACTGGCGAACCTTCTTCCGCTTTAACGGTCGACACTCGGTGGTGCCGCTGTACGTGCCGATTTATCAAGATGCCGTGTTGTCACCAAAGGGCTACCTTGCCAGTTTTCAGGAACAGTATTTGCAAAAACGCCGCTGGGCTTGGGGCGTGTCTGACGTACCGTACGTGTTTACGCGCTTACTGCGTCGCCGAACCTTCTCGGTCGATGCTTGGATTCAAGCCTTTCGATTGCTTGAGGGGCACGTGTCTTGGGCAACAACCTCGCTGATGCTGGCGGTGGTTGGCTGGGCCCCAATTTATTTAAATCGATCGTTTCGAGCCACGGTCTTAGCGGTGAACTATCCACTGCTGTATGAACGTATTTTGCAAACGGCAGCCTTCGGTCTGGTTATTTCGTTCATGGTCTCGCTGCTTATGCTGCCGCCATTTCCCAAAGGGCGCAAAAAAGTCAGCCTCAGCTTTATCCTTGAATGGTCGACCGCTCCATTCTTACTGCCAATTACCAATGTGTTGTTCGGAGCACTGCCATCGCTTGAATCGCAAACGCGACTCATGTTTGGCAAATATCTAGGTTTTCACGTTACCGAAAAGGCTGCGCAGCGGCACGAACAAGAATCGCTCGTAGCCAAGCACTAGTCATGTTTAAGGCCAAACCAACCAAGATTGCAGTCGTAGCCCTGATCGTCTGGACGGTCGGCATGCTTGGAATTATGGGTTGGCGACTAGAATCCGGCGCACGTAGTTCGAGCGCCACGACCGACGAAGCGATTCACATTCTCAGTGGGTACTTAGCTGATAAAAACGGTGACTATCGACTAAATCCAGAACATCCGTTTTTAGGAAAAATGCTGGCCGCAAGCCCGCACCTTTTCTTGCATACGCCGTTGCCAGATTTAACTAAGTTCAATGCTGTTGCCAATAATTTCTACTACGATTCATGGAGCGAAACGCGTGATACGGCCAACGCTTGGTTGTACAACAGTGGCATTACGCCGCAAGACGTTCTTTTCCCAAGTCGGATGGTAGATATTGTCGCGCTGCTACTACTTGGGCTGGGCATTGCTGTGTGGGTGGCAAAACGAATTGGGTATTTGGCTGCTGCTGTGGTTGTTGGTCTATTTACCCTCGACCCAACATTGTTGGCGCATGGGCAGCTTGCCAACACCGATGTTTGGGCATTGATTGGTTGGACCGGTACCATCCTTACGTTCGTCGACTACCTAGAAAACCCAACGAAAAAACAGCTGGCTTGGGTTGCGTTGTGGTTCGGTATTGCCATGAACCTGAAGTTCTCGCTAATTCTGCTAGTGCCAACGCTTTTGGCGGGTTGGGTCGTTGCTCGCTGGCGATTTAAACGACCACTTGCTTCATATGGTAAAGCCTTGGGCGTGTTCACGTTAGGTTGGCTGGCTGTCACAGCAGTAACCTACCTGCGTTCGCTCGAAACAGTGGCAATGGCTGCGGCGCATGGCGCCCTCTCGTCATATGCAACTTTTGACAAAATTTTGCCATTCATTCAGTGGCTAGCCCCGGCTCAGTATTGGAAAGGGCTCGTCATGGTGCTACTCGGTACAGTGGGTGGACGACCAGCATACTTGCTTGGCCATATTGGCATGGGCTGGTGGTACTATTTTCCGGTGGCGTTTGCGGTGAAAGAACCAGTCATTTTGATACTCGCTTTTGTTGCGCTCGTTGTTATCGGTCTATTGCGAGTTCGTCAGTGGCAGCTGCGGGGTACGATTCTTGCAATTGCCCTAGGCGTCTACTGGCTCGCTGCCATGAAGAGTCAGCTGACCTTGGGGATTCGTCACTTAGCGCCAGTGTTGCCAATTACGTTCGTACTTATCGCTGCCGCAGTCCAGGCTTTTTGGAAAACCGGAGCCCGTGCTGCTCGGATTGGGCTTGGTGCCGTGCTGGTACTTGCCGTTGGGCTTACGTCACTATCGCTCAATCGCGTTGCCCCATACTACTTGTCGTACTTTAATGAATTTGTTGGCGGTCCGGTCAATGGGCAGCGCTACTTGGCTGACTCAAACCTAGATTGGGGACAGGCATTACCGCAGCTCGCTGATTGGTTAAATAGTCATGCGGCAAACGAACGGATTCTTTTAGACTATCAATGGACCGGAACCAGCGCGCCAGGATACTACGGTATTCGCTGGGAAGCGCTCACCGTGGATAATCAGCAGTCGCCAAGATTGATCGCAGTATCTCGATCGGAACTGGTATCGAACCCTGGGTATGCATACTTGCGTTCGAAAACACCAACCGCGTTGGTTGGTAATGCCATTGCGGTTTTCGATCAGCGAAATCGTTAACGCCCGAACGTTCGGTTGCTTCGAACTTTTCGGTGGAAGGTAATAGCAAATCGGTGCGATTCATCTCGAGCAGTTCGTAATACCCGT
>Ga0105240_10009651_pt1 | contig 13647 bp, 8 predicted proteins | sample KBSC54metaG_FD_80426 | JGI IMG/M metagenome (GOLD analysis project Ga0105240, IMG submission 80426) | Corn rhizosphere microbial communities from Kellogg Biological Station, Michigan, USA - KBS C5-4 metaG | ecosystem: Host-associated > Plants > Roots > Rhizosphere > Soil | place: Michigan, USA... | reverse complement strand
CCCCAGCCCTACTCCCCCGCCGCCGGCACGACGTTCACGTTCAGGTGGAACACGTTCCCCGGGTCGTACTCCCGCTTCAGCGCCGCCAGCCGCCGGTACACCTGCGGCGGGTACACCGCGTCGACGTCCGCCGGGAGGATGTCGCTCAGGAAGCCGCTGTAAGCACCCGACATCGACGGGGCGAGCGCCGACCAGAACTCCTCGTACGTCGGCAGCAGCGGCTCGTTGTCCTCCGGTGAGCCGAGCAGCACGCCCATGATCAGTGCCTGCGTGTCGCGGTGGGCGAACGCCGTCGCGTCCGACGCCACCAGGTTCAGCGCGCCGCCGATGCTGCGGATCTCCACGTACAGGTTCGTGAGCTTCGCCTGCTGCGCCAGGATCGTCGTGACCAGCTCGCCGGTCACCGCCGGGGCGAAGCGGTTGCGCACGCGCGGACGCCAGCCCGGGGGCAGCTCGTTGACGTCGGCCAGCACGTCGCCGTACGGCATCAGCCGCACCTGGTCGTCCACGACGGTGCCGAGCTTGCGGATCGGGTCGATGGCGAGGGCGGCGGCCGCGTCGTCGTCGCCGGCGTGGCAGACCATGATCGCGACCGGTGCCGCGTCCTCGCCGAAGGTCGGCCAGCACATGGCGGTGGCCGTGAGCTCCTCGGGAGCCGAGGCCATGTAGGCCGCCCAGCCGCGCAGCACGTCGGCGGTCTCGTCGGGGGCGAACAGGATCTGGCCGAAGAAGACCTGCTTGACCGGCTGCGCGACGACGGTGAAGGACGTCACCACGCCGAAGTTCCCGCCGCCGCCCCGGATCGCCCAGAACAAGTCCGGATTCTCCTCGGCGCTCGCCGCCAGGATGCGGCCGTCGGCGGTGACCACGGTCGCGGCCACCACGCTGTCCAGCGCCAGACCGTACTTGCGCGCCATCCACCCCACGCCGCCACCGACCAGCAGGCCGCCGACGCCCACGCTCGTGGTGTCGCCGGAGGTGAAGGCCAGGCCGTACGGCGCCAGAGCCTTGGCCACGCCGGCCCACTGCGCGCCGGTACCGAGGCGGACCAGCCGCTCGGCTTCGTCCAGCACCTCGACGGTGTCCAGCGGTGACAGGTCCAGGACCAGGCCGCCGACGTTGGTGGCGAAGCCGGCGTTGCTGTGGCCGCCGCTGCGGGTGGAGATCTCCAGACCGTGCTCGACCGCGAAGCCGATGGCCCGCGCGACGTCCTCGTCGCTCTCGGCCCGGACGATCACGGCCGGACGCCCGGTGAAGACGAAGGCGTTGGCCCGGGCTTCGTAGCCGTCGTCGCCCGGGACGAGTACCTCACCGGCGATTCCGGCCCGCAGAGACGTGATGATCCCGGGCTCCACAGTGCTAGACATGGCGGTCTCCCTCTTCCTGATCTTGGCTGTTCGGTTCTTCTGCCTCGTGGTCGGAGCCATCCCGGGGAACCGGACATCGCCTCGCGGGAGATCTTGGAAGATCTTGGAAGCCTTGAGATGTTCACATATGTGAACCGCAGTCACTTATCTGAAATTTTACCCACCAACTCCTTGTGCGGGCCCGTATACGCGTACGAGATTGTGAACCGCACGCGTGCATCGATCGATCACGCCCACCGCCCGGTTCCCCCACGTCCTGGCAGGAGTCTGTCCGCGATCATGAAGTCCGTCACTCGCATGCGCGCCGTCACGGCCGCCGCCGTCGTCGCCGCCGCCTCGCTCACCGCCGCGCTCACCGGCAACGTTTCCGCCTCGGCGGCGCAGGCGCCGAGCCCGGCCTCAGCACCGGCGGCCGGCCTGGCCATCACGGTCCACCCCACCCAGACGGGCCACGCGCTGCGCCCCGGCTTCGTCGGTCTGTCCTTCGGTGCCGCGACGGTCGCCGCCGACAACTACTCCAGCACCGACCTGGCCGGATATCTCAGGACCCTCGGTTCGACCGGCGTGCTGCGGATCGGCGGCAACTCCGGCGACGGCACGTTCTGGACCTCGACCGACGAGCCCGCCCCGAGTTGGGCCACGTCCGGCACCATCACCCCGGACAAGCTTCAGCACCTGGCCGCGATCGCCAAGTCGATCGGCTGGAAGGTGATCCTCGCGGTCAACCTCAAGCACCGCGACCCGGCGCGCGCCGCCGACGAGGCCCGTTCCGCGCAGCAGATCTTCGGCCGCTCGCTGCTGGCGATCGAGGTCGGCAACGAGCCGAACTTCTACGAGACCGACGCCGCCGCGTACTACGCCGACTTCGAGACGTACGCCTCGGCGATCCGCGCCGCCGTCCCGGGCATGCGCCTCACCGGCCCGGAGGCCGAGACCAACCACAGCTCGTGGCTCGCCGGCTTCGCCGCGGCCGACGCCGCGCACCCCGACGTCGACATCGTCAGCGACCACACGTACCCGACGAGCGCCTGCGGCGGCCAGGTCGCCACCATCGCGCAGCTGCTGGGCACGGCATCGGTGCAGTACGAGAACGCCAACGCGCAGGCGGCGCTGAGTGCCGCGCGGCAGCTGCACGTCCCGGCGGCGATGACCGAGACCAACTCCACAGTCTGCGCGGGTACCGCAGGGGTCAGCGACACCTTCGCCTCGGCGCTGTGGTCCCTGGACTACACCCTGATGCTCGCCCAGGACGGCATCTCCACCGCCGAGTTCATGGACGGCACCAACGCAGCGGGCTGCGACCCCTACACCCCGCTGTGCCCGACGACCGGCGACCTGACCCCGCGTCCGCTGTACTACGGGATGCTCGCCACCTCGCTGATCGGCAGCGGCGACTTCGTGGCGCTGGACAACCCGGACTCGGCCGACGTGCGGGCCTACGCCGTGCGGGAGGGCGGGCACCTGACGGTCGTGCTCGACGACGTGCAGGACCCGGCGAGCCACGCGGCGACGACCGTGAACCTGAACCTGGGTCTGCCCGGACTCCACTGCGGGAGCCTGACCGCGCTGGCCACCACCTCCCCCGACGGCCTGGCCGCCACCACCGACATCACCCTCGGCGGCCAGCAGGTCGGCCCGCACGGAGCCTTCGCCGCGCCGCAGCACACACCGGTCGCGGTGCACCACGGAAGCGCGAGCGTGACGGTGCAGGCGGGGAGCGCGGTGATCATCCGCTTCGACTGATGGCCGGACAGCCCGCTGGCCTGATTGCCTGATGGCCTGATCGCCTGATCGCTCGATCACGGCCGCGCTATCCTGGACGCCACACGTACGCCGCTCCAGCGTTGAGTTGGGGCGGCGTCATCGCCGTCGATGGCCCAAGGCGCGCCGCTAAGCGCCATAAGAAATGAAGCCCTTGATGACCCCTCTGCCGGAGCCGCAGAAGTCCATCCGGTGACCGCGTCCGCCGTGCGGGTGAAGTCCCCCCGCGATCTGCGCACCGAACGCCGTCGCCGCTCCCACAGCTGCTGGGACCACCTCATAGCCGCTCCCCTGTGGCCCCTCCACAACGCCAACCTCGGCACCCTGCTCCGCACCTGCGACGCGGTCGGCGCGTGCCTGGCCGTCCCGAGGCTGCCCTGGGTCCCGGAGGCACTGGCCCGCGGCAACACCCTGCGAAAGCCCGCCTGCGTGCACTGGACCGGCGACCAGCTGACCTGGCTCGCCAAACAGCAAGCACGCGACGACACCACCATCGTCGGCGCCGAACTCGCCGACGAAGCCATCCGCCTGGCCGACCTCCCCACCGCCCGCAACCGCACCGTCCTCGTCCTCGGCCACGAACGCGACGGCATCCCACCCGACGCCGTGGCCCTCCTCGACCTCGCCGTGGAGATCCCGATGATCGGCACCGGCGCGAGTCTGAACGTCGCGGTGGCCGGATCACTGGTGCTTCTCTGCACTTCACTCGAACGGGTGATGCAGTTCGCTCAGCGGGCCAGCCGTAGCGAGTTCAAGTTCACGCTTGACCTTCACCAGCATCTGTTCGAGCAGATGTAGTGCACGACTGCGCGGTGGCGCCGCTCGCGGTGTGCCCTTCCAGTAGGCATCGGTGAAGCTCTCGACCGCATCGAGCGTTTCGCGTTCGTCACCGGACGCTAGGACAAGAATGAACCGCAAGTAGTCGCCCAAGTTGGTGCCGGCAGGGTGTTGGTCCAGGAACCGCTGAAGGCGTGCTGTCAGCGCAGGAGACGTCCGCGCGGTGGGAAAGGTCACGGCCAGGGCTGCCAGCGCCATTTGTACTGCTCGGCACTCCGAACCCCAGCGTGCAAGCAGTTCCGGAATGTGAGTCTGAACCGCTACCCGGGCGTCTGTCTCACTGCGAGAATCTGTATGCGGCGGGGTATCCGGCCAGCTTTGGGCCTCGTGTCGGTCGGACACGGTCGCGATATCGAACAGCAGCTCGATCACATCGAAGCGGCGTTGGGGCGGCACGCGGTCGTCGACCGCGATCGCCACGAGTAGCGGAACGCCCTCCGCAGTGTGGGGGCCGCAGGTGTCCTGGTGAAGGATGTCGTTGTAGAAGTCTCGCATGAATGCACGGTCGTCTCGGCCGAGATTGCCGCGGTCTGTGAAGAGCAGAGCTGCCTGTGGCGCGCTGGGTACAGTCTGGAAGCGATCGGCAATGACGTTGCGGAACACAAGCCAAAGCGGCAAGCCGTCCAAATCACCGTAAGCCCAAGCACGCGGAAGCCGAGGAGAATACGGTCTCGGGGGTTCGTTTGCTCGTAGTTCCTGGGTATCCTCGCCCCAGGCGTCGAGGCTGTTCAGCGCATGGACGCGGAAATACTTGTCCGCGCTCTGCTCCAGCACCTGGTGCACGAGCGGCGCCAACTGGGCTTGATGCCTTCGCCGTTCTTCGGGCGCATCGAGGAGCATGAGCGCAGAGGTAACAGCGGCATGTCGGACAATCGGCTGTGGGTCGTGGACAAAAGAGACGACGGCTTGGAATATGGCAGGACGGGCCGCGCGAAGCAACGTCTGCGCCGGGTACTCGTGGAAGCCATGCCGGAGTCGGGCCGCCAGCTCTTCGTCACTGACGTCGTACGCAATAAGACCCAACCAGTCGATCAGCACTGCTCGCAGAGGTCGAAGTTGCCCATCCTGGCAAATGATGTCTAACGCAGCGGTTCGCGGATCGGCCAAGAGCGCGGCTACGTAGAGTGCAACGGGCGTTGTGGCCGAGTAAATGCTGTTCTGGTGGTTCACGACCTCCAGAGTTGTCGCGACCGCGTACGTCCTGGCCGTGATGCCGTCGTCCAAGAACCGCACAAGGCCTGCCGGGATGTCAGCAGCGGAACCTTGCGCATGCTCAAGGTCGCCCCAGCTCGTCTGTGTCAGGGTCACGAACGCTCCCGGAAGCTCGTTCGCTTGGTTGTGCAATTCGGCGGAGTCGGCATCCCGGGACGTCACAGAGCAAGACTATGGCCTGGCCCCGGCACGTAAGGACCTCGCGATCACACGTATGTGCCTGGCGAGAGCTGACCATTCCCCGAGGGGTCCTGAAACAGACGAGGCCCCTCGGGGTCAGTTCTTGCGCAAACGGCGAGTTCAGGTCTGTTCCGTGCGAACTTTCGGGATGCCCAGGAACGGAACGCCTCGCCGTCTGAGGACTTCAGCTTCCTGCTTCTTAGCACGCAGGAAGCTAAGCGTGAGATCGATCTGTTCGATCTCACCAAGCCAACGTTCGTGCGCAGCGCGTTCGCGGCGGACGACCAGGTCTTCCTCGATTTCGCTCAGGCGTCCGATCATCTTTGGGTTGACGTGCAATAGCGCACAGCGGATGCAGGCGTGCTCATGAGCGCAGGCCGTTCCGTAAGCGCGAGCGCAGGAACCGAGCTCGACCTTGCGCTTGTCGAAGTGTTCCTCGAAGTCGGCCCACTCCTCGGCGGTGACGGGTGTGTACTCCTCCGGCGGCCGCAGGGCCCGCCGGCTCTCCAGGAACAGTTGGTAGTGCCTGACCAAGTCTTCTTGGAAGACAGCGACGTAGCCACGAGTGGTCTCCAGATTCAGATGGCCCAGCAGTGCAGCGCCGATATGGATCGGCAGGCCGCTGTTAACGAGTTCGGTGGCGAATAGCCGGCGGAAGTCGTGAGGTGTGAAGCGTAGACCTTGGAAAGCGGGGTTGCTCTCGGCCAGCTTCTCGCAGTGCCGCCGCAGCCGGCCGGTAATCGTGGCCGAGTTGATCACGACGAGGTGGGCGCCTTTGTGCAGTTGAAACAGGTATGGCAGTGGCGGGCTCCACGTCTTCTCGTGCATGTCCCAGCGCTCAAGCAGCGGAATGGTCCTGCCGCCGCTGGTCAGCCGCTTCATGATCAGGGCGAAGACATGGAAGACCTCGCCGGACATCGGGATCACGCGCTCGCGGTCGGTCTTGGACGGCGTGATCACGAGCAACGCAATGACCTCGCCGTTCGGGCGCTGGTATTGCCGGATGCTCAGATGGGTGAGCTCAGTGAGCTCCTCGATCCGGATCCCGGTATGGCGTAGAACTTCCACCATGGCCCAATCCCAGAATGCCGTGTCCTCGCTGGACGTGACGTTGACCATGACGCCGTCGGCGTCGCGGACCCGAATTGGGGCGAGTGGATCACCACGGTCGTTCACGCTGAGCACCCTGGTGTAGCTGTGACCGCCGACAGCAAACTGCTCGTCGACAGCGCATGCAGTGGCTTGCTCCAGCATCGCAGCGAGGTGCTCATAGCTGCCCTCCAGGTGACCGACCAGGGTAGGCAGAAGCGGCTGGCGCTGGCGGATCCGATCATCGATTTCGGCTTTGTGACGGCGCCGGGCAGCCGCATAACCTCTGTACTCGACCGCCGGGACCGGGCAGGTCGCGACCCATGGCGCCCAGATCTCGGGCTCTTCCAGTGCCCAGGTCTGGATGTCGATGTAAAGCGCACGGACGGCGAGCAGGATCGAGTCCTGGTTCTTGCGGGGCTTGCGGTCCTTGCCCCAGTAGCGGACGGTCTCCCTCCATTGCAAGTAGGTGTCCTGATCGATCTTCAGATCGGCCTGCTCAGGGTTGATCTTCTCGATTTCGGCCCAGAACAGGTTGGCCAGAAACGAGGCCAGGTTCTTCAAGGAGGAGTAGTCCAGGTCAGCCCGGCGCCGCGTGATGTACTCGACCAGTAGCTGGCGGACGCTCCGATTGCGGATCGGATACTGGTCGATCAACTCCTCGACCGTGCGTTGGCCGCGGTTGAGTGCTCCTCGCAACGTTGAAGGAGCGCTCCGGGGAAAGTAGCCGATCCGGTAGAGCATGTCCCAGGCTGCACGGCCGTTGAATTCCGATGCGGTCTCTCTCCCCGAACGTTGGATGTTGGCGGCCCTGAACTCGTGAACGAAATGGAGCAGAGCCTCTGGGGTGACATCGCCGATAGAGACGTCCTGGTTGACCATCAAGTAGGTCACTGCCAGCAGGGCATTTCGCTTGTGCGCGGCCGCGATCGGTTGTGCTTCGACGAACTCGAAAAACTGGTCCAACTTCGGGTCGGACTGAACCTCGCGGAACAGCTCGGGAAGGTTCATCAGCCGGTTAGCCTTCAACGCGACTAACGACGGCCGAAGGACTCGCAGCGAGATTAGACCCTTGAGCGCCCAACTGGCGGTGCCACGGTCCCACTTTGATTCCCGCAAGGAGCTTACTGCCTCGAGGCCAGCATCGAAGCCGCTGGCCAGCCACCGTTCCTGCCAGGTGTCTCCGTCGAAATCAGACAACACGCCGAGCAGGAAGGCGATGCCCTCGATGCGAGCAGACACACCCCACGATTCCGGGCTGAGCGTGGTCTCGACCACGCTTGTCAGCTGGGTGACGCTGGTGGAGTCGAGGTCGCCGAACGGCCGCGGTGCGATTGCGGCGACAGCGGCTTGAGCCTGGAGAGCGTTGACCGCGAAGCGGGTCTCGAACGATGGCTGCTCCGGCAGACGCTGCTGAAGGCTCTGGCGCCGGACGTATGCCGTGGTCTGGCCGTCTGCTCTAGGCACCGAAAACCGCCTTGATGTCCTCCGCGTCGTATCCCACGGCGTAGGTCCGCTGTGGCGTCGGCGCCGCGTAGAACTCCTGGAGCCGATCGAACAGCTCGTCGATCGTCGTAGGCATGTAGCGGCGGGTAGTGTCAAGGTCTTTGTGCCGCATGATCGTCTGAACATCAGTCAGGGTGAGCCGTTCATCGCGAGCCATGCGGGTGCAGGCGGTGTGCCGCATGTCGTGCAGCGTCCAGTTAGTGCCAAGCTTCGCGTTGGCACGCTGGATTACGCGGCGCATCGCCGAGTAGCTCAGCGGCCGCTCCGGGCCGTGGATCGTGCGCCAGACGATATCGTCTGGGCCGGGCACGCCATGATCGTCGAGGTAAAGCGTTAGGTAGAGGAACGACTCTGGAGACGCCGGGATGGGTTCCAGCATGTCGCCACCCTTTGTCACCACGTAGATCCGCTTTCCAGCCCAATCGACGTTGCGCGTCACCAGGCCCAGCAACTCGCTGGCCCTGGCGCCGGAGCTGACGTAGAAGCTGAGAAGAGCCCGGTCGCGGTCAGACGTCATCGCCGCGAACAGCTCCTCCCACATCGCGTCCGGAATCGCTCGCGGAGCCTGCTGCGGTACTTTCTGCCGCAGGCGGGAGCGCCGGAATCGGGGAGCGGGCTCCAGCGGGCTGCGATGCGCCAGCGCCCGACGATGGGATGCGGACACCGGGATCGGGTTTGTGACCGGTCCGCGGCCGAACCTCGCGTGAAAGGCGTAGAAGGCACTGAGCACAGACAACTGGTGGTTGATGGTGGACGGCGCGTACCCGCGCGACAACGCCGCCTTGCCCGTGCGCAGATTCACCGAGCCAGCCGGCGGCGAGTCCGTCTGTTGACGGCGCCGTTGCGGGTTGTCTGCCGTCTTCAGGTAGGCGACGATCAGCGCCGCCTCGGCCTCGGTAGCCTTTTCCCACTCCAGCTCGATCGCCCACAGCATCCGGAACCAGCGGAGCAGGTCGTTCGCATAACTCTTGCAGCTGGCCGCCCGACCGTCGCCGAGCATCAGATCCCGCAGGTACTCGCTCGCCGCCTCGACCTCGAACATATCGTCGTCGCAGACCAGCCAGGGCAGCCCGGCATGCGGACCTTCGACTACAGCGCCCTTCCTTGGCAGTGGGAGTCGGCCCTCCGCGAGGGCCTTCCGTACTTCCTCGACCACCATTGCTGAACCTCCGCTCGTTAGGGCCTCTCTGGACCCTGTTCAACGAGCGTCAGCGGGTGCAGTTAACACACCTGTATCGGCTGGCCGGGTTGGTGTGACGCGCCCGGCCCCGAGCGCATCGCAGCACTCGGAGCCGGGCCCGATCCCTCGATCGCTACCTGTCCTCCGACCTCACCACCCCACCGCGACCTCCAACCACTGCGGATTCGCGTACGAGATGTACGACGACTGCCCGTCCACGTCGTCGTACGGGAACCCGTACGCCAGCCCGTTGATGTCGTTCTGGTGCCAGAACTGCGCGTAGTAGTTCGCCGGAGCCGACTGGTAGTACTGGCTCGGGTCCGACTGCTGCGCCGAGGGCAGGGTGGCGACGTGCCGGTTCAGCGCGGCGCACATCGTCGGGTTGCCGGCCATCGAGCCCGCGCAGCCGAAGATGTCCTGCGTCGTCTCGTTCACACCCGCCGAGGCCGCGTACGCGGTGTAGTAGTTCGCGTTCGCGCCTCCGGCCTGGAAGCTGGGGTCGCTGCCGGGGGCGATGATCCGGTACGGCGCCTGTGTCTGCGCCAGGACCTGGAACGCCGGCGGGACCGCGTTGACGAACCGCTGGAAGGTCGTCGCCCGGTCCTCGGCGAACACCGCCTGCGTCTCGCCGACCTGGACGTCCTGCCCATCGTGCGTGTGCAGCCGCATCGCGAGCTTCAGCCCGAAGGCGTCCACGCGCGTGGTGTTCCCGTTGAACTGGGCGGCCCCGATCGTGAACTCGATGAAGTCGTAGTAGGGACTGGTCGGCGACCCCAGGTAGAAGTACATCCGCCCCGAGCTGTTGACCGGCATGTCCAGGTACGGCTGGTCGGCGATCGAGTGCGTCTGCCCGTTGAAGCTCCAGTACACCTGGCTGTCCGGGTACTTCCCGTTGGTCCGGTTCAGGATCTTCACCATCATGACGTTCTGCGCCGGCGGAATCGTGCTCGTGTCGCCCCAGAACGTGTCCGGCGGCGGAGGCTGCGAGGACCCCGCGGTCAGGACCGCGAACTCCCACAGCGAGTAGCCGTACGCCGTCGCGCGCGCCGTCCCGTACATCCGGACGTACCGCCCCGACCCGTTCACCGTCAGGTTCTCCACCCCGCCGGCCCCGGTGGTCGTCGAGTAGATCGACGTCCACGTGGTCCCGTCGTTCGAGGTCTGGATCTGGTACGCCTTGCCGTAAGCGGCCTCCCAGTTCAGCGTCACGCCGCAGATCGTCTGCGCCGTCCCGAGGTCGACCTGGAGCCACTGCGGGTCGGAGAACCCCGAGGACCAGCGCGTCCCGGTGTTCCCGTCCACGGCCGCCGAAGCCGGCGTGCCCGCGTTCTCCACCGACGAAGCCGTGGCCGTCTTGTTCAGCGCGGCGTTGTTCGTGCACGAACCGCCGCCGGACGACCCCGTGCCGTACACCGAGAACTCCCACAGCGAGTAGCCGTAGGCGGTGTTCCGCGCGGTCCCGTACATCCGGATGTACCGGCCGGTCCCCGACACGTTCAGCGTCTCGGTCCCGCCGGCCCCGGTGGTCGTCGAGTAGATCGACGTCCACGTGGCCCCATCCGCCGACGTCTGGATCTGATACGCCTTACCCGACGCCGTCTCCCAGTTCAGAGCCACCTGGCAGATGGCCTGCGAGCTGCCCAGGTCCACCTGGAGCCACTGCGGGTCCGAGAACGCCGAGGACCAGCGCGTTCCGGTGTTCCCGTCCACGGCGGCCGAAGCCGACGTGCCCGCGTTCTCCGCCGACGAAGCCGTGGCGGTCTTGTTCAGCGCCAGATTGGTCGTCCCGCACGTGGCCGCGCGAGCCTTCGTCCCGGCACCGGCGTTGAAACTGAGCACGCTCGCGAGCAACGCGATGATCGCGAAGAGTGTGAGATACGGCCGCCTCGTCATGCGTAGACCCCAAACTCATAGAGCGAGTAACCGTACGTGGTTCCGCGCGCTGTCCCGTACATGCGCACGTAGCGGCCCGTCCCCGAGACATCGAACGTTTCGACGCCCCCCGCTCCGGTCGTGGTGCTGTGGACGGTGGTCCAGTTGGTGCCGTCGTTGGAGACCTGGATCTGGTAGGCCTTGGCGTAGGCCGACTCCCAGCCCAGCTGGATGTGCTTGATCGCGGTGGACTGGCCGAGGTCGACCTGGATCCACTGCGGGTCGCTCCAGTCGCTGGCCCAGCGCGTGGTCCAGTTCCCGTCGGTGGTGTTGCCCGGGACGTACGTCTGCCCGTTGCTCGCGGCCTGGTACGACGAGGCGGTGGCCGGCTTGCCCAGCGCCACGTTCGTCCCGGCGACCGGAGGCGCGACCACCCGGAACGACGCGGACTGGATCCCGACGCCGCCGTGCTGGTCGTAGACGTACACGTACACCTTCCACACACCGAGGGTCTGCGGCGCGGTGATGGTGAACGCGCCCGGACCGGTCTGGGTGTAGCTGGACGGGGACTGGAGCGGGGTCGTGCTGTTCACGTACTTGCTCGACAGCGCGACGTTGTAGCTCAGCGCGTCGCCGGTCGGGTTGGTCGAGGCGACGTTCACGGTGAACTGCCCGCCGGCCGGCACGCTCGCGGTGTTGCTGAGCGTCATCGAGGTGATCGCCGGCGGCGTGTCGGTCTGCGCTTGGCCGGTGAAGGCCTGCTTGACCGCGTAGTACGACAATCGCCGCCAGCCACCGGTGAGGAGGTTGAACCAGACGCCGCCGAAGTCGTTCTCGACGCCGTAGTTGAACAGCGTCCCGCCGAACGAGACGCCCGGGTGCCCGGCGATGCAGTTCCACGCGCTGGTGTAGCCGTCGCGCTGCTGCTGGTCGGTGGGCTCGTTGGGCACGCCGTTGGCGTCGTCGGCCACCTCCCACTCGCCGGCGTCGCCGGACTCGGTGACGATGTACGGCTTGGTGTACCCGCCGTTGGTCCAGTCGCCGTAGACGTTGCACACCGCGCCGTAGGAGTTCACGGCCAGCAGGTCCAGGCTCGGCGTGTACTGCTTGTAGTACGGCCAGGCGCCGGTCCAGGCGTCGGTCGAGGTGACCGGGTGGTTGGGGTCGATGGCGTGGATCGCCTGGGTGACCTGCTCGACGTACTGCGCGTACGCGACGCGCTCCTGCTCGACCGTGGCGCCGTTCGGATAGGTGTAGTTCTGCGAGGTCAGGATGACCTCGTTGCCGACGTCCCACATCAAGGTCCCCGGATGGTCCTTGTACTGCGTGACGTACTGTTTGATGCTGTTCAGGGTGTTGGCCTTGTAGGTCGTGTCGTTGAGGTAGTCAGCTCCCTGATTCAGCCAGAAGCCGTTGACGACCTTGATGCCCCGGGCCGCGGCGGCGTCCAGCAGCGGTTGAGATGTTCCGTCGGTGCCCCAGGTCCGGATGGTGTTGACGCCCATCGACGCCGCGTCGGCGAGATAGCCGTCCCCGGCCTGGTTGCCCGGACCCCAGGTCACACCCTTGATCTGGTACGGCGCGCCGTTCACGTTCAGCTGCCAGTTCCCCTGGCCGCCGGCCACCTTGACCACGTTCGACCCGGTCGCGGCAGGTGGCGGCTGCAGCGGCGTGGGGGCCGGTCCGGTGGTGGTGTAGACGGCGATCGGCCCGACGCTCAGCGTGCCGCCGGAGGTGGTCGCCGCGGTCGGGGCGGTGCAGCCGCAGTCGGCGTTCGGCCAGCTGCCGCCGACCGCCAGGTCCAGGATCAGGAAGAAGCCGTGGTCCACCGCGTTCTGCCAGGTGGTCACGCCGACCTGGCTCTCGCTGACGGTCCAGGTGACCTGGCCGTCCACCGAGAAGCGGATCTGCTCGTCGGACTTCGTCCGGTCGATGACCTCGGTGTACGTGTGGTACGCGCTCAGGCAGCCGGCGCAGGTTCGCAGACCGCTGCCGCGGCCGCTGTACTCGTTGCACGGACCGTTCGGCGCGACTCCGCAGTGCAGGCCGGAGGAGGTGGTCGAGTGGCCGTTGACGTTCTCCATGATGTCGGTCTCGCCGATGGCCGGCCAGGTTCCCGCGCCGGTGCGCGAAGCGCTGCCCAGCGCCCAGAAGGCGGGCCAGTAGCCGGTCGGGTTGGCCACGTTCGGCTGCTTGATGGTCGCCGTGACCTCCAGCTGGCCGCCGGCCGGCGCGGCGAAGTCAGAACGCTGCGTCTCGATGCGCCCGGACGTCCAGTTCCCCGAGCCGTCTTCGAGGGCTGTGATGTTCAGGTGGCCGCTGCCGTCCACGGAAACGTTTGCGGTGGACGAGGAAGCAGACTCCACTTCGCCGGTGCCCCAGTCCGCCGGACCGCCCGCGGAGTTGTGGCCGGTGTCCTCGATCCAGTTGGACGCCGAGGGGGCCGTGCCGGACGCGCCGCCGAAGGTGTCCTGCCAGACCAGGTTCCAGTTCGGCGGCGGCGGAGTGCTGCTGCCGCTTCCGTAGACGCTGAGTTCCCAGAGGGAGTAGCCGTATCCGGTGGTGCGTGTGGTGCCGTACATGCGGATGTAGCGGCCGGTGCCGGAGACGTTGAGTGTCTCGGTGCCGCCGGCACCTGTGGTG
>Ga0105240_10009650_pt1 | contig 13648 bp, 15 predicted proteins | sample KBSC54metaG_FD_80426 | JGI IMG/M metagenome (GOLD analysis project Ga0105240, IMG submission 80426) | Corn rhizosphere microbial communities from Kellogg Biological Station, Michigan, USA - KBS C5-4 metaG | ecosystem: Host-associated > Plants > Roots > Rhizosphere > Soil | place: Michigan, USA... | reverse complement strand
GCGCGCCTGCTCGGACACTTTCTTCCCCACCACGGACATTGTGGTCATGACGAAGTCCGAGGCAAACCGACGATCCTTAGGAGATGCGTTGGGCAGCAGCTCCGCCATGAATCGCCGCGACCGCTCCCGGCCCTCCCGACGGTGATCTTTGACCTCGGGTGCCTTTCGATAGCTGGGCGCCGCATCACCGAGGGCGACCCGCAACGCGGCCTCTTCCCATTCCGATAGAAAGAAGGCCTCCACGGTGGCCCGTAGCCGCTCGAGCGGCGGCCGACTCGTGTCGGTCAGGATGGAATTCATGAGATCCCCGGTACGCTTCCATTCGTCCGTCTGCAGGCGAAACAGGATTGCCTCCTTGTTCGGAAAGTACTGATAGAGCGATCCCACGCTCACGCCGGCGGTCTCGGCCACCCGGGCGGTGGTGAACCGGCCGGCCCCTTCGCGGGAGAGAACGCGAATAGCCGCCTCGAGAATGTCCTCGACGAGCTGCCGGGAGCGCCGTTGGCGGGGGGCTTTTCTTGCGGAAACGATGGGTTTTGCGGGTGGCTTTTTGGAGGGCATCGGGAATGCGAATGGCGAATGCGAATAATCATTCGTATTCTAGTCGCACTGGCCGCTACTTGTCTTTCGGAGGGATCACAACATGACCACACTGACCACACCGCCGCTTTCGAGTTTACTGCAGCAGTTGTTCCGCGATGCCGAGCAGTCCAGCCGTGTTCTGGAGCAGATGGGCTCCAACATGTCGGCGGCGGACCGCACGCGGTTGATGACGAGCAAAACCGACTACCGCGAGATGTATGAGCGGATGAAGGACTTTCATCTCGCCGTGTCTCCCGAGACCGGCACCCTGCTCTACATGTTGGCCCGTTCCTCCAAGGCCTGTTCCGTTGTTGAGTTCGGCACCTCTTTCGGCATTTCAACACTGCACCTGGCGGCAGCGCTGCGTGACAATGGCGGGGGCCGGATCATCAGCACGGAATTTGAGACCTCGAAGATTGCCAAGGCACAGGCCAATATCGATGCGGCCGGCCTGTCGGACCTCGTTGAGATTCGCGCGGGTGATGCATTGCAGACATTGGCAAGCAACCTGCCTGACCACATCGACCTGGTCCTGCTCGACGGTGCAAAGTCCCTGTATCCGCAGATTCTTGCGCTGCTCGAGCCGCGACTGCGGCAAGGGGCCCTGATCGTGGCCGACAACGCTGACTGGTGCCCCGAGTACCTGTCTCGGGTACGCACTGCGGGAAACGGCTATTTGTCAGTGCCGTTTGCCGCCGACGTTGAACTGTCATTCAAGCTCTGAAACTGAGGCAGCGCTGTCAGTCACATCCTACGATGAAAAGATCGTACTAGATGGCTGACACTGTCATACAAAAAGGAGCATGCTCCCTGTTGCCCGGTTGGTGCGCCGGGCAGGAGGGCCTTATGGAACATCGTCTCGGCTCGAGACACGCGACAGATCTGGATGTGTATCTGCGCACGTGGGGTTCAACAGTATCAGCCAGGGGTCGCCTGAGGGATTTGAGCGTAAGCGGCGCCTTTATCACAACGTTACTACCCTGTAGGCCTTTGCTGCACGTGACCGTGCAGATAGCGCTCGATGGACGGCGACGCCGCAACGCGCCGCTGTTGGAAGGACAGATCGTGCGGCTGGATCAGGGTGGAATCGGTATAGAGTGGGCTGAGCTGCAGCCAGAGCTGGTCGCCCAGTGCATATTCCAACATGCAGACGAACGACTGAGAGCTAACAGTACGCAATGGATGTAGTCGACCCGCCTCTCGAGTCGCGACTTACTGGCGCGACTCGAGAGGCGCGGCGGAGCTTCCTAGCGCAGCACCAAGTGGAAGAGTAGCGCGATACCCACAGCGGCAGCCGCCCCCGCTGTCACCAGCACCGCAGCCGCAGCGCAGTCTTTGACGATCTGGATCTTAGGATGAGTCTCCGGGTGGAGATGATCCGCCAAGTGCTCCAACGCCGTGTTGAACAGCTCCGCCGCCAGTACGGCACCGCTCGTCAGCAGCACCAGTGCCCACCAGACAGGCTCTATTTTGACGACGGCCATGACGGCTATCACGACCAGCAGCGTGACCAGTTGTATCCGGAAATTGGCCTCGGTGCGCCAGGCGGCGGCGAGGCCCTGGAAAGCAAATCCAAACCGGCGAAACAGCGACTGGTTTTTATGAAGGGTCATCCGCCTTACTGTACCGCACCCGAAATAAGCGTAGCCATGGCCCGGTCTATACTCGATCAACTAACGAGGGCTGGGGGCTGTGTCGCGATTGGATGTCTCGTCCCTGTTCGACGACTTTCTTCGGGCTTTGTGTGACCCCAATGGCGGCCACCGCCTTTATCAACTGCACTCCCCCAGCGCTGCCATTCGACATGGCAACGGCATCCGGGCTGCTGCTTCGGTGGATGCCAGCGAGTTCGCTGCTGCGCATCTGGAGACTGGCCGCAGAGGGCAGGACAGCCTCCCGGTCTTTCGTCGCGAAAGCCTCCTGGAACAGTCTGAGAACGTAGCCTGGTTCCAGGTGAGCGAGGCCCGTGAGGAGCTGAGCCTGCCCGTCGCCGTGGGGTTCGAGGGCTCTTTGATCGCCTGGTGCTCGGTCTCCCCGCAGGTGAAGCGGTGGTCGTACCAGGAGGGTCTGCTGCAGACGCTTGGCCACTACCCTTGGATGCGCGACGGCACCCCGGTGCCTCCGCGGGCTCTGATCGACGCCAGTTTCTTCCGGTATTACCGGCGGCAGCCGCTGAAGTTCCAGACGCTTCCCGATGCGCGCTTCAGTTGCATGATGAGCACCGTCTGTTGCAAGCACGACTATGAGATTACGTTGCCGCCTGAGGCGCAGATGCTCATTGATGCTGTGCCCTGGGAGAGTGCTCAGCCCCGGTTGGTGGGTACCCAGCTGCCGGTTCGAGCGGATGGGCGGCTGCAACTGAAGACCTTGAATGAGCATTGCCGGTTCCTGGGGAATCAACGGCAGTGCCTCATCCATCAGACCTTGGGACGGCAGCCGTTCGGACCCTGCGCGGTCTTTCCGTTTTCATTCGCACATACACCCGAGGGTGTTTCGGTGGCAATGAGCCCGATTTGCGGTGCAGCTCGCCGCGGCATTGGGGTCGCGCCGCTCCATCGCGAAGAGGATCTGCGTGAGCGGCTTGTCCAGTCTGAAGCGCGGCGCGCAGAGGCGTTTCGGCTCACGCCAGAGATGACCGTTCCCTGGGAGAGCTTCAGGGATATCGAGAAGGCACTCTGCGAGCTGCTGACCGAAGAAGCGGTCCCTCTTCGACGGCGCTTATATATGTGCACGCGGTTACTGCAGTCCCTTCGAGACGCAGAGCCGCTCGATATGCACCGCTGGGTTAGCGAGACGCCGGTCCCTATTACTGACGAATTGCGTGAGGCGCTTCGGGGGATGCTTGGGCGGGTGCTCGCTTGGGATCGCGCGGTGTTGAAGGGGCTTCCTTCGGTGGTGCCGGCGACGCTTGCGGGCTTGGAAGCGAACGACCCGGCTGTGCTGGTTCGTATCCTGCAGAACACGCTGTTCTCGAAGGTTTACTCGTATCCGTTCGACCTGACGACGGCATTCAATCTTGTGATAGTACTGTACTTGGTGGCGCTGCTGATGCAGGAGGCCTCGCCGGATGGGGCGTTGACGGATGTTATGTGGCAGGAACTGGGGTCGTTGGGTGTCCACGGCTTACTCAAGTTCCTGCTGCACGAGGGCGTGCCGGATGGGTTCCGTGCTACGTTTGGGACTGCGGAGTTTGGACAGTGGTTGGTGGTGGTTTGATGGCCCAGAATTTTTTGATGGTGACGCGCGCGGCAACGGCGTTTGCTTCGGTTGCGGCGACAATGGCATTTGCGGCGCCCGCCGTCACGGTCGCGGCGGAGGCATCTGCTGGCGCCGCGCTCGCGAGCACGCCCCCCATGGGCTGGAACAGCTGGGATGCCTACGGTTTCACCATCACCGAGGCTGACTTCAAAGCCAACGTCGCTGTTTTGGCCAAGGTCCGCCAGTTCGGCTGGACGTATGCGGTCATCGATGAAGGCTGGTACATGGGCAACCCGGCCGGCGAGAAGCTGGAGCAGCGGGACTATCAATTGGATGACCACGGACTGCTGGTGCCGTCCCTCGATCGCTTTCCTTCCGCCAAGGGCGGAACCGGGTTGGCCCCTCTGGCCGCCTGGACCCACTCGCAGGGTTTGAAATTCGGCATTCACATCATCCGCGGCATTCCGAAAGCGGCCGTGCGCGACAATGTGGCCATTGCCGGGACCCACTTCCACGCCACTGACGCGGCCGACACCAGCGACTTGTGTCCCTGGGACGACGGCAACTACGGCATCAAGGACAACGCCGCCGGGCAGGCGTATTACGATTCGATGCTGAAGCAGTACGCCGGCTGGGGACTGGATTTCATCAAGGTCGATTGCATTTCCGACCATCCCTACAAGGCAGCGGAAATCCGCCAGATCGCCTCGGCGATCAAACACAGTGGCCGGCCGATCGTGCTGAGCCTGTCGCCGGGGCCGACGCAGCTGGCTCATGCGGCGGAGGTTGCGCAGTATTCTCAGATGTGGCGGATTTCGGATGACATCTGGGATGGTTGGACCTTCCCGCCGGTCAAGCCCGGCGCTGACTTCCCCAATGGCATTGTGACGGCCTTCGACAATCTGGCCAAATGGTCACCCCACGCCAAGCCGGGGAACTGGCCGGATGCGGACATGCTTCCTTGGGGCGCGCTCAAACCCAACCCGGGCTGGGGCAGCCCGCGGCAGTCGCGGCTGACCCATGACGAGCAACAAACGCAGTTTGTGCTGTGGTCGATCGCCCGATCGCCACTGATCCTCGGCGCCAATCTGACTCAACTCGACGAATTCACCCGCGTGTTGATGACCAACCGCGCGCTGATCGACGTCAACCAAAATAGCGCATCCAGCCACCCGGTCGAGAAACTTCCCGCCGGGCTGGAGAACATTCGCGTTTGGGTCGCCAGCGGTGGCGTGATCGCCCTCTTCAACCTCTCTGCCGACCCGCAGAAGATCCGCGCCAAGTGGGACCAACTAGGCTTACCCGTCGGTTCCCACCAGGCCCGCAACCTGCTGGACGCGAAGACGATGCCCGCCTCGCCGGAAATCAACATCGAGCTGCCGGGGCATGGGTCGGCTATCTATAGGGTGCTGTGAACGTTCGACCGCGGGTGTAACGGTTCCTTAACCCGTTGCTGCTTCGGCTCGGAGCGCTCGCGCCGGGGTTCCCGACGGATCCGCATATCGTCTTGGAGCGGGGGTGCCTGGTGCTCAACATCTTGTGACTGGGGCTGGCTGCCCATAACCTGCGGCCTCCAAGTAAAGGACTAGATGTCCGCAGAATGAACGCGCTGCGCGGGTTGGTGTACCGGACATTCTCGCCGCAGCGGGACGGCTGTTGTCCTACAACGCATGCTCCGCTGACGCCCACGATTCTTCGACATAGGTGATTAATGAGCGATGTATTTGGATCAGGCGGGACTGCGGTGATTACTGGGGCTGCCAGCGGCATTGGCCGTGCGGCGGCGAAACAGCTTGCCTCGCATGGCATGCGGCTGTGCTTATTCGACGTCAGCGAGGATGCGTTGAAGTCGCTCGCATCTGAGGTTTCCGCCTCGGTTGAAACACGCATCGTCGTAGGCGATGTGTCCAAACCGCAGGACATCGCCAAACTGCACCATACTGCCTACAGCGCGTTCGGTGCAGTCACGGTCTTGATGAACAACGCCGCCATCGGTGGCGGTTCCAGCTTCACCAGCGGGCTCGACCGATGGCACCGAACCATCGACGTCAACCTTTGGGGCGTCATCAATGGCGTCAACTGTTTCATGCCGTCCATGCTGGCGCAAAATAACCGTTGCGCCATCATCAACACCGGCTCCAAACAAGGCATCACCAACCCGCCCGGCGATCCCGCTTACGCAATCGCCAAGTCCGGCGTCCGTACGCTGACAGAACAACTCGCCCACGCCCTTCGCGAAGAAGCCGGCGATCGTGTCTCTGCGCACTTGCTCATTCCGGGGTGGACCTTCACCGGTATGACGAAAACAACCGACGGCACCAAGCCCGCCGGCGCCTGGACCGCCGACCAAGTCGTAGACCGCATGATCACCAGCGTCAACGCCGGTGACTTCTACATCCTTTGCCCCGACAACGCCGTCACCCCCGACCTCGACCAACGCCGCCTGCGCTGGAGCATCGCCGACATCACGGAAAACCGCCCCGCCCTCTCACGCTGGCACAAAGACTGGCGCGACCGCGCCAACGCCTGGCTCTCCGACCCGAAGAATTAGCGCGTCAGCTTTGTTCAGGCCGGCTTTCGGAGTCATCAGCAGCGCAAAAATACCCAATAGTTGCCCGCGCCGGAATTGCCGTTGGATGTATTCTTCTTTGTCCCTAGCGCTCGCAATGTCCGCCGCTTGCTCTTGTTCAGCCATTCTGAGCAATCGATCCCAAGTGCCTGGCAGCAACTGTTCGTATTCGGCCACCGCTCGAGGCGGTGGAAATGGCGCCATCCACATTTGAAACTCTGCGAGTAACGATTCGCGCCCCAACTCACTCGAGTGTTTCGGAGGACGCGAATCGTTACTTGGGGGCGGCGGTGGAGTTACCTGAGCGTTCACGATGCCGGCTTACGGCGTAATTCAAGTATCCGCTGACCTTCGCAAAACTGCGGCGCGGGCTGTTTCTCCCTTCGAAGCGAGGATAGGACGGAGGATTTTCGAACAGCGTCATCGGAGCTGTGAATCCCGCCCACAGCCCAGAGATGAAAGGATTACGCATATCTCGAGTAGCCATGCGCGCACTGTGCGGGCGAGGTCGATTCAGCACAACCGACTACAGTCGTGCCGTTCAGCGGATCGCCTGGGTGGCGGCGCCGAGGATGGCTTTTTGGCCGGGGGCTTGTACGAGGACAGCCACGTCTGTGGCGTCAGCGGGGAGTGAAGCGATCGGCACGGCGAAATGGGAGCCGGTACCGGCCCATGAGCCTAACTTGCGGATGCTCCGCACAATGTTGAATTCCTCGAGCTTGCGCCCCGCATTCTCACCGCGGCCGACGGGTGTGACGGAGTGCCGGAGGTAGGGAACGAGAATGACATCGCCTGCAGGGAAGTGAGCGTTGGCTCCAACTTCAACCTGCACGGCCCCATCAACAACAGTCAGGGCCACCGGCACCGCATCAGAAGCAGCCTGCAAGCGCAGATCGCTGTGGGGCGTGCCGCTCAGACCATCAACAACCAACTGCGGTGTGTAAACCGTCGAGCTGCGAAAGTTCCTGGCATACCCATTCTGCCGGTCAACCGCCTCGGTCAGGGCAAAGCGATCCTTCCAGCCCAGGTCGTCCCAGTACGTCACATGAAAAGCGAGCGCGATGACGTCGGTCCGCCTCGTCAGCTTGCCAACGTACGCCTCTGCCGGCGGGCAGGAACTGCAGCCCTGGGAGGTAAACAGTTCGACCACGGCAGGCCGGGTCTCGGCAAAGGAAGGCGCCGTCAGTGCCAGCAGCACCGCCATCACAAGATATCTCATGCTGAAGAAGACCTGAGCCACAGCAAAGTTATTGCGCCTCCCCCAATTGAGGGGAAGGTCCCAGTTTCCGCAGAAGCGTTCAATCGTCCGCAGGGGGCAATTCCCTATCTTGCGCCGGAGCGCGAGGAACCTTCCATGGCCAATCACGTTACAACCGACTCTCCCCGTACCTGGCAGGTGCGCTGCCCAGCGGTTTCGCCATGACCACAGTGCTGTCGCCCATCGGGCCAGTGGGAGCTGCCGAACGGACCATCCTGCTGGACGCGCTCGCCATCATGCTGGCGATTGTCGTGCCCACGATCGTTGCCACGCTGGCATTCGCCTGGTGGTACCGAGCGGGCAACACCCGGGCACGCTACCTCCCTGATTTCCAGTATTCGGGCCAGCTCGAGCTGCTGGTCTGGTCAGTCCCCGCACTCGTTGTGCTGTTTCTGGGCGGCATTGCCTGGATCAGCTCCCATGACCTGGACCCCGCCGAGCCGCTGACCTGGGCATCGCCCGCCAACAAGACGGCCAAGCCGGTTGAAGTCGAAGTCGTCTCCCTCGACTGGAAGTGGCTCTTCATCTACCCCGAGCAGCACGTCGCCAGCATCAACCGCCTGGTCGTCCCCACCGGCGTGCCGCTGCACCTGCGGGTTACCTCGGCAACCGTGATGAATGTGTTCTTCGTGCCGAGGCTGGGCAGTGAAATCTACTCCATGAGCGGCATGGCCACCCAGATCAACCTCCAGGCCGACCAACCCGGCACCTACCCCGGCCTGTCGGCCAACTTCAGCGGCGACGGCTTCTCCGACATGCATTTTACCCTGGAGTCCGTTGACTCCAAACAATTCAACACCTGGGTCGCAAGTGCCCAAGCGGCCGGCGACGAGCTCAATGACACAACCTACCGTAGCCTGCTTCGCCAAACCGCCAACCTCCAGCCGTACACCTATCGCAACGTAACCGAAGGCCTGTTCAACCGAATCGTATCGCTGCAGCTCCCCTCCGGTGAGGGGCCACCGGCGACGCCGTCGCCCTCCAGTGGGGAACATTGATGTTTGGCAAGCTGACCTGGTCCGCGATTCCCTTCGACCAACCGATCCCCCTGGGTTCGTCCCTCGTCGTGGGACTCATCCTGTGCGCCGTATTGGCGTGGGTCTTCATAAAGGGCCACGCTCCATACGTGTGGCGCGAGTGGATTACGAGCGTCGACCACAAACGAATCGGCGTGATGTACTGCATCCTCGCGTTGGTCATGCTGATCCGAGGCTTCATCGACGCACTGATGATGCGCTCGCAACAAGCCCTGGCCTTCCATGCCCCCGGCTATCTCCCACCCGAACATTACGATCAGATCTTCTCCGCGCACGGCACCATCATGATCTTCTTTGTAGCCATGCCGTTTGTCATTGGCCTGATGAATTTCGTGATCCCGTTGCAGTTGGGCGTGCGGGACGTCGCATTTCCCACTTTGAACTCCGTGAGCTTCTGGTTGACGGCTTCAGGATCTTTCCTCGTGACCATCTCCCTGGTGGTCGGCGAGTTTGCCCGCACCGGTTGGCTCGCCTACCCACCCCTCTCCGAGCTGACCTACTCCCCCGGCGTGGGCGTGGACTATTACCTATGGGCGCTGGAGATTTCGGGTATCGGAACGCTCATGGCCGGAATCAACATGGCCACAACCATTCTCAAGTTACGGGCTCCCGGCCTCACCTACACGCGAATGCCCGTGTTCTGCTGGACCTCCCTGGCCTCCAACCTGCTCATCGTGGCCGCGTTTCCGATACTCACGGCGGTCCTGGCCATGCTGCTGCTCGACCGCTATTGCGACTTCCACTTCTTCACCAATGACGCCGGCGGCAACCCGATGATGTTTGTCAACCTCATCTGGGCATGGGGACATCCCGAGGTCTACATTCTCATTCTTCCGGCATTCGGAGTGTTTTCCGAAGTCATCGCCACGTTCTCCGGCAAGCCCCTCTTCGGCTACCGCTCAATGGTCGCCGCCACCATGGTCATCTGCATTCTTTCCTTCACCGTCTGGCTACATCACTTCTTCACCATGGGTGCAGGAGGCGACGTCAACGCCGTCTTCGGCATATTGAGCATGGTGATTGCCGTGCCAACCGGCGTAAAAATATTCAACTGGCTGTTCACCCTGTACGGCGGAAGGGTCCGATACACAGCCCCCATGTGCTGGTCTGTGGGCTTCCTGGTCACCTTCGCCATCGGCGGAATGACCGGTGTCCTGCTGGCCGTGCCACCAGCCGACTTTGTGCTGCACAACAGCCTGTTCCTGGTCGCCCACTTCCACAATGTCATCATCGGGGGCGTCTTGTTTGGCGCATTCGCGGGATACAATTATTGGTTTCCCAAGGCGTTCGGCTTCACTTTGGATGAGCGCCTCGGCAAAGCTGCCTTCTGGTTCTGGTTTGTCGGCTTTTGGGTCACCTTTGTGCCGCTCTACATGTTGGGGCTGATGGGAATGACCCGCCGGATGCAACACTATGACAACCCCGAGTGGTATCCCTGGACACTGCTCTCCATGGTGGGCGCGCTGTTGATACTGACGGGAATCACTCTGCAAGTGGTGCAGTTGATTGTATCCATTCGAACCCGCGACCGCAGGCGCGACCCTACCGGAGACCCGTGGGATGGTCGCACCTTGGAGTGGTCAACACCCTCGCCTCCGCCAGTATTCAACTTCGCCGTCTATCCCGATGTCAGCGGCGCGGACGCCTACTGGGGAATGAAGTCGGCGAAGCTCGCCCAGGAGCCGGATTACACCGCGATTGAGATCCCCAAAAACACGCCCACAGGTTTTGTGGCCGCGTTTTTTGCAACGGTCACGGGCTTTTCCCTGATCTGGCACATCTGGTGGCTGGTCATCGTGGGACTCATCGGCGCGTATGCCACGTTTGTTGTATTTGCCTGGCGGGATGAGAGTGAATACGAGATTTCGGCGGAGGAAGTCGCGCGTATCGACCGCGCCAACCGTGAGGCACGTACAGCATGAACGCAGCGGCGCCTTCGATTGAGATGGAAGAGCGGGAACCAACGAGCGCGGATGGGCCGGCATCCCGTCGGATTGTCGTCGGCTACGGGTTCTGGATCTTCCTGCTATCCGACATCATCATGTTCTCGGCGTTCTTCGCCACGTACGCAGTGTTGAATACGGCCACCAATGGCGGACCGGGCCCTGCGCAACTGTTCGATACCACCAACGTGGCCATCGAGACGGCGTGCCTGTTGGCTTCGAGCTTTGCCTGTGGAATGGCCTCGCTCGCGGTCGCCGAGCGCAACCAGACATGGACCCAGATATCCCTGCTCGCGACCGGGATCCTGGGCGCCGCCTTCCTGGCACTGGAGTTGAAGGAATTCGCAAGCCTGGTCGAACGCGGTGCAGGACCCACGCACAGCGCCTTTCTCTCGTCCTTCTACACGCTCGTGGGTTGCCATGGCGCACACATAACCGCGGGGCTGCTGTGGCTGGGGACGATGATGGCGCAGTTTTATGCCAAGGGCTTCCGGGAGAACATCCAGCACCGCTACCTGTGCTTCAGCCTGTTCTGGCATGCGCTCGACATCATCTGGATCGCGATCTTTAGCCTGGTTTACCTCAACGGAACACGCATATGACGACGGCAGGCGGGGTCAGTCCCGGGGACGTCACTTCGCGCCGGCGCGGGGTCCGCACTTATCTCATCGGTCTGGGCCTCGCCATTCTGATGACGATCGCTTCCTTCTGGGCTGCGCAGACTCACCTGATCTACGGACCCGGCATCTCCGTGGCCATCGTGGTGTTGGCCATCGCGCAAATGGGAATTCACCTGGTGTTCTTCCTGCACATCACCACGGCACCCGACAACACCAACAACGTGCTGGCCCTGGCGTTCGGCATCCTCATCGCTTGCCTGGTGATCTTCGGCTCGTTGTGGATCATGGCCAACCTGAATCACAACATGCTGCCCATGGAGCAGATGTAGCGCCCGGAGGCCCCTTGACCCTATGATGGGGTCATGATTGTCCACCTGATTGACGGCACTTACGAGCTGTTCCGGCACTTCTACGGGCTGCGCCGCTTCAACAAAGGGCAGGACAAGCCGCTCGGCGCGGTGCTCGGCGTGCTGACAACCGTATTGCAGATGATCGAGGAAAAGGCCACTCACGTCGGTGTTGCCACCGACCACGTCATCGAATCCTTCCGCAATCAGCTCTGGCCCGGCTACAAAACGGGGGAAGGCATCGACCCGGCGCTGCGGGCGCAATTCGAGCCCCTGGAAGAGGCCCTGGCAGCCATGGGCGTGGTGGTCTGGCCGATGGTTGAAACGGAGGCTGACGATGCGTTGGCGTCGGCGGCCCACCTCGCATCAGAGGATGAGCGGGTCGAAAAGGTTTGCATCTGGACTCCCGACAAGGATCTGGCCCAGTGTGTCCGGGGTGACCGCGTAGTCCAGATCGACCGCAAGACCAAGGCAATCCGTGACGAGAAAGGCGTTCGCGACAAGTATGGAGTGAATCCCGTACGCATCCCCGACTTCCTCGCGTTGGTGGGTGATACCGCTGACGGCTATCCGGGACTGGACGGGGTCGGCAAAGCAACCGCGGCGAAGCTGGTCAACAAATACGGTGCCATCGAGACGTTTCCGCCCGATGTATTGGGAGAGCAGCAGGAGCTGGCGCTCAAATTCAAAGAGCTGGCCACGCTCAGAGCGGACCTGCCGCTGTTCAAGAACGTCGACCAGTTGCGGTGGAAGGGCCCAACACCCGGGTTCACCGCCTGGGCCACTGCTGCGGGCGCCGAAAAGCTGCTCCAGCGCAGCCAAAAGGCTACGAGCCTATCTGCGTGATGGGCGCGCCGCCGCGGGCGGGTCGCAGCGGCCCAACAAGTGCCAATCAGGCCCCTATGGCCGGTGTTTGAGAATGGCCCGGGCGGGCGCGGCCTCGTGGCCTGTCACGCGCAGCGGTAGCACAATCAGGTCGTAGTCCCCGGGTGTCACATCTGCCAACTGCAGGCCCTCCACGATAGGGATTCCCTTGCCCAGCAGAATCAGGTGGGTTTTGAAGTCGGGCGACTTGTATTTCTCCGCAGAGAGATAGTCGATTCCCACCAGCTCAACACCCGCATCCGCCAGCAGTTGGGCTGCATCGGGCGCCACGTAAGTGAAGTCTTCGTGGAAGGTGGGGTCCGTCATCCAGTGGTTGCGGCTGTTACGAGTACGGAAGAGGATGCGGTGCGCGCCTTTCCACTGGTGTTTGTTCAGCTCAGCCGCGTCAATCACCTTCGCATCCGGTGTGCAGTCAATGACGCGGGCCGGACCTACAAAGTGCTCCAACGACACCAGGTCCACAGAAGCCCCGCCCTTGACGAAATGCATCGGTGCGTCAATGTGCGTCCCGGTGTGGGCGCCCAGGGTATAGCTCGACAGGGCGAGCTTGTCGCCCTTGTCATAGTTCAAATTGAACTCGAGTTTGAACGGTGTGTTCCCGGGATAGACCGGCGTGGTCTTCGGATCAATGGGGGCGGAAGCCTCGATCCAGCCGCCGGCACGCGGCTGCGCTCCGGCAAGAGTTGAGACAACGAGGGCAGCGATCAGGGCCAGATGATGTTTCAAGGTGGGACATCCGTGAGCTCGAGGCCCGTAGCGTACGGCGGTCTAGCGCTGCTGTGCAATCAATCCTGACATGGGCGGAAGACTTCCAGCCTGCGCGCCGCCTACGGACTCGAGGATCGGCCACCTTCCCCGGAACGGAGGTGAATGCGGCTCAGTGCCGAAATTGAACATGCAAAGCAGACGATCGTCGCGGTGACGACGCTCGATGACCAGGAGAGTCTCCGTGGCCTCCAGAACCTTCAACGAGCCGATCCGCAGCGCGAGACAGCGGTTGCGAAGTGCAATGAAACGCCTGGTGAGCGCCAGCTGCGAGGATGGCTCCGTGTTCTGCAGGTCAACAGACAGCGGCCTGTGCTCAGGGGGAATCGGCAACCACGGCCGCACCTGGGAGAACCCTGCGTACGGGGCTTCCGAAACCCACGGAATAGGCGTTCGGGCGCCGTCGCGACCCAATGTCAGGGGCCAGTTGGCAAGCGCCTCGGG